>Ga0182024_10024496_pt1 | contig 10719 bp, 5 predicted proteins | sample P32metaG_FD_120480 | JGI IMG/M metagenome (GOLD analysis project Ga0182024, IMG submission 120480) | Permafrost microbial communities from Stordalen Mire, Sweden - P3-2 metaG (Illumina Assembly) | ecosystem: Environmental > Terrestrial > Soil > Wetlands > Permafrost | place: Sweden: Stordalen...
ACCCGCCTGCCAGACGTTCTCGAGCAGCAGATCAGTACCGGGCGCTTCCGCACTGCAGCCGTCGGAGCCTGCGATACGGGCAACGGCCAGCCCGGCTTCACCACCTATCGACTGGCCGTGATGCTCTTCTAGAAGCCAACCGAGGCTACTCGATGATTTGGAACTGCTTGATTCGCTCCTCGTTGATGGTCAATCCGAATCCGGGCACATTGTCATCGAGATCGATGAAGCCATCCTTGGCTCGCGGCTCGCCATCGAAGATATACCAGAACAGCTCATTGCCTACCTCGACATCGACCGGCGGGAAGAACTCCGCCATCGGTGAATTGAGGCTTGCCATCACCACGTGGTAGTTGTGCATCTGTCCCGCGTGCGGAATCACCGGAACGGAAAACGCTTCGGCCATCGCCGAGATTTTTCTCGCCTGGCTGATCCCGCCCACACGGTTGGTATCGACCTGGAGTATGTCGACCGCACGCGCTTCGAGCATGTCGCGCACGCCATAGGAAGTGAACTCATGCTCGCCGCCTGCGATCGGCACTCTCCCATAAGACTTCAGCTCCGCGTATCCACGAATATCATCGGGAATCACCGGCTCTTCCAACCAGCGCAGGTTGAAGGGTTCTAGCAACGGAAGCATGCGTTTGGCATAGTCCAGGGTCCAGCCCATGTAGGCATCCGCCATCACGTCGATCTCATCTCCTACCGTCTTGCGCACTGTGCGGACGAGGTCCAGGTTGCGCTGCATCCCCTCGGCTCCATCGACCGGACCCCAGCCGAAGCGCAACTTCATCGCCTTATACCCTTCGCTTTTGTATCGTTGCGCCTCGAACGCCAACTGCTCCAGCGGGCATGAGTAGAGCCGGCTCGCATAGACCGGAATCCGCGCCTTGGTTCTGCCTCCAAGCAGCCGAAAAACTGGTTGCTTCGCTGACTTGCCCAGCAGGTCCCAGAGCGCAATGTCCACCGCGCTGATCGCCGTCATACCGATGCCCTTGCGCCCAAACGCCATGGTCTTGCGATACATGTGCTGCCAGAGAAATTCGATATCCCACGGATCGGCGCCGATGAGCAATGGCTTCAGGTGCTGATCAATCACCTGCTTGGTGACGAGCGGTGTCAAGGCAGCATTGCCGATTCCCACCAGCCCGTCATCGCTCATCACCTCAACCACCAGCCAGCTATGGAAGGTGAACGTGCTCATGGAGGATGACTCAGGCAGCGAGAGCAAGTCCATCGGGTTGGTGCAAAAATGCGGTGACAACGGTGTTGTCTTACCTGACCACTGCGCAACTCTGGTGCGGACCTCGCGGATCTTCATGATGAAACAAGTTTCTCCCGTTCGTGGAATATGTTGGTTCCTGGTGGATGCAGAACGCCTGAAGTTGAAAGAAGGATGGCAAATGCTATCGCATGCAGACTGCCTACCACGGCAAATACAGTTCCGTACCCCGCTCCATAAGTAAGCAGCTGCCCGGCGGCCAGATTGAAAATCGCGCCTCCCATGGCCCCGCCAAAGCCGATTAGTCCCGCGACCGAGCCAACTGAGCTCAGCGGGAAAACATCGGTAGGCAAAGTCATGATCAGTCCAGACCACGACTGCTGCCCGAAAAAAGCAATGCTGAAAAGCAACAACGCAAAGCTCACGGAAACGTGAGGCACTAGAATGACCGCCGGCATCAGCGCAGCACTCAAACCCAAAGGCAACTTGCGCGAGAAGTTGAGAGAGCGGCCAGAGCGTAACAGATAGCTTGAAAACCAGCCTCCGGCAAAGCTGCCGAGACCGGAGGCAGCGTACGGAATCCAGGCGAAGTAGCTGACCTGTTTGATATCAAACCCGCGCGCATCGTAGAGATACTTCGGCAGCCAGAACAGGCAGAAGAACCAGGCGGAGTCGCTCAAAAATTTGGCGCTCACCATGCCGAGTACACGGCGGGACGATAACAAGCTCAACCACGGAATTCGCGCTGCTTCGATAGCCGTGTGTAAGGCATTCTCTAGCGGTTGCCGGTAAACCACAAACCACCCTGCCGCCCAGGTGAGCCCGAGCGCAGCAGCGAAGAAGAAAATATAGCGCCAATTCCCGAACAAGAGAATGAGCCCAATCAACGGCGGTGCGAGCACGGAACCGAGAGCCGTCCCGGCGTTGATGATGCCCATCGCCGTAGCGCGTTGGTTTGTCGGCAGCCACTCCGCAACGACTCGCGTGGCCGCAGGGAAGGCTGCGCCCTCACCCATGCCGAGCAGCAGGCGAGCCAGCACCAGCAGGGGAAGCCCTTTGGCAAAACCATGCAGAGCGCAGGCCAGGGACCACCATGCCATGCTGATGGCGAACCCCGTCTTGGTGCCGATGGTATCTAGAAGTTTTCCCCCTCCGGCATAGAGCAGTGCATAGGTGGCCAGAAATGCGGCCTGCAGCAAAGCAAACTGCGCGTCAGAGATAGGAATATTCCGCTGGATGGCGGAGATAGCGACAGGCAACGCCTGTCGATCAAAATAGCTGATCCCGATGGCCGTTGTAACCAGGGCAATGAAGAACCATGGCTTGGAATTCAACCGCATGTTCTTCCTTTCCCCCAGGTTCCGTTCAGTTAGCCGGCCAGGTCACCCGCAAGAGCGACAGGCCCATCCGCGGCAGTTGCACATCCAGCTTGATCTCTCCATTTTCCGGGGTCATCCACTTGGGAGAATCGAACAGCTGCAATTGCCCCGCAGCTTGCAGCTGAGCGTATTGCTCCGGGGTCGGATTTTGCGGCGACCCCATTTCCTTCCACACCGTATAGGCATTGCTGTGATGATCATCGATGCGGTACTGCTGCAGCAACAAGCGATGAACCGAGAGAGGAATCGACTTTATCGACACCGTAACGGGAGCACCGGGTGCGGCAACATCATCGTCGTGATAATTCCACAACAGCACCGCAGCTTCGCCATTCGAGCTGGTTGCCAGCGCGTCAATATCCGGCGCCTGCCGAACGCTGTGGGCGAGGATACTGTCGAGCGGGGCGGCTCCACCACTCACCACCGCAACGCGGTTGCCCTTCATCAATCCAGCCATTCGGAAAAGGTTGAGCACTGGCTTGTCGACCCCATTGGTCGCGAGCGTGCGATACCCATCGAAGTAGGGTTTGCCTTCAAACTCAAAAGCCCAGGTCAGCATTCCCAGTAAATTCACCTGCTCGCGCTCTGCAAGCTCCAACAGGCCCTTCATGGCTGCCGCCGTGTAGCTGGGATAAAGCGGCCCGTTGCGATACGCATTCGGAGGATAGAGACGCGCGGAGCAGGCCGCACAGCCCTCGGGATCCGCTTCACTCAAGATGATAGGAAGCTTCTGGAACTTTGGGAACTGGCGCACGATGGCAAAGCCATCCGCCGCGTTGTTGAGTTCGTGGTCCAGCCCCATTTGCACGTGACCATCAACCACATTGGGACGCCCCTTTACATGGAAAGAAATAAAGTCCAGCGGTATGGGGCCGCCGGTTGCCAGGCTTTTGTTCGTGGTGCAGTGAGCGAGAAACGCTCGGAGATACTCAGATGCTTTGTTTTGAGTGCCAGAGCCGGGGCCGGTGGTCGCGGGTCCACCAACGCGGGCATTGGGGATCGCTTGCCTTACGCCCGCCACGGCGTAGTCGTACAACTTGTTGTATTCGTCCTCGGTTCCTTTCCAGTAGTACTTGCCATCCGGTTCGTTCCAAACCTCCCAATACCAGGTGGATACCGTCTCCTTTCCATAGCGCTCGGCCATGTGCGCGGCTACCTGGCGATTCAACTCCTGCCAGCGCTTGTAGTCTTTTGGAGGAAAGGACCAGCCTTCTTCCTCTCCTGGCTTAAGCGGCCATCCGATGTGGTAAGGATCGGGATGAGTAGAGAGCGCCTTGGGCATAAAACCCAGCTCCACCATCGGGCGCACATGAGCGGCTGCATACGCATCAAAGATCTGGTCGAGGATGGTCCAACTATAGATAGGTTTTCCGTTCTCATCCTCGGTGTAAACGTTCGACGAACTCCATTTGAGATCGGGTTTTCCATCACCGGTGGCAAGCAGAAAGTGCGCGCGGACATAGACCGGGACCGGGCTCAAATCGTGCAGTTGGGCAAGCAATGCCTGGCCGTTCGGTGTGGTTGTATAGCCTGATTCGTCGTAGCCAAACCAGCTATAGATGGGCGAGAACTTACCTAAGGACTTCGCCAGGTCAACGTCGATACGAACGGCAGTTTGCGCCCGGCAGAACGACGTCACCAGCAGAAGGCTAAACAAGAAGAGATATCGACACATCATGGTTCTGCCTCAATAGTGGTTAATTTGGTCGTCCTTTGGCCTCACGGATGGTAGTACCACTGAGAAAGGTCTGTCAACAGTGAATAAAGGAAAACCGGCGGTCAATATGATCCACAAAAGAATTGAGTTGACTAGATTTGATTAAAGGTACTACCATTCGCCCGCTTTAAAAAACAAAGACAACGGCACAGCAAGAGTTAAATTCGGAGGGGCGCCATGACAACCAGACGTGCATTCGCTCAAGCATTGAGCTTGCGCACATTCGTAGTAGCCGCGTTTCTACTCGCCGTATACGCAAACGCCCAGGTAGAGCAGGGCCGCTTCGTCGGCCGCATTGTCGATTCGCAGGATGCGGGCGTGCCCGGCGCTTCCGTGACGGTGACCAACACAGGTACCAATATTGTTCAGACGGCTCTTACCAACGGCATTGGGAATTTCGTCATTACGCCGGTAGAAGCGGGAATCTACTCCCTCAGCGTTACTGCGAAAGGTTTTGAAACAACGACGAGTTCGAATATCGAAGTGCAGGTGGGGCAGGTGGTTCGCGAAGACCTGCAATTGCGTGTTGGGGCGACCAACGTCACCGTCGAAGTGAATTCGGCGCAACCGCTCCTCAACACGGATTCTGCGACTGTGGGGCAGGTCATCTCCAATCAACAACTCACCGATCTGCCACTGAACGGGCGCGGTTTCTATCGCCTGGCGGAGTTAACGCCAGGGGCCTCGCTGTTGCCGGCAACGGGAAACTCTCTGGCGATTCGCCCCGAGATCGTGAACGGCAATACCATCAGCGGAATTCGCGGCAGTGCAGTCTCATTCCTGCTCGATGGCGTAGACGTCAGCGAACAGCACCAGGGGGGAACGTTTATCCAGACTTCAATCGATGCGCTGCAGGAGTTCAGCGTGCAGCAGAGCCCTTATTCCGCCGAGTTCAACCGTGGCGGGGCTTTCTTCAATGCAACCACGAAGTCGGGCACCAACAAGTTCCACGGCGGGGTATTTGAATTCATCCGCAACGACAAGCTGGATGCACGCAACTATTTCTCATTGACGCGCGCGATTCTCAAGCGCAACCAGTTCGGAGGCGACATCGGGGGCCCATTCCTGATTCCGCATTTGTACGACGGCCGGGATAAAACATTCTTCCTGGTCGACTATGAAGCGCAGCGCCTGCGGCAGGGGCTGGTCGAAAGCGGTACCGTGCCCACCAACGCGCAACGAAACGGTGATTTCAGCGCGGCCGGGTTGCACGCGATCTATGATCCCCTGACAACCACAACCGCCGGAAAGGTGACAACACGCAATCAGTTCAGCTGCAATGGAGTGCTGAACGTGATCTGCCCTGCGCGACTTTCACCCCAGGCGCTGGCTGTACTCGCTTACTATCCGCCGGCGAACACGGGCGTGAACAATTTTGAGGGGGTACCGACGCAGGCGATCGATTGGGACCAATTCACCATACGCATCGATCATCAGATCAATCCATCGAACCGTCTCTTTGGCCGCTGGGTCTATATCAACAATCGCGAGACCGACCCCAATTTCGCTCCCTTGCTAAAAACCGCTTCTTTGACCTCCAATGGTCAGGACATCGCAGTCGGTCTGATCACTAATATTGGGCCCAACAAAGTGCAGGACTTCCGCTTTCACTACCTCCCCAGCCACGTAAGGCTGAGTGCATTCCTCGAAGGGCCGGACTTCAACACAACCAATGGCATAACGGGATTTTCTCAACTCTTACGGCCAAACACGGGAGGATCTTTTCCCGACTTTGCATTTAGCGGCTATAACTCCCTGCAGGGTTCACAGTTTGACCAGCGCCCGAAATCACAAGACAGGGTAGCCTTTGAACCTACCGACAATTTCACGATTTTGAAGGGCCGCCACTCGTTGAAGTTTGGCGTCCTGGTCCGGTATTACCAATGGTTGGGCTACGACAGCGGCAATTACGCCGGGTCCTTCAGTTTCACCGGAGCGGAAAGCCAGAACCCCGCGAATACGGCGGCCCATCCATTGGGTGGCGATGCGTTCGCCGACTTCCTGCTGGGGTATCCGGCGTCGGTGGCACGTGCCTATCCGGCCGAGAATTTCGGCGGACAACGTTGGTACCACCAATACTTCGCTCAGGATGACATCCGGATAAGCAACAGGCTTACCGTGAGCGCCGGTCTAAGATATGAGTATTCACCGTGGATGAACGGATACAAGGGACAGCTGGGGACATTTGATCCAACGCAAGCGAAACCGATCATCATTGAGAGCAACACCGACCAGGTAGACCTCTCCAGTCAGCTGGTCGCACCGATTGCATACCAGTACTTCGGGAAGTACATTCAAACCACCAGTCAGGCAGGGTTGCCCTATTCCGTCTCCTATACAGACAGGAAACAGTTCGCTCCGCGAATCGGCTTTTCCTGGCGTCCTATCGGCGACTCAACGGTCATTCGAGGTGGATTCGGCATGTTTTACGAGCCTGAAGGGACCGGCGGCCGGGTGAACCACAACATGCTGCCGTATCTGCTGTCGGAGTCAATCAATCAAACGGCGGGAGTTGTTCCCAATCGCACTCTGGCCAACTTTTTCCTGGGATCGCAGCTCGGGTCGTCTACCTCGAGTCCCGTTCTCTCGCCAACGCTGGTACACATTCTGGTGGGCCGTAACGAGCACTACAGCTTCGGCGTCCAGCAGCAGTTTTCACCGAAGACTGTTTTCGAAATCTACTATGTGGGAAATCTTGGGCTTCATCTGCAGAGCACCGACGATTTCAACGACCCGTCGCCCGCTGCGGGTGCGGTCCAGGGGCGCCGCCCTTATCAACCCTGGGGAACGATTACATTCCAGTCGCAGGATCTGGGTGACACCTACCAGTCCCTGCAGTCGAAGATCGAGCATCGCGCGGGTAACGGATTGACCGGACTTGTCGCTTATACCTGGTCAAAGTTCCTGCAGTCGAATCAATCCCCGTCGTTGGGGGGAAATTCCGGTTACGAAAGAACCTACTCGCCGTACAACACACCGCAGAACCTGGCCATGAGCGGCACCTATGAGTTGCCTTTCGGTCGCGGAAGAAAGTACCTGAGTAGCAGCCATCCAGTGGTGGATGCAACGTTGGGCGGCTGGCAGTTGCAGACCATCATCGTGCTTCGAAGCGGACTTCCTTACACGCCGATCGTCGGTTCGGACGTAGCCAACACGGGTGTCGCGAACCAACGGCCCAATCTCAATCCCGCAGGAGGATCGGCAACATTTCACAAGTCGCTGAGTAAGTGGTTCGACCCAACAGGGTATGTCGCTGCACCTCAGTACAGCTACGGGCAGGTGCGTGCAAACACACTGAACTCGGATCTGTACCGTCAGTATGATGCGTCGGTGTTCAAGAACTTCTCCCTGCCCGGAGAGTCCGTTCTTTCCTTCCGTGCGGAGTTCTTCAACCTGCCCAACACGAACAGTTTTAATGCGCCAGGTTCGACAATCACCTCAACATCCTGTTGTGCGGTCACCTCCACGTCGGTCCCGTCGCGCGACATTCAATTCGCACTCAAATACAACTTCTAGCCATTGGACGAAAACGAATGACTAAGGGAACCGTCGGAGGACAGATGAAGAAACCTGTTTTGGCTGCCTTGGTATTGGCCCTTGGAGTCCCGCTATGGGCAAATGCGCAGCAGCCAGTCTACCTCGATCCCTCCCAGCCGATGGACAAGCGAGTGGACGATCTGATTCAGCGGTTGGCACCCGACGAGAAAACATCATTGCTAAGCACCACGGCGCCAGCGATTGAGCGGCTGAAGATACCTGCGATGAACGGTTGGAACCAAAGCCTGCATGGGATTGTGTGGACCAAACCGACCACCATGTTTCCAGTGCCCATCAGCATGGCAGCTACCTGGGACCCGGGACTGGTCCATGATGTAGCGGCAGCAATCGCCGATGAAGGGAGGGCGATCTACAATTTTTGGCCCACCGTTTCTGGAAAGACTGAACTTGTTCGGGGACAAGCCGTCACCATCACCGCCGATGGCGCGAGGATCTCGCATAATGGCCTGGTCTACCGCTCGCCCGTAATCAACATGGACCGCGATCCCCGCTGGGGCAGGATATGGGAAGCATTTGGTGAAGATCCGCTGTTAGCGTCGCGAATCACCGTCGCCTACGTGAAAGGCACGCAGGGAGACGATCCGAAGTACCTGAAGCTTGCGGCCACGCTGAAGCACTATGCCGTCTACAACGAAGAGCGAGATCGTGTAAGCACATCCACTGACCTGGTGAGCGAGCGGATGTTGCGCGAGTACTACCTGCCGCAGTTCAAGGCGGGCATCATGATGGGACATGCGGCCTCGATCATGTCGTCTTACAACGGCATCAACGGCATGCCCAATGTAGAAAACAAGCTGCTCTTGACCACCATACTGCGCGACGAATGGAAATTTGACGGATTTGTCGTTCCCGACAGCGGCGCGGTCATGAACCTGGTTACCGCGCACCGTAAGTATCCGACGGTCGAGGAAGCTGCCGCCAAGACCATTCTTGCGGGCAGCGACCTCGATGATGGCGCTTATGCGCGTGCACTGCCGAAAGCGCTAGCCGAAGGGCTCCTGACCGAAAAGGACATTGACCAGTCGTTGCGCCGAGTACTGCGGGTGCGGTTTCAGTTGGGTGAGTTCGATCCGCCAGAGATGGTTCCTTACAGCAAAATCGGACCAGATGTGATTGATTCACCAACGCACCGGCAGCTGGCGCTACGCGCCGCGCAGGAATCGATCGTGTTGTTAACCAACGACAACAATTTTTTGCCGCTGGACAAGAGCCGGATCAAAACCCTGGCTGTGATTGGGCCCTTTGCCGATTTTGCTCAGACCGGGCCCAACTACACTGGCCAGTATTCGAAGTTCGTGAAACCGCTGGAAGGCATTCAGCAAAAGGTAGGGCCCGGGACCCAGGTGCTTTACGCGCGCGGCAGCGGGATTGTGGAATCTGACGATCCTGAGGCAAGCATCGCCGAAGCGGTGGCTGCGGCGAAGAAGGCGGATGTCGTCATCCTGTTCGTGGGGATCAACCAGATGCTGGAACGGGAAGGCATAGACCGCGATTCGCTTAACTTGCCCCCGCTGCAGCGGAAGCTGGTGCAAAGTGTTTTGGAAGCCAACGCAAAGACGGCCGTAGTGTTGCTCAATGGTGGTCCCGTGTCGCTTGCCCCGCCGCGCTTCGGAGGGGGTGGGCCCGGTCCACGAGCCATAGATATTCCGGCGGTCCTTGACATGTTCTGGGCCGGCGAGGAAGGCGGGACCGCGGTTGCGGACGTGCTTTTCGGGGACTACAACCCGGGTGGAAAGCTGCCGTATACGGTCTACGCGGGCGAGAGAGACCTGCCGCCGATGAGCGAATACGATATCACCAAGGGTTTTACGTATATGTATTTTGCGGGCAAGCCGGAGTATGCGTTCGGCCACGGACTGAGCTATACCACGTACGACTACGGCAATTTGAAGCTCTCGTCCAATCAGATTTCGAGCGATGGACAGGTCACCGTCCAAGTGGATGTCAAGAACACTGGCCGGCGTGCCGGCGATGAGGTGGTTCAGTTGTACGTACACGATGGTGATGCCGGCGTGCCGCACCCAAAGGAACAGTTGGCAGGATTTGAACGCATTCGTTTGCAGCCTGGGGAGACGAGGACGGTCAGCTTTTCGCTGCCCGCGGAGCAGTTGGCCTACTGGGACAGCAACCAGGAAATGTGGGTGGTGAAGCCAGGCGCAGTGGACGCAATGGTGGGGAGTGGGTCGGACGATATTCGGCAGAAGGCGCAGTTCCAGATCACCACGCCCGGCCAATGGCCGCCGGGTGAGCTGACCACGCGAGTATCGCTTGGCAAGTAGCGAGACCTGGCAGTAAACGGAATACGTTACATTGGATTATCACAAGCTGGGACTTCGATGGTTCGACCCATGGACGCCAATTCTTCATCCGGTACAGAAAAGGGCGATCTCACCGACTGGTTGATCCTGCGCTTCAAGCAGCTCATCAGCGAAGGAACACTTACGCCCGGATATAAACTACCTTCCGAGCGCGAACTGTCGCTGCACTTCGGGGTTAGCCGGACTTCTCTGCGTCCAGTGATGAAGATCCTCAAAATGATGGGCGTTGTCTCGCAGCGAGTCGGCGACGGCACCTACCTCAACGGCGATGCCTCATCGGTTCTCGCTGAACCGATGGAGTTCCTCTTCTTACTGGACGAAACGTCGTCTCAGGAACTGGTCGAAACCCGCTTGATGGTCGAACCGACGCTTGCTGCGAAAGCGGCCGAACTGGCCTCTCGAGAGCAAATCCTGGTGTTGCGGCAAACCATCGCGGAGATCGAGGCCGCGGGGACCGACCAGTTCAGGATCATCGAAGCCGATCTGCTCTTTCACCGCACCATTCTGCAAAGCTCCGGCAACCGG
>Ga0182024_10024497_pt1 | contig 10719 bp, 9 predicted proteins | sample P32metaG_FD_120480 | JGI IMG/M metagenome (GOLD analysis project Ga0182024, IMG submission 120480) | Permafrost microbial communities from Stordalen Mire, Sweden - P3-2 metaG (Illumina Assembly) | ecosystem: Environmental > Terrestrial > Soil > Wetlands > Permafrost | place: Sweden: Stordalen...
ACGGCGTCGAGAATTTTGTCGAAGGGCATGACCACCGCTTCAAACTTGGGATCGAACAGTTTCAGCGTCAGGTATGCAGTGGTAGTCAGGCCCGGGACGGCGATGCGTTTGCCCGCTAACTCCTGCTGCCGCATGGGCTTGGCGGAGACCACGATCGGGCCGTAGCCTTCGCCAAAACTGGCGCCGCAATCGAGCAGCACGTACTTATCGCGCAGCGTCGGATACGCGGCAAAGCTGACGGCGGTCACGTCGTAGGTTTCCGCGAGCGCGGCGTCGTTCAGCGTCTGAATGTCGGAAAGGACGTGCGTGTATTTGTAGCCCGGCGTCGCGAGCTTATGGGTGGCCAGAGCGTAGAACATGAAGGCATCGTCGGAATCGGGAGAATGCGCGAGCTTGATTTCCAAGGTTTGCTGGGCGGTCTTGGAGGTTGCTGTCGTGCCGGACATAGTTGTAGTCGCATCCTCTTTCTTTGTCGGTGGAGAACTGAGCCCAGGCGATAGCTGTTCCCAAAACGAAACCTCCGGCAGGGGAGGCGCGATCTGGAACGAAGAGAGAGGTCGCTTACGGCGCGAGGACCTGCGTCGTACGTGGCCGGGGCTGAATTTCCGCACCGAGAGACTAGCACATCCGAAGGTTGCACAAAAGAGGGGCAATGGTCTAGGTGGCCCTCATCTGAGACCCTGGTAGGCGCCCGGTTCACCCTGAGTCTGGAAGGGCACCTTGCCGGCTCTGTTTCCGATCGGGGGGAACGAAGGCCCGAGACTTGGCCGCGGGTGTCGCACCCTTGTGTTTGAAGCTTACGGACTTCGGTCTTGCAAAAAGGCTCGTGTGCCATACGCTCGCGGCACGAGCCAAGAACATCCCTCGACCAAACAACCGTTGATCCGCTACGTCAACCGGCAGCAGATGAGGTTTTGCCACGCGTGGATTAAATGCAAGTTGGGGGTGCGACAATTTCACGTGCGCAGCAGGATAAAAGCCACTGTTGCAGGTTGTAAGTCAGGCAGACCCAAAGCGCTTCGGCTCGAACGCAACCCATCGATTCTGTCGGGAGAGTCCTGCTTAGCCTCACGATGCCCTTAGTTTCTTCACAGCTTCTCTTTCAGGGTGCGGGTTTTGACTTTGCGTCCAGGAGTCTTCGCGGGCAGCTCCTTAGGTTGATGAGGACGCGGAGCGGCGTGATGCTACCGCGTCGGCTAGGGCGTTAAGCACCCAGGCCCAGCCTTCTTGGTGTCGGCGGCCCATCTCTTCGTCGGGGACGCCGGAGTGGCGGCGGGTGATTTGGGTTTCGTCGCCTTGCAGCTCCAGGGTTACGGTCACGATGGACTCGGCGCCCTTGGTGGCTTCGGACATCCAGGTGTACTCGACTTGATGGGGACGATTGATCTGGAGGAAGCGGCCGTAGCGCGGCCAGATGCGGCCTTCGTGTTTCCCGGCGAAATAGAAGAGGCCGTCGACGACTGGGTTCAGGATTACGCGCTCGGCGCCAAACCACGGTCCGCCGGGACTGTTCGCGTCCATCCAGAGGTCGAAGACTTTTTCTGGGGATGCGGGAATGGTGCGGGCGACGGTGATTTCGGTAAACGTCATCATGATTTCTCCTTTTGGGTTGCGAAATATTGCTGGAGGCGATCCAAGCGGGCGTTCCAGAACTGTTCGTAGTTGAGGATCCACCGGGCGACATCGCGTAGAGGCTCCGGGGACAGTTGCAGGGTGTTTTCGCGGCCGCGGCGGGTGCGGAGGACCAGGCCGGCGCGTTCGAGCACGCGCACGTGCTTGCAGAAACCGGTCAGCGACATGGAGAAGGGCTCCGCGACATCGGAGATGCGGGCGGAACCGCGTGCGAGGCGCTCAAGGATGGCGCGGCGGGTGGGATCGGAAATGGCGGCGGAGACACAATCGAGATTGACGGCGGAATACTGAACCATATGGTTCAGTATGGCGGATGAAGATCAGTGATGTCAACGCATCGTTCGGCGCAGCACGCCACGGTTGCCAGCAAGAAACGGTCGCCATCAAGAGATCGCTGCGATAGGCAGACGTGCGTTCAACGCTGGACGTTCTGGAAGGCGGAAAGCAGCCAGCCTTTCAAGACTGGCAGGAAGTAAGGCTTTACGTCGCGGAAGGTGAGCCCCATGCCACGATTGGGTTGAGCGTAAACCACGGTTGCGCGACTTTCGAAGTACTCGGTGTCGGTGAAGATCTTCAGAGCGAAGATTGTGCCTTGGGGCAGGGGATCGGTGGTTTCCACGTAACAGCCATAGAGGCTGAGTTCGGTAACCCGCGTTTTGAACTTCGCGCCCGATTTCTGTTCGAGTAACTCCGCCGAAGCGACAAACGGAAATCGAGGCACACGACGCCGATTTTGATCCATCAAGCCTCCGAGCGGACCGGATTGAGCGACGGTCAGGAATATTCCACGGGCAGGCAGGTCGTCTGTGACCGGGCGGGTTCTGGTGGGGATTGCAACCAGCCAGGCGTTGTGCCGGGCGAGCACGAGCGAAAGAGCCGCGAACCGCGACGCGCCGTCGAGAAAACCGTGCCAGGGGCGAGAGTTCTGCTTTGTTGGCGGAGTGGCCGGGGGTATACTTGGCGGCGATTTGTTGTCCCACCTGAACGACGTCCTCTGAGGTCAAACGCGAGCGGAACGCGGTTGGAGGCGAGATGGTATCCCGGCGTCGATGGTCCTTTGTGAGAAGTGGCTTGCCCGTGTGGGGAACGTTGGTGTTGGTGTGCGCCGGGGCTTTGCCCTTGGCGTCGGACCAGCGGCCGCAGGATCAGATTGTGGTGGTGAGCGTTAGCGGGGATTGGACGCCGGTGTGCCAAGCCGCGACGGGCGATTGCAAAGCGGCGGGGGAGGCACGGAGGCCAGTACGATTTGGGGAGACGCTCACGGTTGGAGCGATTTGCTTGTTTGGGAATGACCAAGGCTCGATTGTGCTGAAGTACGCGACCAAGGGCGACGACACCCTGTATCCGTTTCCCTGCGATAAAGCGAATCTCACTCGGGCGCGCTCGTGTTTGCCATCGGCACAGCAGCCTTGCTCGGTGGACCTCAGAACGGTTAAGGAGACGAACGGGCGGGTGGCCTTGTTCATCGCGACGGTTTCCGAGGCGCTCACGCGAATGACGCATGCCCAACCGGAAAAATACATGGTGGCGGCGAGCCGCGGGGCGGAGGCGGAGTTGGTGGATGCAGTTGTGCCGCTCGAGGGCGGGCAAATCGATTTACGCGCGGCGTTTCGCGATATGGATCCGGGGACGTATTACGTGGAATGGGGCGCAGTTGGGTCGGTCTCCATGCAGGGTCCCCCGGCTCGGGTTAGCTATGCGAAAGGAAAAGCAGTGGGTGCGGCGGCGCGCGGGGTGCGCGGCGGTTTGTACAAGTTGGCGCTGGTGACCGAAACAGGAGAGCCCGGTGATTCCGATTGCTGGGTTCTGGTGGCGGCGGTAGCGGAATATGCGAAGCAGGCTGCGGCTTACGAGCAAGCGGTGAGCGAATCGGCGAAATTACCGGCGGAGATGGATTCGGGGGCCACACGGGCGGTGCTGCGCGCTTACCTGGAATTGCTGGCGAACCGCGGGCAAGGAACGGCGGCGCAACCGTGAGTGTCGTTCGATCGCTGAAAGTGACGTTGTTGCGAGTGGTGCGAGGGAGTGCGCCTGCGAGCGAGGCAGAAGAGGAAAAGAGCTGGAAGGGGTTTGCAAGCAGGATCCCGAAGGCGATTTTGGTGATTGTCGTGGTGATGGTAGCGGTCGCGGGGATGGAGCACTTGGGATGGTTTCGCGGGTTTGAGACTTCGCACCTGGATACGCTGATCCGGCTGCGGACCGCGGAGATGTCGAAAAAGATCGTCATCGTGGAGATCAGCGAAGACGACTACCAGCAGAGGTTCGAGGGGACCAGTCCGCTGGACAAATTGAAACTGCTGGAGGTCATTCGCGCAGTGCAAAAATACAATCCGCGCGTGATCGGCGTGGATATCGATACCAACGACTGGAATGCGGCTTGCCGGAGGGGGCGGGGAGGCGCGCAATGCGCCCAGCAGTGCGCGGAATTTGACAAAGCGCTGGGCGAATTGCGTGCCGCGGCGGAACCAAATGCAGAAGCAGGGAACAGTGGCACGGCTATCGTTTGGGCCGCGGTGCCGAGAACGCTGGATCCGCCGCTGGAGCTGAAACCCGGACTGGGAAGCGCGCCGCTGGGGTGGGACTGGCTAGGAATACCGCGATTCCCGGTGGATGAGGACGGCTCGGTCCGGCACTTCGACGGCCGCGTGGAAATCAAGAAGACCGGTGACGGGTGTCCCGGCGCAGACAAAGTTGGCGAGGCGTGTTACCTACCCACATTTGCGCGCGCGATTGTTGAAGCGTATAGACACAAGCCAAACATAACGGCGGACGAGCAGGTGGTCTTCAATTTTCATGGCGACCGCTATCAGTTTCCGATCATCGATGCGAAACAATTTTTCCCCGAGCAGGTCGCCAACGAGACGCGAACGACAGAAGAAATCGCCAGCGAGAATGCGGCAATCGACCGGAGCCGGATGGGGCAGTTTGCCGACAAGGTGGTTTTGATCGGCGGTGGTTTCCCGGAGGCGCGAGACGAATACTTTACTCCGCGAGGACCCATGCTAGGGGTCGAACTGAACGCACTGGCCATTCAAACCGATCTGGATGGCGGGGGAATCCACGATTTCACGAAAGGTTGGGAACTGCTGATCGATTTCGCGGTGAGCTTGTTCGTAGTGGGAATGTTTTATCTCTACGAGCAGCGTCCGTGGAAGGCGGTTGGCATGAGCTTCCTGGTGGTTCCGGCCGCTCTTGTTTCCAGCCTGGTTCTGTTCAATTCCCTGGCGTACTGGTTCAATTTTATTCCGGTGGCCGCGGGCGTGTTCATTCACCAGTTGTACGAACTTGCAGAAGGCGGCGGCGAAGCGCGGGAAAAATTGCGCGAGCTGCGGAGCGAACAGAAGCCCGTGGAAGTGGACGTAGCCACGATGGAAGAGTTCACCGTAGCCGAAAGCGCCCCCGCAGGGCCGGTGGAGGAAACGTTGAGCGTGGAGAATGCGAAGGCGAAAAGCGCCGCGAGTGGCGCTGACTAGCCGCCTGACGGTGGAACGCCGATGATGATTTCCGCGCCGTGCTCGCTGTGGCTGAAGACCGGAGTCTGCTTGCGCTGAATCGAGCCGGCCGCTTTCGAGACGTTCTGCTTCAGCGACATATAAATTTGCTCGATGGAATCCTGACCGCCGTCTTTCCGTAATCCCTCCAATAGAAAATGCGTGAAGTAGCCGTTGGAGTAGGGTTGGCCTTCGTAGGATTTTTCGTCCGGCGAGCTGGAGGTGACGATGGCGCGGCCGGTGCCTTGACGGATGCGTTCGAGCGCGTCGCCGGAGGCGGAAGTGTCCGAGCGAGAAGGGTTGGCGGGCGCGTTAGCGGCTGCAGCGCCGCTGTGGCAGGTGTCGAGAAGGATGACCGTGCGTTGCGCCTTGATACGCGAGCGGACGATGTCGGATATCTGGACCATGGGAAGAGCGGTGGCGAACAGATTGTCTTCGGGTTCGATTTCGGTGTCGGTGGTGGCGATGTAATTGACCTCGGCAGTGTCTTTGTTGCGCGGCGTGCCGTGGCTGCTCAGGAAAATCACGACCAGATCGTTAGGGTCGTTGGCGCTGCGGGCGAGCCAGTTGAGTTCCTGCTTGAGCTGGCGCGTGGTGACCTCGCCGTCAACGAGGGAATGCACGTTGGAGGCTTTGAAGCGGCCGACCGACGGATCGACCAGAGCGGAGGCGAAGTCCTTGGCGTCTTTGCTGGCGAAATTGAGGCGGCCCAAACGCTGGTCCTTGAACTGCGAGATCCCGACTACCAGCGCCCATTTTTCATGCACCGGACCAGCCGCAACTTTCGGTGCGCTCGGAGTGGTGGCTAGCTGGAAGGGATCCGCACCCTGGTCCATGGCCTCAGAGCCGAACTCCTGCGCCTTACTCAGGGAGTAAACGTATTGCCTGGCAGGCTGGCCGAGTTTTTTCTCGAAGACAGAGCGGTAATACCACGCGTCACCGCTGCTGGCGCAGACGTCAGTAGCATCCTTGAGGAGTTGCCAGCCGTGGCCGGCTTCCTCGTTCGTTCCCGTCTTGATGCGTTCGAGCGCTTGCACGACCAGGTCTTTGGCGAGATTGCATTGTTCTTGCGCCATTGTGCCGGAAACAAAAACCGCCAGCATAGCCAACGTAGTGCCGATGATTTTTGCGACGGAGAATTGACACATCAAGTGTTTCCGGGATTGGGTGTGCGCCGATTGGGCAGCTTGGCACGGGCGCGCATCGCGGCGAGGACGTTGCTGCTTACGCCTTCTTTGGTGAGCGCGACGTTGCCATCTGAGGATAGGTCGAAATCGACGACCGGTGCGTCGTGAATGGTGGCGATGATGGTGGGTTCGTCCACATGGCCTTTCGTCATTTTGATGATGTCGTCATTGGTCACCGTTTTGACGGGCTTGGCCGCCTGAGGTTTTGCTGGTGTCTTGGCGGCGCTGTTCGAAATTTTAGCAACGCCCGCGTCTGCATTGGCGTCGGTTGACGCCGGCGTTTTGGTGCCATCGGCGGTGCGAGTTTTGCCTGGGCTCTTGTTGCCAGCAGAAGTGCCCCCCGCATTCTCGGCAGGGGCGGCTGGCCGGGCATTCGCAGCCTCGAATTCATGCCTCTCCGCTTCGAGCTTGCGCATATAGCTCATGGCGGTCTCAATACGCTTTTTCGACTCGATGAAATCCTTCTCGTCGGGCTTGGCATCCACGGCCAAGCCGTAGTTGAAGGTGGAGTCCTGCAAGAATTTCTTTTCCGCTTCCTCACTTTCGGCTTGGTAAGCGAGAGCTTCGTAGGCAACACCGATGTTGTAAAGACGGTAGGCATCGTCTTTGGTTTTAGGGAAAGGGGGCATCTGTTCGAGTTGCTCGAGATAGCGGGTCCATAGGCCGCCTTCGGCGGACTTGTTGGCGTCGTCCAGCTTGCCGCGCGCCAGCAAGACCTCGATGGTTTCGCTGGTGGTGGTGATTCTGGGGACGATCTGATCGACGGCGTCGTTGATGAGTTTGTCGCGGAGTTCGGAAGGGGAAGGCGGTCCGGCGGCAACCTCGGTTTTCTTTCCAACCATTCGTTTGAATGGGCCTTCGAATTTTTCGAGCGCGGACTGATTCGCCGCCTGGTTGGTGGCCGCGTTGAAGTCCTCGGAATACTTGGCGCTAACGTTTTTGGAATCGAGAGTGCGATGACTTCGATCGTAGGCGCCGTAGGAAATGTCGAGGGAACCCTTGACCTTTTTATATTGCACGGCGGATTCAACCGCTTTGGTTTGTGTTTTGCCTTGCGCGTTGGGGGCACTCTTGGCGAGGGTGGTCTCGTTGTTAGAGAAAAGCACGTCAGGAGGTTGGTCAAGACCGGTGACCTTGCAGGTGATGATCAACTCGGGCGATTTCTCGTCGGTCTGGAGGCGCGGGTTGCTTTTCGAAATTTCTGTTTCGAGGCGGTCCTTCAGGATCAACGCGACGTCGTTATGCTTTGCATCGGAGGAACTTACTTTCACCTGAAATTTGGTGCCCGTAAAGTTGAATACCGCGGGCAATTTTCTGTGAAGGGTGATCTTTTTCTTGCTGAGGCCTAATTTTTCAAAACCCTGGGCGCCTGCCCCGCGAGCAAACAGAAAGCAACAAGCGACTACAAGGATACGGGGAAAGCGATGCGCGTGCAGAGCCCTGGGCATGCGAGCAAGATCCAATAGTCGGTAAGACAGGTTCCCGGCTGGGACAAACGGTTCTACTTGCCTGGTTGAGCGTGAACCCGAACGCGAAGCCCATTCCGGAAGTGCTGGGCAAGACGCCGGGTCGCGCGATGCGCGATGCTAGCAAAAGCGTTACACGAATGGCAAGCATCCGGCTTTGTGAAGTGGCGGATGCGGCGGAATCGTCGAATTCTAGAGGGTGGTCTTGATAGCGACGGCGCGGTCTGGCTCGCGCGACATCGATGGAGCGCTGAGATCCGTCGCGTTACACAAGGCGTAGGTGCTATTTCGTGAGGAAAGCGCGATTTTGGCCTAAGGCGGTGCCGGCGGCGGCGGTTCGACCGACATTGATACCAATGGCAACCTTCGTTGTGTTTCGCTGATTTTAAAAAAAGACAACTCCTCGGCATCTTAACGGCTAGTTGGTTCGTCTGAGCCAGTATGGTCATTTTTCTGGCGCGGAGGATGTCGTATTTATCTCATGAAGGTAGGCATGCAAAATGTCTAATTGCTGGAGCTCTGGCAGGCTCGCGAAATTTACGCTGGGTGCCATGATCGTGGCCATATCCGCCGGGACGCGGGCTCAACAAGCGCCGACCATTTCCGTAGACGTCAATGTTGTTTCGCTTCTGGCAACGCTCCACGATCGAGATGGCCGGATTGTTAAGAACCTGACCGCGGACGACTTTGTGCTCAGGGAGGACGGCAAAGAACAGAAGATCAGCTACTTCTCGCGAGAGACAGATCTTCCCCTGACCATCGGGCTCTTAGTTGACACCAGCCGCAGCCAAACAGGGGTATTGGAACAAGAGAGTCATGCGAGTTACACATTTCTTGATCAAGTTCTGCGATAGGGCAAAGATCAGGCGTGCGTCGTTCACTTCGACGAACGCGTCGAGACTTTGCAAGGATTGACATCTTCGCGTGACGAGCTTGCGTCGGCCCTCGGGCGGCTTAGCATTCCTGGAGATTTTGCCACCCTTATCTACAGCGCGGTCCGGGAGTCTTCCGAAAATCTCATGAGAAAGCAGCCGGGGAGGAAGGCTTTTATTCTGCTTACGCAATTCGCTTCTCCGACCTTATTCCAATCACCGGCCCCGTCCGAGCGGCAGTTCGCGCGGCGGCGAAGGAGCGCGGCAAGCAAGAGTTGCAACGGATGGCCAGGGAGACCGGCGGAGTTTCCTTTGAGGTTACAAAGAGCCAAACGATCGAAGCAATCTACGCGCAGGTCGAGGAGGCACTTCGCAATCAATACAGCATCGGCTATACGCCGAAGCGACAGGTTGGCGATGGGAAGTATCACAAGATCAAGCTGACCACGAGAGACCATCATCTGATCGTCGGTACGAGGGACGGATACTATGCCAGACGACCAGGCACGACGACCAGGCACACGGCCCAGATTACAAAATCAGCCGACACGTGAATTCCCACGGTAGTTCCGCGCTCGGCACAACAACTTCCTCTGGAATAGCTGACGGTTGCCTCGCAGCGTCGCGTGTGGTGGAATGCACTGGAATGGATCGCCGCGATTTTATTCGGGTCTCTGCGGCAGCGGCTGTGGCCGCTTCTCGATGCCCCCTCACGTTAGCTGAGACCAACCCTGCTGCTACCGTTCGGCTGACTCTTCGCTCCGATCGGCTCGGCAACAAGATCGCCGACGATTTCACCGGCCTCAGTTACGAGTCGGCTCAACTTGGCAATCCGAATTTCTTTTCTAGTGAGAATAAGTCGCTGGCCGGGTTCCTGCGAACGCTGGGGACGTCAGGCGTTTTGCGGATTGGAGGCAACACCAGCGAGTACTGCTATTGGACTCCGAATCCCGAAAAGCCGGCGAACGTGCCGGATGTTGAGAGCATGCGTACGGGAGACAAGGCGAATCCGATTGCATTTGGCTTGGCCACTGGTCCGGACACGGGGCACAAGTCGCCCGCGCCGGTGAAGATCACGCCGGTCGCCGTCCGCAACTTGCGGGAGTTCCTCGATCTGTGTGGCTGGAAGCTGATCTATGGCTTAAACATGGGCACGGGAACACCGGAAGATGCGGCAGACGAGGCTGCCTACGTAATGGACGTGGCTGGTTCGAAGTTGATCGCCTTCCAACTTTGCAACGAGCCCGACCTTTTCTATCGTAATGGGATTCGCAAAGCGGATTATGACTTCGCGCAATTTGCTGGGGAATGGCAACGCTTTTATCAGGCTATCCGGGCGCGGGTCCCGAATGCATCGTTCGCCGGACCCGACACGGCGTACAACAACGAATGGCTCGTGCCCTTTGCCAAGCAATTCAAGCATGAGGCCGCCTTCCTTTCGCACCATTATTATGCCGAGGGTCCACCGACGGATCCTTCCATGACGATTGAACGTCTGCTACGGCCGAATCTCAAGCTGCAGGCCGAGTTCGAAGGAATGAAGCAGGCGATGAACGAGTTTGGCTTGCCCTTCCGGCTGGCAGAAACGAATTCCTGCTACCAGGGAGGCAAGCCGGGAGTCAGCGATGCCTTTGCATCGGCGCTGTGGGGTGCGGACTTGATGTATCAGCTCGCGTCAGCTGGTGGCGTCGGAATCAACTTTCACGGCGGTGGCTATGGATGGTATACGCCGATTGCGGGAATGCCGGAAAATGGATTCGTGGCGCGGCCCATTTATTACGGCATGTTGCTGTTTGCGCAGTCAGGAGCGGGCCAGCTTGTGGAAAGCGAGCTCGAACAATTGGAAGGTGCGCCGCTGTTGACGACGTATGGCCTGCGCAGCAATACAGGGGCGATCCGAGTAGCGGCTTTCAATAAAAATCTGGATCGTGCCGTTCGCCTTTCGATTGACGCGGGACAACGCGCAGAACGCGTGAGTTCACTTCGACTGCTTGCGCCGCGAGTGGACGATACTACGGACACTACCTTCGGTGGAGCGCCGGTGGGAGCGAGCGGCGCTTGGTGCGTCGCT
>Ga0182024_10024498_pt1 | contig 10718 bp, 8 predicted proteins | sample P32metaG_FD_120480 | JGI IMG/M metagenome (GOLD analysis project Ga0182024, IMG submission 120480) | Permafrost microbial communities from Stordalen Mire, Sweden - P3-2 metaG (Illumina Assembly) | ecosystem: Environmental > Terrestrial > Soil > Wetlands > Permafrost | place: Sweden: Stordalen...
GCCGGTGGTTGCGACAGCTGTCAACGCAGTCTCCGATCTCGTGGTGCCGGGCGAGACCGGATTGCTGGTACCGCCGCATCGGCCCGACGAGTTGGCCGCCAGCGTGCGCTTTCTGCTCGACTCCCCCGTGGCCGCGGCCCGGATGGCGTCCACCGCGCGCGCTCGCTTGGGCGATCGGTACAGCGCGCTGGCGTTGCACGACGTGGTCACGGCCGCCTACGCGCCGGTTGCCGAGGCCGGCGTTACGCCTCCTTGAGCGGTCTCGGTGCGTTCGGTGCAAGATGAAGCCACGAAGTGCCCGGAGGATCGAGGCCAAGGCCACGACCAAGGTCACGGCCAAAGCCCAACAAGGAGGAACACGTGAGCGACACCACTACGGCGATCCAACGCCATCACCACATCACCCTCTGTGTCGGGGGGGCCCAGGAGGACTACGACTTCCACACCGAGGTGCTCGGCCTGAAGAGCGTGAAGAAGACGGCCCTCTACGACGGCGACGTGCCCATCTACCACCTCTACTACGGCAACGACCAGGGCCTCGAGTCGACCCTCGTCACGTGCTTCCCCATGCGCCAGTCCGGGCGGGTCGGGCGCCGGGGGACCAACCAGACCAAGGTGCTCATGTTGTCGGTACCGGACTCGGCCCTCAGCTACTGGCACGAGCGGCTCGGCGCCCACGGCTTTCAGGTGGAGGAGGTGGAGGTCTTCGGGGAGAAGCGGCTCTCCTTCCAGCATCCGTGCGGGATCGACTACGAGCTCGTGGGCGTGGCCGACGACGACCGCCTCGCCCGCAGCGGCGGCCCGGTGCCGGCCGAGATGGGGATACACGGCACCCACGGCATCACCGTGTCGGTCCGCGACCTCGAGCTGTCCGCCGACTTCATGACCGAGGGCTGGAGCGGCCGGCTCAGCACAGAGGAGGGGGATCGTCTCCGCTTCGAGGTGGGCGAGGGCGGTTCCGGCGCCATCGTGGACTTCGTCGCCGAGCCGGGGCTCGACCAGGCGGGCTGGATGTACGGCGAGGGCATCGTGCACCACACGGCCTTCCAGGTGGCCGACTACGACGTGCAGTCGGCGGTGAAGGGCCACCTCGAGGGGATCGGCTTCACCGACGTCTCGGAGCGCAAGGACCGGGGCTACTTCGAGTCGGTCTACGTGCGCACGCCGGCGGGCGCCCTCTTCGAGGCCACGGTGTCAAAGCCGGAGGGGTTCTTGATCGACGAGCCCTACGAGGAGCTGGGCAAGAACTTCCAGGTGCCCCCGCAGTTCGCTGACCAGCGCGAGTTCCTCATGTCCTACCTCGAGCCCCTCACCTACATCTGACGGGCGCGGGTTCGGCACCCGCCTCAGAGCAGCGACGAAGAGGTCGGCGCGCCCGCCGTGTTGCGGAGCGACGGCCGGAACAGCACCGGCCGGCCCATGTCCTGTCGCTTCGACTCGTACATGGCGGCGTCCGCTTCGCCGACCAGAGCGTCGGCCTCGTGGTTGATCCCCTTCGTCCATGCCACACCGATGCTGGCCCGTAGTGAGATGGTTCCCGCCGCGATGTTGACGTCGTGGCGGAGAGACTCGGAGAGGCGCTGGCCGAGGGTCATGGTTTCCTCGGCCGCCCGGACGCGGGGACACACGATGAGAAACTCGTCGCCCCCGATCCGGCCGACAATGTCGTCTGCTCGCACCGTCCTTCGCAGCCGGTCGGCGACAACTGTGAGCAGCTCGTCGCCGGCGGCGTGGCCGAACGTGTCGTTGACGGACTTGAAACGGTCGATGTCCACGAAGATCACTGCCGTCCCCGGCCAGGTCTCGGAGTGCGTATCGAGTGTGATCTCGAGCGCCGACATGATGGAACGCAGGTTGTGGCACTCGGTCAGCGGGTCGAGCATGGCGTGTCGCTCCAGCTCGTTGTGCATCTGGGCGCTCTCGGTCACGTCAGCCACGCAGACAATGGCGCCGCTGACGACGCCTGTATCGGTCGTGAGGGCGCGCAAGCTGAACGTGCACAGCCTCTGGTGGCCGTCGCCCTGTGGCTGCAGCCGGACCGCCACCTCGCCATCGAGGCCCTGGTCCAGGACAGCAGTGAGGGCCTGATCCAACAGCGGGCGGTCTTCGGGCACGACGTTGACCATCTGCTCGTCGACCGTCTCCTCCAGCGATTTGCCGATGATCTGATGGAGGCGGTCATTGGTGTAGACGACGCGCCGGTCGGTGTCGACCTGGAACAATCCGAGGGGCAGGGCTTCGGCGAGCCGCTCGAGCAGCTGCTCGCGGGCTCGCACCGATTCGAGCGCGGCCATCTCGTCGGAGATGTCGGCCATGTCGGCGATCACACAGCCATCGTCGGAGTCACCCAACGCGTTGATATTGGTGATCTCGAGCCAGCGCCACGAGCCGTCGCGGCACAAATGACGCAATCTCGTCCGGCTGCTCGCACCCGGTCCAGCTGCCATCTCCATCCAGCCGTTGATGGAACGGGGTTGGTCGTCGGGGTGTATGAAGTCGATGGAACGCCGCCCCACCATCTGCTCGCGGCTCCATCCCAGGATCTTCGTCGTGGCGTCGTCGATGTCGAGGAAGACGGACGTCTCGCTCTTCTTCGTGCGACAGAAACGGGGAACAACCTCGGAGGTGCCAACGGCCGCGTGTAGGTCGTCCTTGCCTCCGTCGCCCGCCACGACGATCACGAAGACCCCGTGGCGCTCCCGGACATCGAAATAGAACAGGGTGACCACGCGCTCGGGGTCCTTGGCAAGATGGACGGCGATGCTGGAGACGCCTCGAATCACGGCGCGGTGAAAGGCGTCGGCGATGGCCTTTCGGTCAGCCGGCACCACGAAGTGCATGGAGGAGCGTGCCTCGATGAACTTCTGCCCCGTGAGAGGCACAGACGACGGCATCTCCACGTAGATGCCGCTCTGGTTGACCGCTGCCACCGGCGCTTGGGGATACTGCGTCAAGAGGGCCAGGAGCGCGGCCTCGCGGGCATGGTCGTCCAATTTCGCGACGGCTTCCAGCTGGTCCACACGAGTCTTATCGACCGGTGGAGGCCGTTACTTGAGGCCCTAGAGAACCGACGTGACATTAAGATGCGACCGTGCTGGACGAGCTCTGGCCCCTCTTCGGTCTACGCCTCGTGACCGAGCGCCTCGAACTGCGGACGATGCGCGAGGATGATCTCGTCGATGTCGCAGCTCTCGTCCCCGAGGATGCCGAGCCCGACCCTCGCCTGCCCCGCTTCGGTTTCGCGGATCCCGCCGTCGTGCGTGCGGCAATGTCCTTCCAGTCCTACTGGAGTTCGATGGGTGACTGGCGGGTCGAGGACTGGCGGGTGGGTTTCCTCGCGCGCCTGCGGGTCGGCGGGGTTCTCGGGCCGGCCGGCTGTGTGGTCGGGGTCTCGGAGCTGGAGGCGCAGGGGTTTCTCGTCAGACGAACGGTCCACACCGGTTCGTGGCTCATCGAGGCGGCCCGCGGGCAGGGATACGGCAAGGAGATGCGGGCGGCAATCCTGACCCTGGCGTTCGGAGGACTCGGGGCCACCGTGGCCGAGACCGAAGCGCTGGACGACAACCACGCCTCTCTCGGCGTGTCGCGCGCACTCGGTTACGAAGCCAACGGCGAGGAGATCCACGATCACAACGGGACACCCGCGAGGATGGTGCGGCTCCGCCTCGTCCGCGAGTCATGGGACGCAGGTATACGCGCCGGGTGGGCGACGCGGATCGAAGGTCTCGAACCGGCGAAGGTGCTGTTCGGGTTGGAATCCGGCGGAACGGCACCTTCCCTCGAGCCTTGAGTGCGTCGACCGCGCGGAGCCGCTGTCGGGACACGGACGTGGCGTGTGGCCGACGGTGTGCTCGTCTAGATTCCGGCCGACATGACTCCCACCGGTCCGTTTGCCTCCATCGAGAACATCGTCGTGCTGATGCTCGAGAACCGCTCGTTCGACCACATGCTCGGCTACCTGTACGCCGACACCGCGAATGTCTCGCCCCTCGGCCAGAGTTTCGACGGCCTCTCCGGGACGGAGTCGAATCCCGACGCGAACGGTGCATCGGTGCAGGTCTTCGAGCTCGATGCGGCGACGACGGGTGCCTACTTCTCTCCGGGAGCCGATCCCGGCGAGGGCTACGTCGCGACCAACGCCCAGCTCTTCGGAGCCAACACGGCTCCTGTGCCGTCGGTCGCGACCAACTCAGGGTTCGTCACCAATTTCGCCAGCACGCTCTCGTGGGAGCAGGCGGCGCGACGTTCGATCCGACCTGGCACCGTCGCAAACGACATCATGGGAATGTTCACGCCCGCGATGCTCCCGGTGCTCTCGGGCCTCGCCCGCGGCTATGCCGTCTGTGACCAATGGTTCGCCTCGGCGCCCACTGAAACTCTGCCCAACCGCGCCTTTGCCTGTGCCGCCACGAGCCAGGGCCACATGGACGACGGCACGCACTCCTATACCTGCCAGAGCATCTTCGGCGCGCTCTCCGCCCACGGCGTCACCTGGGCGATCTACGGATACGATGCCCAGCCGTTGACGCGTCTGAACTTCTCCGACACGACCAAGGCTCCCGACACGAATTTCGGTGAGTTCGCAGAGTTCACATCCGTTGCCGCCAACGGGAAGCTCCCCGCCTACTGTTTCCTCGAGCCGTCCTGGGGTTCAACTGGCAACAGCCAACACCCCAACTACGACGTCTCGCTCGGCGAGCAGCTCATCCACGACGTCTACTACGCGCTCCGTTCGGGTCCGGGGTGGCCAGAGACGCTGTTGGTCATCACCTACGACGAGCACGGGGGGTGCTTCGACCACGTAGCGCCGCCGGGCGGTGCGATCCCTCCCGACGCGAGCGTCGGGGAGTTTGGTTTCGACTTCACCCGCTTCGGCGTGAGGGTCCCGGCCGTGCTCGTATCGCCGCTCATCGAAGCCGGAACGGTGTTCCGTGTGCCGGCCGGGACGATGCCGATCGACCACACGTCGATCCTGCGCACCGTCGAGGAACGATTCGGCGTTCCCGCTCTCACAGCTCGCGACGCGGCTGCGCCGGGCCTCGGCGGGGTACTCACGCTGGGGTCGCCGCGAATCGACGACCCGCTCGCGGGTGTGGTCGTACCCACCTCGACGGGCGTGAACGCGGCTGCGCAGGAGCCCTCCCACCTGCAGCAGGTCTACGCGGACCTCGCTTCGCGCCTTCCGGTTCCCGATGCGAGCGGTGCGGTGATCCACGCCCTGCCGCCGCTACACACGACGCAGGACTACACCCGGTACATCACCGACCGAACGACCGCCTGGAAGGCGAGCCGCCGTCCAGGATCCACTCCGGCGGTGCCGAGCTGACCGTGGATTCCGCCCGAGTCGGGTACAGCTGAGCGGTCGGCTCTCAGTGGTGAAAGCCGGAAGCTTCCTCGGCGCTCTGCAGCGGGCCGTTCTGGCGTGCCAGCTCCGGGAGAAGGCGAGTGACGTCCTCGATCAACAGGGCGGCCATGTCGTGGGAGAAGCCTCCCCGGACCACGACCCGCAGGACGTTAAGATCGGTGCGATTCTCCGGGAAGCTGTACGCCGGCACCAGCCATCCCCGCTCGCGCAGCCTGCGGGACACGTCGTACACGTTGTAGGCGGTGATGTCCTTGCGAGTGGTGAAGGCGAAGACGGGCAACTGATCGCCCCGCGTGATGAGCTCGAACGGTTCGAGCTGGCCGATGTGGTCTGCGAGTTGCATGGCGATGTCACGCGAGGTCTGTTGCACGGCGCGAAACCCCTCGAACCCGAGCCGCAGGAACGTGTAGTACTGGGCCACCACCTCGGCTCCTGGTCGCGAGAAGTTGAGGGCGAAGGTGGGCATGTTGCCGCCCAGGTAGTTCACGTTGAAGACCAGCTCGGCCGGCAGGGCGTCCTGGTCCCGCCACAGCACCCATCCCACGCCCGGATAGACGAGCCCGTACTTGTGCCCCGAGGTGTTGATGGAGGCAACACGGGGGAGGCGAAAGTCCCACTCGAGATCGTCGTCGATGAACGGAGCGATCATCGCCCCGGACGCCCCGTCGACATGCATCGGGATATTGAGCCCCGTGCGGGCCTCGAGGTCGTCGAGGGCGGCCGCTATCTCTGCCACGGGCTCGTAGCTGCCGTCGAAGGTGGATCCGAGGATTGCCACCACGCCGATGGTGCTCTCATCGCAGAGGGCCGCAGCCTCCGTGGGTGAGAGGTGGTACCGGTCCCCCTCCATGGGCACCATCCGAGGCTCAACCTCCCAGTAGTTGCAGAACTTCTCCCAGCACACCTGGACGTTGACGCCCATCACGAGGTTCGGGTGAGCGGTGGACTCTCCCGCCGCCGAACGCCGTTTGGCCCAGCGCCGCTTAAGGGCCATGCCTCCGAGCATGCAAGCCTCCGACGAGCCGGTCGTCGAACAGCCGATGACGCTGTCAGCATCGGGGGCCCGCCAAAGGTGCGCCAGGATGCTCACGCAGCGACGTTCGAGCTCGGCCGTCTGGGGGTACTCGTCTTTGTCGATCATGTTCTTCTCGGCGCACTCGGCCATGAGCACGCGAGCCGACGGCTCCATCCAGGTCGTCACGAACGTGGCGAGGTTGAGCCGGGCGTTGCCGTCCAGCAGCAGCTCGTCGTGGATCAGCTGGTAGGCGGTCTCTGGCGGTACGGGCCGGTCACCGAGACGGCTGGTGGGGAGCACGACGCCGTCGCCGAGCACCGGGTTGTCCAAGGCGTACAGCGGGTGGGCTTTGTGGCGACCGGGATGCCGTGTCGGTGTCGCGCGGTGAAGGGCCATGGTTGCAACCTCCATGTCGGGAGCAGATGCTGTCCCGGTATCTTGACCGCTCTCGTGCGTCTTGTGGCTGGGCGCGGCCACGCCGACGCGCCGACGCGCCGACGCGGCCTGCACGAGGCAGACCGCATCGGAGCTGACGTGACCGAGGAGCGGACCGACTAGGCAGCCCTGGCATGCTCCTGCGTGACGATCCCGATCACGCCGGGCGCCTGAGTTGAGAGCCGGCGGTCGTGGCGGCGCTGGCGGTAGGCGGCGATGGCACCATCGGCGCCGATCCAACTCGAGGTCTTCCACGTGGCGAGGATCACGATGGCGAACAGTGCGTAGAACCCGCACACACTCGCCGTGCCGGACATCACGTAGGTGAACAGCAACGCCAGGCTGGAGATGGCCGCAACCCGGGTGAAGAGCCCGAGCACGAGGGCCACACCGATGGTGAACTCTCCGACTGCCACGAGCAGGGCGATCGGGCCGGCGTTGGGGACGACGAAGCTGTGCAGGAAGCTGCCCCACCAGCTGTAAGCGGGCGTGCCGTGGGCGGCGAAGCCGGCCACTCCGGCACCGTTGTGGTGCAGGAAGAACCCGTTCTCGGCGCCGAAGAGCTTGGCCCAGCCTGCCTGCATCCACATGATGCCGAGCCAGACGCGCATGGCCAGCCAACCGACCGACATGACCTTCGACTCGCAGAGCCACTTCACCACGGCCGGCGTCGTGCGCTCGGCGGGGTCACCCAGGAATGCCAAGGGATTCGTCATTGAACTTTCCTTCTTTCTCAATCTATGGTCCGGCTCCCCCGGACTTCACAACCATCTTGTGCTTCCAAGCACAAGCGAACGAGAGGAGAAGGTCCTGCCTGTTCTGCCAAAGGTCACATGCGCGACGGTGGAGAGCCCGTGCCGCAGACCGGGGAGGCACGCTCTTGACCGGTGGAGCGTCGTCAAGGCGCACGAACGAGCACCCAACTCCAGCTCGAGAAAGAGTCGTTCGCCTCTGGCCGACCGTCGGCACAAACCGCACAGTGGGGAGGGATAGTCACTAACAAGGAGCTTTTCCATGAAGGCACTCGTGTACCACGGTCCCGGAGCCAAGGCGTGGGAAGAGGTGCCCCGCCCCGAGCTGCTCGCAGACACTGATGCCATCGTCCGCGTGGACACCACGACCATCTGCGGGACGGACCTGCACATCTTGAAGGGCGACCTGCCGGCGATGGCCGACGGTCGCATCATCGGTCACGAGGCAGTTGGGACTGTCGAGGAAGTCGGCGCTGGTGTGAAGAATGTGCACGTCGGGGACCATGTCCTCGTATCGTGCGTCTCGGCGTGTGGCGCCTGTCGCTTCTGCAGGGAAGCGCGCTTCGGCCAGTGTCTCGGCGGGGGCGGATGGATCCTCGGTAACGAGATCGACGGCACTCAGGCTGAGTACGTGCGTGTGCCCTTCGCGGACAACTCCACGTACAAGGCACCGGCCGGAGTCAGCGACGAAGAGCTGCTCATGCTCGCCGATATCCTGCCGACGGGCTACGAGATCGGTGTCCTCAACGGACAGGTTCGTCCCGGAGACGTCGTGGCGATCGTCGGGGCCGGCCCAATCGGGCTCTCGGCCATCATGGGCTCCCTCCTCTACAGCCCGAGCCATATCGTGGCCATCGACATGGCACCGGCACGGCTCGAGGCTGCAAAGCTGTTCGGTGCGGACGTCGTGGTGAACAACACCCACGAGGATGCTCTTACGATCATTCAGGAGCTCACCGGCGGCCTCGGTGCCGACGTGGCCATCGAAGCCGTGGGAGTACCCGCCACATTCGAGCTCGCCACGACCCTTGTGCGTCCCGGCGGGCACGTCGCCAACATCGGCGTCCACGGCAAGCCGGTGACGCTGCACCTCGAAACCCTGTGGATCCGCGACGTGACGATCACGACAGGGCTCGTGGACACCTATTCGACCCCGACCCTGCTCCGCCTCGTCGCCGGTCGTCAGGTCGACGTCCAGCGCTTCGTCACGCATCGGTTCGCCCTCCCGCAAATGATGGAGGCCTACGACGTGTTCTCCCGGGCAGCTGACACCGCAGCACTCAAGGTCGTCCTCACCCGGGACGCATAAGGCTCAGCGGCCACACGTCCGTTGCGAGGGCGACGGGCGTGGGTCGCGAGCGTCGTCGATGTGCGTGCGACTGACCGCTGGAGCCGAGTCAGATGACCGCGGGGAGCACCTCATCGGCGACGAAGCGCACGTGGTCCATGTCTGATAGATCGAGCACTTGCAGGTAGACCCGCGTCGCACCGATCCCGCCATAGGCCTTGAGCGTCTCGATGACCTCGCTGGGCGTGCCGGCTGCGCCGTTGCGTCTGAGCTCGTCCGGCGCTCGACCGATCTTCGCAGCGCGGCGTTCGACCTCGGCTTCGTCGCCGCCGCAACACAGCACGAGAGCGGCTGAGCGACGCACCGAGCCCGGGTCGCGTCCGATGGTGCGGCAGGCGTCGTCGACGAGCCGGTACTGGCGTTCGACGACGTCGACGGGGGAGAAGGCCACGTTGAATTCGTCGGCAAAACGAGCGGCGAGTGCCGGCGTCCGCCGCGCGCCGTGACCACCGACGATGATCGGAGGCCGGGGTTGCTGCGTGGGCTTGGGGAGGGCAGGACCCGGCTCCAACCGGTAATGACGCCCCGAGAACTCGAACAGCTCGCCCACGGGCGTCTCCCAGAGGCCCGTGATGACGGCCAATTGCTCCTCGAGGCGGTCGAAGCGCTCGCCCAGGGCGGGGAAGGGGATCCCGTACATGTTGTGCTCGTCCTCGTACCAGCCGGCGCCGAGGCCGAGCTCTACGCGGCCGTTGCTCATGGCGTCGACCTCGGCGACGGCGACGGCGAGCGGCCCAGGGAGACGGAACGTTGCAGCTGTGAGCAGCGTGCCGAGCCGGATCCGCTCCGTGTCGCGGGCAAGGCCGGCGAGCGTGATCCAGGCGTCGGTCGGGCCGGGCAAGCCACTCACACCGCCCATCTTCAGAAAGTGGTCGGAACGGAAGAACGCTGCGTAACCGCACTCCTCCGCCGTCCTCGCCACAGTGAGCAGCTGCTCGTAGGTCGCGCCCTGTTGCGGCTCGGTGAAGATGCGCAGTTCCATGGGATCTGTCTAGCGCGTCGGCAGGGCCGTCAGGCGAGCTCCTGCTCGAGCTCGTCGAGCTCGGCAGAGAAACGCTGGGCGGTGGCCCGCTTGTCCGTGTCGTCGAGCCAGCTCGCCTCTACGCCGTTCAGGCAGAACTCTCGTACCTGCGAAGGCCCGAAGTCCAGGGCGCTGCAGAGGTCCACGTACTCCTTGCCGATGTCCGTATGGAACATGGTCGGATCGTCGGAGTTGAGCATGCAGCGCAGCCCTGCGGCCACCATGGGCCCGATGGGGTGGGTCGTGAGGTCCGGCCAGCCGTACACGACGGCCGTCGAGGTCGGGCAGCACGTGAAATAGATGCCTTCGTCCCTGCACCGGGCGACCACGGCTGGATCCTCGAGGATGTGGTAGCCGTGGTCGATACGCTCGCACCCGAGCAGGTCCAGGCACGTGGTGATGTTCACAGGCGGGGCATCCTCGCACGCATGGCTCGTGAGCCGGAGGCCACCGGCTTTGGCGAGGGCATAGGACTCCGCGAACTTCTCCGGCGGGTCGGGGGCTTCGGCGCCATCCATGCCGAGCCCTATGAGCTCGTCGACCCGGTTGGCGAGCACCTCCTCGACCATTTGACGAGCCATGTCGGGCGGGTCCTGTCGGTAGACGTCGGCGATGAGCCGGCACCCGACACCGAGGTCGTGCTCGGCGGCATGGATCCCGTCGACAAGGCCGCCGATCACCGTCGCCATCGGGATGCCGCGTCGGGTGTGCAGCGTCGGGTTGAAGAACATCTCTCTGTACTTGAGGTTGCCCAGCCTCACGCCATCCTCGAGTGACTCGTA
>Ga0182024_10024499_pt1 | contig 10718 bp, 5 predicted proteins | sample P32metaG_FD_120480 | JGI IMG/M metagenome (GOLD analysis project Ga0182024, IMG submission 120480) | Permafrost microbial communities from Stordalen Mire, Sweden - P3-2 metaG (Illumina Assembly) | ecosystem: Environmental > Terrestrial > Soil > Wetlands > Permafrost | place: Sweden: Stordalen...
CCGCCCGCTCCACCACCCCAACCTGCATCGCAACCGGCATCACCCTTTGGTCAATGGGGAGCGCCAAGTGCAGCTTTTGCTGCCAGCCCCGCTGTAGACCCCAACGGTCCAAAAATCTCGGCCGTAACATCACGAGCACCGAGCCAACCTGTTGCCAATGCCTCACCTTTTGCTGCACCAAATCTGGTGCAAGCAGCTGGTGCTGCCCCAGCGGCACCGTCTTTCCCACAGCAGAAACCAAGCGGTCTCTTTAACCTCGACGATTCCGCCATGGACGATCTGTTTATGAAGAATCTCGGCGTCACCGAAGGCCCGCCTGCTGGCCCCTCGGCGCAACCAGCTGGGCAACCAGCTTTCCAGGCTCCGCCCAATCAACCCCCAACAAATCCTTTCATGAAGCCGCAGATGGCTCCGGCTGGCGCTGCCCCACAGCCAGCCAATCCGTTCGCACCTCTGGCTAATCCCCAGCAGCAAGCGCCGCAGGGCGCAGCACAGCCAGGGGGCTGGAGTCAGCAGCCTCAGCAACCTGCTCCACAGCAGCCCCAACCCGGCCAACCACAAGCAGCGCCCAAACTTTTCTCGATCGATGACAATATGATCGATAAGATCTTCTCTGATGGTGGACTGCCTCAACAGCAGCCTCAGCCCCAAGGGCCACCAAAACTCGACGTCGACAAAGCCTATGAATCGGTGTATCAACCAATTCCGCTTGTGCCGGCACCCAAAATAGATGGTATCGGCAAATTAGACACCAAGGCTGATGCACCTGACACGGCAGGCACCGGACGTATTGCCTCGATTGGAAAATTCTTGCTCGACCAAAAAGATCTGGAGAAGATTGGTAAACTGACCAACTCTGACCTGTCCGAATCGAAGATGCGGATTTTGACCACTGATGCAGCTCAAGAGTTGCAGAACCTGTTGCATCATATCGGTACGCAAAAGACGGTGCTGGGGTCGGTTATTGTCGGTCACGACGGTTTATTGATCGCAAACACAATGCCTAATGATCTCGATGCCGAATCGATCGGAGTGTGGGCCCTGGGCATTTATATGAACACCGAGAACTCGCTCAAGAAGATGGGTCAGGAACGGGTTTATCAGATCGTCGCTCGTACTATCAAAGGATACGTGGTTATCGCGGACTTTGGTGGTGGTTTGTTAGTCACCGTCAGTGATGGCAAAGATACCGACGCCCTCATTCCGCTTATGCGTGCCATCACTCAACTAGTAGCACAATAAGAGAAAAGAAACAGTGGCCATAGGAAACGAACGTCCTGCGCGGCAATAGGAAACGAACGTCGGCTTGGAAAAGATCCAAATACTGTTGAGACAGCTTGGCTATAAGGAAGACAGCCTTGCTACCTTTGGATTGCGCTTGCTATCGGCATTGTATCAATCAAAAGAATCAGTCATATTTTCCCCAGCCAGCATTTTTGTCACCCTCTGCTCAATCCTCAATGGGGCAGGATCAAGCACAGCGGTAGGATTGCGACAGTTCCTTGGTCTGGATTTGTCAGATATGCAAACAATCAACGAATTTTGCGCCGCCTTCTCCACTCAAGTTCTGACAAAGCATCGTCATTTGCAGATGGGGGTGCCCAATGGTCTCTGGTTGTCCAAGCACATGTCTGCCATGCCACCATTTGCCGAGGCGTGCAAGGTGTGGTACAGCGGAAGTTTGCGCACTTGCGATTTTTCCGAGGCGACCAAAACATCGGCAGCTATCAATACTTGGGCCGAGCGAGAAACCCATCGACTGATAACAGGTATTGAGATTCCTTTTGGGGCTGGCACCGACCTGCTTGTGACAAGCTCGGTCTATCTCAAAGCATTATGGAAAACGCCGTTTGATACCACTCATAAAGGCATCTTCCAGACAGCAGCCCAAGCTCGCGTGGATGTAGACATGATGTCTGTGAACGAAACTTTTCGCGTCAGCCGCAGCCCAGATTTCCATGCCATTCAGGTGCCCTTTCGCGATCCCAACCTGTTCATGATTATTGCTCTACCAGCCCCCCATGTCTCTTTTGAACAGATGTTTTTCCCCCACTCAAGAATCTTCAATAATGCCAACTATGAAACTCTACCTGTACATTTAGAGCTGCCACGACTCGACATTTACCGCAAATACGACCTGAAAGCCTGGCTCATGGCTGCGGGACTGACTAATATATTTGTTCAGACAGGAGAAAGTGATCTGACCAAACTGGCCTTTCCAAAGTTAGTTATCGACGCAGCTGGACATGATGCGCGCCTGAAAATAGATCAGCTGGGCACTGAAGCCGCAGGAGTAACCGCCATTGCCTCCAGCTGGGCAGCCGGCCGGGTGCCTAGAAACCAACTGATCATCAACCGACCATTCTTTTTTTCCGTGGTCGACTCGCTCTTTAACCAGATTTTGTACATGGGGGTGATTGCCAATCCCAGTCACACCAGTCACACCACTACGTAGTGAGACTTTTGCAACAGTTCCATTAGTCGGAAAGGTCCAAGGCGCCAGCATCAATTCACTCCATTCTGGTTTTGAGGGAAGTCGAACTTCTGCGCGAGCTGAAAATCTTCACCAAACTTGGTGTAACTAGATTTGAAAATCGATCGCCAATAGCTTTGCCGATTTTCTATATCTTTAACGTGCTAACAACCCCTGAAAGCCAAGCAATTTAATCCGCATATCACTCTAATGAGATAGCTTTTCCGATTTTTTATCTACTTTGAATTTCCAACGATTACCTGCCACATAATGTGGAAATCCAGCGGAGCAAACACATAGGCAAGGTAGATCGCGGGCGCAGTGCCAAGGAAGATCAAGAATAGGAAAGAAGATAGCGGCAAATCGTGCGCACACCAAATGCCGTGCCGCCTTTATTGCATTCGTCTTTGTCCTTGTCCAGCCACCCAGGTCCGCAGACGTCCAGATGGGCCCAGGGTTTGCCTTCGGTAAATTCACGCAGGAACATAGCCGCACTGGAGGTGCCTGCCTCACCCCTTGATCCGGCGTTTTTCAGATCGGCAATGTCACTTTTCAAATAATCTCTGTATTCGTCATATAAAGGCAGCTGCCAGAGATTCTCACCTGCCATTTTTCCGTGCATGATAAGCTTGGCGATAAGATTTTGATCGGTGCCCAGAATAGCCGCGGCCGCCCGGCCCAGCGCTGTCACAACAGCACCGGTGAGAGTGGCCAGATCGATAATCTCATCCACTTTCTGCTTGCAAGCGAAAGTGATCGCATCGGCCAGGACCAACCGACCTTCGGCATCAGTATTATTCACCTCGATGGTTTTGCCGTTCATGGAGACAAGCACGTCGCCCGGATGCAGAGCATTGTCACCGGGCATATTCTCAGTGGCGGCGATCAGGCCAAGGACATTGACGTTGGGTTTGAACTGTCCGACCACTTGCATTACACCAAGCACCGCTGCCGCCCCTGACATATCGTATTTCATGTTCTCCATTGAGCCGGCAGGTTTCAGTGAGAGTCCGCCGGAATCAAAGGTTATCCCCTTGCCGACAACAGCTATCGTCTTAGTGGCATTAGCTGCCGCATACTTCAAAGTGATAAACCGGGCCGGCTCCGTAGCACCACGGGCAACACCAAGAAAAGAGCCCATCTTCAGCTGCTTTATCTCCGGCAAGTCATAGACCTTACAATCTAAGCCATGCTCGGAGGCGATACGCACTGCCTCTTCGCCCAACCTGGATGGTGTCATATATGATGCCGGCTCAGCAATCAATGACCTCGCCATATTCGTGGCTGCAGCCAGAGCATCGCCGGTTGAACAAGCTTTTTCAAAGAGCTCTGATTTCCTATAGTCTCCAGCAAAAGAGATGGCAATTTCAGCCTTTTGTTTGTCTTCTTCTTTCTTAGACTTGTACTTTTCAAAGCTATAACGACCAAGATGCCAGCCTTCAAGAAATGCCTCAACGTGCTGGCAGGCAGTGTCCCCGGGGCCGCTATGTCCTTCTTTGGCTGCACCGGCAGTGCCCGCTGCCGTGCCCGCTGCCGTGCTCTTTTTAGACTTCTTGCTGTCGCCGGCCACGCAGATGCGCCCAACTACACACATGCTGGCCATCGCTGACTTGTCAAAGCGCCGCCCCAGCTGCGCGCCAATCTTACGCATGAGCCCAGGCTTGCCGTTGAAGTCGCTGGATGGACCCAACCCGATGAGCACCAATTTCTTGCAGGCCAGCGCCGCGTAGGTAGGCAGGCTCAACAACTGCGTCGCCTTGCCTGAGAATCCTTCATGCTTGGCTGCCTCAGCTACGCCCGCGGCAAAAGTCTGCCTGCCGTTGGAGAAATTGGCGTCAAGGCTTTGCAATACAACTGTAATATCTTCGCCCTGAAAAATTCCGACCACGACAATGTTGGTATCGATGTCTGCAAGCGCGCCCTTTTCGAATTTGTATTTCATTGATTAGCTTCCAGTGTGCAAAGTCTGTGCATCGGCGCGTCTAATTTACGTTGCCGTTTACGACTTTGGCCACTACATTGTCAACCACATGCGGTTCAATCTGTCTGCGGCAATAGGCAAGATATGCCTCCATCCAACGCCTTAGCTCTAGTATCACCGCCGATACCGGAGCACCGGAGCTCTTAACCTGGCTCAAGTTGACGCTGACACGCCCTTCATTGTCAATGTGAAAGCGGCTGGCAGCTGCCGAGTCTCCATGCACGTAATGCAGGCTGGCTTGCAAGAGAGCTTTGTTATCATCGCGTCCAATCGTCTTTTGCAGCTCACCGACAATGCGTTGAAAAATTGAGAGTGGTCTGAAGAGACTGGCCTGCTGCACGCTCACCAGTCTATGCTCCAGCAAAAGATGAATCGATTTGACGATCATATGGGTTGGCCATTTGTCATACGACTTAATAACTTCGTCTAGAGTCGACAATCCATCAATCAGATTGACCAGCTCGACGATGCATTTTTTATCCGCATCAGTAACAGATGACTCGTCGAGATATTTGAGTTGCCGGGGCTCGATTTTGAACCACAGTGTTTCGAAGTTCCAGACACGTTCCAAAATGGTGTTTCGCCCGCCCGGAAGTGTAGACAAGATCTGGTTCACCTGATCTTGATAAAGAGCCGAATCCAACAGGATTTTGTCCAGTGGATGACTCAAGACACAGTTATCATCTAATTCCTGAGTCGTTCCTTTATCTCGAAAAACGAAAATTCCTTCCGTCCAGGAAACAAGAAATTCGACCATTGCGTCGGGTCCGCGCAATTTGTTCATGCGTGAATGCGTTGCTCTGCCGGCAACGAACGACACGATCAAGGCCTTATCGCGATTTTCAACCGAAAGCAAGCCAGTCTTTTTCGCCGTCGAGAAAGATTGCAGCAAGCCGGCTGTGTCGATTGCGCCTAAACTGCCAATCATCGAATCACGCATGGTTTCGATGTTTACGTTACGAGCGTTGGGATCGTCATCTCCTTTCTTGTGATAGCCACCATACAAGTATTGATCGTCCAGAAGCACTTCCAGCTCACGAGTGTTTAAGTATCCGGCTCGCACAGCAAGCAAACCAAGATAGTTCTTCTGCCCTCGACCTAAGCCCTGCTCTGCCTGGCGCTCAAGCAGCTCTTGCAGCTGACTTTCGGTCAAGATGGCAGCTGCCACCATGTAGCGTCCAAGACGAAATGCTTTGCGATTGTGGTAGCAGTTTGCCAAAAATTGAATTCTGGAGAAGACAGGAAAAATCAAGCCTGCAGCTTCCAACTCTTGCAGAATTCTCAAGGTTTCATCAGGTGGAAGTTGATGACGGCTTTCCAAAAGACGTGTCATTGATTCGACTGACGAATAATCATCAATCACTTGAATGACCCAGCTTTGTGGCGCCGGCAGTGCAAAAGTGTCTTTCGCTCGTTTTCCTTCGTCGCTCAAAACAGGAGTGGAAGTAAACAAAATGTGATTGGCAAGGGTGCTGCCACCACCACGTAAGCGTCGCCTGTCCAATCCGGCAACTGTGGCACAGACATAATCAGCCAGCATTGGATGGCGGGCGAAAATGCCAAATGGACTGTCGTAAGCGTTAAATGTGAGACCGCCCCCGGGGTCGTCTTTGGTCAGCGTGATGGCACCATCTGCTTTAACGAAAAGCAGCACCCCTTGAGGCTTGAGAAGTCGCTTGGCATAGAGACTGAATTTAACAAGCGCTTCAATCGGCAACGAGAAACCAGTCTGCATCAGATCTATGATCAAACCGTCAAACTGCTTGCCGGCTTCCACCAAGCGCTCCAACTCAGCAAACAGTGTCTCCCGATAGGAATAAGTCAGGAAGGAGAGAGTTGATGCGAAGTAGTTCTTCTCTTCCAAGGAGCCCTTCTCTTCCAAAGAGTCATCTCTCTGGGAAAGCGTAGTGGCGCGTGGAACTTCTGATTGGTAAGACGACAAATTATTCGCCTTGGTGTTTAAGGGTTGATGCTCTTATCCATTATATTCCCAGTATTCAGCCACTTTCATTGTTTTGCTCATACGCCCACGCTCTTGCGCGAAGATTATTTACTGACGGAAGGCTCGTCAGGGTTATCGTTTTCAGGTTTATCGGTCGCAGGTTGGGGGGTACTGCCCAAAAGCTTCTGAGCCAGAGGATCTGGTGGAACGATAAAAATGGATTTGATCGCCCATTGCTGCTTGACTTTACCAAGATCCATGATCAGGTCGTTCTTGGCCGAGACCATGATTCTGTAGCGAGAGATCAAAGGCGAGGGGCTGGCCATCGCCAGAAGCCTAAAACCCTGGGGGGATGGCTTGTTGAGACCGGCATATTTGGGAATGCTGATCAAACGCACGTCTGTCAACCAACCCTTAGCGACATCGAGATGCCCTTGTTGCACCGCCTCGATGAACTGAAGCACAACGAAGGCCGGGCCTTCTTCGGCAGACTTGGCATCAAGACTGAATTTGCCGTCCACATAGTGCAAGACGATTTTGTAACCGGCCGGTTGTTGCCCTTTTGCCGGTTTGAATGAGCCCACCGTAAGCACCAGATCGTTGTTTTCAAAGTATGCTTTGCCGATCAGATTCTGGGTGAGAAAGGGAGGCACAGCGGTGAAGAATTCAGGGCTTTCCACCCAAACGTTGTCGGTCAGTTTGTAGGCTTGCAGCCACACTGCCCCGGATCCGCGAGAGTTGCCAGTCAAAACCAGGGCGTGCACCTGGCCAGGATGCAGTTTTTTGTCCTTTCCAAGGACCATAGTTCGTTCCAGATGAGCATCATAAGGAACGATGGTTGAAGGAATGTTCATCACCTGAGCCTTGCCTACGACAGTGACAATTTCTCGAGGTGTTCGGCGGCGACCGCCTGGCACGGTCGTTACAGTGGTTGCGCTCCAGTGCAGAATCCCTTGTTGGCATTCTGTGCAATTTGGGAAAGTCCACAGCCGCGCCCCTTCTGCGTCGATCACCTTAACTCCCAGCTCCTTAAGACCAGGATTGCTTGCTATAAGTGACGCAGCAGGAGCCTTGATAGAGGCTGGTTGAGTCAAGATTTCACGCACTACTTTCCAGACGTTGTCCCAGGTAGCCGGATCTTGCCGTCCCTTGTATTGAGCGACAGCGGCAGACAGCGCCTGTGACCGAGATGCAGTTTCGGCCGCAGCCGGAGTTTCAACAGGGGCAGCAGCAGGTTTGGCGGGTTTGGCGGCAGATTGGGCGCAGATGGCAGGCGCATTGATAGACAAGAGCGGCAAGAGGGCAGCGAAAACTATTAGAGCATTCTTCGACGACACGAGGAACTTCCTTTGAATGGGGCGATTTGAATGAGCAAGAGGCATGAGCTCAAATTATATCCCCCCCAGCCATTTCAGTTGGTTGCCGCAAGGGCAGCAGCGGAAGAAACGTTGCATGAATTTGTCTTATCTTCCCCATCTAATTGCGGGAATCACCATGAAACAGGCAAGGATGCTGGCTTAGTGGGAGGATTCCCATAGGCAGTGGGCTGAGGTGGATGTAGTCTACTGCTTAGTTAATTTCCGATGACTGGATATATGACCCGCTTTAACTTCTCACCCTCAGACATAGGCAACAGCGCACAACAAGCCGCTGCTCCTATAGAGCACGCTGCCGCCCACGCAGCCGCAGGGATGGAACAGGGCGTGATCGCTGCATTGCACGCTGCCGCTGAGCCAATCTCTCCGATCATTCAGATGATTATGAGAATGCCCGGTCACCTTGGTCTTATGAGCTCGGTCTTTGAAGCTTTTGGCAACTTTTTCTTCTCCCATGTGCAGTTTCTTGCTCATCTTGACCCTTCACTGCTGAGCCTTCATGCCCATGTATCCAACCTGATGGCCAGTGCACATCTGCCTGGGCTTGAGCATATAGGGATTGACTCAAATCTTCTGCCCAATGGCGCCCCAATTTTGCAAGGGCATGGCTCGGAGAACCTATTCGGCGCCCACCAGGATATTTTGAAAGATTCGGTGGCTTTGCGCGGTCAGTTTAAAGTGTCTGGACAGATGGATCTGGGGCGCCAGCAGTTTGAGACTGGGCACGGTTTAAGCACCCAAGTTGGCGGTCTTACCGGAAAAGGCGACGCTATCTCCGGACCAATGATGAGAGATATTCCAACCTCTAATCATCTTGCTTCCAGTCAACGATTGTTCAGCGATCAACTCCCATCAAAGGGGGGGTCGATGTTCAGCAACAACAGCACAACAGTGGCATCGACACCACAAACGGTGCCAAACTCAATGAATGTTTCTGGCAGTTCTATCGGTCAGCAAGGTGACGCAGCCCCGGCTGTCGGTCAGATCTCTGATACAGCGCCAGCTGCCGCCGGCTCCCAAAATGTCAGCGGTGGATTGGGCGAAGGCGCTCGCGCAGGCACAGAAAATAGCACGGCAGCCAGTTCCACTGCCACTGACATGGGCAGCAAACAGCTGCTCGCCGACAACAAGGGCAGCATCAGCTTCCGCCCCACTCTGGGAAGCGGTGAAGCCGCCACCGGATACGATGCCAGCTATCTGCAGAATCAAGCGTCGACAGCCTCGACAGCCTCAACCGCAGTCCATTCCAGCTCGGCTCAAACCCACGCTCTTGGTGGACTGAAAGCACAACAACTCTCCTTGAACGGCGACATCAAACCAGCCGCTCATCCAGCCTCTGTCAGCCCGGCGCACCTGAAGCCAGATGCCGCCGCGGCAGGGCGTCACGCCTATCATCATTCAAGTGAAGCCACAGTAGGTCATCGTGGCGCTGGTGGGCACACAGGCCTTGGCAAAGATTTGGTCTCCCACAGAAATATCCCTCATGTTCAGTACGATCCCGCCAGACCTACAAATGTAGGTGGTACCTCCGCTACTCCAAAAGCTCCGGTTGAGCATCAGTCTGCAGCGCACTCAGGATCCGAAAATCAGGCCGACGCTACCGCATCTACGCCGGAAGGTCAAGAAGTGGGACAAGCCCCAGCCACCACTGCCGGTGCAGGAGAGGCAGCCTCAGCTACTTACACCATTAGAGCAGGAGATTGTCTCTGGAATATCGCCAAGGATCACCTGCATTCAGCTACACGCTGGAGCGAAATTTATAAGATGAACACCGATGTCATCGGTGGCAATCCATCATTGATTCATCCCGGCACTCAAATTAACTTGCCTGGTGATGGCTCTGAATTAACCGCGCACGGAACGGGTTTGGAACACGGCGAATATATCGTCAAATCAGGCGACAACTTGTGGAATATCTCCAAGCAGTACCTGGGTGATGGAAGCAAATGGGGCGAAATCTACAAGGCTAATGCCGATGTAATCGGTGGCAACCCTGATTTGATTTTACCTGGTCAGCATTTGCAGATTCCTGGAGCGGACACATCAACTGTAGCTGAGGGTCCAGCAGCGGCGACGCAACATCTAGCTTCAGCGACTGGGGATCCATCGCAGGCTGTGGCAACTGCAGATGGCTCACAAGCGGCTTCCGCTCCCGGTAGCCTGGAAACAGCAGCGGCCCCACAAACACCGACACAGTCTTATGCGCCAGCCGATTTGCAGCACGCAGCTGCTCCAAGTCAACTCTCTCAAGCGGCTGCTCCTAATCAGTTGTCTCAAGCAGCAGATCCCAATCAGCTGTCTCAAGCGGCTGCAGCTCCAGCAACTCAAGTACCCGCCACGGTAGCACCAGCGGCGGTAGCACCGGCGGCTGCAGCAGCACCAGCAACTCCGCATTTGGGTGGACCGGGCGCGGCAGCAGCAGGCGAATTGCACATGCCGGCTGCCACAGCAGCTGAAGTGGCCCAAGCAGTACCGCAAAAATCAGTCGTATCATCGAACATGGCACCAGATCTGGCTCAGTTCATGCGCCGCGCTAAGTAACTTGGTTCAATGAATTATTGGAGCGAATTATTGAAGCGCAGCTTCCAGCTGCACGCCCCCGAGGCCCACGCCCCACACGGCCCAGCTGCTCGGCCAAATCGCGTCTACGCTGGATCATCAAAAAGGGATGATTCGAAGTAAGGCCAATCGTGCACTGACAATTCAGTTCAGAACCAGTTCACATCACGACCGGCCTGAGATTTTATACCTTTTACTGCAAAACACTGCCAGAAATCTGCAATAAAAAGTATATATACCTTCTATTGCAGAAAATCGCACCCTCTCTGAAATAAAAGGTATAAAATGCTCCGATTATTTTCGTATTCCAACCTCAATCAATGCAGCAGGGTCTACTTGAAAGCTCTTTCGCATGCTGAGAATTGCGGAAATTCCTGGTAGCATACA
>Ga0182024_10024500_pt1 | contig 10718 bp, 3 predicted proteins | sample P32metaG_FD_120480 | JGI IMG/M metagenome (GOLD analysis project Ga0182024, IMG submission 120480) | Permafrost microbial communities from Stordalen Mire, Sweden - P3-2 metaG (Illumina Assembly) | ecosystem: Environmental > Terrestrial > Soil > Wetlands > Permafrost | place: Sweden: Stordalen...
AGGAGCCGCACCAGTTCGTTGTTTTGCTCGATCGTCTCCAGCGGCTCCACGAACACGGTTTGTCCGCTGGAGCTGGCGCCATGCACTACACCGTGCACCCGCCGTTTATGTTCAATCTTCACGGGGATGACAAAGCGCTCGCCACGGATGGTTACCAATTCGTCCTGCACCGCGCCGCCCTCGGCGAGCTTGCGCAGATATCCGCGCAGCTCTTCCTGGATGACGCGCCTTTGCTTTTCAATCTCGCGGCGAATCCGCGCCAGGTCGGCTGATGCGCGATCTTCCAGGGTGCCATCGGGCTGAATCTTGTTGCGGAAGAATCGCAGGAATTCCGTGAAGTCGGGAACACTTTCCGAGAGCGTCTGGGTGCGCCGCCACTCCATTCGCATGCTCGCTGGAGGCTGCAGTGCGATTTCGCGCCACTCCGCGGCACGGTCAACGACCAGCACCACGTCTCGGATTTCCGTAGTTTCCAGCACGGCTCCGCGGATTCGAGACTTGTCGATTAATTTGGTAATGTCCAGCAGTCCGGAAAAATCGAAGCGCCCACCCACGCGGCGGAATTCGCGCACTTCCTCCGCTAGTCCATGCTGCTCCTCAATCCATGCGGAATCGAGCGACGGCGCAAGAGTTCCGATTCTCGCCTGGCCGAGCGGCGATGCCGCGTATCCGCGCAGCAACTCGCGCAGAGCTTCGAACTCCAGCACTCGCTCGGAGTTGTGGATGAGCGGTTGGGACATCGCAATTTATGTTACAGGAAGGGGCGTACGGCGGGAGTCGCGGGTGGTAGAAGCGAAGAAGGCATGGGCAGGAAAAGGGCCTGGTGTGAGCAGAGAATACGCCGGTCCGCGCGGCTGATGAGCTACGCCTTTACTCCCGCGGCTTGCGCTACATACCCCATGGCAATCGGCAGACGCAAAACGAAGACTGCGCCACCTTCAGGTTTATTCTGGCAGGTAATCTGCCCATGATGCTCCTGCACTACTCCGTACACCGCGCTCAGTCCCAAGCCTGTGCCTTTGCCGATCGGCTTGGTGGTATAAAAGGGATCGAACACTCGATTCGGCTCTTTTATTCCTGGCCCACCATCGGAAAACTGCACTATCACTTCTCCACCGTCGACTTGAGCGCTGACCCGGAGCAATCCTCCGCCAGCATCTTCCAGCGCGTCCAGCGCGTTCTCAACGATTTGGACGAATGCCTGGAATAATTGATGACCGTCCCCCCAGACTTTCGGCAGGCCAGGCTGCAGCGAAGTTTCGATGCGAATTTTTTGATCGTAGCGCTGCAGTTCACGCATTTGCACACTTCGCTGCAGAAGGGTGCCCAAGTCCACCATCGCCTTCTCTCCGGCACTCTGTTGCGCGAAACTCAGAAGGCTCAATATCAGCTCGCGAGTTCGCTGGGAGTGGTGCACAATCTTGCGGACCAAAGTATCCTGCTCGCCCGTCAAACGGTGATTCGACCACAGCTGCTCGGAATATCCCATGATTGCAGTCAAGGGATGCTCGATTTCATGCGCTGCACCGGCAACCAGCTGGCCTAGAGAGGCTAACTTTTCTCTCTGCACCAGATGGCTCTGCAAACGCTGCTCATTTTCGAAGCTTCTTCGCGAATCCTCCAACAGATGAATCAACGCCTGGTCCTGAAGATACTGGCGCATAAACACGAACACGCCCAACCCCAGCATCGCCGTCAGCACCGTAAACGTGCGAAACATCCGCGTCGCGGGTGGTGCGCTGTCCCAACGCAAGGTCCACAGTCCCAATACCGGCAGGGAAAGAATGGCAAGAATTGCCAGACGCAATGTCATAGCGCTCCATTTATCGTTGCCTTTGGGCGGAGTGCATTCTAGCTCCCATGCACGCGCGCTCAGGACGGTGGCCGCCATCCAACTTACTGCTCCAATCAGCGGAATGTCATAGAGGCTTCCCGTGTAATAGCGTCCACTAGTGACCGCGATGTTTACCGCCTGAGAACCCGCGGCATACACGGCGCTCGCGGCCATCAGGTTCAGATACACTTTCCTCCACTGGCCGGTGGCTCCACGAGCAACAATCCCCAGCACCAAGACCAACACACCGCTCTCCACCAAATACAGCGCCCCGAAGTTCTGGTCATATTCCGCAACATTTAGTGATACGTATTGCGCAGGGAACACAAGAAACGCATAGAGGAAAACCCACCAGACCAGGAGAAGAAGGAAGTCTAGCGTCCCGACGCGAGATTTCTGTTCACCGTTGGCCCGATGTGGACGCAATCCGACCGCCGCGATCATCGGAATCAAGTGAAGAAACAAAAACATGTCGATGGACCACGGATCCGGCACGGGCGCGTGGAGCACCACTTCGTAATACAACCATCCTGCTTCATTGCAGCACCAGAGAATACAGCCAGCTCCCATCAGCGCCCAGAAGCGTCGGCTGGCGCCCTTTGCCGACACGGCATTCGCCAGCATGGCGATGCCGATGGTAACCGTTAAAACCAGATACCCGACATCGGTCATGGCGGTCAATAGCGAGCCTGGCGGCAGCACGACGGACACTACGCCATCGGCAAGCACGACTCCGCCTGCGAGCACAAACCATCGATGTTTTTGGAACAGACTCATCCGCCCCCATTTTATGGACAAAACGAGTGATTCCCAGATTGCTTTCGGTTTCAAAGAGGTTACTTTCGTCACCCGCTCCCTGGCCCGGCGTGGGCCGCATACTCGTGTCTCGAAGACAACGTCCCGCGTCCTGCAACTCCCTGAAGACTCATCCTGCTAGAATCGTGGAAGTGTCGACGGCTATTCACCCTACACCTGATTTGTAAGGTCGTCACGCTCAGAAATTCCGGTGCCTTATGGCTTTTCCTGTCACCCGTCTTCGCCGGCTTCGCCGAACCGAGCAACTCCGCAACCTGGTGCGCGAGACCCGCCTTACTCCCGAAGCTTTCGTTTATCCCATGTTCGTTTGCCCCGGGGAAGGTGTCCGCAAGGAAATTCGCTCTATGCCTGGCGTGTTCAATCTCTCCGTCGATGAGGCAGTGAAGGAAGCTCGCGAGATTTATTCCTTGGGCATCCCCTCTATGATTCTCTTCGGGCTTCCGGAGAAGAAAGACGAGGTCGCCACCGGTGCGTGGGCAGACGACGGCATAGTGCAGCAGGCTGCCCGGGCCATGAAACGTGAGATCCCAGATTTAATCCTGATGGGGGATGTCTGCTTGTGCGAATACATGTCTCACGGACATTGCGGGATCGTGAAGTCTGCGTCGACGCCGATGTCGTTGGGAGCGGCCGCCAGAGACAGCTTGCATGCGAGGCGGCCAACTGTCGCGGTCAACAACCAGGAGGAAAAGTTAAAGTTTATCGACGAGCTGGCCTCGATCGTGGCCAGCGCGGTTGAGTCCAGGTTTGAAATCGACAACGATGCCAGTCTCGAACTGCTGGCGCGCACGGCTGTGTCCCTCACGCGTGCGGGCATCGACATTATCGCTCCTTCCGATATGATGGATGGCCGCGTCGCCGCCATTCGTCGCGCCCTCGACGAGGCGAGCTTCCTTAATACTCCGATTCTCTCCTACGCGGCGAAATTCGCCTCCGGCTTCTACGGGCCCTTTCGCGAGGCCGCCGACTCGGCTCCGCAATTCGGTGATCGGCGCTCCTATCAAATGGATGGAGCCAACCTGCGCGAAGCCATGCGCGAAATCGAACTCGACATCGAAGAAGGCGCGGACATGATCATGGTCAAACCTGCGATGCCTTATCTCGATGTCATTTCCGCTGCCCGCGACCGCTTCGATCTTCCCTTGGCCGCCTATCAGGTGTCGGGCGAGTACGCGATGATTGAAGCCGCTGCTCGCAACGGCTGGATCGAGCGCGACCGCGTTATGATGGAGTCTTTACTAAGCATCCGCCGCGCTGGAGCCAGTATTATCCTCACCTATTACGCCAAGGATGCGGCCCGACTGTTGGCATGATCGTGCCACCAATCTCGAACGCGCGACCGATCTGAAGTAAATACTGTAGGTCTGACAAGGCAAGCATTGTAGCTCGTTGCCCATTCCATCGCGTTGTCCTTGGATGATTCTGAAAGGTCGCGCCCAACGACCAGCAACTCTTTCATTGCCCACGCCATCTATAGCTTGGTTTTTTTGCGCTACCGAGCAAACTATGAAGGGCACTTCGTCTAAAATCTCTGGCCGCTGTGTAACTTTGGCAATCACCCTCGCACTGGTGGGTTGTGGAGGCAAGTCCACCCCTACGCCAACGCCACCAGAAGTCAGTGTCTCGCTCAACCAGTCGTCCGTGAGTCTCCCTGTCGGCGGACAGGTGCAATTCACTGCAACCGTGCAGGGAACCTCGAACACCGCGGTGACCTGGTCCGTCGATTCGGTTACCGGCGGAAACTCCAGCGTCGGAACCATAGCCGCGGCAGGGTTATATACCGCGCCGTCCCAGGCCGGAAGCCACACGGTGATGGCTACCAGTGTCGCCGACACCACCAAGAACGCGACCTCTGCCATCACCGTCACGAGCACCGTTTCGGTCTCGCCTGGGACGGCATCCGTGGTCGCCGGCGCGACTCAGCAGTTTACCGCAACGATTCAGGGAGTCTCCAACGCTGCGGTGACTTGGTCGGTGGATCAGGTCAGTGGCGGAAACGCCACCGTCGGGACGATCACTGCGACCGGTCAATACACCGCTCCCGCCCAAGTGGGAACTCACACGATCACCGCCACCAGCGTCGCCACCCCGTCAATTACCGCCAGAGCCGCAGTCTCAGTGTTCACGCTTTCAGTTGCACCATCGCAGGTCACACTGGCTGAGGGAGGTACTCAGCAGTTCGCTGCGACGGTTGACGGGCTTCCGAACGCCGCCGTTACCTGGTCGGTTGATCAGATCAGCGGCGGAAGTTCGACGACCGGCACAATCAATCCTGCTGGACTCTACGCCGCTCCGGCACAGGTGGGAACTCATACAATCACCGCCAACGTCGTTAACTCATCCGCGGCGGCGAATGCCGCGGTCAGCGTCTTCGTCTTTACGATCTCGCCCTCAGCTTCGACCGTTGATCCATCCGCTACGGAGCAATTCCAGACCACGATACAAGGATTGGAGAACAATGCGGTCACCTGGTCAGTGGATGGAGTGGCTGGAGGAAGCGCGACCACCGGAACTATTACGTCGGGTGGCTTGTATACCGCTCCCCCCACCACAGGAGCCCACAGCATTGGAGCGACCAGCACGGCAGATCCTTCATCCAGCGTAGCCGCATCAATTACCGTCGTCAACGTTGCCCAAGCTGCGGTGCTCACTTATCACAATGACGACGCTCGCGATGGCGCCTACCTCGAAGAGGTTTCCCTAACGCCTTCGAATGTTAATTCAACGCACTTCGGGAAGCTGTTTTCTTATCCCGTGGATGGTCAGGTTTACGCCCAGCCCCTGTATCTGCCGCGAGTCACGATTGGCGGCAACACTTACAGCGTTGTTTTCGTTGCCACACAGAGCGATACCGTCTACGCCTTCGACGCGAGTGGTACGCAGACTGCTGCGTTGTGGCAGAAGAGTCTGGGAAGCTCCGTCCCCAAGAACGATTACTCTGGGGTATCGCCTAATGTCGGCATCCTCTCGACGCCGGTGATCGATTCGACAACCAATACGCTTTACCTGGTCGCCGAGAGCTCAACCGATCCATTGTTTACGTTGCATGCGCTCGATGTAACCAGCGGCGTGGAAAAATTCGGAGGCCCCGCTACGATAACCGGCACATCTCCGGGAACCGGTTTGGATAGCTCCAATGGAATCATTACTCTTTCAAACAGCTGCTATCAACGCATGGGGCTTGCCCTAAATCCAGTTTCTAACGCAATCTACATAGCCTTTGGCAGTTGCGATCACGGCTGGGTGTTGGCTTACGACAAGACGAAGCTAACGCAAACCGCAATCTTCAACGACACGCCGGATGGCGCTGGTGGCGGATTGTGGGCGGGTGGAGGCGCCCCGGCAATCGATGACACAACTGGTGATTTGTATCTCATGAGTGGGGTCGACGAGTTGTCGCCCGGTGTAGGTGATCCGGTGACAGACGGTTACAACGATTCGTTCCTGCGGTTAGATCCTAACAATTTGTCGGTGCTGGATTTTTTCACGCCGGATGACAACAGTTGGCTCGCGCAGAATGACGTCGATTTGGGCAGCGGGTCCAACATCCTAATGCCTGACAACGGCTCCAGCACGCCTCATGAAACCATCGGAGGGGGAAAAGACGGCAACATCTTCGTCGTCAACCGCGATAAAATGGGCGGGTATAATCCCCCCTCGACGAACAACGTCATCGAAACCGTTCTTACCGGAACCAAACAATTCGACAACATCTTTTCGACCCCGGTTTACTGGAATGGATTCGTTTACTACCACCCCGATAGTGACGTCCTGCATGTCTTCAGTTGGAGCAACGGTTTGCTTTCCACAGCACCAATTTCTTCCGGCGCGACCGCGTACCAGCAGCACGGAGCGACTGCATCGCTTTCGGCCAATGGCTCCGCCAATGGCATCATTTGGGACATCGACAACTCGAACTATAACAACACGGGCGCCGGCAGCGGACCGTCAGTACTGCATGCTTATGACGCCACCAATGTCGCCAACGAACTTTACAACAGCTTGCAGGCAGGCTCGCGCGACACCGCCGGACAGGCTTTGAAGTTCACCGTCCCAACCATCGCAGGAGGGAAAGTTTTCGTTCCCACCTCCAACGAGTTGGACGTTTACGGCCTACTTCCCTAGGCTTAGTTTAGCTTAGCAGGCTGCGGAAAAACTCCGGCGTGAGCAGAGTTGGGAAGGGCACGACTTCAGTCGTGCCGACAAGTTATTGGAAATGTGGGTAGTGGCTCAGTTCGGCAAGCGCGGCCCTTATAAGAAGAAAACCGGGATGTCTTAAAAGTTAGACGACGGTCCAACCAAGTCGTTCAGGTTGGCGGCTGGATTTTCACCAGCATTCAATCCCGGCACCGGAATGTTGTACGCCACTTAAAATTCAAACTGAGCCACTACCGAAATGTGACTGCGCTTCAGCGCCTGAGGTAAGCTTTATGCACCTTTCACGACTCTTTCAGAGGCCTGCTGGGCAACCAGCTTGAGCCTACTCCCGCCGCCCCTGGTTACGGCGGGAGTAGGCGCTCCATCCCGGCAAACTCTAGGGTTGATGAATCTGCACGTTGCTGACGGGATGGTTAGAGTTAATCACGAGCTCTCCCCCAAGGCAGTCCCTTGAGCCCTAGTTCACCGTCTGTGTCAACGTTGCTGAACTGGTTTGAAAGCTTGCACTGCCGCCATAGGCCGCGCTGATGCTGTGTGTCCCCTTAGCCAGCTTCGTAGTTGTGTACTTCGCCACGCCGCTACTCAGAGTTACGCTTCCCAGTGTTGTGGTCCCATCCTTGAATGTCACCGTGCCCCCGGGCGGGCCGCTGTACTGCGGTTTGATCGTTGCGCTAAACGTCACCGATTCCCCCACGGTTGACGGGTTCGCCGACGAAGTCAGAGTCGTCGTGGTGGTGGCCTTGTTCACCACCTGGCTCACCGCAGTCGAAGTGCTGAGGTTGAACGACGCGCTGCCGTTGTAAACCGCCGTGATCGAGTGCGTGCCGACGCCCAACGTCGTCGTGGTGTACTTGGCCACTCCGGCACTGAGGGTTACGCTTCCCAGCGTTGTGGTCCCGCTCTTGAAGGTCATCGTGCCCGAGGGAGTGCCGGTGTATTGCGGCTTCACCGTTGCCGTTAAGGTCACAGACTCCCCATAGATTGACGGATGCACCGATGAGACCAGAGCTGTCGTGGTAGTGGCCTTGTTCACGGCTTCGCTGACTGCGGTTGAGGTGCTACTGTTGAAGGTCGCACTCCCACCGTAGGACGCGGTGACCGAATTGGTGCCCACCGCCAAAGTCGCCGTGGTGTACTTGGCCACTCCAGCACTGAGAGCTACGCTTCCCAGCATCGCCGTCCCATTCTTGAAGGTCACCGTTCCGGTCGGCGTGCCGCTCGACGCCTTGACGGTCGCAGTGAACGTCACTGACTGCCCGTAGATCGACGGACTCAGCGAGGAAGCCAGCGTCGTCGTAGTGCCCGTCTTAACGGTCGCGGTCTGGATTTCGAACACTGTCCCGCCCACGTACCTGCTATTGGCGGGCCCGTGCGCTCCAGCGAATGCAGTCGTGCCGTAAATGTTGCCGGCCGCATCCAGGAACAGGCTCGCCCAGGGATTCGCTCCGTCTGTTGCGGACAGGTTGAAGCTGTGCACCACAGTTTCCGTCCAGCCGCCTCCGGTTTGTGCCTTCATCTCGAAGACAGTTCCGTAGCCGTTTGCACCACCAGCCCACGTCGTCCCGTACAGATTGCCTGCCGCGTCAAACACCAGCCCGGCGCGCGGGTTGATGCCGTCTGTTTCGTAGGCTCCGAAACTGTGCAGCACAGTCTCGGACCAGCCCGCGCCGACCGGCGACAATTCGAACAAGGTCCCGTCCAGGTCGAATCCGTTCCCACCCGAGTACGCCGTGCCATAGATATTGCCGGCGGCATCGAGGACCACGCCTCCAATAATCCGGTATCCGTTCGTGGAACCGCCGCCGAAGCTGTACAGCACCTTCTCGGTATAGCCTCCGCCTCCAGTGGGCGTTAATTCGAAGACCGTTCCGCCGCCCTCCAGGTCCTGTCCGCTGCCGCCGTCGCTGGTGGTGCCATAGAGATTGCCTTTGCTGTCGAAGACCAGCCCAGCCATGGGATAGTAACCGTCCGTTTGGCTGAGGTAGCTAAAGCTATAGAGAACCTTCTCCGTCCATGTGCCGCCGGTTCCAGGGGACATTTCAAAGACGGTGCCGTATCCATTCGACGCGCCGCCGAAGACCGTGTCGTACGCGCCTCCGGCTTCGGTAGTGCCGTAGAGATTACCGGCAGAGTCAAAGATGAGGTTGGATTCCGGTACCTCCCCATCCGTCAAAGTGCCGCCGAAGTTATGCAGCACTTTTTCGGTCCAGGAGCCACCGGTTCCCGCCACCAACTCATAAACCGTTCCTAAGCCCCACGTTCCACCCTGGTAAGTTGTGCCGTAGAGATTGCCTTTGGCATCGAAGACCAGGCCGGCGAGCGGATGCGCCGCGTCGGTCGTGGTAGCGCCGAAGTTGTAAAGCACCTTCTCCGTCCAGCCCCCGCCAGTCGCTGGCGACAGTTCGAACACCGTCCCTGCCGGGCTCGTCACCCCGGCGTAGGTGATCGAGTGAGTTCCGCCGTATTCGGTCGTGCCGTAGAGATTGCCCGATTTGTCGGAGATCAGGTTGGATAAGGGCACCCCTCCGTCCGTAGCGCTGGCGCCGAAGCTGTACAGCACCTTCTCCGTTGGAGCTACCACCGGAGTGATGGTGTAGGTCCCCGAAGTCACCGCGCTGTTGGTATATCCCTTCGCAACTGCGATGGCCTTGATCGTTTCCGTCGCCGTCACGCCGATGGGAACGGTGTAGTTGGTGGATGAGGTTGTGGGGGTCGTCCCGTTTGTCGTGTAGTAGATTATCGCGCCCGGAGCCGCGTCGATGATGCTCACGGACTGCGCCAACGTATAGGTGCCCGGGGTGGGCGTGAATTCCGGCGTCGCAGTGGTAGTTCCGATCTGGTAGTTCGCCACCGACATCTGCGACAGCGGAAGTCCAGCTGTTACGGCCACCGCCGCAATGGTTTCCGAAGTCGAAACCGTAATGGGTCCGGTGTACTTGGTGGACGACGCGCCGCCATCGATCGAGTAGTAGATCGTCGCGCTAGGCGTAGCGTCGCTGATCTTGACGCTCTGTGCCGCAATGTAAGCGCCGCCCGCAGGCGAAAACGTCGGACTGGCAGTTACGATATTGGCCAGCTTGAAAATCGTTCCATCCAGCCCAAAGCTGTTCGAACCTCCGGAGCTGGTTGTGCCGTACAGATTACCCGCGGCGTCAAAGATCGGGGTATCATACGGCACCGAGCCGTCCGAGGCGATATTCGAGAAGGTGTAGATCACCTTCTCATTCCATCCCGAAGCCGATCGCGTCAGCTCAAAAACCGTTCCGACCGCGGGAACTCCGCCACCGCTGGTTGTTCCGTACAAATTGCCGGCCGCGTCGAAGACCAGTCCGCCGATCGGGTAGTCCCCGTCGCCATTCGTCAGCCCGCCGGTGAAGCTGTGCAGGATCTGTTCGGTCCAAGGCCCAGATGGCGAGGGCGACAACTCATATACGGTTCCCAGCTCGAGTCCATTTCCGAACGAGCCACCATGGAAGGTGGTGCCGAACAGGTTGCCTTGGGAATCGAGAATCACGCCGGCAATTGGGTTCGCCCCATCCACCGAGTTGATGTTGAAGGTGTGCAGTAGTTTTTCGGTCCAGGTACCGCCCGCGGCTGGCGACAACTCGTATGCCGTCCCGTAACCGTATTGGCCGCCTGCGTCGGTCGTGCCATAGAGGTTGCCAGCGGCGTCAAGGACCACGCCGTTCGTGGGATCGCTGCCGTCCAGGTTGCTGGCGCCGAAGCTGTAGATCACTTTCTCGGTCCAAGTCCCACCGGCAGCCGGCGATAATTCGAACACCGCTCCTAGGTTGTGCACACCGCCCGTTGCGGTCGTGGCATAGAGATTCCCCTTTGTGTCAAATACCAGGCTGCCGCGTCTCGGGTCGGTCGCGTCCGGCGAAGCGCCGAAGCTGTACAAGATCTTCTC
>Ga0182024_10024502_pt1 | contig 10717 bp, 8 predicted proteins | sample P32metaG_FD_120480 | JGI IMG/M metagenome (GOLD analysis project Ga0182024, IMG submission 120480) | Permafrost microbial communities from Stordalen Mire, Sweden - P3-2 metaG (Illumina Assembly) | ecosystem: Environmental > Terrestrial > Soil > Wetlands > Permafrost | place: Sweden: Stordalen...
AAATACGCCGTCCGGAAGATGTATGAGCTGAGCCGCGATCTGCTGGCGAAACACGGATACTCGGCCAAAGACGTGAAGGTGCTGATTCCGCATCAGGCCAACCGCCGCATCATCACCGCCGCGGCCGAGCGCCTGGGCATGGACTGCGATCGGGTGATCATCGACATCGACAAGTACGGCAACACCACGGCCGGGACCATTCCGCTCGCCACGCGCGATGCCATCGAGCAGGGAAAATTGCAGAAGGGTGACCTGGTGGTGTTCGCCACCGTCGGCGCCGGATTCACCGCCGGCGTAAATTTGTGGCGTTGGGCTTACTAGCAAATAATGGCCAGCCTGATGGCTAACGAATCCGCGACGCCCCCGGGCGGCGACATCCCATCCGCCGTCGAGCAGCTGCTGAAGGCGACACCGTACATCGACGTCCACACGCATCTGTTCAAACCTTCGCTCGGCGCACTCGGGTTGTGGGGCATCGACGAGCTGATCACTTATCATTACCTCGAAGCCGAGTTGTTCCGCTCCTCGCCCCTCGCTCCGGAGCGTTATTTCGCGCTGTCAAAACGCGAGCAGGCCGACCTCATCTGGCGAACTCTGTTTGTCGAGAACGCGCCGGTTTCCGAAGCGACCCGCGGAGTGGTCGCCGTGCTTCACGCTTTCGGTCTGCCCACCTCGGGCCCGGATCTTCGCGAAGCGCGCGAATTTTTCGAATCGCGGAAGCTCGATTCGCACATCGATGAAGTTCTGAAGCTGGCGGGCATCAGCGAAGTGGTGATGACCAACGATCCTCTCGATCCCGCCGAAGCGCCGCTGTGGGAGCGCGCGACCGACGTCGACCGCCGCTTCCACCCGGTCCTGCGCCTCGATCGAATCCTGAACAAATGGCCGGATCATTGGCGCGCGCTAACCGCGCAGGGCTATCGCGTGGATGAAACGGCGTCCGGCGGCGCGATCGCTGAAACCCGTCGCTTCCTCGCCGATTGGTGCCGAAAAATGCAACCGGTCTACATGGCCGTCTCGCTTCCCGACACCTTCAAATTTCCGGAGGATTCGCTGCGCGGCCGCTTACTTGCCGACGCGGTGCTGCCGGCCTGCCGCGAATTCGATGTGCCTCTTTCGCTGATGATCGGCCCGCGTTATCAGGTGAATCCGCGACTGCGGCTGGCGGGCGACGCGGTCGGGCGGGCGGATCTGCGCGCGGTCGAGCGCCTGTGCGCGGATTATCCCGACAATCGCTACCTGATCAGCGTTTTAAGCCGCGAAAACCAGCACGAACTCTGCGTTTACGCGCGCAAATTCGCCAATTTAATGCCGTTTGGTTGCTGGTGGTTCCTCAATAATCCGTCCATTGTCGAGGAGATCACCCGCGAGCGATTGGAAATGCTGGGTACCAGTTTCATCCCGCAGCACAGCGACGCCCGCGTTCTCGAACAGGTGATCTACAAATGGCGCAATACCCGCCGCACGCTCGCGCCGATTCTGGCCAACGCCTATTCGCTGCTCGCCGCCGACGGGCGTCCCGTCACGCGCGCGGAAATCGCGAATGACATTCGCCGTCTGTTCCGCACCAACTTCGAGCGATGGACAAAACACTCCTGACCCCCGGCGCCATCGCCGCCATTGAGAAAAAGCTGGCGTCAGGCGACGATTTGCCGGCGATCGACGGCGTTCATTCCCGCTCGCTCACGCGCTCCGGCGACGTGATTTATATGGTTACCGACGACGGCCTGCTGCAACTCGGCGGCGCGGCCGGCGCGAACGGCCTCAGCGCGCCGCTGTGGAGCGATTCTTCCGCGCGGCAGTATCTTTATCCGTTTGGTCCCACCGATCGCGAAAACATTCGCGCATTCGCCGAGCGGATCGACCGCGCTTTCCTTCCCCGCCCGCAGCGCGCCGAGCCGGCTATCGCCGCCGGCAACCGTCATCCTGAAGTAAGCCTGCCCGCCATGTTCGATGCATTTCATGCCATTTTCGACGCGACCGGAAAAAATCTAGCGTCAACCGTGCAGCTGTCCGCCACGCGCGAGATGACCACTGACGAGGATGTCGCCGCGCGCGACGGCTCGAATCCCACCGCGCCCGGGCACACCCGCGTCAGCATTCGCCATCTTTATCATGCCGGCCTGTGGGCCGCGATCCGCAGTGGTTATCGAGGCGGCTACAACGCCGAAGCCGATCATTTCATCGTTAGCGGCAGCGACGATACGGCCCTCGCGAAATCGGTCGAATGGGTGAAGGAGGCGATCCGGCAAGCCGAGGGGTACACCAAGTTCACCACCGATACGTCCCGGGTTTTCGATCTGCGCGCCGATCAGCGCTATCCGCGCGCGTATTCCGAATCCGAGATCGACGAACTTTTCGAGCGGCGATTGAATCCGGAAGAGCGCTCCTGGATTCAATCCGCGTTCGCGCGTCCCTTCGCCTGCGACAATCGCGAATACCGCTTCACCGCCCGCGAGGTGAAATGGCTCGCCGTGAAATTCGGTCCGAGTCTAAAGCTGAATGAAGACCTCTTCGATACGATCTCGCGGGTCAAAGCCGGAGCGCCTTTCGATTTCGAGCCGTCTCTCGACGAAGCCGAGACGCTGACCACCCCGCTGGAGCTGATCTTCTATATGCACTGGCTGCGCGAGCGCGGCCGACCTGCGCAGCTGGTTCCGCCGAATCTCGGATTTAAGAAACGGCAGGCGTATCCCGAAACGCGCCAGGCGTTGGCGCGCTATGCCGCTCACAAAATGTGGCCCGAACTGATCCCGCAGGTGGACGCCGATTTTTCGGGCGATCCTCTCGCAGAATTGCAGCATCGCGTGGCCGACCTGGCCGGCGTGGCGCGATTTTTCGACGGCACGCTCAGCATCCACTCGGGCAGCGGCAAGCAGGCCGCCGTGCTCGCCAGTATCGGCCAGGCGACCCGCGGCCGTCTCAATTACAAAATTTCGGGGGAGCTTCAATTGCAGTTGTTCGACGTTCTTTCCGAGCAGCCCGCCGGATCGCCCGAGCGCGCCCTGTTCGACCGGATGGTGGCGGCCTGCGAGCGCTTCGCTGCCGCGAATGCGTTCGCTGAGGAGAGCGCCCTGGCCGAGGAATATCGTTCATCGCGCGGGGCGTGGCTCGGAAACGCCGCTCGCGGACGGGTTGACGGAAATTTGTTCCTGGTGTTCTGGCTCGGCAACATGGTTGGCAGCCGCGATTCGGACGGCCGCTTTTTTAAGGAATCGCTGGATCATTTGCCGCCGGCGATCGTCGAGGAAACGCGCCGTCGCAATGCCGCTTATATCCGCTGGCTGGCGACGAATCTTTTTGGAGCGCCCGCGTGAACCGCTATGCCCGCTGCGGCGCCGGCAGCCTCGACCTCAGATAGAGAAACAGAATCGCCGAGGCCAGCTGCGCCGCCACTCCCAGCACCACCAGCGCGACCATCGAATGGCTATAGAGCAGCCCCATCGCCATGGTCCCCGCGAACCAGCAAATTCCCCACACGCCGTTGAACGAGCCGAACGCGCTGCCGCGTTTGTTCATTGAGACGACCTGCGAAATGCCCGACCGCAGGCACGCGTCCTGGGCCCCGACGCCGATCGCCCAGCAACCGACGCTGGCAATTGCCGCCGACGATCCGCCCAGAAATCCCAGCGGGAGCGACAACATCGAAATGAACGTACCAAGCACCAGAATTACGATGCCGTAGCGATCGAACATCCTGCCGAACACGAAGGCCATCAGACCCTCAATGCCCATGGCGATCGCGTAGAGCAGCGGAATTTCCGCCGGCGTCGTCAGGTTCGCCTGCGCAAAACGGTACGCCAGCAGCGGCCAGTCGACGTATCCGAACGCCAGCAGACCCGCTGCGGCGGTGTAATACCAGAAAATTTTTGGAATCGCGATGGGGTTGGGCGTGCGCGCCGAAGCGCCCTGCGTCGGATATAGGAACCGGGCCGTGGTCAGCGCCAGCAGCGTGCCGATCGCCGGCACCGCCAGCCATAGTAAGGACGATTGAAAATGGCCGGTGCGCAGCACGCCGAACATCATCAGCAGCGGTCCCACCACCGCGCCGGTCTGGTCCATGATCGAATGCAGGCCGAATCCGAAACCGTGGCCCACTTCCTGCGTCGCCTCCGACAGCAGCACATCGCGCGCCGGACCGCGCAGCGCTTTGCCGGTGCGTTCGAGCGTCACCAACACCGCCGCCGCGCGCCAGTCGACCGCGAACGCCAGCGCCGGCACCGCGATCACGTTCATGGCGTAGCCGAAAAACGTGATGATCCAGTAGGCGTGGGTGCGGCTGGCCAGGCGTCCCGAAAAAAATCGCAGGCTCTGACCGAGCATTTCGCCCAGCCCGGCAATGAATGCGACCTGCGCTGCGGTCGCCCCCAGATCTTTCAGAAACGGACTGATGATGCTGTGCGCGCCCTCGTAGGTCATGTCCGCGAACAGACTGACGATTCCCAGGCAGACGATGAAGCCGATGGCGCTGCGGCGTTTCTGGTCTGCTGCCGTCAAGCGTGACCCTCGGTCAGCGTTTCAATCACCGATAGAATGCCCAGCAGCACCAGCGCGCTGACGCCGGCGTAACGCACGATTTTGGGCGGCACGTGTTCCTGAATCCAGCCGCGCACGCCGGCTCCCACCGAGGCGGCCAGAATGCCTTTTGTCACCATGGCGCTGACCGCTCCGGCCCACACCAGCAGCGGCATGTGATATTTCGCGGACATCGCAGCAGCGGTGATCTGTCCCACGTCGCCCCACTCGGAAAAGAAAATCGCCGCGAAGGAAACCATCGCCGCCTTGGGAGCCGACACTTCTTTTCGCTGCGCGCGGCGCTCGTCTTTTCTCCAAACCGCGATGGCCACGCCGATAAAGCTCGCCGCGGTCAGGCAGGCCACCAGGATCGGCGGTAATTTTGAGATCGCTTCGCCGACCGCCACGGCCACGCCCATTTTGAGCATGAACGCGAAGGCCATTCCGAACATGATCGGCGCGGTCTTGTAGCGCGCCGCCAGCACCCCGGTGGTATAAAGCAGCTTGTCGCCAACAATCTCGGCGACGAAAACGGCGCCGTAGGTTGCAAAGAAGATCGGGAGCAGCATTTCGAGTAATAGGATGCCATAACCCGGATCGGGGACCAAAATGGCCCGCCCTTGTGACGCTTCAGGAGCACGGGGTTCCCGGGAGGAAAGCGCACACCTGGGACACTTTACCTTTGGACATACTTTGCCATACGCTCACGATCCCCTCGGTTTGCGGCTGGGTCCGCCGGTCGCCTGATTCGGCGTTTCATACGCCGCGCCGGCGCCGATCGCGTACAATGCACCAAAGATGCTGACGGTCGCCAAGGGAATCGGGAAACGGTATGGATCGCGCTGGGCGCTCCGCGACGTCTCCTTTTCCGTGCGCGAGCAGGAAATCCTCGGCTTGATCGGTCCCAACGGCGCCGGCAAAACCACTCTGTTCGAATGCCTGGCCGGCTTGACGCCCATGGATGCCGGCGAAATCACGCCCGCCAGTCTTTTTTATCTGCCCGATTCCATACGCCCCTGGGCCGATCAGCGGGTCCACTGGGTCCTGCGATTCTTTGAAGGCGTTTATGGAACCGACGCCTCGCCGGTGGTGTACGGGTTGAAGCTCGAAAAACATCTGCGCGCGCGCATCGGATCGCTTTCTAAAGGCGAGTTGAAACGCGTTCTGCTGGCCCTCGGTTTGTTGACGCCGCATCCCCTGCTGCTGCTCGATGAGCCCTTTGACGGCCTCGATTTTCGGCAGACGCGCGATGTGATGGCGCTGCTGCGGTCCTATCCGGCGAAAGGCCGCACGCTGTTTTTGTCGATTCACCAGCTGGCCGATGCGGCTCGCGTCTGCGATCGTCTGGTGCTGCTGAGCGACGGCCGCGTCGCCGGCGAAGGCACCGTCGCCGAATTACGCGCCCAGGCGGGACTGGCGGAAGGCGGCCTGGAGGAGATTTTTCTTGGCCTCACCTGACCTGTTCCGCCGCCTGCTGGGGAAAGAACTGCGGGAGCTGGCGGCATCGCGAGCCTATTGGCTGCTGCTGCTGATGATTGGGCCGCTGGTGGGGCACGCCTTCATCACCGCGGTGGATTCCTACGCCGAAGTCAACGCGGGTGCCCTGGCACAGGGGCTTTCACCGCTCGATGGAATCCTGGTGCCGACCCTCGGCGCCTACGATATTGCGGTCACGCTGCTGTTTCCATTCGTCGCCATTCGCCTGATTTCGTCGGAGAAAGAAAGCGGCGCGTTGAAGCTGATTCTGCAGATGCCGGCGGGCCTCGGAACCATCGTTGCCGCCAAAGCCATGGCCCTGCTCATCGGATGGTTGGTCGCCTGGATTCCCGGATTGATTTCGCTGGCGCTCTGGAAATTGTATGGCGGATCGCTTTACGCGCCGGAGGTTTTGAATCTCCTGCTGGGGCACCTGTTGCGGGTGATTCTCAGCTCCGGTGTGGCCGTCGCCGCCGCGGCCGTGGCGCGAAATGCCGCCAGCGCCGCCATCGCCACTCTGGGATTCACGGTCGGCACCTGGGCGCTCGAATTTGTGGCGGAAGGCCGCGGCGGATGGCTGCACACGCTGGCTCAGTTCACACCGACCGCCGCGCTGCGGGTATTCGAGCAGGGTGAATTGCAGGCCTCGACCGTCCTGGTGATGCTGCTGCTCGGCATCGCCGGATTCGTCATCGCCGCGGTCTGGCTGCCGGCTCGCCGTCCGCGATCTCGCGCCTTTCTCAGTGCCGGCGTGCTCGCCATTTTTATTGCAGCGGCCTGGGCCAGTTCACTCCTGCGCGCCAGCGTCGATCTGAGTGAGAACCGGCGCAATTCTTTTTCAAAGCCCGAGGAATCCGCTCTAAAGCAGATCCATCAACCGCTGCGGGTCACCGCTTACCTGGCCGCCGAAGATCCGCGGCGCATGGACCTTGACCGCAACATCTTGAGCAAGCTGCAAAGAATTCTGCCCGTCGTCGAGATCGATTACACCGCGCGCGGCCGCTCCGGACTTTTCGGCGGCGATCATTATGGCGAAGTCTGGTACGCCATCGACGGCCGCAGCGTCATGACGCGTTCGACCACGGAGCCAATCGTGCTCGATACGCTCTACCAGCTCGCGAAAATTCCGCCGCCCTCGTCGACCGATCAGGATACCTATCGCGGCCATCCCCTGTCCGCAAGACCCATCGCCGCCGCCTGGATCTACTATTGTTTCTGGCCTTTGGTAGTAGTTTCGACGGCCCTGCTAGACTTTCGCCGAAGGAGTTGAACCGGTGCGCATCCTCAGCCTGTCCGCCGCGATCGCCATGTTCGCGCTAGCCGCGAATTCCATTAAAATCGACGTCGCGCAGGAAAAAGCCGGCGGCGATCCCAAAAATTTTCTCGGCGTGGTGGGCGATTGGATTGTCGCGCAGGAGGAAGGCCGCAGCGTCCTGATGGTCGACGGCCGGAAATGGAAGAACGGCCAGCCCGCCGGGGGACTGGCCGACAAGGCGCGCATGATCTACGGCTCCCGCCACGAGGAGTTTATCGACAACGTCAAAGCGTTCGCCTACTATCCTTACGCGGTGGCGCGCGGCGTCGACGATTTTCGCGACGGCGAAATCAGCATGAAATTTCAGATCGTCGATGGCACCCTCGATCAGTGCGCCGGGATTCTTTTCAACCTCAAGCCGAACGGCGACTACCTGACCGTCCGCTTCAACGGCAAAGAAGACAACCTGGTGCTGTGGACGTTCAATAAAGGCGTAAGAAAATTTGTGAAACGGGGCACCGAGGAATGGCCGCTGAACATGCATCAGTGGTATTCCATGAAGATCGCGGTCAAAGGCACCAAACTCGAGGGATATTTAAACGATCGGAAACTGCTCGACTATACGCTGGCCGAGCCGGTCTCTGGAAAAGTCGGAGTGTGGTCGAAAACGGATAGCGTGATTTACTACGACGGGTTCACAGTTACACCACAGTGACCGGTCGGTCACAGCTTCGGAAGTTCTGCGCGGCGCAGCCAATATCGGTCGAAATCACCTACCAGGTCGGCGAAATTTTGCGTCGATTTGCACAAATACGAGTTGGCCCCCAGCTCATGCGCGCGCTTAACGTCACGCTGGTCGCGAGAGGAGCTCAGCATAATCACCGGAATCAGGCACAGCCTGGGATCCTTGCGCACGGTGGTCAAAACCTGAAAGCCATCGATTTTCGGCATATTGATGTCCAGCAGGATCACGTCCGGCGGCTCGTCCTCGGCCAGACGTTCGAGCGCCTGCTCGCCATCGCTTACCACTTCCAGCTCATGCTGGATCTGAAGCGATTCAAATGCCTCCCGAAACATCCAGACATCCATGTGGTTATCTTCGATGAGCAAAATTTTCATACGCCCGGGAACCGAAGCCAGGGGGGAGGATCGTAAGTGACGAGCATGCCGCACTTGGCGTTTTGGCGCTTTGCGTGCACTGATAGGAAGTGTGAATAAATACGCGTTGTAACTCATTGATGTTGAAGCAACAATTAGTCTTGGATGTCAACGTGACATCCACAATACCATACTGAGACAGCCGTCGGACATCTTCCCAGGCCTTTCTAAGACGCTTCACAGGCCGGGAGTGTGTTATGACTTTGTTTCCACCCTGTAAATGGCAAAACGAAATTCAGATTTGCAAGGACGGCCAAGGACGCGCGCCGTCTCGCGCGACAAGAAAAATGGCACGGTAACTGTTTCCCTTCGGGTCCCGGCAGGAATGCTGAAGGAGATTGACGATGCGCTGAAAAAGCGTCCTTATCGTATGCCCCGGCATTTGTGGCTGCTCGAGGCCATCCATGAAAAACTAGCCCGGCTTCGTCAGTCGCAGTCGCCAGACGAGTCTACCGGATATACAAAGCGTTGAAGAAGAACTTGTAAGCACCGTGGGATTGCCCCCGCCACTGCGGACGGAATCCCAGCAGGATAACCTGACCTTTTCCATAGTTCACCGCGACCGCGGCGATTTTTCCTTCCAGACGATCCGGTCCCGCGAGATACCCACTCTCCAGTGGAGACCGATCTCGCGAGTACCGGGCCAGTACCGCACCCTTGAACTCCGGTTTGGTATCGAACGCCGGGCCGCGCTCGAACATCACGATCGGATCGGACGAAAGTCCCGCGACCAATGGGTTCTTGGAATCTTCAATATGGACCTTCAATAGACAGCCCGAGCAGAAAAACTGGTTCGGATTCAACCCGGCGAGTACGTTCGTTACCGGCAGGTTGAGCTGTTCGATTGCAAACAATGACGCATTGTTGAAGGCGATCAGCGTGCCGCCGCCGGTTACGAAATCGCGCAACGCGTCGGCGCCCTCCTCGCCAATGCCGCCCACATAACGCTCCGGAACGGTACCCGGCCGATAGCCTTCGAGGATGGCGCGGGAGTTCGAATCCGGCAGCACGATCACATCAAATTTGTCACGCAGATGCCCGGACCGCACGTCGGCGTTATAAAGGTTGGTGAACGGAAAATTGAACTGCTCGAAAATCCAGCGGGTCCAGCCTTCGTCGATGTTGGCCTGCCAGGCGCGATAGAGGCCGATGCGCGCCGCTTTTACCGGCTTAGCGGTTTCTTTCGGCGCGACCATTTTCAGATGATTTTCAGACAAGATGGAATCGAGTTTCGATTTATCGAGATTCGTAACCGAAATTTCATCGCCCGCGAAGCTTACCGATCCTTTCGCGGCTAAAATCTGGTTCACCGCGCGCAGGCTGGCGTTGGCGTCATGATTGAACGGAGCGGCCAACCCCTTCATCGAGGTCACCCGCTCCAGACTCTTCCGGAACTCGGGTGTCAGCGGAGTGGTCACCGCGTGAGCTTCCACATTCATCTGATAAGGCAGCGTCCAGCCGGTAACATCATAGGGCCGCTGCGATAACTCGGGATATTTTTGCGGCTCGAATAACTCTTTTACCATTCCCGCAAAAGGTTGATCCATGGCGATCACCCAGGCGTCCGGGTTCGACGATTGATCCACCTCAATTCCGTTGAGCATCAACTTTTCGAGCAGCGCGGCCGCGGTGGGAGCATCGTGCTGTTCGCGCGGAATAACATACGCAAACGGCGGCTCTTTCTGGAATTTTTCGATGGTATCGCGAGCGGCGCGGTATTTGTTGTATTGCATCTGCTCGTGATATTTCGCCGACAGATCGAGCACCGCCATCGAGGCGCCGTACATATACCTGCAGGCGTCCGATAATCGCCACCACCCGCCCTTCCAGGGGCTGGCGTAAAGCATCTCCGCGCCCAGCGTTTGCCGCGCCTGCGGAAATTCATCGACGGTGTAAAAATGCGGAGTGGCGTATCGGTATAGCGCCGTTTCGGTGAAGAAAGAAATCGTGTGGCGGAAATTCCCGATGTTATCGAGATATCCCGGATACCACACATCGAAGGTCTCTTCATGCATTGAACCGGGCAGGTCGTGCTGATCCAGATACTGCGCGATGGTGGTGCCCATCAGATTCAGCCAGCGCAGCATCAGCGGATGCATATTGCCGGAAATCGGATCGGCGAACGGCGGCAGGTAAATGCGGCCGGGAAACGGCGCGGTCTGATGGTGCGTATAAAAAACCAGCGGCTGAGTGTCTAAAGTCGCCTTGGTCACCACGCGCGATTCGAGCATGTTGAGCATGTAGCCGTCGCGATTGTTATCGTGCCCCACGTATTCCTGCCACAGCTCCGGCAGCGGACTCACTTCATACGGC
>Ga0182024_10024503_pt1 | contig 10717 bp, 5 predicted proteins | sample P32metaG_FD_120480 | JGI IMG/M metagenome (GOLD analysis project Ga0182024, IMG submission 120480) | Permafrost microbial communities from Stordalen Mire, Sweden - P3-2 metaG (Illumina Assembly) | ecosystem: Environmental > Terrestrial > Soil > Wetlands > Permafrost | place: Sweden: Stordalen...
CGATCGGGAAGAAGAAGACATCAAGAAAACTCTCGATGCCACCATGAAGCGTCGCAACGATATCGTGCACCGAGCCGACCGTTCTCAGGACGACACGACTGGTCCCGCCCAGGAAATTGGTTTCCCATTCGCGAAGCAAGCTGTGGAAACGATTCGCGTTGTTTGCCTTGCCCTCGACGACCTTGTTGCGAAGCGCATGAAGGAATTAAAAGAAGCGGCGGCCGCGCAACCGCAGGGGGCCGCCTGATGGATCAAGAGATTCGCAATAAGCTCCGCAATGTCGTGACGCAGTGCCGCAAGCTGCTTGAAAACGATACGCGCGATTCGCTCGAAGGCAGATTCCGCATCTACGAGAAAAAGGGCGAGGTCATTGCTGACCCGAACGCGCCGATGACTCACCTGGAAGATGCAACAGAAATCCAAGCCCGAGCGGAAATTCTCGACCACTTTGGCCACGTCAAGGCGCGTGGCTTCAAACCGAAGGAAGCGCTCGACCAGTTGGTGCGAGAAATCGCCTTTACCCATTTGAACCGTCTCTGTGCCTACAAGATGATGGAGGCGCGAGAAGTCTACGTGGGCGGGCAAAAGTTCCGTGAAGCCGTAAGCCGAGGTGTCAACTCCAACGGCGTGAAGTTTTATCTGGCGGACCACCCGGAGGACGAGCGCCTGTTCAATACAGGTCATCAGGACATTGCTTACCGCCATTTTCTGGACTGGCTGGGCGGGTTGCTCTCCGACGAAATCGGAGTATTGTTCAATCCTAATGATCCGGCCAATCGACTTTACCCTCGGCAGAAAACGCTTGATGAAGTGTTGGAGCTTCTCAATGGTGGTGGCATCAAGCCCGAAGAAACGGAACTGCGGGAAGCCTGGCCAAAGATTTGGACGCAGGATGAAACTATCGGTTGGGTCTACCAGTATTTCACCCCCAAGGAACTCCGGGATCAGGCCCGCAAGGACAGTGGCGCCCCTCGCAATTCGTACGAACTTGCGTTTCGCAATCAGTTTTTCACTCCCCGCTACGTGGTCGAATTTCTTACTGACAATACGCTGGGCCGCATTTGGTACGAAATGCGAAAGGGAAACACCAAACTCAAGGACCACTGTCGATATATGGTCCGTCGCCCAACGGAGAGTTTCCTAAAGGAGCCAGAACAGGTTCCGAAGAACGCTGCCGGAGGTGGAGACGATCTTTCGCAGGAAGAACTGCTCAAACTCCCGGTCGTCGTCCCGCACCGTCCCAAAAAAGACCCACGGGAACTGAAGATCCTCGACCCGGCTTGCGGTAGCGGCCACTTCCTTCTTTATTGCTTCGACCTGCTTCTCACAATATACGAGGAAGCGTACGCCGACCCGGATCTAGGGCCGTCACTACAAGCGGAAGAAGAGTGCGAGACGCTGGAAGGACTGCGGAGGCAACTGCCCCGGCTAATCCTTGCTCACAATCTGCACGGCATCGACATTGACCTGCGAGCTAGCCAAATGGCGGCTCTTGCCCTGTGGCTCCGTTGTCAGCGGGCATATCAGGATATAGGTCTAAAAAAAGAGCGACCCAGGATCACCCGCTCAAATTTCGTCTGTGCCGAGCCGATGCCCGGCGAAGACCAGATGCTCAAAGAATTCGTCGTCCAGCTAGAGCCGAAGTTTCTTGGCCAAGTGGTCGAGGTCGTCTTCGACAAGATGAAGTTGGCGGGGGAAGCGGGCTCGCTTCTCAAAATTGAAGAAGAGATTCGGGACACCGTTGCCGGGGCCAAAAAGCAATGGATTCGGGAGACGACCCAGGCGACGGATCGAAGAGGTCAGCCCTTGTTGTTTAGTCAAGCGGCGATGGATCGTCTCGCTGGCAAAACTGAACAAGCATCCCTATTCGATTTGTCCGACATCACCGACAATCAGTTCTTCGAGCAGGCTGAGAGCAAGGTGATCGAAGCCCTTCGCCAATACGCTGAGAAGAGCCAAAACGGCCACAGGCTGCAGCGAAGGCTCTTTGCCGATGATGCCGTGCGAGGGTTCGCTTTCGTGGACCTCTGCCATAAACGATACGATGTCGTGCTAATGAATCCACCGTTCGGCGATTCTAGTAAACCTGCGAAAGAGCTGATCGAGCATCACTACCCGCGAACCAAGAACGATCTTTATGCCGCCTTTGTAGAAGAGGGGGTACACCGTCTGCTTCTTGGTGGGATGCTCGGAGCGATTACCTCCCGCACTGGGTTTTTCCTTTCGTCATTCCAGAAGTGGCGGGAGGAGATTGTTTTGAACGAAGTTACGCCAACGGTCTTCGCCGACCTAGGATATGGTGTGCTGGACACAGCTATGGTTGAGACAGCAGCCTACTGCGTCAAGGCTACCGGGAGTGAAGGCCGCACCTCGTTCTTCCGCTTGACGCACTCAGACGACAAAGCGGTCGCTTTGCGAACCGCCATCGTCGCATTGTCCAGTGATTCCCATGCTAGTAATGTCTTCTTTGTCGCACCCGCCTCGTTCGGACGGATTCCCGGTTCCCCGTTCGCCTATTGGGTGAGCGATAACCTCCGTTCATTGTTTAAATCACACGATGGATTTGAATCCGACGGAAGGGTTGCTCGTCAAGGGGCCGTAACCGGGAACGACGCTAGATTTGTTCGCTCATGGTGGGAAATTCAAAGTTGGAAGACAAGCAGCTCGTTAACCTGGGTGCCGTTTGCCAAATCAGGTACTTCTTCAGCCTACTATTCTGATCTGCCACTTGTCGTGCCATGGGATTATGATCGAGGCACATTCACGGGGTACACTGGCTTGCTTCACAGGCCGAGTTTAGCCCCTGCAAATGCGTCGCTATTTTTTCGACCCGGCTTAACCTGGCCCCTACGTGCGGCGAGGTTTTGCCCGTCAGTGATGCCTTCTGGCTGTGTGTTTAGCATAAGAGGTTATGCGATTCTGGCGCCGCGGGCTGCTCTGCTCGGAATCCTCGGAATTACCGCATCGAGCTGTTTTGACTTTTTGTTCAAAATGGCCTTGGGTCGTTTTGGCTATCCCGAGTTTGTTGTCGGAGTTTTGCAAATCCTGCCGTATCCAAAACTAAGAACTGACGAATCACGTCTAGGCCAGCTCGCTCTCACCGCTCACTCATTACGCCGGACTCTTTTCGTCGGCAGCGAAACTGATCACGCATTTCTTCTCCCAGACTTGCTGCAGGTACAAGGTCCTGACCTTGCTGGACTGATTGAGGCAATCAAACTGCGGATGGCAGACACTCAGAAGCGCATTGACAGTGTACAGCTGGAAATCGACGGCATCGCTTTTCGGCTTTACGAGTTGACCGATTCTGACCGAAGCGCAATTCTCGAGGGCTCCCCGATACATGAAGAAGTTGACGCAGATTCTGCGAGCAACGAGGTGGATGAAGAAACTCCATGTCCTAGTGACGAGAAATCCGACAACTATGAATGCCAGAAAAGCAGTGACATCCTTTCCTATTGTCTAGGCTGCGTCTTTGGTAGGTGGGACATCCGTTTTGCGACTGGCGAGAGAAAACCACCAGAACTCCCGGACCCCTTCGATTCACTTCCGATTTGTTCACCGGGAATGTTGCAGGGGGGAGACGGCCTTCCATTGACGACTGCTCCAAAGGGCTATCCTCTGCGTATCGACCCTGACGGCATACTAGTAGACGACCCTGACCGACCCGACGACATCTTGCGACGTGTTAGAGACAGTCTCGAAATTGTATGGAAGGGCAAAGCCGAGTCGATCGAAATGGAATCTTGTGAAATCCTCGGCGTGAAGGAACTGCGGGACTACTTCCGAAAGCCGGGCAAGGGGGGCCTGTGGGAAAATCATGTGGCCCGCTATTTCAAGAGCCGCCGAAAGGCGCCGATCTACTGGTTGTTACAATCCTCGAAGAAGAACTACGCGCTATGGCTTTACTATCACCGGCTCGACAAAGACCTTCTCTTCAAAGCATTGGTGAACTACGTAGAGCCAAAGATTCGCTTGGAAACCAGCCGCCTCGACACACTTCGGAACCAAAAAGCGTCATCCGGAGAATCAGGGAAGGTCAAGCGGATCGCAAAGGAAGCTGAATGGCAAGAAGACTTCCTCTCTGAACTAAGAGACTTCGAGGACAAGCTGCGTCGAGCGGCAAACCTGCATTTGGAGCCCGACCTCAACGATGGCGTCGTCCTGAACATCGCCCCACTTCACGAACTCGTTCCCATGAAAGAGGCCAAGCAGTACTGGGAAGAGCTCCTAGCAGGAAAGTACGAGTGGTCCTCCATCGGCAAGCAACTTCGCCAAAAAGGACTGGTGAAGTAATGGGCATCGTAACCGAGGCTCTCGTTCAATTGATCGCCAAGCAGGTCGATGAGAAAGGGCTAGTGGTCTGGTATGACCCGGAGCAAGCCTATCGCGAGGCGGCTGCGGAACGCCGCCTGCCGAACACCACCGTGGCCCGCTACGAAGGGAGCTTTTTCAAGCTCCGCAAAGAGGTGGATCATCTGCTGAATGATTTACAGCCGCCTCGGTTAGTCGTGTACGTGCCACTTGAGCGAACCGAAACCGAAAGTGCGCTGATCGAACTCGATTGCGCTGGAGTGATTATGCAGCCCCGGCAACAACCTCCAGCCTGCAATACCCGGCTGTCGGTCGTGGGCCGAAATGCCCTCAAGCTGATTCTAGGAGAAGATCAGGTTGGCGAAATCGAGCGGCAGATTGAGTCGGGCAAGCTGTCGCTGGCCGATCTGAATTCCCTGGCCGAAAAGGGGAAGGACATTTCGACCGGTGTACTGACGCTGATCTTCGGCTCGGCCAACCCGCAAGAGGTTGCTTTAGCATTTCTGCAGGGTGACCAGTACGACGAGGAAATCAGCAAAAAGGAGTCCGAGAAGGAATTGCGTCACTTGCTCCAAATCAGCTTCGACATCGAATTCCCCGCCGCGGAAGCTCTTTCAAATTGGCGGGTCAGGTTGGGGCGGCACGTCATGATGACCGACCTGCTTAGTGTCCTCAAAAAGCAAGCGCCATCGTCGCTCTCTTCCGTACCTGTGGCCACGAGTATTGCCGGTATCGATGCATGCATACGATTGACTCGGACATGGCGAAACAGTCGAGACGTGCGCGATAATTACGTGACCGTAGCCAACAAGGTCGAAAAAGAGTTTAGCCTTAGCCAGCTTGAACTTCCCGTGGAACGACTCAAGGAAAATGAAACCTTCTTGTGCGTCGAACGGGCTTTGCTCGTGCATGTGGAAAAAGACTTGTGCAAGACGGCGACCCCAGCCTCACTGCAACTGGCCCAGTATCGCCTGTCGCGATTTTGGGCCGACGCCATTCCAGCTATACAAGCCCGGTGGGCGCTAGTCTCTTCGGCAGCCGAGGTTTTGATTGAGGCCGACCGGGTAGCCAAGTCACTCAAGACGGCTCCGACGACTGTTCTAGCGTTGATAAAAGCCTACGCCGGCGATGACGAGCCTTGGTGCTTACTCGATACCCACCACCGGCACATGGAGAGCCGCAAGTACAACTTCGAGTTCGGTGCGAGTACCGATTATCACGAATTGGAGAAGCTGATCACCAAGGCCGAACAGCGCTACACGGAAGTAGGCTCGGCATTGGCCAAGCACTTCATTGCCTGCTTTGAAAGTGCCAAGCATCCGATCAAAGGGCTGCTTCGGCAGCAGGATATTTTTGAAAGGAAAGTGAAGCCGCTCCTCGGTGATGGCAAGGTCGCATACGTATGGGTGGATGCCCTTCGATTCGAAATGGCTCGTGAGCTGTGCCGATTGCTCGCAGACGACTTCAAGCTCGAATTCCAGCCCGCTATCGGGACGATGCCGACAATCACCGAAATCGGCATGGCCGCCTTGCTGCCGAAGGCTTCCAATTCCAAGGTGGTGGGGGTCGGTGGGGGTAAGCTGGCGTTGGAAATCGGCGGCAAGATCATTAGGGATCGTAAGGATCGCGTAGCATTTCTGAAAGAGAATGCCGGCGTTTCGGTCTTTGAGGCGAAACTGGAAGACTTGCTTCCCAAGCCCACGAAGAGAGTCAAGGAAGGTATACAAACTGCTGAGTTGATCCTGATTACATCGCAGGAGATCGACGAGCTGTGCGAAGCCGATAACGTGGCCCAGGCCCGGCTCCAAATCGACGGTGTGCTGAGTCACTTGCGGCGAGGGGTGAGAGTGCTTGCCGACCACGGCATCAAAACTATCGTGTTGGTGGCCGACCACGGGCACTTGTTTGCCGACGAGATCGGGGAGGACATGAAGATCGATGCTCCTGGCGGCAAAGTCGAAGACTTGCATCGCCGGGTGTGGATAGGTGTTGGCGGAAACTCGGAATCGTCGTATCTGCGGACATCGCTGGCCTCGTTGGGAGTGAACAGCGAATTCGACATCGCGACCCCGTGGACGTTCGCTGTGTTCAAGTCGAGGGGCGGCGGGCGAGCCTATTTCCACGGCGGATTATCTCCGCAAGAACTGATCATTCCGGTGGTCGTACTGCACTCGGCGGTGACGTCCTCAGCCCCTTCGACCGGCATCCAATGGACATTAACTCCAGGCACGGCGAAACTGACTACAAGATTCTTCTCAGTACAAATCGCAGGGAGCCAGAGCGAGTTAGGCCTGTTCGCATTTGAATTGCCGAAAGTGCGGATCGAAGTCCGAGTAAACAAAAAAAGCATTTCGGTCCCTGTGAGTGCTTCATACGGGTTTGAGGATGCGACCGGTGAAGTGAAGCTGAAGATTACGGAGAGTGACCCGAAGCAAATTGAATCAAATACCGTTACAGTGATGGTAACTGAAGACCCTGCTCAGAAAACGGCGGGAGTTTATCTGCTCGATGCCACCACCGGAGTAGAACTGGCGATGCTGACGATCGATGTTGCAATCTCGATGTGAAAATAACGATGCCTGAACTAGATAGAAAAGCAAACGCCGTGTTTCCTGGCAAAGTGGTTCGCAAGGACTTGGTTCGTAAGGTGAAGGTCGGGGCCAATGTCCCCGTCTTCGTCTTGGAGTATCTGCTCGGAAAGTATTGCGCCACCGACGATCCCGTGGCTATCGACGCTGGGCTAAAGGTGGTCAACAATACGCTGTCCTCGAACTTCGTCCGTCCCGATGAAGCTAACAAGGCGCAGTCGCTCGTCAAAGACAAGGGGAAACACACATTAATTGACAAAGTGCAGGTGCGGTACGTTTCCGAGGATGACAAGCACTGGGCCGAGCTGAAGAACTTTGGCAACAAGTTCGTTCACATTCCTGAACACTTCCTGCGGGATTACGACCGCCTTCTGATGGGCGGGATCTGGGCGCAAGTTGATATTAGGCATCACTTCGACGAAACGCAGAGCGGTAAACGCAGCCCATTTTGGATCGACAGCCTCAAACCCATCCAGGTTGCCACGTTCGATCTCGAAGAATACCGGGTGTGCCGCGAACAATTTTCCAGTGACGAATGGATCGACCTCCTGCTTCGCACTGTCGGCCTCGAACCATCGCACTTCAATCGCCGCCAGAAATTTCACTACTTGGTACGGCTGATACCGCTGGCAGAGGCCAACTATAATCTGGTCGAACTTGGCCCACGTGAGACGGGGAAAAGCTATGGCTATCAGGAATTGTCTCCATACACCATTCTGCTCACAGGGCCGACGACCGTGGCCAATCTGTTTTTCAATATGGCCAGCGGCAAGATGGGATTGGTCGGAATCTGGGATGCCATCGGTTTCGATGAAGTGGCCGACCTTCAAAAAATGCCAAAGGAGGTCGTAACGACTCTCAAGACCTACTGCGAGTCGGGGACATTCGCCCGTGGAAAGGACTCCCTGTCGGGCATGGCTTCTATTGCCTTATTCGGAAACACGAACCAGCCGGTCGAGGTGATGGTCCGCTCGTCTCACCTGTTTATGCCAATGCCCGACGTGATCCGAGAGGACATGGCGTTTCTCGACCGAATACACTTCTACATCCCCGGCTGGGAGATGCCAAAGATGAAGGTGGATTTCTTCACCAATCATTACGGCTTTGTTGTGGATTATCTGGCGGAGGCGCTGCGAGAACTCAGGAAGCACACGTTCACCGAAGTCCTTGACCGGAATTTTTCGCTGGGGGCGCACCTAAAATCACGTGATGTCAAAGCGGTGAGGAAGACCGTTTCGGGTTTGGTCAAATTGATCTACCCGAACGGGAATCTTTCCAAGGAGGAAGTCTCCGAACTGGTCGAGTTGTCTATTGAAGGCCGCCGCCGGGTAAAGGAACAACTCAAGAAGATGGGTTCCTTCGAGTTTCATCAAACGTCGTTTTCGCTGATTGACAACGAAACGCGAGAAGAGAAATTCATCGGCGTCCCCGAACAAGGCGGACGGGACATGATCTCGCTCGACCCTCTGGCCCCAGGATCGGTGTACACGTCTTCGGTGGACGATCACGCCAAGGTCGGCCTCTACCGTCTTGAAGTCGGTTGCTCCCCCGGTACCGGCAAGCTCAAGATCGCTGGCGGCGTCGAGGGGCTGATGCGCGAGTCGATTAACCGGGCCTTTGCATATTTGGCTGGTCAGAAGGTCAAAATGGGCATCGGCCAGCAAGTTGATACGACCGATTTCCACGTCGAAGCCATTGATCTACTCTGCAATCACGTCCCTTGCGAAGCTGGAATTGCCTTGGTGGTCGCCGTTTACTCGGCGCTGAAAAGATTGCCAGTCCAGGCTGGCCTAGTCATCCTCGGCGACCTGAGCATCCAGGGGAATATCAAGCCGATGCGCTCCCTGGCCGAGCCATTACAGGTTGCAATGGATAACGGCGCACGCAAAGCACTCATCCCGCTGGAAAACAAACGGAACTTTCTCGAAGTCTCTGGCGAGATCGTGGAGCGGGTTGACCCCGTGTTCTTCTCCGATCCAATGACGGCGGCGATGAAGGCGTTGGGGATGACGTGATGCTGCCTGCTCATTCTACGCCGCAGCGTTAATCAGATAGGCTACAGTCTATTGACATCTACATAAACGATAGGTTATGATCTATTGCAATACAAGATAACAATAGGCTGTGACCTATGAACAAAGCCAGACTCGCTGCCCAGTCCCGCTCGCAACTTGATGAACGCTTCAGGGAACTGGGGTCGGCAAAGCGGTATACCCCGCCCGTCCGCGGCTGGATCAAGGCTCTCCGGGAGGCGCTCGGCATGTCAACGGCGCAGCTCGCGAAGCGGCTGGGGATCAGGCAGCCTTCCCTGGTGGCGCTCGAACAGTCGGAAGCAAAGGGCACCATCGAGCTGGCGACATTACGCCGCGTAGCCGAGGCGCTCGACTGCACGCTTGTCTATTCGCTCGTGCCCAACAGACCGCTGGAAACGACGCTCCGCGACCGAGCGCGCGCGTTCGCGCGGCGGCGGCGGGCGCCGGTCGAGCACTCGATGTTGCTGGAGGACCAGAAGGTGAGGGCCAAGGACGGCGAAGCGCGCCTCGATGAAATCGTGCGTGACACGAATCCACGGCTGTTCTGGGATTAACGCGTGAACGATCTTTTCGAGCAGCCGGACGATGCCACACCGCTGACGCCGGAGGAAAGGCGCGAGCTGATCCCCGCGCATATCGCGTATCGGCGCGAACTGAACGAAGCCGAGCAGGAGAACATCGCTCGCGCGCAGGACTGGGCGCTCAACCGCCGTCGTGATCCACTGAGCGAGAAATTCGTTAAGGATCTGCACCGGCGGATGTTCGGCGAGGTATGGCGGTGGGCGGGCAGGTTCAGGATGAGCGAACGCAATCTCGGGATTGTGTTCCATGAGATTCCCGTGGCACTGCGCCAATTGCTTGACGACACCAGGGCGTGGATCGAGTACAGGACATATCCGCTCGACGAGATCGTGGTGCGCTTCCATCACCGGCTGGTGCTGATTCATTCCTTCCCGAACGGAAACGGCCGCCACGCCCGCCTCATGGCGGATCTTCTGGTGATGAGGCTCGGAGGTGAGCGGTTTTCGTGGGGAAGCGCGAATCTGCAGGATGCCGGGACCGTGCGCCAGCGCTATATCGCCGCACTGCAGGCCGCCGACGATCATGACATCGGTCCGCTGCTGGCATTCGCGCGGTCATAGATTCCGAATCGAACGCTATCACGGAAGGGAATTATGGCTAGCTGACCTTCTGTAGAACTGCCCTACTCAAGCCAAAACCAGGCTTGAGCGGGCCGCCCATCGAAAATCTGGTAAATTTGGATGCAAATGCCCACTGACGCTGCGACGGCGATTGCCTATGTGGGAGCATCCGTGGCTCTTGTGGGCGGCGGTGTCGCACTATTCAACGCAAGGAAGGCCGTGTGCTGGAAGAGGGCCGAACTTGCCAACACCTACATGAAGGATTTCAACAATAATCCCGAACTGGTCTTTGCAGGTAGATGCCTGGACTGGCAGGGTGGCAAGCTAATCGTGCCAGAAAGTTTACGTGCATACTTGCCAGATGGAACAAAGGTCATCGAGCATGATCGCACGCTTTACGCTGCCGCCGTCAGTCCATTCCTTCAGATTGGCGACATGGACGATGATCCACGGGTGCAGATTTACAGAACATCATTGGACATGTTCCTTTCGTGGCTCGCGCTTGTTGGCAGCGCGCTGGATCGCAAACTTTTTCTTGTTGCTGACATCCATGACGTTGGCTACTGGGTTGCGAAAGTCGAAAGCGAAGTCGTCATACATCCGTTCATCGTTGCCTATGGGTATGCGACGAGCCTACAAA
>Ga0182024_10024504_pt1 | contig 10716 bp, 5 predicted proteins | sample P32metaG_FD_120480 | JGI IMG/M metagenome (GOLD analysis project Ga0182024, IMG submission 120480) | Permafrost microbial communities from Stordalen Mire, Sweden - P3-2 metaG (Illumina Assembly) | ecosystem: Environmental > Terrestrial > Soil > Wetlands > Permafrost | place: Sweden: Stordalen...
AGGAACAACCGATCCGCAAGCCTTCTCAAGGCGTTCATTCTTGCCGAGAGTTGCAATAGTGCGAGACGCTAAGAATACGAGTTCGCCGCGCCCGCCTGCTCGTGCCCCCCTCGGCAGTTCTTGCAATCCAAATGAAGATCAACCGAGTTGTCTATCTTTGAGCTTTCCGTCAGCGGTCTTCTGAACTCCGGCAATCGGATAGGCTGGTCACTGCGCAAAGAGTCCTCAAGACGCCGATGCCAGAAACATGGCCGCTGTGCCGAATATCTTTCTGAGATTGATTGGCCTGGTCGTTGCAGATACCCCTCAAAATATTCTGGGACCCCTGTCAATCGATTGAAGCGATTGTACCGACCGTCAAGAGAACAGGCGGGCTACGCACCATCGTGAACCAGCATCCCCACGGCGCCAGGATCACGCGGAATGGCGGCAGCTACACTGGATGAAAGGCGATCGGCACTTCGCCGCCGGAAATAGTCTCGGCGGCAATTGGGATCTCACGGCCGGCCGTTAAGCATTGCTGCATCCGGCGGAGTCACCGGCTTCGCTGCGCCAGCCCGGCGTATGCGCTCTTGGCTTCTCGAAGAATGGGAATATCCTGGTCGGCATCTTTCCACAACGCAAAAAAGTTTTGGTATGCGCGCTGGCTGGCTGCATTGTCGCCCTGGAGCGCGTAGGCCCGTGCCAGGCCTAAATGGGCGAGCGGGTAATAGGGCGATATGGGATCGACGCCCTGGTTTTTCACGATCTTCTGGAATTCCCTGGCAGCATCCGTTCCCATGTGGGCCGACAAATACGCCTCGCCCCGGATGTAGGGCACAGTAAAGTCGCGGAGTTCATAAGGCGCGGCGTTGCGGAGCAGATCGATTGCGTGTGCCGGTTGCCCGCGCCTGATTTCCACCTCCGCCCGAATCCTGGGAACGCCGACTTCATTGACGAGCGTGTCCAGCGGGTGTCGTCGAATGAGGTCGTCAGCGAGCGATTCCGCCCGGGGCAGGTCGCCGATCTGTGCCACAACGAGCGCGGCATCGTCTGAAACATTAGCGCCTTCCAACGTCAACGCGGAGGCAGCACGCTCCTTCGCTTCCGCGAAATTATGGAAGGCCACCTCAATAGATCCCTGCGATTCCACAGCGGCCGCAGCGTTGTCCAAAAGCCCGTTCTTGTGAGCCACTGCGAACGCTCGCCGCCACAGTTCGCGCGCATCGCGGAGCCTGCCCGCAGTTGCCGCAGCAAACGCCTCATACATCAGAGTTTCGTCCTCAGTGGGCTTGCCGATGCCCCATTCCGCTTGGCGCTGCATGGTTCCGGCGTCCCCTTCGGCGAATGCTATCTGATAGAGGATGCCGTGGATGCCCCAGCGTTCCAGGTGTTTGGCGATTGCGGATTCAGCGATGGACTTGGCTTCCGCATATCGATTAGCGCGCTTGTACGCTCTGGCCAGCGTTTCGTACGGGAACTCGTGATTCGGGTTGAGCCGTACTGCCTCCCGGGATGCTTCGATTGCCTTTTCGTATTGGCCGAGGTCCGTATATTTGTTTCCCAGGTTGTTGAATGGAATCCAGTCTCGCGGGTATGCAGTCCTCCACACTTCGTAGTTGTCGATGGTCTTTCCGGCTTCTCCGCTGACGTTCTCGTAATACCGGGCGGCCAGGTAAAGCCGCTCCCGCTCACTGGTTCGTTCCCTCAATTGAAACGCTTTTCCCAGATACTCCTTGGCCAGGCCGCTCTCGCTCAGATTGGCGTACGCCGCACCCAGCCGCCCATAAGCAAGGGTGAATTGTGGATCGATCTCGCTGGCTTGCTTGAAAAACGGAATGGACTCGGCGACTTTACCTTGCCGGCGAAGCTCATCTCCCAGTGCGAACAATTTCAGAGCGTCCAGCGAGCCGGTAGTAACCTGCTCGACGGGTGCACCGAAACGCTGGATCGAAGCCCGAGACTCACCCAGCTTGCGGCGAATCTTCCCCGCGGATTCGTGCAGCGCTCTGAGTACCCGTTCCTTGTTCCCAGCTTCGGCCTCGGCTTCGGCGAGCACACCGCCGGTGGCGCAATTCAAGGCTTCGAGCGTTAGCACGTAGCGATTCCCAACGCTTGCGATTGAGCCGCTCACCACGGCCTTAGCCGAACTGCGCTGGCAGATTTCGAGGCCAACCTGTTTTGTGATCGGTTCATCCGGGCGGCGACGCATGTATTCCAGGGTCTGCCGCACATCTTGATCCGGCAGGATGTTGAAGTAGGGCGACTGGCCGATTTCAACTTCGAGCACCTTCTTCAACGTGCCGTCGAAGGCGGCGTCGCCGGTTCGGTTCTCGAAATCCGCCAGGACAATCGAATCTTGTTCGGTGACGAGGGGCGGGGTGCGCCGTACTGCAAACCAGATTGCGCCGCCCACCACCAGAATCACGAAAGCAATCGCCGGAAGCCTCAGATGGGCCAGCCAATAGAGATGAGCAAACCGATAGCGGGGATACGAAACGGCTTGCGCGGAGGCAGGTTGCGGAGCTGGCTCAACCGCCTTGGCAGACTCAACCGCCTTGGTAGACTCATCGGTAGCCTCCGGCCCGCCGGAGCTTACGGGAGCGATAAAACGATACCCGAGGCGAGGCAAAGTCTCGATGTAGCGGGGGTTTTCGGCTGAATCCCCCAGCGCTTCCCTCAATTTCTTGATCGCGCTGTTGAGACTGTGTTCAAAATCGACGAACGTTTCGGCGGACCAGAGGCTTCTGCGTAACTCATCGCGAGTGACCACCTCGCCTGGCCGCTCCAGAAATATCGCAAGGATTTTGAAAGGCTGGCCAGGCACGCGGATGAGCAACCCGTGCTTACGCAGTTCGCCGGACGGCAGGTTGGCCTCAAAGACACCGAATCGCATCACCGACTTTTGAGTTTGCTCGGCCATCCAGAACCTCGGATCGAATTATCTTATCACCGATTATCACTATCCCAGCCACGGGCGCTTACCTGAATGGTCATCCTCAATTTTTCCATGGAGTTATGCGGTTATCGAAAAACCCGCAGCTGAGCTATTGTCGCCGGCCCAACTTGCCCTCATACTCGTCTGGCTTGAGAGGACTGAGACACGCCTTTGGAGATGAATCATGCGAAGACAAACATTGTGGAGATCGTTGTTTCTGGCGTCGCTGGCCTTGTGCAGCATCGCCAACGCCCAAACCTGGTATGCCGTGAATACCCAGTTTCCCGTCGGCATCGCTTTGCAGCTCACCGATGGGAGCATTCTGATACAACAATTCAATACTTCGCACTGGTGGAAGCTCACGCCAAATAACGAGGCTAACTACGCACAAGGGACTTTCACACAAGTGGCCTCATTCCCAGCGTCGCTGAAGTATGCCCCCCTATATTTCGCTTCCGCTGTATTGCCGGACGGCCGCGTCATTGTAGAGGGCGGCGAGTTCAACTACGGAGTGTCGCCGACGGGTAACGACACCACGAAGGGCGCGATCTTTGATCCGACGGTGGCTCCCAATGGCAAATGGACGGCGGTGCCGGGTCCTAAAGGCTGGACAACCATTGGCGATGCACAAAGCGTGGTTCTGCCCGACGGGAAATTCATGCTCGCGAATTGTTGCGCTCTCCCACCTCAAGCGGCTCTGCTGGATGCAAAGACCTTGACCTGGACAGTCCTTACCAGCACAAAGGGATACGTAGGCAAGGCCGACGGCAACGACGAGGAAGGATGGACGCTGCTGCCCAATGGAAAGGTGCTGACAATAGACACCTACTGGCCAGCCTCCGCTTACTATAATCCCAACGGCAAGAACTCGGAGATCTACGACCCGAGCACAGGAACGTGGACCAGCGCCGGAAACACTGTGGAACAACTCTGGGATTCCCGAGCCGCATGCGGAGAAGCGACTTCGAACGAGATTGGACCGGCCTTGCTACGCCCCGACGGCACGGTCTTCGCGACCGGCGCTAATAGTTGCCCAGGCACCGCAGGCCACACTGCGGTTTACAACTACCTCACCGGAGTTTGGACAGCCGGAGGTGACATACCAGGCAGCAACGATATCGCCGACGGTCCAGCGGCCCTGGTGACTAACGGCCACGTCTTGATTGATACCAACCCGGGCTATGGCAACAATCCAAGCACCATCTATTCGGTGAACGGGACGGGATACAATACGATTCCCCAACCGGCCGGCTTGAATCCCAGCAACACGGAGGGTGCCCGCTTTTTGCTCACTGCCGAGGGCACGATCCTTTTGACCCACTTAGGCTCCAATAATATGTGGTTCTTTCACCCCGCAGGGACGTACGAGGCTGCGTGGCGGCCCCACATCTGTGCGGGCTGTTATCCGGCGACCGGTTCCATAGGAAGCACTTACACAGTGAGCGGCACGCAGTTCAACGGACTCTCGCAAGGCGCGGCCTTCGGAGACGATGGCCAATCTGCCACCAACTACCCTCTGGTGTTGATCACCAACAATGCAACCGGACACAAACACTTTGCGCGAACCCACAGCTTCAGCACGATGGCGGTAGCCACAGGCAACAAGATGGTGAGCTGTAAGTTCGAGATACTGCCGGGTACGGAGACAGGCGACAGCACTATGGTAGTGATCGCCAACGGTATCCCGTCGGATCCAGTCGGCATCATTGTCGACCCGCAGCCATAGTGAAACGGCGCTGTTCCCGCTAAAACAACTGTTCTACGATAACGGCAATCGCGCGGCTGCCGAAAACGTTCGTCCTTGCCGACGGTTGCGCTAGTGCGATACGCTGGTAGTACGAGTTCGCCGCGCCCGCCTGCTCGTGCCCCCCGTCGCCAGTTCCTGCAATCAAAATGAAGATCAACCGACTCGTCTATTTTTGGGCCGTGACGGCGCTGGCCGCGGCTCATGCCAATGGCCCGGAACTCAAAGGCGTGCAGCATCCGATGTCTGAGTTGCATGCTCTCGCCAAATTTTCTATTCCCGGGTCCCCGGACTGGGTCGCCATCGGCGACAGCGTCTGGATATCGAATAACCCGAAAAACAACATTTCCCGGCTGGATCCCAAGACCAATCAGGTGGGCGCCGTGATCACTGTGGCAAAGACTCCCTGCTCGGGATTGGCGATCGCGTTCGGCAGCGTCTGGGTTCCCATTTGCAGCAATGGATCGGTCGAACGCGTGGACGCAAAGTCGCAAAAGATTGTCGCCTCCATTCCATCGGGAGTTGCGAACACGGAAGGTGGTATTACTGCCGGCGAAGGCAGCATCTGGATGCCGTCGGATGCAGCGGGCGTACTGTCGCGCATCGATCCGGCGACGAACAAAGTGGTGTCCAAGATTTCGATTCCGGCAGGTTCATTCACTGCCGCTTATGAAGATGGCTCGGTCTGGATCACCAGTACCAAGAATAATCGGCTGACTCGCGTGGACGCCAAGACCGAGAAAGTGATCGCAAAGATTCCGGTGGGCCCGACCCCGCGATTTCTGGCTACTGGGTTGGGCAGTATTTGGACGCTCAATCAGGGAGATGGCAGCGTATCGCGCGTCGATCCCGCGACCAACAAAGTATCGGCGACGATCGAGGTCGGCGTGCCTGGCCCTGGCGGCGATATCGCGGTGGGAGAAGGCGCAGTTTGGGTGACGGCGATCGGCAAACCCTTATCGAAAATCGATCCAGCCACAAACCGCGTAACCACGCAATATGTGGGAAAAGGCGGTGACGCACTGCGCGTGGGTCTGGGTTCGTTGTGGCTCTCCAATCACGAGATTCATGAAGTCTGGAGGATAGACCCGAAAGGTCTCTGACATGAAGTACGCCATCCTATTTGCTTTGGCCCTCGTTTCCGCCTTGGCGCAAGCGCCTCCGCCGGCGCAAAATCCCGACTTCTTCGAGAACAAAGTGCGGCCGGTGCTGGCGGAAAATTGTTATGACTGCCATACGTCGGCCGAAATGGGCGGCCTGCGCGTGGATTCGCGGGAGCGGCTGCTGCAAGGGGGCAAGTCTGGCCCCGCGTTGATGCCGGGAGATCCCGACAAAAGCCTGTTGATCCAGGCGATCCGCCAGACGGGCGACCTCAAAATGCCGAAAGGCGGGAAGCTGAAGCCGGCGGAAGTTCAAGCCCTTACGGACTGGGTCAAAATGGGCGCTCCGTGGCCGGAGACGAAAGCGGCTGTTTCCACCTCACCCGTCAAAGTGATTACACCGGAGCAGCGCGCATTCTGGTCGTTTCAACCGCTCAAGGATCCGGCTATTCCGGCGGTGAAAGAAAAGTCTTGGGCGAAAACGAATATCGATCATTTTGTTCTTGCCAAGCTGGAAGCCAAAGGCATGAAGCCAGTGCCGGCAGCGGATCGGCGGGCTCTGATCCGGCGAGTGACGCTAGACCTGACAGGACTGCCCCCGACACCCGAAGAAGTGGACGCGTTTGTCGCTGACAAATCGTCCAACGCCTACGAGAAAGTTGTGGACCGGCTGCTGGCGTCGGCGCGTTATGGCGAACGCTGGGGCCGTCATTGGTTGGATGTGGCCCGGTACGCCGAGGACGACGTGCGTGGCCTGGATCCAAAAGATCGCGGTTACATGCCATTCTCAGGCGCGTATGTCTATCGAGACTGGGTGATCCAGGCGTTCAATGACGACATGCCGTACGGGGACTTCTTGAAGGCGCAGTTGGCCGGCGATCTGATGGACGGGAAGCTTCGCGACAAGACCGTTCCCGGTACGGCAATCATGGGACAAGGTCCATGGTGGTGGGATCAAGCGGAGCCGGTACAAGGCCGCGCCGACGAGCGCAACGAGCGCATCGATATGGTGACGCGAGGGATGCTCGGCCTTACTGTGGCTTGCGCGCGCTGCCACGATCACAAGTACGATCCAATTTCGCAAAAAGATTATTACTCGCTGGCCGCAGTGTTCATGAACACTACTTACCACGAGTATCCGGCCACTTCGCCGGCAGAAATGGCGGTTTGGGAAAAAGAACAGAAGGTCATCGACGACAAGGAAGAGCTTCTCGACGAGTTCCTGGAAAAGCAGAGCGACCTATACGCGCAGATGCTGGCGCAGAAGACGTCGAAATATCTGGTTGCCGCCTGGCAAGTGACCGGCGAACCGAAGAAAACGGTGGCGGAAGCGGCGGTGGATCAGAAAGTAGATCCCGAAATGCTGGAGCGCTGGATCAAATTCCTGGCCAAGCCGCCCAAACATTATTCGTATCTGCGTGACTGGCAGGATATGGTGAAGTACGGCGGCACGGCCGAGCAGGCGCAGTTCCTGGCGGATTACTTCCAGAAACTGGTTCTTTCGGTAGACCGGGATGCTGCTGCGCTCAAGGAAGAGAACGACATCATCAAAGCCAAGGCGGGAGTTCGCAAGAAACCGCGCCGGGATTCCTATCCCAACGAGTTCGAGACCAACGATCAGTTTTGTCCAGGCTGCGATCTGGAACTGAAGACGATGCCGATCGAGCGAACGAACCTGTATCTGGATGTCTACAAGGCCGACCAAGATTCGGAGAGCGATACACGGCCCGATCCGGGTCTATTATCGCTGCGCGATTGGGCTCTGGAGCGGCATTTTGCGGCGGAAGTGGCTGAGCACGTGGCGGCGTTGCGGGCGGAAATCGAAGCGCTGAAGAAGGCGCAAGCGCCGTACCCGTTCTTGCACGGCGCCAGCGACACGAAGTCGATTCAAGAGATGCACGTCAATGTGCGCGGCAATCCACACACGCTGGGCGATCCGGTGCCGGAACGTTTTCTGTCAGTTTTGTCGCCGCCCGATTCCAAACCTTTTTCCCAGGGCAGCGGCAGGCTGGAACTAGCGAATGCCATCGCGGCGAGTCCACTGGCTGCGCGGGTGCTGGTGAATCGTGTATGGAAATGGCACTTCGGATCGGGGATTGTTGAAACGCCGGATAACTTCGGCAAGATGGGCGACCCGCCGTCTGATCCCGAACTGCTGGAGTATCTGGCCAACAGTTTCGTGCAAAACGGGATGTCAATCAAGAAGCTGCAGCGCGAACTTTTACTTTCGTCCACCTATCAACTCAGCACGGAATCGTCGGCCGAGAACGCCGAAAAAGATGGCGCCAACCGGTTGTATTGGCACGCCAACCGGCAGCGTCTGGACGCCGAGGCGATCCGCGATTCTTTGTTGTTCGTTGCGGGCTCTCTGGACCTGAAGAAGACCGGCGGCCCATCCACCGATTTTGGCGACGATAACAACCGGCGCACAGTTTACTGCAAAGTGAGCCGTTACCGGCTGGACAATTTTCTGCAGGTGTTCGATTATCCGAATCCTTCGTTCACCGCCGAGCAGCGCTTCACCACGAACGTCCCGCTGCAGCGCCTCTATTTCATGAATAGCAGTTTCGTTTACAAGCAAGCCGAAACGTTCGCCAAGCGCGTGTATGACGAAGCAAATGACACAGCGCGCATTCAGAAGGCTTATCGAATCCTGTTTGGGCGCGCGCCAACCGAAAGTGAAATGAAAGCGGGTGTCGACTTCTTACAGTCCCACCCGGAGACGCCCGGCAACCAGGTAGCCGGCCAACCGACCACGGCATGGAACGAGTACGCGCGTGTGCTGTTGAGTTCGAACGAATTTGAGTTTGTGAATTAGGAAGGAAAAAGACGATGTTGCATTTACCGGCCCGTCAGCCAGTCTCGCGGCGCGAAGCATTATGCAGGATGGGGAGCGGCTTCGGCATGTTGAGCTTCGCCAGTTTGATCGGCGAATCGCTCGCCAAGGCCGACGCAACACCAGTGCAAGGCGTAGCAAGCGCGCGCATTCCGAACTTCAAGCCCAAGGCCAAACACGTCATTTTCCTGTTCATGAACGGCGGCGCTTCGCAAATCGACACCTTCGATTACAAGCCGATGCTGGAGAAATACAACGGCCAGCCGCTGCCAGGGGCGATTCCCGATCATGAGCGAAAAACGGGCAATCTGATGCGCTCGCCTTTTTCATTCAAGAAATACGGCCAGAGCGGAATCGAAGTGAGTGAGGTTTTTCCTCAGTTGGGCGAGTGCGTGGACGACATGTGTATGATCAAGTCCATGTACACCGACATTCCGAATCACGAGCCATCGTTGCTGATGATGAACGTCGGCCATATTCAGCCTGGCCGGCCGTCCATGGGAGCCTGGCTCACTTATGGGCTGGGGACGGAAAACAAGAATCTGCCCGGTTTCGTAGTGCTTTGTCCCGAGGTTCCCACGACGGTCGGTCCACCATTATGGAACTCAGCCTTCTTGCCGCCCATGTTCCAAGGCACTTTCATTTCCGATAACGTTCGCGATAAGAAATTCGATCCCGAAAAACTGATCCCGAACATCCGCAACGACAAGTTCGATCTCAAGCAGCAGCAGAGCGAACTGGATCTGCTGAGCAAGCTGGATCGCATGCAGATGGATCAGGAGCACGCAGACGATCCACAGTTGGACGCCACCTTGCAATCCATGGAAACCGCCTACCGGATGCAGACCGAGGCGCCCGACGTCTTCGATGTACGCAAGGAAAGCGAAGCCACCATTAAGTTGTATGGCGAAGGGAGCACCGCTCGGGGCTGCCTGACGGCGGCACGCCTCATCGAGCGTGGAGTCCGCATGGTGCAGGTGTACTACGCCAAGGGCGATCCTTGGGATCATCATTTCGATATCGAATTACACCGTAAAACCGGCAAGGATTCCGATCAGCCGTTTGCCGCGCTGATCAAGGATTTGAAATCGCGCGGGTTATTGGATGAGACGCTGATCGTGTGTGGCTCCGAGTTCGGCCGAACGCCGGTGGTTGAGGTGGGTAGCGGGTTCATGGGTGGGCAAGTGCACAACGGCCGCGATCACAATCCGCACGGCTTCACCGTCTGGCTGGCTGGCGGCGGCGTGAAGGGTGGCATGACGTACGGTACTACCGACGATTTCGGATGGAAGGGCGTCGACAAGCGCGTGCATGTTCACGATCTGCATGCCACTATTCTTTATCTGATGGGCATCGACCACACCAAGTTGACATACCGTTACAGCGGCCGCGATTTTCGCCTGACTGACGTGGCTGGAAACGTGATTCACGACATCATTGCCTAGTTCGGGGCTGACTGACATTGGTTGGGCCCTCGTTGGGCTTAGTATCTGAAAAGCTTAGTACTTTCATAAAAAATTGCGATACAGATCTTCTTGACAGGGCTCCAAGCGGGCGTGATAATTAGAAAACTGCCGAGTTGGGTTCCTGATCTGTAGCTGTTTTTCTGTGCGGAGTTCTTAGTACCGCAGCACTCCGCAGCTTGACGACTCTTCGCTGAGTCTCTGTTCGCCGCAACGCTTTGCGGCCTCTCGCCTTGTCGGCGCCCCGAGCATGTCGCTCCGTGGTGACGTTCCAAATTTCAATTGGGGGAGAGGTGCATGTTCACGAGGAATTTTGTAAGAAATTCTTGGAAGAGTTTATTCGCGGGAGTGAGTTTGCTGGCCGCAATCTCATTGCTCTACGCGCAATCCACCAGTTCTTTGCATGGCGTGATTTCCGACGCGCAAGGCGCCGTCATTCCGGGCGCAGTTATTGCGCTGAGCAGCGCCACCACCGGTCTCTCGCGGCAGGTGGTTACCGATAATACGGGCGCTTATCAAATTCTTCAAGTGATGCCGGGCGAGTATGCGCTCACCGTCACCAAACCGGGTTTTGCTCAAGCCACGCAGGAGCATGTCGTGCTGCAGGTCAACACTCCGGCGACGCTGAATCTGCAACTGGAAGTGGGGACCACGGG
>Ga0182024_10024505_pt1 | contig 10716 bp, 11 predicted proteins | sample P32metaG_FD_120480 | JGI IMG/M metagenome (GOLD analysis project Ga0182024, IMG submission 120480) | Permafrost microbial communities from Stordalen Mire, Sweden - P3-2 metaG (Illumina Assembly) | ecosystem: Environmental > Terrestrial > Soil > Wetlands > Permafrost | place: Sweden: Stordalen...
GCTATCGCCTTTCGTGCATCGCTTCGCCATGACCACACTTGCCTGTGCCGAGCATCCCCGCTTTGTGCCCTCGCTGGCGGAAGCCGGACCGGACGGGCAGCGCCGCCGTGTCTGCTATTCCATCGACACGGTGCGCTGGTTTCGAAAGCAGTACAGCGGACCTGGCAACCACCTTTATTTCTTGCTGGGGGCGGACTCGTTTCTGCAATTCGATACCTGGAAGAATTATGAGGTGCTGCTGGGGTTGTGCGATTTCGTGGTGGCGAGCCGGCCGGGCTTTCCAAGCGACACGCTGCGCAGCGTGATCCCGCCCAAGTTATTCGCGGCGCCAACCAACGGCACGCATCGCGAGCGAGGTGCGATGGTGTTGCGCCACTCAACCGTGTACGTGCTTGATACGGTGGCAAGCCATGTCTCCGCCACTCTCGTGCGCGAGCGTCTCGACAGCGGGCAATCGGTTCGTGGACTTGTGACCTCCAGCGTCGAGGAATACATTATGAAGCAGGCACTTTACAAGTGACGAGCGCGCCCCCCCTTCGCCCTGAGTTGCGTTCGGCCATTGAGGCCGCGCAGGATAAGAAAGCCGCCGGCGTTACGCTTCTGGACCTGACCGGTCTGGGCGCCTTCACCGAAGCATTCCTGCTGTGTACGGGCTTCAGCACTCCTCAACTCCGCGCCATCTCCGATGCCATCGAGGAGGCACTCGAGGCCCACGGCTTGCGTCCTGCGCACCGCGAAGGACGCGGCGGCGCTGAATGGCTGCTGCTTGATTACGGCTCCTTCATCGTGCATATTTTTACCGAGCAACTGCGGCAATATTACGACCTGGAACGCCTGTGGCGCGCGGCACGGCGCACCGATTTCAGCACGCCTTCGCGCGGCTCCGCCGTCGCGGGCGGCGAATCGGCATGAGCGACGTCCCCGTTCCGTGGGTGGCGCACGATCCTGCCTCCGAGCGCGTGGTTGAACTAGCGCGCCGTGTGGCCGAAACTTCGACCACCGTCCTGATCACGGGCGAAAGTGGCACCGGCAAGGACCAACTCGCACGGCTGATTCACGAACTTAGCCCCCGGCGCGATGCGCCTTATCTCAAAATCGATTGCGCCAGCCTGCCGCAAGAACTTGTGGAGTCCGAATTGTTCGGCCACGAACGCGGCGCCTTCACCGGTGCGGTGGAACGCAAGTTCGGCCGCCTGGAAATGGCTGGTGGCGGAACCATCGTGCTCGATGAAGTGGCCGCTCTCAGTTCGGCCACGCAATCGAAGCTGCTGCGCGTGCTCGAAGAGCGCACCTTTGAGCGTCTGGGCGGCACGGAAACGCTGCGGATCGATGCTCGCCTGATCGCGCTGACCAATGCCGATCTGGCCCGAAGCGTCGCCTCGCGATGCTTCCGGGAAGACTTGTACTTCCGTTTAAGCGTACTCACGGTCCAGGTGCCGCCGCTTCGCGATCGGGTGTCCGACATTATTCCGCTGGCCGAACACATGCTCGGGCGCCTCGCCTTGATCCACGGCCGCCCGGATATCAGCTTCAGCGATGAGACCCGGCAAGTGTTGGTGGCCTACGACTGGCCGGGAAATGTTCGCGAGTTGAAAAACGCCATCGAACGAGCACTGGTTTTTTGCCAGGGCCCTATCCTGGGGCTGGAGGATTTTCCCGACAGCATTCGCACCTCCAATTCGGGCGCCACCGCCCAATTGCGTTCTCTCGAGGACATCGAGCACGAGGCGATTGAGGCCACTCTCGAGGCCACGCGATATAAGATCACCCGCGCCGCCGAGGTGCTGGGCATCAGCCGCAAGACGCTCCTCGACAAGCGTAAGAAATACGGACTGCACTGAGCGCCCTCGCGCCCCACGATATCCGACGATGCGTATCCAACTCGTGCTGCTCGGCAAAACGCGCCGCGTGGAGATCCGGGCGCTTCTTGAGGATTATGCCGCGCGGCTGCGCCGGTTCACGGAGATCGAAATCGGCGAGTTTCGCGAGGACTCTGCCGCGCTGCGCCGCATCGAGCTCACTCCCGGGGCCACGCTCACGCTTCTCGATGCTGGCGGAAAACTGTATACTTCCGCGCAATTTGCGAGCTGGCTGGGCGGTTGCCGCGATCGTGGCGTACGCGAAATTGTTTTTCTCTGCGGCGCGGCGGAAGGCTTTCCTGAGGCTATCGCGCAACGTGCCAAAACCCGGATTTCGCTTTCGCCCCTGACGTTTTCGCACGAACTTGCGCGCGTCATGCTCGCCGAGCAGCTTTACCGCGCCTTTGCGCTTCTGGCCGGCCACCCCTACCCGAAATAGCCCGGCAGGGTGTACAACATCTGTCTCCGGGGGGACGTCTTCGGGCGGGGGCCGCGTCAAACTGCTACGGGCCGCGAGTGGCCGCAGGCCGAGGAAACTTACTGGGGAGACTTACTCGCGAGACAGGCTTTCTAACCTTTATGAATGACTGCATCCGCATCGAGCACGATGAGACCGCACCCAATGCCGCGGTCGAGCTCACGATTCTGCATCCGCTGCCGGATTACGATCTCGACGAAGTGGAAGCCATTATTCCTCGCGATGTGGACGTGATGCTCGCTTCGCAGGGATTTCATGATCTGGTCGATGAAGCTCGCACCATCCTTTCAAGCGCGCTGCGCGGGGGCGAGCTCGAAGTCATCCAACTTACCGGGGCCATCTGCAGCGCTAGGGAGCCCCCCGCTGCGGGCGGTGCCGCAGCTCATCGGCCAGGTTTGTGGCTGGTTTTACGCGAGACTCGCGCCCCTTCCGGTGAATCCATGTCGCCGGGCGCGCGGGCACGGGTAGCCAGGGTCGCTGAAGAGTTGTGCACCAGGTTACAATTGGGCTAGAAGCACGTTCTCCGCACCCCCGTCGCACGCTTGACTTCAAAGGGACTGCGCTCACTATTTCGGAATTTCGGAGCCGGTGATTTTGAATGCGCGCTTGCGGCGATCGTGGAACAGGCAGCGGTTCTCACACTATGGCGGAACATAAAGGTCTGCTCATTGTTTACACCGGTCCTGGCAAAGGCAAGACTACCTGCGCGCTGGGCACGGCGTTTCGTGCTGTGGGTCAGGGATTTCGTGTGCTGATGGTGCAATTCATCAAGGGCTCGTGGCACTACGGCGAGCTCGACGCCGCCAAAATGCTCGGCGACGATCGTTTCGAGATTCGTCCTATGGGCCGCGGATTCGTTAAAGTGGGTGGCGCGGAAACCGATCCCGAAGATCTGCGCCTCTGCGAGGAAGCCTGGAAGTTTGGCTGCGCGCAGATGGAAAGTGGCCGTTACAATTTGATCGTGTTCGATGAGATCAACTACGTGATCGGCTATCATATGCTGGACGTCGAAAAAGTGGTGACCGCGCTGGCGCGCCGTCCCGAGCAGTTGCATGTGATTTGCACCGGGCGCAACGCGCACCCGCGCCTGGTAGAAGCTGCCGATCTCGTCACCGAAATGCGTGAGGTGAAACATCCCTACACGAAGGGGATCCTGGCGCAGCGCGGGATTGACTACTAGCACCGAAAGGTTTCATGGCCTGGTTCAGACGCGACAAAAAATCGATCGAGCAGACCACACCCCCTGACGAGCGCCGCGTCAAAACCGAGGGACTATGGATCAAGTGCGCCGGTTGCCGCACCATCGTCTGGAAAAAGGATCTCGATACCAACTTCAACGTTTGCCCCAAGTGCCAGCACCATTTCCGGCTCGGTGCGCGCCAGCGTCTCGACCTGCTGCTCGATGGCCCATGGATCGAGCACGACGCGCAGCTGGCCTCGACCGATCCGCTGCACTTTGTCGATACCAAGCGCTACGCTCAACGCCTGAAAGAAGCGCGCCGCAAGTTGGGCGCTCCCGATGCCGTTCTCTCGGCGGAAGGCGTGCTGTCGGGCCGGCCGGTCATCTGCTGCTCGATGGAGTTCGAATTTATCGGCGGCTCGATGGGCGCGGTCGTAGGCGAAAAAGTGACCAGGGCGATTGAGCGCGCCATCGATCGCAAAATGCCGCTGGTGATCGTCTCCTGTTCGGGCGGTGCGCGGATGATGGAGGGCACGCTCAGCTTGATGCAGCTTGCGAAAGTTTCCGCAGCTCTGGCCCGGCTTGACGAGGTGCGTCTGCCGTACATTTCTCTTTTGACCGATCCCACCACCGGCGGCGTGACCGCGAGCTATGCCATGCTGGGAGATTTGAACATCGCCGAACCCGGCGCGCTCATTGGATTCGCAGGGCCTCGCGTCATTGAGCAGACCATCCGCCAGAAGCTGCCCGAAGGCTTCCAGCGCGCGGAGTTTTTGCTCGCGCACGGATTCCTCGACGCCGTCGTCCATCGCAAGGACCTGAAAGCGTACATCGCGAGCGCGCTCGACATGTTTTTGGCATAGCGTGGCGAGACTTTCGCACGCGTGCAGGCCACCACACGCCATGGGCACACGGTTTACCAGCGCGCAGGACTTGTCACTGCCGATGATGAATGATGACGGATGATGGATGACTGAGAATGACGCACCTGCGGCGAATGACTTGTGACGGGCGATAACCGGCGACGGGCCATGATTCACGGGGAGTGATGACCTACGAGCGGGCCGTACAATATCTGCTGACCCTCGGACGCGAACTGGCCTCCCCGCAACAGGCCCGCGCGACGAAGTTCGATCTCGAGAACATTACCGCGCTCGCCACCCGCCTCGGAAATCCGCAGCGCTTCGTGCCGTGCGTCCATATCGCGGGAACCAATGGCAAGGGTTCGACGGCCGCGATGCTGGCGAGCATCCTGAGTGCTGCCGGCTTACGCGTCGGTTTATACACATCTCCGCACCTGGTGCGCATCAACGAACGCATTCGCCTGTTCGAGCCATTTTCGTCCCCAGCCGGGCCCGCAGCAGCGATGCCGGTAACGACCGCAGACACCCAGGCAGCCGCGCAAGGTGATATTTCCACCGGTGATATTTCCGACGACGACTTTGCCGCCGCGTTTACCCGCGTGCACGCCGTCATTGAAGAATTGCTGGCTAGCGGCAGCCTGGCCGCCCACCCGACCTATTTCGAGTGCGTCACCGCCATGGCTTTTTATTTTTTTGCCAGCCAAAAATCCGATATGGCCGTCTACGAAGTGGGCCTGGGAGGCCGGCTCGATTCCACCAACATCGTGGTTCCCGAAGTCGCCGTCATCACGCAAGTCGACTTCGATCACGAGAATTTCCTGGGACACTCGATCGAGCAAATTGCAGCCGAAAAAGCGGGCATCATCAAGCGCGGCGCGTGGGTAGTCACCGCCGCAGCGAACCCAGCGGCACGAGAGGTGATTCGCCTTCGCGCTGCGCAGCAGCAAGCGCGGCTGGTGGACATTGATGCCGGCGCCGCCTATCGCGTTTCCGATCTGCGCGCCATGGACACTTGTTACCGCTTCGTCGTGGAGCGCGCCACGGAAACGCACGAAGCGTCCGGATCACGCAAAGCATCTGGATCACATGAAGCGGCTGCATCCCGCGAAGCCGTCGCGCCGCGCAAAAATTTCGAAGTCGTGCAATCGCGCATCGCAGTAGCGCTGCCGCTCGCGGGCCGCTTCCAGGTGCGCAACGCGGTGACGGCGATTGCCGCCGCGCATCTGCTCGCCGAACGTGGCTACCGCATCGATGATGCCGCCATCTCGCGCGGACTCGCGGCCGTTCGCTGGCCCGGCCGGCTCGAGCGCCTGCAGGAACGGCCTGCGATATACCTCGACGGTACGCACAATCCCGCTGGCGCCCGCGAGCTTGCCGCGTTCTGGGACGAGCATCTGCCACGGCGCCGCATTCACCTCGTTTACGGCGCCATGCGCGACAAAGCAGTCGATGAGGTCGCGGGACTCTTATTTCCGCGCGCCGCCACTGTCATCCTGACGCAGTCGCCTCAGCCCCGAGCCGTCTCCGCCGATGTGCTGGCGTCCATGACGGGTCACCTTGCGGAAACCTTCGAGGTGATTCCCGATCCGGTCGCGGCGCTCGAGCGCGCACTCGAGCTTGCGGCGCCTGACGATGTTGTCTTCGCTACGGGTTCACTGTTCATTGTGGGCGACCTGCACCGCTACTGGGATGCGCTTCCCGCCCTGGTGCCGAGTCTGGTGGATGCGGCCGTCCGGCCGCCGCTCAAGTCGACGCGGTAATCACACCCGACAATGAGATCTTGAATGCGCCCCGGCCGCGGCCACGAGTTGCCGGCGCACCGAAATAAATGCCCTCTCAGCTTGAATTCAGTTTGAATTCGGAACCAGCAGAGCGACGAGTATGCCTACGAGGGCGTAAAGAAACGCATTGATGGCCGACAAAAATCCCCATCCCACGATATCGCCAAGCTGGGTGCTGCCCTGCAGGGCCAACGACAGCCGCGAAGGAGGACACAGGATCGCTAACAGTCCCTGGTTCGGCGCTGCCTGATGCAACAGCCGATTCGAGTAGAAAAGTATCGCGGGACCGATCAGGAATCCGGTCAACGCAAAGCCCAGAAGAATTTTTTGGCGAGGTGCCAGCAATCGGTTTCTCTTCCGCCTGCTTTCTCTGACCGATACCTGATGGCCGTGTCAAATGGCCGACGGCAATTGTAGCGCTGTTTGCAACCCGGCAACACCGCACAGTTGCACCCCCTTCGCGTTGCGAACGATTGTTGATCGTGCATGAAACGCGATGCTACGATGCCTATGCTTCTGCTATGCCGGCTTCCATGCTCGAACCCGCACAAAAGCCTCCGCGCATCGGCGTGCCTTGGCGCACCGCCGTCGAAGAGACGGCCGGAAAACGGCGCCATTACGAGAACTATCTCAGTGCCGTCCGCGAAGCGGGCGGCGATCCGGTGGAGATTTCGCTGTTCCTGCCGGATGCCGAACTGGCGACCCTTGCGGAATCGCTTGACGCAATTTTGCTGCCAGGCAGCCCGGCCGATATCGAGCCCGGCCGTTATGGCAGCCCGCGCCACAAGAAAACTGCCGATGCCGACACGCAGCGCGAGCGCACCGATAGTCTGCTCCTCGACAATGCGTTCGCTGCACGCAAGCCGGTGCTGGGCATCTGCTATGGCACCCAATTAATGAACGTGCATTTCGGCGGCAGTCTCGTGCAGGACATTCCGAGCGAGCTGCATACTTCCGTGGATCATGATTGCGAGGAACTCAGCAGCGAGCCACTTCATCCCGTGCATATAGAACCATTCGATCGCGGATTGTTGTTCGAGATCGCTGCGTCTGTTCAACCGCAGGGCACTGGCACCCCCGGCGGAGACACTTCCGGCGAAGCCGCCGTGGCCCTGGTCAATACTTCTCATCATCAGTCTATTCGCAAGCCCGGCGCGGGGTTCCGCGTTACCGCACGCGCTCCCGATGGCGTTATCGAAGCGATCGAATGGGCGCCCGACTCGCCGCCAGCCTCACCAGAAGATTCCACCGGTAGCCTGGCGCACGCCCGCCGCTGGATCGTCGGCGTGCAATGGCACCCCGAGCGCATGCCTGACGATGCCCTGGCGCGTGCGCTTTTTCGCAAACTCGTTTCCGAGGCTCTATCCGCGCGGCCGCACTAGAGTTCGCGGGAATCTCGCACCTGCCGTACACGCATCAAAGGATTCATGTGGAGAATGAGGATCGCGAAGGAGCGTCGAGAACGGATGCCGAGAAAAGGCATTGTGGCTGCGTGCCGACACACCACGCGAACGGTTTCGCATTGGACGAGAGCTTCGGCAAGACGCTGCGCAATTCAAACGATTGCATGACGACTTTCATGACGACGGCAACGACCATCAAGCCAGCCCGTACCGCCGGGATCGCCGCCAGCGCGCGCGTTGCAGCCCTTGTGGCGATGTCCGTTCTGATGATTTCCGCAACGCCGATGAGCCCGCAACTCATGGCCCGCCCGCAGAATCCCGATGAAATGCTGCCCGCGCCAAGTGCCGCGAAAGCGAAGGAAATTCTCACGCAAGCTGTCGCCGGCCTGGGCGGCCCCGCTTATTTGAATGTACGAAACTCCGAATGCACAGGCCGTGCAGCACAATTCGAACATTCCGGCGCCGTCGAGGGGTATCTGCAATTCCGCGATTACAAGGAAATGCCGGATAAGAATCGCATGGAGTACGGCCCGAAGAGCAACATCGTGGATCTCTACGCCGGCGATCAGGGATGGACGCTCGACCGCGGCGGCGTTTCGGATGTTCCCGCCCTGGCCATGGCCGATTATCTGGAAGCGTACAAGACCGACGTCAACACGATTCTTCGTTATCGCCTCGGCGATGCGGCACTGGTCTTCCGTTATGGCGGCAGTGATGTGGTGGATTTGAAGGAAGCCGACTGGGTGGAGATCGCCGATCACGAAGGCCACACCATCCGCGTCGCTTTCGACAAGAAGACATCGCTGCCCATTCGTACCGACGTTACGCAGCGCGATCACGACACCGGCGACATCATCCATCGCGCCACTTACTACACCAGCTACCATCTCATCGACGGTATCCAGACGCCGTTCCAGATCTCCCGCTTCCGCAACGAGCAGCAGGTCTATCAGATGTTTTACGAGAACTGCCAGTACAACACCGCAGTTTCACCGGAAATGTTCACGCGCGCGTCTCTCGACAACTCCTTTGGCACCGCGAAGAAAAACACGAAGGGGAAAAAATAATCTTCGCGCTGCGGCGCTGTATAATGGTGGGATGCACGCTGCTCGTGAGCGAATTCATGGCACCACTGTTCTGTGCGTTCGCCGCGACGGCAAGGTGGTGATTGCCGGCGACGGCCAGGTGACGATGGGGCAACACGTCATGAAACATACCGCGCGCAAGATCAGGCGCCTGTTTAATGATAAGGTGCTCGCCGGATTTGCCGGCTCTACCGCGGACGCGCTCTCGCTATTTGAACGTTTCGAGGGCAAACTTCAGGAGCATCATGGCAACTTGGCCAAGGCGGCTGTCGAGCTCGCCAAGGAATGGCGCAAGGACCGCGCGCTGCGCCACCTCGAGGCGCTTCTCGTCGTTGCCGATACGAAGGGCACTTTCGTAGTCTCGGGTGACGGAGACGTTATCGAGCCCGACGACGGCATTTGCGCCATTGGATCGGGTGGGCCCTTCGCACTGGCTGCCGCGCGCGGCATGGCCAAGCACACCAAGATGGGTGCCAAGGAGATCGCCGTCGAGGCGATGCGTATCGCCAGCGAAATTTGTATCTATACGAACAGCAACTTTACCGTAGAGGAATTGTGACCGAGTGGCGGGAAATGATGACATGGTAATTTATCTACCGGGCGAGCCGCGGCAGGCGGAGGCGGACCCGACACCCTCGTTTGACGAACTAACCCCGCGCGAAATCGTGGTCGAGCTCGATAAGTACATTGTCGGCCAGGCCGCGGCCAAGCGCGCTGTGGCCATCGCACTGCGCAACCGTGTCCGCCGCCAGAAACTTCCGCCGGAACTTGCAGAAGAAATTTTGCCGAAAAATATTTTAATGATTGGTCCCACCGGCGTGGGCAAAACCGAAATCGCCCGGCGCCTGGCGCGTCTCGCCGGCTGCCCGTTCGTCAAGGTGGAAGCCTCGAAATACACCGAAGTTGGTTACGTCGGGCGTGATGTCGAGTCCATGGTTCGCGATCTCGTCGAAACGTCGATCGACATGGTACGCGAGGAGAAACTCGACGAGGTTGCCGAGCGCGCCGAACAAGCCGCCGAGGAACGCCTGCTCGACCTGCTGCTCCCGCCTTCGCCTCCTGCCACGGAGAATAGTTCGTCCGGGACTTCTTCCGGGCCAACGCACGCCGAAAATACCCGCCGCGACTCCGATCGGACGCGCGACAAACTACGCGTACAGCTTCGCGAAGGCAAGCTCGACGGCCGCATGGTCGAAGTCGAGGTTCGCGAGCGTGCCATGCCGGCGCTTGAAATCGTGTCCAACCAGGGCATCGAAGAAATGGACATCAACGTCAAGGACATGCTTTCCGGCTTCTTCGGCCAGCAAAAGAAGAAGCGGAAAATGACGGTGTCCGAAGCCCTCGACTACCTGATTCAGGAAGAAGAAAACAAGCTCATCGACATGGATCAAGTGACGCGCATCGCCACGGAACGTGCCGAGCAGATGGGCATCATCTTCATCGATGAAATCGACAAGATTGCCGGGCGCGAAAGCGGTCACGGGCCGGACGTCTCCCGTGAAGGGGTGCAGCGCGACATCCTGCCGATTGTCGAAGGCACCACGGTCAACACGCGCTACGGCATGGTCCGCACCGATCACATCTTGTTCATCGCGGCCGGCGCTTTTCACATCAGCAAGCCTTCCGATCTGATCCCCGAGCTGCAGGGCCGCTTGCCGCTTCGCGTGGAATTGAGTGCGCTCACCGAGGACGATTTCGTGCGCATTCTCACCGAGCCCAAGAATGCCCTCATCAAGCAGTACGTCGCGCTGCTGGAAACCGAAGGCGTGAAGCTCGCCTTCAGCGAAGACGCCATTGCCTCGCTCGCCCGGTTCGCCGTCATGGTCAACGAGCAGACCGAAAACATCGGCGCGCGCCGGCTCCATACCATTCTCGAGCGTGTGCTCGACGAAATTTCTTTCGAAGCGCCGGAGCTGAAAAAGAAAAACGTCAAGGTGGACGCTGTCTACGTGGCCAAGCAGCTCGCCGATATCGCCAAAAACCAGGATTTGAGCCGCTACATGCTGTGAGTTGTGCCCCGAACTCCGATCGTGCTTACACTGCCGATCTTGCCCACGTGCTTTGCGA
>Ga0182024_10024507_pt1 | contig 10715 bp, 13 predicted proteins | sample P32metaG_FD_120480 | JGI IMG/M metagenome (GOLD analysis project Ga0182024, IMG submission 120480) | Permafrost microbial communities from Stordalen Mire, Sweden - P3-2 metaG (Illumina Assembly) | ecosystem: Environmental > Terrestrial > Soil > Wetlands > Permafrost | place: Sweden: Stordalen...
GCTGCTCGCCTGTTGCGTGAGGGTGTGCTCCAACAGAGCGCCCTCAGTGTCAACGACGCGTCGTGCCCGCCCGAACGCCAGGCGGCGCTGCTCGACCTCGTGCTGTCGGTTCTCGACCGCTGTATCGAGCTCGTCGGCAGCGGCGTACCGCCCTCGGTCATCGAGAGCGCCGACCTGGCCGCGGTGACGAGGGCGCGCGACGAGATCGCGCCCGACGACGCCACCGGGCTCGCGCGGCGACGTGACGAGATTCTCCACGTGCTGTCCGGCCTCGCATGAGCCCCATCCCGTACATCGAGCTCCCGGTCGAGCACAGAGGAGCGCAGAGCGCCGAAGGCCCGTTGCTCACGGTGAGCGGCGTCGAGGGAGTGGGCTGGGACGAGATGGCGACAGTCCGGCTCCCGTCGGGCGAGCTCCGGCAAGGACTCGTGCTCGAGGTCCACAACGACATAGCGATCGTCGAAGTGCTTCAGGGCACCGCCGGTATCGATCCAGCCCGGGTCACAGTCGGCTTCGTCGGCCGGCCGTTCGACATCCCGGTCGGCCGGGGCTGGCTCGGCAGGACCTGGAGCGGGCTCGGAGAGCCGCTCGACGGCGGTCCACCGATGCTCGCCCCCGACCGGCGGCCGGTGACCGGCGCCCCGCTCAACCCGATTCTGCGGGACGTCCCCCGCGATCCCATCATCACGGGCGTCTCGGTGATCGATGCCCTCACCACTCTCGTTCGCGGACAGAAGCTCCCCATCTTCTCGTCCGCCGGCCTTCCTCACCTCGAGCTGGCGGCACAGATCGCTGCCCAAGCCCATGCCGGCGGAGAGGCGTTCAAGGTCATCGTGGCTGCTATGGGCCTAACCCACACCGACGCCGCTGCGATGCGCCAGGCCCTCGAGGAGCGGAGCGCCGCCGGAGAGCTGTCGCTTTTCGTCGACACGGCGAACGATCCGGTCGTGCAGCGGATCCTGACCCCGCGAGTCGCGCTCACGGTAGCAGAACACCTCGCCTTCGACCTCGGCGAGCATGTGCTGGTCATCCTCGCCGACATGACGAGCTACTGCGAGGCGGTCAGGGAGGTCTCCGCCGCGAGGGGCGAGATACCCGGCCGGCGAGCGTATCCCGGCTATCTCTACAGCGACCTCGCCTCGCTATACGAGCGATGCGGACGCATGCGCGGACGTGAGGGCTCGGTCACCCAGCTGCCCGTGCTCACGATGCCAGGCGGTGATATCACCCACCCCGTCGCTGACCTCACGGGCTACATCACCGAGGGCCAGATCGTCCTCTCGGCTCTGGTGCTCGGCCAGGGGGTTTCTCCCCCCGTCGACGTGCTGAGCTCGCTGTCGCGCCTCATGCGCAAAGGAACCGGGGAGGGACGCACCCGCGCCGACCATCCCGGCGTTGCCGCACAACTCGTCGCGGCGGTCGCCCGGGCGGCTGATGTCCAGGACCTAGCCGAGCTCGTCGGGGCGTCAGCCCTGACCGACACAGACCGCATGTACCTCGCCCTCGCAGAGGCATTTCGGTCGATACTCGTGCGGCAGGGCTTACACGAGTCGCGCCCGATCGAGGACAGCCTGGCGCGAGCCTGGCAAGTCCTTTCGGTGCTGCCGAGGCGGGAGCTGACGATGCTTCCCGCAGCAGACCTGGATCGTTACTACGTAGGTGGCAGCGCCGACGGCGGTGTGAGCAATGTCTGAGCTGGCGATGCAGGGTCGCGCTGGGCGGCTGCTGCTGCTGTCACGGCTCTCGACCACGCGCCGTGGCGCCGAGCTCCTCGATCGGAAGCGCCAGCTCCTTCAAGCTGACCTGGCCGAGCTCGCCAGCGCCCGCGAGGAGGCCGGCAAGTGCTTCGAAGCGACCTGCTCCGCTGCCGAGGAGTGGTCGCGTCGGGCGGCCTTGCTTGGCGGCCAGTCTGATCTCTCGCTCGCCGCCGACAGCCTCGAAGGCCGCGCCGAGATCGAGATTTCGTGGCGCAACAGCATGGGAGTGGCGCTCCCCGACCGCTTCACGTGCTCGCTCCCGTCTCTCAACCCGCTTCAGCTGGCAGCACTCAACGCTGCCATGGGGCCGGCAGCCGCTGCTTGCCGGGCTGCACTCGAGGCGGCGGTGGCCTACGCCATCGCCGACGAGGCGTATCGCCGCGTCAACGAGGAGCTCGCCGCGACGAGGCGGCGGGCCCGAGCGATTGAAAAGTACCGTCTTCCCGCCCTCGAGGCGGCCCTTTGCTCCGTCGAGCAACGTCTCGATGAGCTCGACAGGGACGAGCGGGTAGTCGCCCGGTGGTCACGCTCGCGAACAGTCCAGTAATGATCGACCGCTGGCGTAGGGAGAGTGGGCAGGTCCGCCTTTTCCGCCGACACCTGGTCCGATAGGCACAGCCCTCGCCGATCACCTCCGGCGCGGTGGCCCGCTCTCCCGCCGGAGCTACTCCCAGCCCCGGCGGGAGCCGGTAACCGCCGTTCGAACCTCAAGGTGACCGGCGCCAAGCCAGGCTGCGGCAGGGGCGTTTCCAGCTCTGCACAGCTTTCGTGAACGGCACTCCGACTCTTGCCCGATAGGTGGAACCGATGTTGCACGCGCCTCTTCAGGTAGGGACCGTTGGGACTTCTGCCTCTATCGATAGCGGGCGTTGGAGGCGTAAGACTTGACGTATGGGATTACAACAGCAGCGACTTGTGCGCCAGGGACGGCTTTCTCGACTCACATCCAACTGCCCGCCCGCCGAACGGTGCTGCTGTCCCCTTACCCGAGCAGGTTCGCGAACGGCCACAGGCTCGTTGGCGATCAAAGAGGAGGAGTTCGATGACGCAATGCCATGACATTTACGAGACAGATCCTCTGGCGACGGCTCACATTCCACTGCTGGTCAAAGATGTGATGACACCACAGGCGGTAACGGTCGAGCCGACCAGGACAATCAAGGAGATCGCCCAGGTACTTCTCGACCACGACATCGGAGCTGTCCCGGTTGTAGACACCGGAGAGGTCTTGGTTGGTGTCGTTAGCGAAGCGGACGTGATTTGTCGCAAGTGCCCTTCCGCCCGACGCCACACCCTCGGAGGGCTCGTGGACCGACTGCTCGGCCACGATCATGACTGGGCGGACAAGGCCGAAGGGCTCACTGCAGAGGAAATCATGACCAAGGAGGTCATCTCTTGCGCCCCAACCGAGCCGGTATCGGTGGCGGCTCGCCGGTTGCTCTCAGAGGACGTCCGGACGATTCCGGTATTGGAGGACCGTCGCGTGGTCGGTGTGCTCACTCGCCACGACGTCCTTCGGATCTTCGACCGTCCCGACCACGAAGTGAAGGCCAGCATCGCCAAACTGCTCGCCTCCCCAATGTGGGCAGCGGACGGGCACAATGTCAGTGCCGAGGTGCACGACGGGGTAGTGCGTCTGTCCGGCTCAGTGCGCTATCCGAGCGACCGCGAGTACGTCGATTCGATGGTCGCCGAGGTGGCCGGGGTGATCGAGGTCAAAAGTGATTTGACCGCAGAGTCTCGTGAGCCGAAGCACTCATATCTCGAGAACACGGTCTGATGCTGACGCCAGTAGCGCGCGACCAGGCCGCGACAGCGCTGGACGACGAAGGCGCCGAGGGTTCGCCCGCCGAGTCCGCGTCCCGACGCCGACGTCAGGTCAGGATCATCGTCGCCGCTTCAGATCGGAGGCTCGGGCGGGGAGACGAACGCTGGTTCGGCTCCGACCCGCAGCAGGTGGCCCGTTCCTGTCGAGCGCCGGGGCCGGTTGAGCATCTGAGGGACGGTCGGCGTCCAGTCCGACGACGATCGATGTACACGTTGGCGACGCCACCTTCGTGTGGATCACCGGGCCGAGGACCGACGATCGAGCCGTTGGAACCGTTTCGAGCGGCGATAAAGACTCAGTCCACCCGGCGCTGACACCCGAGACGGGCTTGGCATTGAGCCGTGAAACTACGTCCGCTCGTCAACCTGGTGAGTCTGATCGTGAGGGCCACCGTTTATCGTGCGAAGCATGCTGGCCTTCAGAGGGCATCACCAACGCGTACTCGATGGCGATGCACTTTCATTCGTCTTTCAGTGACCAGGACGGATGCAGGCGCAGCGGTTCCGACTCAGTGCCTACGGTCTCAGGGCTCGACGGCCGACTCCCGCTCAGCCACCGTCGACCGCCGAGCCGGCGGCTGCGGCTCGGCGGTCGCTCCTAGGTGCCTCAGGGTTGTACAACCAAGCGATCATCGACCTCGTCGATCCCCGGGGCAGCCCACGCGGCTTGGCGTGCGGTCCGCTCCTCGTCGAGCGAGTGGACGTGCCCGGTGAGTATTGCTTTCCCCCCGCTCGTGACGACGTGGATCTGGCGGGCATCAAGTGCAGCATGGCGTGCCAGCGCGTCGCTGATCTCCTTCTCCACCTGCGCAGCGGCAACTCGCGGCTTCACCTTGATCAGGTTCGTGACCTGCTTCACACCGAGGACACGGTGGATTGCCTGCTCTGCTTCCTGCCGCTCGTAGTGCCACGTCACCTCTCCGGTGAGCGTGACCCGTCCGTCATCGACCTTCGCCTGGATCTTCTGACTTTTCAGCGCGGAGTTCCACTCCAAGACGTGTGCCACCGACGTCGCAATATCTGAATCCGAACGCGCGTGGGAGTCGTGCAGGTGTACCTCAAGCTCATCGGCGACTGCCTTGACCCCGTACACGCTCTCGGCCGCAGTAACGGCGCGCGTTTTCGCGTAGTAGGTCGGGACCTGACCAGTCAGAGTCACGGCACCGTCCTCGGCGTTCACGACGATGTGCCGATCGTCCACCATTGGGTCCCATTTGAGCGCCTCGTGAACGTCTCGCTGTAGTTGGCTGTTCATGTCCAGACACCCGTCCTTTCCAAGGCGATGCCGCGGTAACTCCCGGCAGCCTCGTCTCATCATCAACCTGGGTCGGACGGTACGGTAGGGGCGAAGGTCCCGAAGACCGCGGTGGCTTTTCGCGATCTGCAGAGGTTGCCGAGCATGCCCGGCCCACGTGCTGACCCCAGTGGGCCGCCAGGTCGCTCGGACCGGCGGCGGGTCTACCACCAAGGAAAGCTTTCGTGTCGTCTGGTGGGGGCCACACCAAGACATGGGTGCAGCGCTTCGTCGGATCTGTCGCCGTCGATATGCTCCACCGCGTCGCGAGGAGCGGCCGGCTGATGGGGTCGGGGAGAGTCACTTGCTTGGACATCGGCTGCACCTCGTATCCGGGACACGGTGCTGGGTCGGCGCTCCAGCCACTCCTCCAGGCGGTGGCGGACGAGAGATTCCCGAGGCGGTCCAATCCCTGAGCATTATGTGTTGTGCGGACCGAGTGGCGCGGTCGGCCGAGCGACGCGAGCGGGGATGAGGCGGACGCCGAGACGACGAATGAGGAGCCGCAGCAACACCCCGGTGCCGCCGGCGAGCACGCACGGAAGGACGATGGCGAGCAGCGTGAAGGTTGCCGTTCCGTGGAGGTGGGTGATAACGGAAAAGTTCATCCCGAAGTACCCGGTGACGAAAGTGAGCGGCAGGAAGACCGCCGCCACGATCGTCAGCCAGTTGATCACCTCGCCTTGCCGCTCTGACGTGGCTGAGCTGAAGGCTTCCATCGCATCCCGTGTCTCGTCCCGGCAGTCATTGGCGGCCTCGAAGAGCGCGACGACATGGCTTCGATGGGAGTCGAGGTACTGCTGAGTGCCGGTCTGCATTCCCGGGAGCCGATCGACATCGCCCAAGATGCTGACGAGGTCTCGCCGGTACGGCCCGAGTGCTCGGATGACCGGGGTGAGGGCCTGACGAATCTCGAGGACCTGCTGGAGATAGCCGGGCAGAGGCGGACCGCCGAGGGCCGCCGCCTCGAGCTCGTCGAGCTGGGCGTCCAGCCGAGCGAGAACTGATTCGAACGTGGTCGCGAGCGCGTCGAGGACCATGAACAACACGAGCGGACCGTCGTTCTGGTCGCCGGCACGAAGACGCTCGTAGCGGTGCCGGGCTTCCGATAGCGCGCGGCATGGTTGGTCGTGCGCGGTGACGAGGAACGACCTGGTGAAAACCGAGCGAACTTGCGTCAGGTGGGCGTCGTCGCGCATGCCGTAGGTCACCCACCGGACGCCGTCATCGGTCTCAGCGAAGCTCGAGCGTTGCTCGCGGTCGGAGAGATGCTGCGCGACGTCAGGGTCGAGGCCGAGTGCAGCGGTGAGCTCGTCCAATCGTACCGAGGGGATGTCGGAGATATCGAGCCAGAAGAACGCTCCGGCCGCGCGCAGCTCAGCGACGTACTCGGCGTCGATGTCGGAGTCCATGCCCGCCGACTCGACAAGCCGCGCTCTTCCTGGGGGGGAAACGTGAGCGCTCGACGCTGGCTCACGCTTCGCCTCGAGCTCGCTGATATCGGTCGCAGCCTGGGTCTCGCTCACGGCGGACTAGTCCGTTCTCGAGAACTCGGCCACCGCCGCGATGAGTGGAGCAGACCCCGCGCGATCTCGAGACGACGGCGCATCCGGCGGAGAAATGGCCGACGACCTCCCCGCGAGAGTCCCACAGCTCGACCAGCTCGACCATCTCGAGCACCTGTAGGATGCGCGACCCGAGCGCGGGCTTCGGCACCTCGTAGAGCTCGCCGTGGAATAGCAGGTTGTGCTCCGCGGTGAGGTACACGTCGACCGTCGGGTGCTGGAAGTCGAGCTTGATCCGGCTGCGCACCGCGGCTGTTCGGTGACGACGTCGGCGCGAGCGACGCGGGCGTGACCTGATGTCGGGCCGAGCAAGGTACAGAGCATCGAGATCGTCGTCGACTTCCCCGCGCCGTTCGGCCCGAGGAACCCGAACGTTTCGCCCGTCGCGACGGTGGAGCTCATGCCTCGTACTGCCTCGATGTCCTCGTAGTGCTTCGTGAGCCCCTCGACGGCGATCGCCGGTTCCACGAGGATGCTTCCCTTGGGGCCGCGGAGGTGATCGCCAGATGTACGATCTGCTGGCTCAGCCACGCCTTCGACGAGCGATGACGCCATGTGCTCGCGAAGATCAGGCCTCTGAAGCGTCGTCGTGCGCATTCGTTGCTGGCTCACCGTTCAACTCTTCCCGAGCGCCATCTCTCGCAGTAGAGGCGAAGGACCCGTACTGAGCGGCTGTGGCATCGCCATCGTGGCGCCGCCTCGAGCCGATTGACGCCGAGGGCCCGAAAGATGACCGGGAGCGAGATGACGAGGCTCGTGCCGTTCATGGCCGCGAGCAACAGCCCGAGCGTCGTGTTCGAGAGGGCGACCCACTGGAAGCACGGTCCGACGGTCGCACCAGCCACCTACGCCGACGGTCTCGATGAACACGCCGGCGATCGCCGGACCGATGGCGCGAGCGCCGTTCGACATGACGCTGTTCAACGAGACCGCGTTCGACACCGAATCCGAGCCGACCATCTCGGCGATGAAGGCCTGGCGGGTGGGATTGTCGATGCTGTTGACCGTGCCGAGGGCCGTCGCGAGCGTGAAGACCATCCACAGCCTCACTTCGTTGCTGAGAACGAGAACACCGAGTACCAGGGCAAACAGTGCGAGGGTGCTCTGGGTCAGAGCAGTACCCGCCGTTTTGTCGAGGCGATCAGCCATGAGGCCTCCATAGGGAGCGAGGCGGAGCACCGGGAGGGTCTGCACCGCGACGACCAAGCCGATCATCGTGGCGGATCGGGACAGCTCGAGGACGAGCCATGATTGCGCGACCGATTGCATCCACGTGCCGATCACGGAGACGGACTGGCCGATGAAGAAGCGCCGGTAGTTCGGATTCTCGAGTGACGCGAAGGTGCGCTTCGACCAGTCGTGGGCATTGAGGCGCGGCGCGTCAAGGCTGACGCGTCGGTGCTTCACATTTGATTCTCGCGCCGCGGGCTCGGATCTGAGGAGGCAATGACTTCGTACGGGTCCCCGTGAACGACCTGGGTGCGACAGCGGTCGGATCTCCCTCGACGGTGATGGAATAGTACGACCTGACTCGAGGCGAGGTGCGACGAGTCCCTCAACATCTCCCATCGTCATCCCTCGATCCACTTGTGTGAGGACCGAGGGTCCTTGTGGCGCGGAGCGCCATCTCGATGCCGGGCTCAGGCTCCTCCGGTCTCTCAGCTGTGTTCCGCACGAGGAGGCCCATCCCGTCCGAGCAGATCGACGAACGTGTAGCCATGAGCCAGGAAGAACCGGATGATCACTGGTAACGCCGCCACTGTCGCCGGCATCGGGATAGCCTGGTTGTGCATCAGAACGACCGGGTGATCGAGCGCCTCACCTTCGGACTCGGCCGATCTGACGATGCGGTTCACCCAGTAGGGGGAGGACGACCCCTCGGCCTCCCAATCCTCGGTGTCCACGCTCCAGAGCCAGACCGATATCCGGAGCTCCTGCGGTGATGAGGATGTGCCTTACAGGCGGGTCCGGAACAGAGGGGTAGGACCTAATTCACTTCGTCCGGCCTGAGGCGCTGCGGGGCGATGGCCGCGTGGGCTTGCTAAGGGCGCCGAAGGCGAACGGCGCCCCTCCCCGGGCCGAATGCGTATCTACGATCGGTCCCAAGCCAGGCGCCTCACCGCACGACGACAACCGGGCAGTGGGCATGCGTGACGAGGAACTCGCTTACGGAACCGAGGAGCATGCCGGCGAACTCGCCGTGGCCACGGCTGCCTACCACGACGAGCTCGGCGCGTTTTGACTCCTCACAGAGTGCGACCGCCGGGTTTCCTTGGATGACCTCGGTGCTGAGCCCGATTCTGGCAGCAGACCCAAGAACCTCATCGACCACGTCCTCAACGAGCGCTTTGGCGTCCCGCTTAGGGTCGTAATCGGCCGGCCAGGGTGGCGCCCAGCCGTAGCTCGCGGGAAACTCCCAAGCAACAACGACGCTGAGCGGCAAGCCCGTCAGCTCGGCCTGCCGTGACGCCCACTTGAGAGCCAGCTTCGAGCACGACGAGCCGTCAACGCCGGCGACGATGCGTGCGGATTTGACTGAGCTACCTCCGGCTTCGGGCACGACCCTTCTCCTCTCCTGGGGATCTCGGTGCATCCGCGGCTGCCGAGCGTGACAACGCCTCCTCGCAGCCGTCGGCTAAACGACTCACTAAGAGGACTATGCGCTCCTCCGGGGCAAACGAGACAGAGGCGGAGGACTCTAGTTCTCGCCACAGGACCGCCGGAAGACGGAGGGACTCCGTCGAAGTCGGGGCTTTGGCCTCTACCGCTCGTGATCTCCAAGTCGGATGCTGTCGTCATGGGCGTTGTCCTCCGCCACGTGACCGAACGCGACAGCCGCCGTGGATCCGAAGCAGCGAGCGAACAAGACCTGCGGGCAGTAGTCGGACGGACCTCGCTCAAACCTGTGCTCATCGTCGTTGCCCTCTTTGTCATAGCGCTGGTGGGGGCGATCGTCACGTCGACCCACCCAGGCGGTAGTTCGCAACATGATCGGAGGCAAGTGGCACATGAAGGGAGGCCAGCAAAGATGTCAACGGAACTGGTAACAGCAATGGGTGGCTTGGCCGTCACGGGCTTAGCGGGCTCAGGTTTTCTGCGCACTCGCTGTGGGACAGATCGTGAACCAACTACGCACGATGCCTACCGGGCTCAGAACTGTTGGCGCTTGCTCAGCACCGACGAGGAGGTCAGGAGTTCCATGGAGCGCGCCCTCGAGCTCGAGCGGCAACAAGTTCACGTCGCCAGTGAACGGGTGCTTCGCTACGAGCGGTCCTTGGAGGAGATGGAGGCGAAGCGTACCGACGCCGAGAGTCACGAACCTCCGGTCCGTGCCCTTGTCTCCAGGTCACACGGCTCCGCCTCTCCGCCCGAGGTCGCCTAACGGCAGCAGATGGCCTCGCTGGCAGAAGTCAGACGCAAAGAGCCGCAGGGCCTTACGAACGGGAGAATGAGGCGCTGCAGCAGCAGTCGGGTCACGAGGTGGGGTCGGACGACGACGATCGGTTTCTCTGTGCGCTCGAGGAGGCGGCGCACGAGCGGTCCGCCCGGATGTTGACGTGCTTACCACCTTCGGTGTCTTGTGACCTTCGGCCGTTTCGCACAGTTGCCGCCAAGGCGCACAATCGCGAGGACAGAGCGACGAGAAGCCACCGCGGTTGCCGCCGGAATCCTCAGCCGTCGGGTCGAGCACGGTGACCGCATTGCCATCATGCTGCCGACACAGCGCAGCTACTTCACAATCTTCGTCGGCGTGCTGCTGGCCGGCTGTACACCAGTGCCCATTTACCCACCTCCGAGCATGGCCACGCTCGGCGAGCACCTCGCCCGCCAGTCGCGCCTGTTGAGAAACGCCGGCACCACCATGCTCGTCACCGTCCCCGAAGCGAGGCTCGCCGCCAGGCTCGTCCGGGCGCAGGTGCCGTCTCTCAGGTCGGTGCTCACGCCCGAGGAGCTCATGGGCTTAGCCGGATCAGCGGCCGAGCGGGGAACGCTCCCGGCGGCTCGCGCTGACGACATCGCTCTCATCCACTACACCTCGGGCAGCACAGGCGACCCGAAGGGAGTCGTGCTCACCCACGCCCAACTGCTGTCCAACATCCGCTCGATGGGTGAGGCGGCGCAGGTGACCACGTCCGACGTTTTCGTGTCTATCGACCGGATTCCCGACTCCGAGCTCGAGACTCTCGACCTGTCGTCATGGCGTCTCTCGTTCAGCGGATCGGAGCAGGTCAGCGCGGCGACCGTGGGGGACTTCGAGCGGCGTTTCGCGCC
>Ga0182024_10024508_pt1 | contig 10715 bp, 9 predicted proteins | sample P32metaG_FD_120480 | JGI IMG/M metagenome (GOLD analysis project Ga0182024, IMG submission 120480) | Permafrost microbial communities from Stordalen Mire, Sweden - P3-2 metaG (Illumina Assembly) | ecosystem: Environmental > Terrestrial > Soil > Wetlands > Permafrost | place: Sweden: Stordalen...
GAAAACGAAAAAGTCAGACACCGGCGACCCACTGCACACGCAAGAGCCCGTTACCGTTGCTTCCTTCCGGACCTGGCGGGGTTGGCGGGAGTGCGTCGCGCGGGACCGATGCCTGACCTATTCAATTTTAGCATCACAATCGTACTCTTCCTTTTCTAGGCGAAATCGCCAACAATGTACGAAGTCTTACGGCAATCCATGACCAGTGTCAAAACTGAACTCGTTTCTCTGCCGACGGCGGAACAGCGCTACTTTGAAATAGCGCTTTATCTGCTGGTTGTGTGCGGATTCGGAACCCTGGTTTCGACCGGTGGTCTCGATCTGCCCACGATTCTGCTGGTGGTGGCAGCGCTTTTATTTCGCGGATACCTGCTGGTTGCGCGCCGCATTTTGCTTATTCCTGAATCGTGGACCACCACGCTTACGCTCGCCTATGTGGCGTTTTATCTCGCCGATTATTTCGTGTTTTCCGGTCTGTTCGTTAGCGCCACGGTTCACCTCGTGCTTTTCGTCATGGTGGTGCGGCTGTTCTCGACCAGGCGCGACCGTGATTATTATTTTCTCGCGGTCATCGCCTTTCTCATGGTGCTTGCCGCCGCTGTGCTTACGGTCGACAGTACATTTCTTTTGGCATTCGCCGCATTCATGCTGATGGCTGTCGTCACTTGCATCCTGATGGAGATGCGCAACGCCTCTGCCAGCGCAACGGTGCGAGCTAAGTCGTCGAATGATGATTTGGCGCAGCGAAAAATGGCGATCTCTCTGGCGAGCGCTTCCCCCATGCTTGCCCTATTGATATTGCTGGGTGCGGCAGCAATCTTCTTTGTCCTCCCGCGCATATCGAATGGATATTTCAGCGCCTTCGCCCGCGGCCGTGTGATGAGCACCGGATTCAGCGATCAGGTGCAACTGGGACAGATCGGTGAGATTCAACAATCTAACGCGGTGGTGATGCATATTCAGATCGATGGTGATCCACATGGTTCTTACGATTTGAAGTGGCGTGGAGTGACGTTGAATAATTTCGTGGGCAATACCTGGTCAAACCCCCACGCCCAGCACGCGGTTGTCAGCGTGGGCGCGGGGCGCTTTGTTTTGTGGCAGAATGCCGCACGCTTCAAAAGGTCTCAACGCGGCGGGCCGGCACAGGTAATCCGCTACCGGGTGTTGATGGAGCCGTTGATCAGTAATGTTTTCTTTCTTGCGCCGACCGCACGGCTGCTGCAGGGCAATTACCGCTTGGTGTCCATGGACAACGGAGACTCTGTTTTTGATCTCGACCCCGAGCATCCTATTGGACGATACGAGGCGACGTCTGACATCGCGCAGCCCCAGCCGAGCGAGTTGCGTACAGCCGGTTCTGATTATCCGCCTGAAATTCTCTTGAACTATCTGCAACTGCCAACGGTGGACCGGCGTGTGGTTTCGCTCGCCCAAGAGACTACCGCTTCGGCCGAGAATAATTACGATAAGGCGGCCGCGATTGAATTGTATTTGCGCACCAACTTTGGATACACCCTTCAACTTCCGCGCACGATGCCACGCGACCCCGTAGCCAATTTCCTTTTTGAGCGCAAGCAGGGACACTGCGAATATTTCGCATCCTCGATGGCCATTATGCTGCGCACCTTAGGCATTCCATCGCGCGTGGTAAACGGCTTTCGCACCGGGGAGTTTAACGACATCACCTCGCAATACCTGGTTCGCGCCAGCAATGCGCACTCCTGGGTGGAAGCTTATTTTCCTGGTTATGGATGGATCAGTTTTGATCCCACACCCGCCGCGCCGGCGCAGCTGCGTACCGGCTGGAGCAGGAGCATGTTGTATCTGGATGCATTAGCCTCGTTCTGGCGGGAGTGGGTCGTCAACTACGACGCCGGACATCAATACAATCTTGGACGCGAGGCCACGCGCAACAGCCTGGAGTGGTTCCAGCGAGCTCGCGACTGGGCACGCCAGCGTCATGAAGCATTGTTGACCGCGGCTCGCCGGATGTCGCGAAGGATTTCTGAATCACCCGGAAAATTGAGTGTTTCTGCGGCGGTTACCGCATTTCTGCTGATACTGGGTGCGAATGCGCAACGCTTGTGGCGAGGTTTTCGTAACCGTCGTCTGGCAGCGCGGCCAGAAAAATCCCCCAGCTTGGCCGCAACCATCTGGTATGAGCGGATGACGCGAATGTTGGCAAGAAAAGGCTGGAGGAAGTATCCGGCGCAGACGCCTGCAGAGTTCTTAGTGTCTATTCAAAATGACGTTGTACGAGAGCCGGTGTCAAAGTTTACCGAGCATTACGAGGCAGCGCGCTTCGGAGGTTCGTCAGCCGACGCCCAGCGTTTGCCGGAACTGTATGAAGAAATCTTGTCGACGGCGCGTCGCTGAGCGGCGGAGGATGCAGAATTAGTCGGCACAGCCTTCTGTAAAACTGATTTGCGAGCCGCAGCGTTCCGAAAGCAGCCCCGTTCTTGACGAGGATTACAGCATCGCTGAAGCCGTGCCCCTTCAAAACGGCAGCGCCTCACGGGTTTTTCCGTAAACTATTGGCGATGCCCTAAGAAGAATCGTCCGATGACGTCATCGGGATTTTGCCGCCAGCCACCAGCGGCGGAACGCAACCACTGACCAAATCGCTTCAACGATTCCAAATGGCCAGGCGCCTTGGAGAAATCCGTATGCGGAACCCAACAGACACGCAACGGCGAATGCCAAAATAAACCATTGGCTGCGATTCTCAAAAGCATAGCAAACCAGCATTGCTGTAACTGCAAATAATCCGAACCACGTCAGTCGATTCACGAATCGCTCCAGAGACCCAATAACACATCGTCATCCCGAGGCGAAGCGAGGGATCTGGGTATCGGTCTGCGCCACTGTTACCGCTGCTGCATGCAAGAACCGAGATCCCTCGCTTCGCTCGTGATGACAGTCAATCATATTCCAACGGTTGCATTCTGCATTCCATCGCAGTTGCGCTTCGGAATCACTCGCGAATGTTAGAATAGAGAGATTGCATGCCTGTCCAGAAGCTCACTGTAGCCATCGAAAATGCGCCTGAAAACGGTGCTCCCGCGCCTCCCGCTCGCCCCAAGGTCGGTTTCGTGAGCCTGGGCTGTCCCAAGAATTTAGTGGATAGTGAAGTCATGATGGGCATGCTGACGGCCGGAGGCGCTGAGTTGGTCCCGCGCGCTGAAGACGCCGACGTCATCGTCGTGAACACGTGTTCTTTTATCGCAAGCGCGCAGCAGGAATCTGTGGACACGATTCTGGAAATGGCGCGCCACAAAACCGACGGACGTGCCAGAAAATTGGTGGTTGCCGGATGTTTGGTTGAACGTTTCCGCGACGACATCCGCAAAAACATTCCAGAAGTAGACGCCGTCGTGGGCACAGGAGAACTGGAAAAGATTCTAGCTGCCGCAGGGGTCGCGCCAGCGCCAACCAAACTGTCCCCATTTAATATTTTGACATCGCGTCCCGAGGGCGACGCTCGTGAGGCGCAAGGACGCTTTTCACGCGAATCATGGGACGGCGCCATTGCCGATCTGCCAAATTATCTTTATGACGACGCCACGCCTCGTGTGCTGGCCACGGCCGGATACACGGCGTACATCAAAATTGCCGAGGGCTGCGATCATCCATGCAGCTTTTGTATTATTCCGCAGCTACGCGGCAAGTTCCGTTCGCGCCGGTTCGAATCCGTAATCGCCGAAGCCGAACGCCTGGCGCGCTCCGGCGTTCGTGAAATCACGTTGATCGGACAAGATACGACCTGCTACGGCGAAGACTTTGGCCTCAAGGATGGACTCGCCCTGCTGCTAGAAAAACTCGCCGGCATCAAAGACTTGCGTTGGATTCGTTTCCTCTACGCATATCCCAACAAGATTACAGGACGCCTGCTCGACACCATCGCCGCGCACGAGAAGATTTGCTCCTATGTCGATGTGCCCTTGCAGCACGCATCTGCCACAGCTTTGAAGCGCATGAAACGTGGCGGGGGAGCTGAGGTATTTCTCCGTTCGATTGAGAAGATGAGGAAGACGATTCCAGGCGTCACTTTGCGAACATCGTTCATCGTCGGCTTTCCCGGTGAAACCGAAGACGAATTCGAGCAGCTTTGCGACTTCGTCCGCGAGGCTGAATTCGATTGGATGGGCACATTTGGCTATTCCGACGAAGAAGGCGCCCAGGCGTTCGCATTGGACGCGAAGCTCCCGGCGCGCGAGATTGAGCGTCGCCGCAAACATTTGATGCAGATTCAGCGCCGCATCAGCAAAAAGAAAAAGAAAGCGCTGGTCGGCCAGGAATTTGACCTGCTGCTCGAAGGAATATCCGACGAGAGCGACTTGCTGCTCGAAGGGCGCACTCCCATGCACGCCCCCGAAATCGACGGCAAAGTGTTTGTAAATGACGTCCCGGATGGCCAGCAGCCAGTGCCGGGCGAGTTCTATCGCTGCCAAGTTACCGAAGCCCACGATTACGATCTAGTCGCTAAAATCATTTAGAGATATATGCCTCGCAAGCGCAGTTTGAAGCTCCGGTGCCCCATCTGCAAAAAACCGGTGAAAAGCACTGATGCGGAATTTCCATTCTGCAGTGAGCGCTGCCGCACGATTGACCTGGGGAAATGGGCCAGCGGTGCCTACGTAATCTCGTCTCCTGTGCAGGACACGAGCGAGGGTATTGAAGACGCCTCGCCCGATTCGGACGAGAAGTTTTAGCGGTGTGGGCAGGACGCACACACGACAGCCGCCGAGACGGCGGCGCTACCAAAACATGCGCGGAAAGATTGACGCTGGCGCTGGATCAAGTACTGCCCGTGCCCCGCTCTGGGCCAAGCTCGCCGCTACATTTTTCGGGATAGGACTGCTTCGTCCTGGGCCAGGAAGTTGGGCTTCGGCGGTTACCGCTTTACTTTGGTGGTTGTTGTCTGGCGCAATCAATCCCCATTGGCAGTCAGTAGTTGCGGCATTGTTGGCGGCTGCGGCCGTACTCGTGGGAATCCCCGCAACGACTCGTATGTCCCGCGCCACTGGCTTAAAAGATCCTCAGTTCGTAGTCATCGATGAGGTTGCCGGGCAACTAATCGCCTTGATTGCGGTGCCAGTGTCGTGGAAATCTATAGTGCTGGGCTTTATACTTTTCCGAGGGTTCGATATCTTCAAACCTCCGCCGGTACGTCAACTTGAGCACCTTCGTGAGGGAATCGGCATCGTATTAGATGATGTTGCGGCTGGGGTTTACGCTTTGGTTATCATGCAACTGGCTTTGCATTTTGGCCTTTTGTCACGGTGAATCAGAACGCGAGGAAGTTGAGGTCCATGGGAATTTCTGACCGCTTGCTGGGTAAGACCAACGTAAATGGAAAGCCGCACATTGAAGCGGTGGTGCCGGCTGCTGCTCTGCCCGGCGGCGAAGTGCGTATCACCGGACACGGCTTGCGTCCCCAGGATCTGCGGCGTCCTCGAGTGCGCTTTGGCGAAATCGAGGGCGCGGTCGTAATCAGTTCTGACGAATTTCTGGTGGCACGCGTGCCTGCCGGAGCATCGTCGGGACCAATCGTAGTCTCTACAAATGGACACTCCAGCAATCCCCATCAGATCAAAGTTGCGGTTCCCATTGCTGAGAATCTGCACCCTGTGACAAATCCTGCGCTGGACGCTGAAGGCAACATTTACGTTAGTTTCTCCGGAAGCCGCGGACAGAAAGTTCCCGTCTCCATTTATAAGATTGACACCAATTACAACGTCAAACCTTTTCTAGCAGATTTGATGAACGCTACTTCCATTGTGTTCGACCGCGGCGGTCAGATGTACGTTTCGTCGCGTTTTGATGGGACCGTATACCGCGTCGCCCCGAACGGCACGATGTCTTCGTATGCTGAAGGCATGGGCATCGCTACGGGCATTGCCTTCGACCGCGCGCAGAATCTTTATGTCGGCGACCGCAGCGGCACCATTTTCAAAATCGGGGCCGACCGACAGATCTTCGTCTTCGCTACGCTCGAACCAAGCATCTCCGCGTACCATCTGGCCTTCGCTCCGAATGGAGATATGTTCGTGACCGGGCCAACTACGTCCAGCTTTGATTGCATTTACAAGATCACACCTCAGGGCAATGTGTCGATTTTTTTTCGGGGATTGGGACGGCCGCAGGGAATCGCTTTTGATGCGGAAGGCAATCTTTATGTCGCTGCTTCACTTTCCGGTAAACGAGGGATCGTCAAGATCGCACCGAACGGTGAAGCGTCCCTCGCTGTTGCAGGTGCAGGCCTCGTCGGACTTGCCTTTGCGCCCGGCCGCTCGGTGGTTCTAGCCACGAACAGCGCGGTTCATCATCTGGCGTGGAATATTCAGGGTTCGCCACTGGCCGATGTCCCTGCCTGACGCCTGTTTGAATGCGACAAGAATCCGTGGCTGATCTGCTTTCCTCAATCATTTACACTTCTAGCAGTGAACGCCGAGATCATTGCCATTGGCTCCGAGTTGCTGACCCCTTTCCGCCAGGATACGAATTCGCTTTACCTGACCGAGAAGCTTAACCAGTTGGGCGTTGAAGTAATTTTCAAAACCATCGTCGGAGACAGCCGCGAGCGTCTGACCGGAGCGGCGAGCCTTGCCGTATCTCGAGCTGAGGTGGTCATCTTTATGGGCGGACTTGGACCGACAGAAGACGATCTCACGCGGGAAGCAGTCGCCGACGCGCTCGGACTGGAACTGCGCCGCGATCCCGCAATCATCACCAGCCTCGAGCAACGCTTCGCGGCTCGTGGTTGGAAGATGACTACAAATAATCTGAAGCAGGCGGACGTTATTTCTGGTGCTACTGTGCTTCCCAACGCCAATGGCAGCGCGCCCGGGCAGTGGATGAGCGGAAAATATGATGGCCGGGAACGAATCATTATGCTGCTTCCCGGACCGCCGCATGAGTTAAAGGCTCTGTTCGAGGAGCAATGCTTGGCTCGCTTGCGCGCCAAATTGTCAGTGCAATTTATTGCTACGAGGGAATTGAAAATCACCGGGCTCGGCGAGTCGTCGTGCGACACTCGCATCGCGCCTATTTACAAGCTCTATACGGATGTCGATACCACCATCCTCGCAGGCGCCGACGAAATTCAATTGCACCTTAAATCGCGAGCGTCCTCGCTGGAAGCGGCGCAGTCGCGGGTCGATGAACTGGCAGAAAAGGTCGAAGAGGAACTGGGCGATGCTGTTTTTTCTGACAACGGCGAGTCGATGGAGCAGATCGTCGGCTACTACCTGCAAATGCGCAACGCGACGCTGGCCGTCGCGGAATCCTGCACTGGCGGCCTGTTGGCCGAGCGCATTACTTCCGTGGGCGGAAGCTCTCGTTATTTTGTCGGAGGCGCGGTGGTTTATTCGAATCAATTGAAGACCGCTTTCGCCGACGTTCCCGCTGAACTGATCGAAAGACACGGCGGAGTGAGCGCGGAAGTTGCAAGGGCTCTCGCCGAGGGAATACGACGACGCAGCGGCGCAACTTTCGGCTTAAGTGTTACCGGAGTTGCCGGGCCGTCCGGCGGAAGCGACGCAAAACCCGTGGGACTCGTTTTTCACGCGCTCGCCTTCGACACTGGAACAGAAGTGGTGGAACGCAAATTCCCAGGCGATCGCAAACGCATCCGCCGTTTCGCTAGCCAGCAGGCGCTCGATATGGTGCGAAGGAAATTGATGTGAGGAAGTCAGCTGTCAGCTGTCAGCTATCAGCTTTCAGCAAGCAACTGTCGGAGCACTATGCTGACAACTGAGAGCTGATGGCTGAAAGCTTTTCATGCGCATTTTCGTTGCCCTCGACATTGACGACGCAATCCGGCAGCGCATTCAGCGCTTCATGGAAGGAGTAAGCGGATTCGCGCCAGATGCACGCTGGGTCCGCCCCGAATCGCTGCATGTCACGTTGAAATTCATCGGCGAGAAACCGCAGGAGGCCGTAGAAAAAATCAAGCAGGCTCTATCGAGTGTCCGTGCTGAGCCGGTCGAAATTAACTTTCGCGGCTACGGATTTTTTCCCACTGCCAAAGCGGCTCGCGTCTTCTGGGTCGGGATCGAATCCGGACCACAGCTTTCAGCACTGGCAAAAGCTGTCGACCAGGCGCTGAAGGTTCTCGGCATTCCACAAGAAGAACATCCCTTCACTCCTCATCTCACGCTGGCCCGCGGCGCCGGACGCTCCGGTGCTCCTCATCGCAAGAAAGGCGATACTGGAACCCGGAACTTCCTCCGCCTGCAGGAAAAATTGCAGGCATTAACCACTCCTGAGTTTGGTACCATGGCGGCCCACGAGTTTTTTCTGTATCAGAGCCAGCTCTCGCAAGGAGGTTCACGCTACACAAAGATCGCAAGCTTCCCCTTGCCGTTCACCTAGCGCCGGCGTTCCGCTGGCTGTCGCGAGGGCATCTTGCCCTCGCCACGGTTCAGTAAGGTGAAGCTAGTGCATTGAACATGACCGCTTTTATTCTCACCGCCGCATATAGCTATCTTTTGGGATCGATCCCCTTCGGGTACATTCTGGTTCGCACTTTTCGTGGACAGGACGTCCGCCAAACCGGTAGCGGTAACATCGGCGCGACCAACGTTTCACGTACCTCCCCGCGATTAGGTGCGCTCACCCTGATGCTCGACGCATTGAAGGGGCTCAGCGCCGTCGTATTGACGCGCGAAATCTTTCCAGCTCACAAGGGCTTAATGTTCGCCGCAGCCCTGTTTGCCGTGGTTGGCCACGTTTTTCCTGTGTGGCTGCGTTTTCGAGGCGGCAAAGGTGTGGCTACGGGATTAGGTTCTTTTGCGGTTCTCACGCCGAAAACGGTGCTTGTGATGATCGCAATCTTCATCTTGATTTTTCTTGCGTTCCGCTACGTCTCGATCGCTTCCATCGTCAGCGTGGCTCTGTTCCCGCTCCTGGCGTGGATTCTCGAGCCAAACATAAATTCGCGGATGCTCGCGATTATGGCGGCTGCTTCGATTGTCATCATTGCCCGGCACCATGAGAATATCCGGCGCATCCTGAACCGCACCGAGTCCCGTTTCCAATGGAGGCGCACATGAGCGACATTGCCGTGATCGGCGCCGGCGCCTGGGGTACGAGCCTTTCTATTGTGTTGGGAAGGAAAGGCACGCATCGAGTGCGCCTGTGGGCGCACGAACCGGAGGTGCGCGACTCAATTTCAGCGCGGCGGGTCAATGAACTTTTTCTTCCGGGACAAGCAATTCCCGACAGCGTCTCCGTTACCGGCAGTTTTGAGGAAGCCGTCCGCGGCGCTGAAATTGTCTTAAGCGTGATGCCTTCGCAGCACTGTCGTGGTCTTTTTCAGAAGATGCGTGGCTTTCTGAAACCGAGCATGCTGCTGGTGAGCGCAACCAAAGGCCTTGAAGAGGGAAGCCTCCTACGCATGACGGAAGTGATCTCGGTTGTTCTCGGTCTACAAGGAGGCTTCGAGCCGCGCATTGGGGCGCTAAGCGGACCGACCTTTGCCAAAGAAGTAGCGCGCGGCGATCCCACGGCGATCACTATTGCATCTCCCGACGGCGAGCTCGCGCAAATCGTTCAGCGAGAATTCGGCGATCCTTGTTTCCGTGTCTACACGAATTCCGATGTGGCTGGTGTGGAACTCGGCGGCGCACTGAAAAACATTATTGCAATCGCGGCCGGGGTTTGCGACGGACTGGGACTTGGGCATAACTCCATCGCAGCCCTGATTACTCGCGGTCTGGCCGAGATATCGCGTCTGGTCGTGGCCTGCGGAGGTCGTCAGGAAACGATGGCTGGACTTGCCGGAATCGGCGACCTTGTCCTCACCTGCACCGGCGGCTTATCGCGCAATCGCAGCGTAGGAGTCGAACTCGGCCGCGGACGCAAACTCGCGGACATCGTCGCTTCCATGCACGGCATGGTCGCCGAAGGCGTTTTCTGCACTCACGCGGCGGTCGAGCTGGCGCGCGTTCGCGGAGTTGAAATGCCCATTACCGCCGAGATGGATGCCATCCTGAATCACGGAAAATCGCCCCGCGACGCTATCCACGATCTGATGACTCGTAGCGCAAAAAGCGAAATCACGCTCGCGTAGGCGCACTGCGCTGGTGTGGGCGCGGGCGTCCACGCCCGTCGAGCGGCGCGAAAGTCCATTGTGTTCTCAACCAGCGCTCATCCTGACGAACCGCCCGATTTCCTGTTCATCTTCAGTCATTCCCTCATACTTCAGATCTAAATTCCTGTACTCCGCGCGATGCTGTTTTCGAAAAGCATCATAGGCTGTCTCTGACGTCCAAAAATCCAACGTCAGATAAGACCTTGAATTTAACCCATGCACCAACTCCGTTGTGACATACGCACCATCTCGCGCGAAAAGTTGCACCCATTCTCCATGCAGCCCATATACTCTCTCAAAACGTGTCTCCATTCCGTCGCGAACTTGAAACTGCCAGATGACCAAGAATCCCCATTTTGCACGGCGGCGCTTTGAGCCCCGGCTGGCAGACTTTAGTTTGGGAGATTGCTTACGTTTGACCGCAGTCATGGGAACATTCCTTCCAAATCGGTGTAACGTTTGTCTTTCACGAATCGCCCAAACCGCCCCAACGGTGCGGCTTTTCGGGGTACTTTCGTAACAGTTGCCGGCGCTGATATCAAGCTACACTTTAAAGAGTATTCGCCGCACTCTGGCCGTGTCGAAACGCGGCGGGAAAGTCCACGTGTCGCTGAAA
>Ga0182024_10024510_pt1 | contig 10714 bp, 6 predicted proteins | sample P32metaG_FD_120480 | JGI IMG/M metagenome (GOLD analysis project Ga0182024, IMG submission 120480) | Permafrost microbial communities from Stordalen Mire, Sweden - P3-2 metaG (Illumina Assembly) | ecosystem: Environmental > Terrestrial > Soil > Wetlands > Permafrost | place: Sweden: Stordalen...
ATTTCGCGATCGAAGATCTCGACGAGTTGCGGACGGCGCACGTTCCACCAGACTTTGGCTGTGGTGACGCGCTTGCCGTTGTTCAAAAGCAGGGGATCGGGCAGGTTGGGGTAGATGTCGGCTTTGGACTCGTCGTAGTTGACAGGATTGGGGCCGTTACCGCTGGCGCTCGAGCCGGGGCGGAGCTCGTGGATGCCGAGCAGGTCCATCGTGCGCTGGTGGTCTTTTTCTGAAGCGGCCAGGATGGCGAGCTGCTCGGGGGTGGGCGAGGGACGCGGGGGCAGAGCCGGCGCTGGAGCCGTTTGCGCCGACATGGATGGCGCTGCGGCGCAGAAAACCAGGGCCAGAGCCATGGCAGCGGATTTGCAGGGGCTTGTGGGTCGCAGCATTGGCATTGGCAGCCTCATTTCGGGAAGGTTCCCAACCATAACCGAGAACGGCCCCAAGCATATCGATTCCCTGAGGCATCGAGCAAGAGCAGGTCGGGCTTGTGACGGACAAATCCTGCAAAGCGGGACATTTGGACGGCGAAACATGGGGACAAGGAGATTCACGCCTTCGAAGCGTTTAAGCATTCAAGACGGGTCGCATTCCGCCGATAGAACGAATAAGTTCAATTAGAAAGGTTGTGCCATGTCCTGGGCTAGAAACCTGTCGCTCTCCCGGAAATTCACCTATGCCTTCGGCGTAGTTTGCACGCTGTGCCTGATCATAGGCATCTACACGTTTGCGACCTTCTATTCGATCGTCCAAAAAACGGAGGACGTAAGTGTCGATTCGCTGCCGTCGGTCTCTATCCTTACGAGCGCGCGAGCTGCGTTGAATGGGATCCGCAGAGAAGACCTGCAGTTGATGCTCTGTCAGGGCCAGGGATGCATTACGGATACGATGGCAATACGGCAAAAAGCGCTCGATGATTTTGCTGCCGAAAGCCGGAAGTACGAACCTCTGATTTCTTATCCTGGGGAGCGGGAGTTGTACCAGAAGATACAGGCCACGTTCGCGCAATACAAAGGCATCAGCGACCGGGGCATTGCGTTGCTGCAGGCCGGCCAGACCGGCCAGGCATTGTATGCCGTGGGAGGAGACGCGGCAACATCGGCGTTCGAGGCGGCGCTGGCGGCATCGAATCAGGACGTAGAACTGAATATGGGTTACGGCACTTCGAATGCCTATTCCGCGACTGCCGGCAGTAGGCATGCCATGTGGATCGACGCGGCAATCACGCTGCTGATCATTCTGCTGTGCGCGCTCACGGGCATCGCCCTGACGCGGGTAACCGCGCCCAGGATCGGCCGGGTGCAAGCCCTGGCGCAACGCATGGCGCAGAAGGATCTGACCGGAATTGTCATCGTGACCGGGACCGATGAGATTGGCCAATTGGGCGCGGCGCTGAACGATTCGGTCGCGGTGATCCGCTCGATGGTGCAGTCCGTAGCCCGGGGAGCGGAGATGCTTTCTTCGGCGTCGACCGAGATCAGCGCACAGGCGGTGCAGAGCGCGGGCAATGCGCGCACGGAATCTGGCAAGATCAACCAGATTGCGGCCGCTGCGCAGGAGATGACGGCGACCATCGGCGAGATCAGTCACAACGCAGAGAACGCGGCAGCCTCGAGCCGCGAGTCGGCGGAGACCGCGGAACGCGGCGGTACGGTGATGCAGGCGGCGGCAGCCACCATGGAGAAGATTGCAGCCGCAACCAGAACGGTTTCTGAAAAGATGACTTCGCTGGCTCACCGCTCGGAAGAGATCGGCAAGGTAGTGAGCGTGATTCAGGAGATCAGCGAGCAGACGAATCTACTGGCCCTGAATGCGGCCATCGAGGCGGCGCGCGCCGGGGAGCACGGGCGCGGCTTTGCCGTGGTGGCGGGCGAGGTGCGGCGGCTGGCCGAGCGCACCAAGAGCGCTACCGAAGAGATCGCGGGCACCATTCGCAGCATCCAGGAAGAGACGCGGGATACCCTGCAGGTGATGGCCGACAGCCGCACGGCTGTGGAAAGCGGAATGGACGAAACGTCGAAAGCCCGCCAGAGCCTGGAAGCGACGATTGCGAGTTCAAGACAGGTGGAGCAACAGATTCACCTGATCGCTACGGCAGCCACGGAACAGACCTCGGCCGCGGGAGAGATTTCGGAGTCCGCGGGACAGATCTCTCAGTTGGCGCTGGAAAACACGCATTCCGCCGAAGAGGCTGTGGAAGCGCTGAAGAACCTATCTTCCCTGGCTGCGGAACTGGATGGAATGATCCGGCAGTTTCAGCTGGACGGGGAGACACAAAGCGGCGGGAAGCTTTCGGGAGCAGCACGGGCGGCGGCACCGCGTAGTGTGCGCCCCGCACGCGCGTAGTTCGAGCGCCGTTCACAAATGGCCGCCGTATCCGGATTGTCGTCCCTCGGGGGTTAAAACTCCTTGTCTTTCGAGCTCTTTTCGGCACGACTGAAGTCGTGCCCTAAAAAGAAACAGCAACGCAAATTCGACAAAATAAACGATTGAATCAATTGGCAAGTTGGCGCCGCTTTCGCGGCGATGGCGAGTTGGCGGCTGGCGTCGACGGGCCCGTTTCATCTATCGAGGTCGGAACCGCCTGTGGGGGACTGGTACAAAGCCTGCGGGTTGAGGTTTGTGCTATCCCACATCTCAAAAGCGAGATGTGGGGCACCCGTTCTTGTGCTGTTGATGGCGGATTGCGGCGCGAGTAGACTCGTGCCCTGATACAAAGCGGATTTATAAAACACGCTCTAATCATTTCCTCTTCGCATTCCCCCTCCCATAGTGCCTGTACAGTTATTCTGGAGTTGCGAATGGCATCGCGGCGCAGTTGACCTCCATGCGTCGAGCCGTAGGTCTCGATCCCATCGAGAAGGGAAAAGGGGAGAAAAACAGGCATGAGCGCGGTAAAGTACGACCTGGTCATTATCGGTTCCGGGCCCGCGGGCCAGAGGGCCGCCGTGGCCGCTGCCAAAATCGGCAAACGCGTGGCCGTGGTGGAGGCCCGGGAGGTGGTGGGCGGCGTGTGCGTCAACACCGGCACCATTCCCTCCAAAACCATGCGCGAGGCGGTGCTCCATCTCAGTGGCTACAACTACCGCTCGGTGTACGGCGTGAACTACCGGGTGAAGGAAAAGATCACCATGGCCGACATGGCTTTCCGGATCCAGGCGGTGATTAAAACGGAAGTCGATGTGACCGAAGCGCAACTGTCGCGTAACGGCATTGACGTGGTGCACGGAATTGCCCGTTTCGTCGATTCCCACCAGGTGCGCGTGGAAGGCGCACAGACCGATGCCACGCTGGAGGCCGACCGCATCATCATTGCCGTGGGCACCAAGCCGGCCGTGTCAGACAAAGTGCCCGTAAACGGCAAGACGATCATCAACAGCGACCAGATCCTCGGTCTGGAATCCCTGCCCCGATCGTTGATTGTGGTGGGCGGCGGCGTGGTGGGCGTGGAGTACGCCTGCATGTTCGCCGTGCTGGGCGTGCGTGTGACATTGATTGAAAAGCGCAACCGGCTGCTGGAGTTTGCCGACCAGGAGATTGTCGAGGCGCTTAGCTACCACCTGCGCGACATGCGCGTGACCATGCGTCTGGGCGAGGAAGTGGAAAGTGTGGAGGAGCCAGCCCCGGGCACGGTAGTGGCCAACCTGGAGAGCAAAAAGAGGGTTTCGGGCGACGCGCTGCTGTACGCCGTGGGCCGGCAGGGGAATGTGGACGATCTGAACCTGGTTGCCGCCGGCCTCGAAGCCGACAACCGCGGCCGCATCGCCGTCAACGAGCACTACCAGACCAAAGTGGACCACATTTATGCTGCGGGCGACGTGGTGGGCTTTCCGTCGCTGGCCTCGGTGTCCATGGAACAGGGGCGCATCGCCGCATCGCACGCGTTCAACGATCATGCCGCATCATCCAACCCCAGCTTTTATCCGTACGGTATTTATACGATTCCCGAAATCAGTTTCATCGGCAAGACCGAGGAGCAGTTGACGGGCGAAGACGTTCCCTACGAAGTGGGCATGGCCTATTACCGCGAGGTGGCGCGCGGGCAAATTCGCGGCGACACTACGGGGCGGCTCAAGCTGATCTTCCATCGCGACACGCGCAAGGTGCTGGGCGTGCACATCATCGGCGAGGACGCCAGCGAGTTGGTGCATATCGGCCAGGCGGTGATGACGCTCGACGGCACCATGGACTATTTCATCGACACTGTCTTCAACTACCCCACGCTGGCGGAGTGTTACAAAGTGGCGGCGTTCAATGGGCTGGGGCGATTGCACAAGTATCAGACGGGGTAGTGGTTGGTGGTTGGTAGTTAGTTGTTAGTGGTGAGTGGGTAGTGGTTAGTGGTTGTCATCCCTCAGGGGTTAAAACCCCTTGACTTTTGGCTCTTTTCGGCACGACTGAAGTCGTGCCCTGATACAAAGCGGATTGATGAAACACCCTCTAATCACTGAACACTAACCACTAATCATCAGCCGCTATCCCTGCTCATCCACTGGAGGGTGTTATGACTACGGCGATCGGCGTCGTCATCACGGACCATATCGCGGCGGCACGGCTGGAGGAACTGCAGCTGGCCGGGAAGGTGCTGCGCTATCCCGGCGACCCGGATCAAGTGGGGGCGCTTGAGGCGATTCCCGACAGCGAATTGGTCGATCTTCTCGCGCAGCAAATCAAGAGCCTGGCGGACGGCAAAGCCGGACCAGACAAGGCGGATCGTATCGACGCGGACCGAATCGACGCGATCGGGGTCGCCGTTCCCGGGTTCGTGCGCTCGGGCGTGATCGAGGAATCGCCCAATCTGCCGCAGATGAAGGGCACGCGGCTGGCGGACCAGCTGACCGCGGCGCTCAAGGAGCGCGGCATCTCGGCCCCGGTGCATATCGCCAATGACGCGGACGCCATCGCCGCGGGAGTGGCTGCCACGCGCGGCCGGCTCGACAAACTGACCCGCGTCTGGACCATCGGAAACGGCATTGGATACGGGCGCTGGCCGCACGCCGAGGGCGTATGGGAGGGCGGGCATATCACGGTGACGCTCGACCCCAAAGAGCGCTACTGCGGATGCGGCGGCATCGGGCATCTCGAAGGCATCATGGGCTATCGCGCCATGCGCTTGCGCTTTCTCGATCTCGAGCCCGAAGAGGTCTTTGCCAACGCCAAAACCGGCGACGTGCGTTGCCGCCACTTTGTGGACCTGTGGCATCGCGCCCTGGCCGCGGCCACCGCCTCGTTCATTCACCTGGCGGGGCCGGGGCGCTTTTACTTCACTGGAAAGAATGTGGATTTCCTGGAACTGCCGCTGCTGCGCACGCACCTTGAAACCATGGTCCGGATGAGCCCGCTGCAGAGTTTTTCACTGGAAACTCTGGCCTCGGACGACGAAATCGCGCTGATCGGCGCGGGCGTGAGCGCATTGCGGGCGGTAAGCCGGTGAGGATCAGGGAGTAGAGTGACCAAAGTAGACTCGCCACAAAGCCCTGCTTTGCATCTAACGAGTCAATGTAAGTCGGCCCACTCTTTTACAACTCCCCTATGACTGCTGAACAAACCCCGTCCCGAGTTCTTGTCGTCGATGACGAGCACGTCATCGCCGACTCAATCGCACTGATTTTGAGGGGACGGGGGTTCGATTCTCGCGCTGTCTACTGCGGCGAGGATGCAGCCGAGCTGGCACTTACCTGGAAGCCCGACGCAGTGATTGCCGACGTGGTCATGGGAAAAATGGACGGCGTCGCCCTGGCCATCTATCTGGCGCAAGCGCTGCCCTCGTGCAAGGTACTTCTCATCTCGGGCAATATCGCCACTTCGCAAATGCTGGACGAATCAAAAAAGCTCGGACACGACTTCCCTATTCTGGCGAAGCCGTTCCCCCCTGAATACGTTTTCGAATTTCTCAGTCAGTCGGGCGCCGTGGGAAGAGCCTGACCGACCTTCAAAATCACGTTCAGATTCCTTCCAGACTTGCAGAAACCTGAAATCCACCCTCAGCGCTTGCGCAGATAGGTGTGCGACAGCCGATCGTGCCAGGTGAGGCGGCCGTCGTCGAAGAGCGCCCAAACCACGCCCAGACCGAGCGGCAAGACCGACAGCAGCAGCGCGAGCAGGCGACCGCAGCGTTGCCCTCTGCTGGTGGTGTAACCCGAAAACGTATTGAGCTCGATGCCGGCGTACCTCATTCCAGGCGTGGCCCGAGCCAGCGTCATGAAGCAAGCGTAATAGGCAACGCCGATGGCGAGAAGCGCGACCGCGGCGCCGAACTCCATCGTACGAACGCCGGGCAGTTCGCTGGCGTTGGATGCGATCAGCGTTGCAGCGACCACCAGCGCGGCGGCAATCAAAGTGCCATCGACGAAAGCCGCAAGCAGACGCCGGCTAAAAGGCGCCGGCGCGATCTCGGGCGCGGGCCGGGGCGCGGCCTCGTCGAGGATCTCGTTGGGGAACACGTCGGGGAACTCGCCGGGGAACTCGTCGACAAGCGGCACCCGCCGCTGCGCTCCGAAGTCCCCGCTTGGAAGTTGCAACTCCAGACTCATGGATGGAGGCAGGGGCTGCAGGGTCATATCCGACCATTCGGTATGCATCCATTCCGGTGACGCCGGCGGGTCCATGGTGGCCGGCGCGGGTTCGGTGGAGATGGCGGCGGGATCGACCTCAAAGATGCTCAACTGGGGCGCGGATCCGGCCTCGGCCAGGGGGCCTTCCGCGCGCCGCGGACGCACCCTGCGGGTCGCAATCATTTCCCGCGGGAACTGGATGAGGTTGGCGTAAATGGGCTGAGCGAATTCGCCCGGCTCAGCCAGATGTGCCTCCGTAATGGACGGACGATCGTAACGAGGCAAGGCGCGATAGGATGCGGTCTCATCCTGTTCCGTGTCGGTTTCCAGCTCCCACCCTGGCGCAATCGCCGCCTCATGGTGGACCTGGGGCCGCTCCGCGAGCTTTTGCGGCGGCGCAACCGCCACCGGCCCGGCGTGGCGCTTAGAGATAGGCTCGGGCTCCCATTCGGGCTCGGCAGAGGTCGCGGCTTCAAGGCCGTCGAGAACGTACTGAAAGGCGGCCTGCGCCTGCTGTGCGGCTTTGGAGGCAGCCTCAGCGGCATGTACTGCGGCGCGTGCCTCGCGGGTGAGCATTTCGCTGTAGCTTGGGGCATTGGCGTATCGCGCGGCCACCCGCGCAGCGGCCTGGGCGGCCCGGCTGCCACGCGCGTGCCGGTTTTCAGTGGGTGCGGCGATTTCTCCTGCCGGATAAGTCTTGCTCCTCAAGTGTGCCGCTACGCGGCGATTGACTTCCTGCTTCCACTCAGGGAATAGAACAGCAGTATGAAGTGATGTACTCAATGCTCCTGCATCCCTTCTGCTGCACGGGCCGCGTTCCCAGCTCGCGCGCATGATGTGGTCCGCGCCGCAGCCCGAAAACCGAACCGAATCAACGCAGACGATGCTCAACAACCAAGGAAAGAGGATCACGAACAAAGGCGGGTGCGCTCGGGTGAATGGGTTCCTCACCGCGGAGTCGACCCGGCTTGTACAGTTACCAGAGCGACGAGGAGTGCGTCCTATCTGATGCGGCCAGCTTTGCTATGCTGAGCCTTACACCGGTTTGAGTCAGGGATGCGTCCTCGTAATTTAGTATGTATCACGCTGCTGGCTGCCTGTCACCTGCAACTGGGCGCACAGGCCCCTCAAGTGTTGACGAATGCGGTACCTGCGGCGCAACGTGAGACGGGCGGCGCGGAAGGATCCGGTTCGCCTTCTGTCGTGCCCACTGCGACAGACACGTCCGGCGATCTGCCTGATGACCCGGGCCAGGAACTTGTGCCACTGGCCGTGCCGGAAGCGGCGCCGGAAACCGGAACTCCCGTGGAATGGGAGGCGAAAAACCAGGAGTGGGCCGGCGATACGCTGACCCTGACCGGCGACGTGGTGTTCCACTACCGCGATTACGTGATTCGCGCCGACAGCGTAACCTACAACCGGGCGACCACCGAACTGGAAGCCGACGGGCATCTGCAGCTGACCGGCGGCCCCAACGACGTGCTCATCAATGCCTCGCACGGCGACATGCGGCTCAACATGCATACCGCTCGCTTCTACAACGTGAACGGGTCGCAGGGCGTGCATGCCATGGGGCACACAGTGGTGTATTCCACGACGACCCCGCTGCTGTTCTCGGGCCGGGTGCTGCTCGAAACAGGCGAGGGCCATTACCGCATCGTCGACGGCTCCATGACGAACTGCCGGCTTCCCCATCCCGACTGGCGGATCATCGCGCACTCGATCAAGCTGGACGACGAAAAGGCATCGACGTCGAATGCGTTCTTCGAATTTCTCGGCGTGCCGATCTTCTATCTGCCTTATCTGCACCATCCGGCAAACGACACCGGCCGGGTGAGCGGACTGCTGACTCCAGTGATCAGCAACGGATCGTCGATTCGCGGCTACACGTTGGGCGAGCAGGTGTACTGGGCAATCAACCGCAGCATGGATATGGTGGTGGGCGCGGAATACTTCAGCAAGCGCGGCTGGGCGCCCAATGGCGATTTCCGCTACAAAGGACCGGGCCTCGACCATCTGACCGCGCGCTGGAACGCGCTGCTCGACCGCGGCGTCGAAGAGGCAGTGACGGTATCGACGGCTTATCCCACCGGCTACGAACTGGTGAATCAGGGAGGCGTCGACGTCACGGTGCTGGGGCGCAAGGACTTTACATCGCAAACCCGCCTTGCCGGCACCATGGAATATCTGTCGAGCTATGTGTACCGGCTGGTCTTCGACGACAACTATTCGCAGGCCATCAGCTCCCAGGTGGCGAGCGATGTGGTGTTCACCCATAACCATCGGGGAACGATGCCCTCAGTATGGCTTGACCGATTTGAGTCTTTCGCCAGCACCACCAATGGCAACGAAGTAAGGATCCTGCGCTTGCCGCTGGTGCGCTACGACGTGCTGGACCGGCCACTCGGCAGCTCGCCGCTGTATTGGGGATTGGGATCGTCGATCGGCTATCTGAACCGCTCCGAACCTTTCTTCCACTCGCGCAACGTGGGGCGAGTGGACTTTTATCCGCATCTTTCCATGCCGCTCTCAGCGGCAGGCTGGAGCTTCCTGCCTGAAGTTGCACTGCGCGAAACTGCGTACACCATCAGCCAGACGCCCAGGCTCACGGGCCCATTCACCACGCCCGTGCTCAGCCACAGTCCACTCAACAGGGCGGACCTGGAGGCGTCGATCGACATTCGTCCGCCGGCGCTGGAACGGGACTACGAGCTTCCTTTCTTGCATCGCGAGTTGCGCCACGTGATCGAGCCGGAATTGAATTACCGGTATGTCGGCGGAATCGGTACTCAGGCTCAAAATGTGCTCCTGTTCGACACCACCGACATTGCCAGCAACGTGAATGAGGCCGGCTTCTCGCTTACGCAGCGGTTCTATTTGCGGCCGACGGGCGAAAAACCGTGCGGCGCAAGCGGCGGGGATGGGAACGACGGGGATGCCGGCGACGGCCCCGACGCCAACGTTAACACCGCGGGCGATAGCGGGAAAACTGTCTGCCTCAGCGCGCCGCGCGAGTGGGCGACGTGGGAGATCGCGCAGGAGTACTTTATCGATCCGAACTTTGGCGGAGCGCTTATTCCCGGCCGGCGCAATGTCTTCGATGCCACGCTGGACCTGATGGCGCCGACGTTCCTCACTTCGGCGCGCAACATTGCGCCCATCGCTTCGCGCATCCGGTTCGAAGCCATCGACAATCTGCGCATCCAGTGGGATCTGGCGTACGACACCATCGCGGGCCAGCTGGCCGCGGACAATTTGTTCGCTGGCTACAGCTTTGGCCGCACTACACTGGGCATCGGACACGCGCTGCTGAACGCCGTGGACGACCAGGTGACGAACGGCTCGACGCCCAGCACTCCCGCCACTTTCTCTAATCTCAAGAGCCAGCAGATACAGCCCTTCCTCGAAATCGGCAAGCCGAGCGGCAACGGACTCAACCTGGCGGTGAACGGCGGCTACGACTTTGTGCAGCACGAGGTGCAGTACGGAGGCGCGCAGGCGGTCTACAACTGGAATTGCTGCGGCCTGACCCTCGGCTACCGGCGCTTCGAACTGGGCACGGTCGGCTCCACGAGCCGCGACGAAACCCAGTGGCTCTACAGCTTCACCCTCGCCAACTTCGGAGCCGTGGGCGACATCCGCCGGTCCAACTCGGTCTTCCGCGATCCCGCACTGCCGCCGGCGTATTGAAGACAGGGAATAGGGAGCAGGGAATAGGGAGTAGAAAAAAACCTCCCGCTGCGGGCCGCTTTCTATTCCCTACTGGCTACTCCCTATTCACTGCTTGATGATTGCCTTTCCGCGCCCCAAGCGTCCATCGCATATCGACAGGGCGGTGGCACGCAAAAAGCAGCTGGTGCTGTGAGGGTTTTCTACTCCCTACTGGCTACTCCCTGCTCCCTGCTCTGGAGTATCCTTTCCTGAGGGGAAATCAATTTGTTCAATGCTCGTTTTTTAGCCGGAATGCTCCTTCTTAGCCTGACTGTTGGCTGTAGAGCACAAGTCGCCGCACCATCCGCGCCCGATCCCGCGCTTAGTCGTCGCATCGAGATTTTAGTTCGCTCGCAGTTTGACCTGCCCGCAGACGTTACGCTGAGCATTGGCGCGCGCAAGCCCAGCCAGTTTACGGGCTACGAGACGCTGCCCATCACCATCACGCA
>Ga0182024_10024511_pt1 | contig 10714 bp, 8 predicted proteins | sample P32metaG_FD_120480 | JGI IMG/M metagenome (GOLD analysis project Ga0182024, IMG submission 120480) | Permafrost microbial communities from Stordalen Mire, Sweden - P3-2 metaG (Illumina Assembly) | ecosystem: Environmental > Terrestrial > Soil > Wetlands > Permafrost | place: Sweden: Stordalen...
AGAAGGTGCTGAAGCCAGAGACCGGGCGCAAGCCACCGTTCGGCGAGGGGCAGCCTTCTCCGGCGTAAATCAAATTTGCTTATAAGAGATGAGGCGGCTTTCATGCCGCCTCATCTCTTTAATTCAGCAATTTAAGGACCCCTCTTATGTTCACCCGTCCCGCACTCCTTCTCCGAGTTGAGGAAGCCTGCCTGCTCCTCGTCTCGGCTCTGGCCTATGCTCACTTCCACTTCAGATGGTTGCTCTTCGGCGTACTTTTCCTTACCCCGGATCTGTTTATGCTGGGCTACCTCGTCAATCCGCGAGCAGGATCAGCGCTTTACAACCTTGGACACGTCCTCTTCGTCCCGCTGACCCTGTTTGCTCTGGCTTATGGTGCGAGCCGGCCTCTGCTCATGGCGATTGCCATCATCTGGATCAGCCATATCGCCTTCGACCGGCTGCTTGGCTATGGGTTGAAGTATCCGGTACGCTTTAAAGACACACACCTTCAACATCTTGACTAGATGCGACAATAGTGGCGATGCGCGCCTTTCTTTGCTTTCTGCTGCTGATTCCGGCTGTTGGTTGCGGCTATCACACTGCCGGATCGGCGACCCATGTGCCCGCTGGGGTGCGGACGCTGGCGGTGCCGGTGTTTGCGAACCGGACGCTGGCGTACCACACGGAGGTGGCATTTACCGCGGCGGTGGTGCGGGAGCTGAACATTCGGACGCGGTACCGGGTGGTGAACTCCGATGCGAAGGGCGCGGACGCAGTGCTGCATGGGACGATCCTGACGCAGACGGTGGCGCCGCTGACCTACGATGCGACCAGCGGGCAGACCGCGAGCTACCTGGTGACGATTACGGCGCAGGTGGTGCTGACGGCGGCGGACGGGCGGGCGCTCTATCGCAATGACGCGCTCTCGTTCTCGTTCCATGATCAGTACCAGTCGACGCAGGACCTGAACGGGTTTATTCAAGAGGACCCGTCGGCGGTGAACCGAATGGCGCGGGAGTTCGCGCAGGCGATGGTGAGCGATATGCTGGAGTCGTTCTGATGAGCCAGGCGCTGCGCAGCTTCGCATCGGTGGACCGCTTTGTGGCGGAGTTGAAGACGCCGGCGCTACGGTCGGGATACGTTCTGGCGGGCGATGAGGTGTTTCTGTATGAGCGCTGCCGGCGCGGGGTGCTGGAGGCTTTGGCGCCGGGGGAGATGCGTGACTTCTGTGTGCAGGATTTAGACCTGGGCGAGGTGAGCATGTTCGAGGTGCTGGACCGCGCACGGACGCCTTCGCTGATGGCGCCGTTCCAGGTGTTCTTCGTGCGCAATGTGAAGTCGTTGCATGGGCGCGGCGCGAAGAAGGAGGAGTTCGCGGCGATCGACGCATACTTCCGCTCGCCGAATCCGCAGGCGCTGATTATTTTTGTGGCCGACCATTTGCGAATCCCGACCGATCTGCGACGGATGGATTTGCAGGATAAAGACCGGTTCGAGCGGATACGGGAGACGCTGGGCGAGTGGTGTGGGGTGGTGGAGCTGGCGCGGGTGGACGAGGCGGACGCGATGCGCTGGGTGGCGGAGACGGCCGAGGCGCGCGGGGTGAAGTTCGAACAGGATGCGGCGCGGGAGCTGGTGGATTCACTGAGCGGTGACATGATGCTGATTGCGAGCGAGGTAGAGAAGCTGCTGCTGTATGTGGAGGCGCGCGGGCGGGTGACGCCGGGCGACGTGGAGACGATGGTGCTGGCGGCCAAGCAGCGATCATTGTACGAGTTGACGGATGCGATCTCGGCGAAGGACCGGCCGCGGGCGCTGCTGCTGCTGAATGGGCTGCTGAATGCTTCGGATGGCGGCGAGGACGCGGCCATCGGGCATATGTACATGCTGGCGCGGACGTTTCGGCAGATGCTGGTGATTCTGGAAAAGAATGTGCGCGATTCGCGAGCGATCTGGCAGGCGCTTTGGCAGGGGTTCCGGATGCCGCCGTTCGCGGCGGAGGACCTGATTCGGCAGGCGCGGCGGTACAAGAGCCGGCGGGAGCTGACACGGGCGATCCGGCTGGTGGCGAAGGCGGACCTGGAGTTGCGCTCCGGGCCGGTGGACAAGCGGCTGGTGCTGGAGCGGCTGGTGATTGCGCTGGCCAGCGAGCCGAAGGTGGAGGCGGTCTCCCTGCAGTATGCGATGGAGATGTGAGAGGCAGTGAATAGTAAGTATTGAGTAGTGAATAGAACGGTGAGGCGCTTGGGAGGGCCCGGGCGGTAATCGTCAGATCGAGGTTGTTGGTCGTTCCTGTTGTTTGGTCTTATCGCGCGATGCTAGAGTGGCAACTCGGCTTGGGTGACCGGGCAGATTTTGGCCGAGGGCGATGCGCATGGCGATGATCACGACGGTGCAACAGCACATCCTGCAGGAGCAGAAGAACATCACCGAGGCGACGGGGACCTTCAGCTGGCTGTTGAGCGGCATTACGCTGGCGACGAAGATGGTGGAGGCGAAGATACGGCTGGCGGGGCTGTCGGACGGGATGGGCGTGCATGGGCAGATCAATGTGCAGGGCGAGACGCAGCAAAAGCTGGACGTGTATGCGAACCAGGCGCTGCTGCACTGCCTTGGCCTGCGCGACAGCGTTGCGGCGCTGGTGAGCGAAGAGGACGAGCAGCCGGTGACGTTCAACCGCGATGCGGAGACGGGCAAGTACATCATTGTGTTCGATCCGCTGGACGGCTCGAGCAACATCGATGTGAACGTGAATGTGGGGACGATCTTCAGCGTGTTGCGGCGCATGCCGGAGGCCGACGGCGATCTGGACGCGTCGATTCTGCAGCCGGGGTATAAGCAGGTGGCGGCCGGGTATGTGGTCTATGGGCCGTCGACGGTGCTGGTGTATACGACCGGCAACGGCGTGCACGGCTTTACGCTCGACCCGTCGATCGGCGCTTACGTGCTAAGCAATGAGCGGATGCAGATGCCGGAGCAGGGGACCTACTACAGCGTGAACGAGGCCAATGCGGCCGGGTTTCCGGAGCCGTACCGGGAATACCTGGCGAAGCTGCGCGGGGGCGAGATGGGCAGGCACTACAGCTCGCGGTATATCGGGAGCCTGGTGGCGGACTTTCACCGGACGCTGCTGAAGGGCGGGGTGTTTCTGTATCCGCCGACGGCGAGGCAGCCAAAGGGCAAGCTGCGGCTGCTGTATGAGGCCAATCCGCTGGCGATGATCGCGGAGGCGGCGGGCGGCGTGGCGCTGGACGGGTGCGGGCGGGTGCTCGACATCAAGCCGGAGAACATCCATCAACGGACGCCGTTCATGGTGGGCGGCAAGTGCGAGATGGCTGCGCTGGCGGAGTGCTTGAAATGAGAGGAAGCGAGTTTTCAGCGGTGGTGACGGACATCCGCGAGGAGTCGCGCGCGGCGGGGCGGCAGCGGTGGCAGGTGTCGCTGGACCGGACAGAGTTTCATGCGGAGGCCGATGCCGGGGTGCTGGTGGCGATGGCGCGGAACGGAGCGCGGCTGGAGATCGCGGTGATCGGCGTGGTGGTGGATGCTGGCGAGACGTGGCATGTGGTGGAGAAGCCGCTGGGCGTGGGAACGGCGGTACGGGGACGGGTCGGTTGAGCGGCAGGTGGGGTGCTGGTACACTCAGAGACAATGTCGGCGCGCCTGCGCCGTGCGTTATACCCCAGCGAGCAAAGGCCGCTCGCCGGGGACTCCGTCTGATGGTGGGGGGCTGTAGCTCAGCTGGGAGAGCGCCTCGTTCGCAACGAGGAGGTCAGCGGTTCGATCCCGCTCAGCTCCACCAATTCACAGGATCACGCTTACAAACCAATCCAGAAGCACGCCTTGCAAAGCCTATGACAGGAATATGACAAATAGGCTATTGCCCTTGCTGCTACGAGCTTTGTATAGTTCGGTCACGCAAGAGGCACCTGTTTCAAGAGCCGTTTCTGGTGTTCGCTCTGTACTGATTTCGCGCCGTCGCGCTTCGATACCAGGGAAACTTTTTGAGAGTCGAGTCGGTATGCACATGCCGGAAAAATTGCAGGAATAAAAAATAAGGAGTGCTGCCCATGCCACGTTTCGATGCCCTTCGCCGATTGACCGCAATGGTTTCGCTGGCTTTAATGTTGATGCCATTTACGGCTACCGTGCCGGCGCAGGACGCGCCACAGCAAGCGCCGGCAGCGGCAGGGCAGCCGCCGGCTCGTGGGCAGGCCGGCGGCGGCGCGGGAGCACGTCCGCCGCGGAGTGAAGGCAAGTCCATCACTGTGGACCACGCCATGAAGACGTCCATACCGGAGCCGGGGCGCGACAACGCCTTCTCGATGACTGTGAGCACATACGGCATCACGGCGACGCTGCAGACGCTGGCGTCGGCGGCGGGGTCGGCGATCCTGGAGAAGGGCGGCAACGCGATTGACGCGGCGATTGCGGCCAACGCGGCCGTAGGCGTGATTGAGCCGAGCATGAACGGCGTCGGTGGCGACCTGTTCATGATCTATTGGGACAACAAGGCGAAGAAGGTCTACGCGCTGAACGCCAGCGGATGGTCGCCGGCGGGATGGACGCCGGAGACGTTCAAGGCGAAGAACGTGACGCGGCTGAGCGGTATCTGGTCGGTGACCGTGCCGGGCGTGGTGGCGGGATGGCAGGCGATGCATGACAAGTTCGGGAAGCTGCCGCTGTCGGAGATACTGAAGCCGGCCGAGGCGCTGGCGGAAAAGGGATTCCCGGTGTCGGAGGCGAACTCGGTGGAGTGGGAAAAGTACGGCATGCCGTTTGCCAATCGCCCGGAGTTTGCGCGGGTCTTCCTGCCGAACGGGACGTATGTGAAGCTGGGCCAAGTGTTCAAGAACCCCGATGTCGCCAAGACGCTGCGCATCATCGGCCAGAAGGGGCGCGACGGCTTCTACAAGGGGCCGATCGCGGACGCGATCCTGAAGACCTCGGCGGCGGAGGGCGGCGTGATGACGGCGGCCGACCTGGCGGACTACCAGCCGGAGTGGGTCGAGCCGGTTTCGACGACCTACCACGGATGGACGGTGTATGAGACGCCGCCGAATACGCAGGGCATCGCGGCGCTCTCCATGCTGAACATCATGGAGCTGTATCCGCTGAAGGATTGGGGACACGACAACCCGAAGACGCTGCACACCGAGATGGAGGCCAAGGCGCTGGCGTATGCCGACATGCTGCATTACGTCGGGGATCCGCGGACGGCGAAGATCCCGATGGCGCGGCTGATCTCCAAGGAACTGGCGCAGGAGCGGGCGAAGGGCATCACCGACCGCTGCAACGCAGAAGTGCTGCCTTCCGCGATCAACGATGCGCTGGCGAAGCTCGGAAGCGAGACGACGTATCTTGCGGTGGTCGACCGTGACGGCAATGAGGTGTCGCTGATCCAGAGCAACTCGGGCAACTTCGGGTCGGGGCTGGTGCCTGAGGGCACTGGGTTTGTGCTGCAGAACCGCGGCGGCGGCTTCACGATGCAGCAGGGGCAGCCGAACTCGGTGGGACCGCACAAGCGACCGCTGCACACCATCATCCCGGCGTTCATGCAGAAGGGCGATGTGTCGATCGGCTTCGGCATCCAGTCGGGCTTCAATCAGGCGCAGGCGCACGCACAGTTCGTGTCGAACGTCGTCGACTTCGGCATGAACATCCAGGCGGCGCTGGATGCGCCGCGGTTCACCAAGGGCAACAGCGGATGCGGCGTGGATGTTGAGGACAGGTATCCACAGGCTGCCATTGACGATCTACGCGCCCGAGGTCACCAGGTCACGATCGTGGCGCCGTACTCGCTGTCCATGGGCAAGGGCAACGCCGTGGGGCATGACAACACGACCGGCGTGAACTTCGGCGCGAGCGATCCGCGTACTGACGGTCAGGCGACACCGGAGATGATGCCCTTTTAGCCATGCGACCTGACCCAATATCAATTTGGCTGGATGCGGAGCATGGAGCCTATGACTCGAAGCATGAGTGTGTCGCCCTTCCGATGTAGTGGCATGGTCGCGGTGGTTGCCGCCCTGCTGGTTGCCGGTGCGGCGTGTGTCGCGCAGGGACAGGGAAGTGCCTCGCCGTGTGCCGATATTCCGAACTCGGACCATCCGAAGGCGACGCTTTCGAACGGGAAGCTAGAGGCGGTGGTATTCCTGCCGGATCCGCAAAATGGATACTATCGCTCGACGCGGTTCGACTGGTCGGGGGTGGTGGGATGCGTCTCGCTGAACGGGCATAAGTTCTTCGGCGAGTGGTTTGCGAAGTACGATCCGCTGAAGAACGACTCGATTGTCGGGCCGGTGGAGGAGTTCCGCACCGACAATGGGACGATGGGCCACTACCCGGCCACTTCGCCGCTGCTGACGATGAGGACCGAGGCGATCGGATACAACCAGGCCAAGCCGGGAGAGCCCTTCCTGAAGCCGGGAGTCGGCGTGCTGCGCAAGATTGACGATAAGCCGTATGCATTTGGGACCCTTTACCCAATCATCGACCTGGGGACGTGGACGACGAAGGTGACGAAGACCTCGGTCACGTTCCAGCAGGTGCTGGATGGGCCGGATGGCTATGCGTATGTCTATACGAAGACCCTGTCGCTGGATGCGAACGGCACGGGTATGACGCTGGAGCACATCCTGAAGAACACGGGGAGCAAGACCATCGATACCAAGGTCTACGACCACGATTTCTTCATGTTCGACGGACAGCCGGCGGGGCCGGGGACCGTGGTCCGCTTCAAATTTGCGCCGAAGCCGGTCGATCCCCTGGGAGACACGGTAAAGGTGGAGGGGAAAGAGATTTCTTTCCTGAAGCCGGTGGAAGCGCGTGCGGCCATCTCCGGCTACCTGACGGGATTTTCCTCCAGCGCCGCCGACTATGACTTCACGGTGGAGGACACGAACCGGAAGATCGGAATCGAGCAGACGTCGGACACCCCGCTTTCGCGGATTTTATTCTGGTCGAACGGCAGCGTGGTCTGCCCGGAGGCCTACATCCATGTACCGGCTGAGCCGGGCAAGACGTCGCACTGGAAGATTCATTACCGGTTCTTCGCTCCATCGCCATAGTTTTTAGTTGCAAGTTGTAGAAAGGGCGCAGTATGTTTTTATTGCAAATTCATATTTGATTCGGCCATCCGCAGATGCGCTTCCAGTGAGACGAATGTAGCTATCAGATGATTCAAACCTGAGATATTCCTCAAGGAGACAAATACGATGCATTGTTCCATCCCAGCGATACGGCTCACAGCGATTGCCCTGCTGCTTTTCTGCGGCGTGGCCTTGAAGGCCCAGACCATTACCGCCAACGTGAACGGTACGGTGACCGATCCGCATGGGGCAGTGATCGTGGGGGCGAAGATCACGGCTACCAACGTCGATACAAACGTAGCGACCCCCACGATCTCGAACAATGCCGGCGTCTACAACATCCGCTTCCTGCAGGTCGGAAGTTACAAGGTGACTGTCGAGGCGGCGGGGTTTGCGACGCAGACCTTTGGGCCGTTTACGCTGGAGGCCAACCAGGACGCGAAGATCGACGCGCCGATGGCGGTCGAAGGCGGGCAGACGCAGGTCGCCGTTCAGGCTGAGGTAGCGCCGCTGCTGAATACGGAGAACGCGATGCTGGCGACGACCCTGGATACGAAGGCGATCGACAACATTCCGCTGGTGGGGCGCGACTTCGCGGAGCTGGTACTCTACGTTCCGGGCGCGGTGGCGACGCAACCGTCAAGCTACACCGGCACCTCGGCGATCGGCGTGGGCTCCACCCAGGCCTCAGTGAACGGCAACCGCGAGCAGTCCAACGACTACCTGCTGGATGGCATCGAGATCGATGAGACATTGAACAACGGCGTCGGCTACGACCCCAGCCCGGACGCTCTGGGTCAGGTACAGGTCATCTCCGCGAACGCGCAGGCCGAGTACGGCAACGTGAACGGAGGCGACGTAGTTGCGCTGCTGAAGAGCGGCACCAACCAGTTCCACGGCAGCGGCTTCTACTACCTCTCCGACTATCACATGGATGCGAATACGTGGGCGGCCGGGCACGCTAACCCGGTGACGCCGAAGGCATCCTATACGCAGCCGGTCTTCGGCGGCACGCTGGGCGGACCGATCTTCCACAATAAGTTGTTTTTCTTCGGCGACTATGAGGGCGGGCGGTACCACCAGGGCGGCGTCGGTACAGCGACGGTGATTACGGCCAAAGAGCGCACAGGAGATTTTTCCGAGCTGCTGTCGACCGTCATGTGCACAACAACCACTCCCTGCGCGTCCAAGGAGATTCAGCTGTACGATGCTACGACGACGGCCTTCACGCCTTATGCCAACAACCAGATTCCGATAAACAATCCTGTAGCGAAATATCTATTTGCCCATCCAGAGCTGTATCCGCTGCCCAACCAGCTGCCAGCAACCGGTACGGGTTCGCCGGCGAGCAGCAATTACTCCGCGCCCTCCAAGAGCCGCAGGTACAACAACCAGGAAGACGTCAAGGTCGATTACAAGGTAACGAGCAGGGATAATCTCTCGGTCCGCTACAGTCAAAGCAACAATGGCAGCACGACCACGCCGGTGCTGGCGCTGACCTTCCCCACGGCCCCGTTGACCCCGGTGAAGGGCTTAGCCATCAATGAGGTGCACACCCTCAATGCATCGATGGTGAATGAATTCCGTGCCGGGTTCATGCGCGTGCATCCCGAGGGCGGTGAGCCTCTGGACACGACCGGGGTCTTTGGGAACAACGGAAATTCCCTTCTCGGTATTCCGGGAGGTCAGGGCGCATCGGGCTTCAGTGGGCAGGTCTTCAGCCCCATTTCCACTACCGGTGTGAAGACGACCAACGGCACCGAGTACGGGACGATCGGCAATTCGGACACGGCCACCACCTATGTTGACAACTCCTTCACCTATGGCGACAACTTCACCTGGCTGAAGGACAAGCACACCTTCAAGTTCGGCGTGCAGTTCCTCCGCTACCAGCAGAACAGCCTCTATCCCGGCAACGATGGCCTGCTCGGCAGCTTCAACTACACGGGGGTCTTCACCTCCGACCCGCAGCCGTCGAACAGCACCAACAACCCGAACGGCAACAACATGCAGGGGTATTCGGTTGCGGACTTCGTGCTGGACCGAGTGGACTACGTCGGCTCGGGAAGCCTGCCCGGGAGCCTGGTGGGGCCGACCGGCATGCGGCAGTGGCGCGATGCGTACTTCGCACAAGACGACTGGAAGCTCACCCCGAAGCTGACCCTCAACCTCGGTTTGCGGTATGAGTACGATCAGCCGATGTACGAGGTCAACAACAAGTGGGCCAGTGTGGACTTCAATACCAAGCAGGAGATATTCGGCGGCGTGGGCGGTTACAGCCGCGCGCTGGTGAATCCGTACTATGGCGGCATCATGCCGCGCATCGGCTTCGCATGGTCGACGACGCCACGGATGGTGGTACGTGGCGGCTATGGCATCCAGAATTATATGGAGGGCACGGGCGCGAACCGCCGGATGAACCTTAACCCGCCATTTACGAATGCCTATGCCGCTACCGCAACATCGCCGAGCGCGACTACCGCGGGCGTGCCGTTCAAGGCGGAGAACGGCTTCTCCAGTGGAGGATCGGGCGCGATCGCATCGTCGGGTACGGCACTGAATGCGTGGGACCCGGCGATTCGACCCGCGTTCATCGGCGAGTTCAGCCTGACAACGGAATACCAGATCAGCAATACTGCCTCCATCAAGGTCGGCTATGTAGGTGAGTCGGGACAGCACCTGGTCAACCACGGAGCAGCCAACCAACTGGTGGTGCCCTGCACTAACTCTGCCGGGGTACCCCAGTCTTTCAGCGCCACCGGCTGTACTACCGGAGCAATTATGGACCTAGCGCCCTTCTATAACCTGGTGGGACAGGCCGGCTCTGTGACCGAAACAACCTCTAACGCCATGATGAACTACAACGCGATGCAGGCGACCCTCCGCCAGCGCGCATGGCACGGCTTGCAGTACACCGTGAACTACACCTACGGGCGCGCTATGACCAATGCCATTGGCTTCTTCGGAGCACCCGACTCCAGCGGCGCCAACAACTATAATGAGAACAACTACAACAATCATGCTGAATATGGTCCGATCGGCGAGGACGTGCATCATAACCTGAGCGGCAACATGGTCTATGACCTTCCCTTCGGACGTGGGCGGATGTTCGGCGGTAATATGAACCGCGCCGTGGACGAGGTGGTTGGCGGTTGGAAGATGGCCTTTACGGCTATCGCCTACTCCGGCTTCCCGATGACCATCAACAACACCACGAACAACGCGGACACCGACAACAAGGCACAGCGCGCGAACCAGTATCGTCCGTTGAAGATTGTCGGTCGCAGCTTCACTAGCTGGTTCGGAACTGATCCTTCGGCGACGTCGTGCGCCACCGCCGGTGTCGACAACGGGGTCTGCGCTTACGGCAACCCGGCGAACGGCACCTACGGCAATGCTGCGGTCAACTCCGAGCGGACGCCCGGCTATCAGCAGTACAACGCCTCGGCCTCGAAAGGCTTCACCGTCTACCACGAGCAGAAGCTGGAGTTTCGGGCCGATGCGGCGAACGTATTCAACCTGACCTCCTGGGGCATCCCCGGCAATACCGCTCAGTCCAGCACCTTCGGTGTGATCAGCAGCGTGCGCAACGGGCCGAGAAAGCTGCAGCTCGACCTGAAGTACACCTTCTAACGCGGCAA
>Ga0182024_10024512_pt1 | contig 10713 bp, 5 predicted proteins | sample P32metaG_FD_120480 | JGI IMG/M metagenome (GOLD analysis project Ga0182024, IMG submission 120480) | Permafrost microbial communities from Stordalen Mire, Sweden - P3-2 metaG (Illumina Assembly) | ecosystem: Environmental > Terrestrial > Soil > Wetlands > Permafrost | place: Sweden: Stordalen...
CCGATGTTTCGCAGATTGACGAACATGCGCGCCGTGTTGACGGTTCCGCCGCCGCGCCCGCCGCCGGTGAAGGCGAGCACGCCGGTCACATCCGGATCCTTGGCGACCGCGCTGGAGAAACTCGCCACCAGCCGGTTCATCGACTGAAAGCTGGTGTCCTGGTCCGCCAGAATGGTCCCGTTGAGCCGGCCCGTGTCCTGTTGCGGGAACAGGCCCGTGGGAATTACAAAGTACAGATAGACCGTAAAGGCAACCGTCGCGCCCGTCAGAATAATCATCGTCAGCGGATGCCTCAGCGACACGGTCAGCGTGCGGCGATAGAAATTGAGCATCGTGTTGAAGACCCATTCGCTGAAGCGGTATATCCGCCCGTGCCGCACTTTCCGCTCGTCGCGCAGCAGGCGGGCGCACATCATCGGCGTGGTGGTCAGCGAGACCAGCAGCGATATCCCGATTGCCACCGACAGCACCACCGCGAATTCACGAAACAGCCGCCCCACCAAGCCGCCCATCAGCAGGATCGGCAGAAACACCGCCACCAGCGACGTGCTCATCGACACGACCGTGAACCCGATCTCCTTCGCCCCGAGCAGCGTGGCCTGCATCGTTGACAGGCCGGCTTCGAGATGGCGCGTGATGTTCTCGATCACCACGATGGCGTCGTCCACCACGAATCCCGTCGCGATCGTCAGCGCCATCAGCGAAAGATTGTCCACGCTGTACCCAGCGAGGTACATCACGCCGAATGTGCCGACCAGCGACACGGGAACCGCCACCGCCGGAATCAGCGTCGTGCGCCAATCGCGCAAAAACGCGAAAACCACCAGCACGACCAGGATGATGGAAATGCACATCGTGAACTGCACCTCCTTCACCGACGAGCGAATGGTGGTGGTGCGGTCCATCACAACAGTGAGTTTCATGGCGGCGGGGATCTGCGCCTGGAGCAGCGGCAGGGCGGCCAGCACACGGTCGCACGTCTGGATGATGTTGGCCCCCGGCTGGCGCGAGATGACGAGCAGCACGGCCGGTTTGCCGTTGGCCAGGCCGCCGGTGCGCACGTCCTCCACCGAATCAATCACCTGCGCGACGTCGCTGACGCGCACGGGCGAGCCGTTGCGGTAGGTGATGACCAGCGGGCGATAGTCCGCGGCCTTGAGCAACTGATCGGTCGCCCCCAGCGACCAGGTGTAACGCCCGTCGGACATTTCTCCCTTGGGGACGTTGGCGTTGGCCGACGCCAGCGCCGTCCGCACGTCCTCCAGCGTCAGGCTCATGGCGCTAAGCTGTGATGGGTTGACCTCCACGCGCACCGCCGGCAGCGCACCGCCGCCGACGTTCACCTGACCCACCCCATCCAGTTGCGACAGCTTCTGCTCGATGATCGAACTGGCCGCGTCGTAGAGATGGGCCTTGTCGTAGATGTCGCTGGTGACGGAAATGATCAGGATCGGCGCGTCGGCAGGATTCACTTTCTGATAGCTGGGATTGCCCGGCAGATCGCTGGGCAGATTGCCGCGTGCCGCGTTGATCGCCGCCTGCACGTCGCGCGCGGCGGCGTCGATGTTGCGCGACAGATCAAACTGAAGCGTGACGGAAGTGCTGCCCAGCGAACTGTTGCTGGTCATCTCCGTCACCGCCGCGATGCGCCCGAACTCGCGCTCCAGCGGCGTGGCGACGGCCGAGGCCATCGTCTCGGGGCTGGCTCCCGGCAGGCTGGCGGAGACCTGAATCGTCGGATTATCCACCTGCGGCAGCGGCGCGACGGGCAGCAGGAAATAGGCCAGCCCTCCCGACAGCGCGACGGCCAGCGTGAGCAGCGTGGTGCCGACCGGGCGATGAATGAACGGCGAAGAGATGCTCGGAATCTCGATCATCCGGCCGCCTCCATCCCCGGCAGCGGCGGACTTTCCTTCTCTTCCGTCGTCTGCGTCTCGCCCAGCAGCCGCGTGGCCAGGCGGTCAAACCAGAGATAAATCACCGGCGTGGTGTAGAGCGTGAGAATCTGGCTGAAGATCAGGCCGCCCACGATGGCGATCCCCAGCGGCCGGCGCAGCTCCGAGCCGGTTCCGGTTCCCATCGCCAGCGGCAATCCGCCGAAGAGCGCGGCCATCGTCGTCATCATGATCGGGCGGAAGCGCAGCAGGCACGCCTGGAATATCGCCGCCGTCGGAGATTTCCCTTCCTTGCGCTGCGCTTCCAGCGCGAAGTCCACCATCATGATGCCGTTCTTCTTGACGATTCCGATCAGCAGGATCAGCCCGATCAGCGCAATGACGCTGAAATCCTGCCCGCAGATCAGCAGCGCCAGAACCGCCCCGACTCCGGCCGACGGCAGCGTTGACAGAATTGTCAGCGGATGCACATAACTCTCATACAAAACCCCCAGCACGATGTAGACCGTCACCAGCGCCGCCAGAACCAGAACCGGCTCATTGGACAGCGACGCCTGGAAAGAAGCCGCCGTCCCCTGAAAGCTCGCCTGGATGCTGGGCGGCAGGCCCACGTCGCGCTGCGCCTGATTGATGACCGTCACCGCCTCGCCCAGCGACACGCCCGGCGCGAGATTGAATGAAAGCGTGACGCATGGAAACTGGCCCTGATGATTGATCGCCAGCGGACTGTCCGACTTGGTCAGATGCGTGAAGGCGCCAAGCGGAATCTGCGCTCCGTTGGCGGCCTCGACGTAGAGGTCGTTCAAATCGCGCGTCGTTTTCTGGAACTGCGGCGCGACCTCCAGCACGACGTGATACTGGTTCAACTGCGTGAACATCGTGGAAATCTGGCGCTGGCCGAAGGAGTCATAAAGAGTCTGATCCAACTGGTTGGGCGTGATTCCCAGGCGCGAGGCCGTGTCGCGGTCGATCACAAGCTGGGCGAAGAGCCCGGAATTCTGCTGATCCGTCGCCACGTCCTGCAACTGGGGCATCTGGCTAAGTTTCTCCACCAGCCTGGGCGTCCAGAGATTCAACTCGGCGGGATCGTGGTCTTCCAATGTGTACTGGTATTGCGTGCGGCTGACGCGGTCGTCAACCGTGAGATCCTGCACGGGCTGCATGTAGAGCGTGATTCCCTTCACGGCGGCGAGGCTGGTTGCCAGGCGCTGAATCACCGCCGTCGCCCCCACGCGCTGGTTCAGCGGCTTGAGATTGATCTGAATGCGCCCGCTGTTAATGGTCGTGTTGGTTCCGTCGATCCCGATGAAGCTCGACAAGCTGTCTACCGCGGGATCCTCAAGGATCACCTTCGCCAACGCCTGCTGCCGCTGCGCCATGGCGGCAAACGATATCGCCTCCGGCGCCTGGCTTACGCCGAGAATGACGCCCGTGTCCTGCACCGGGAAAAATCCCTTGGGAATCAGCCAGAACAGATAGCCCGTCAGCCCCAGCGTCGCGACGAACACCATCAGCGTCGCCGTCTGATGCTTCAGCACCCACGCCAGCGTCCGGCCGTAGAAACTGATCACCGCGTCAAAGACTTTTTCGCTCGCATGGTAAAACCAGCTCTGATCCGCTTCGCTCTTGTAGCGCAGCAGGAGCTTGCACATCATCGGCGTCAGCGTCAGCGAGACGAAGGCGGAGATGACGATCGTCACGCTGAGCGTGACCGCGAATTCGCGGAACAGCCGCCCAACGACGTCCCCCATGAACAGCAGCGGTATCAGCGCCGCGATCAGCGAGACGCTCAGCGAGATGATCGTGAACCCGATCTGCTCCGACCCCTTGAGCGCCGCCTCCAGCGGGGCCATCCCCTCCTCGATGTAGCGTGTGACGTTCTCGATCATCACAATGGCGTCGTCCACCACGAAGCCCGTTGAGATCGTCAGCGCCATCAGCGAAAGATTGTCCAGGCTGTAGTTGAGCAGATACATGACGCCGAACGTGCCGACGATGCTCAGCGGAACCGCCACCGACGGAATCACCGTCGCGGCGAGGCTGCGCAGGAACAGGAACATCACCATCACCACCAGCCCGATGGTCAGCATCATCTCAAACTGCACGTCGTCCACGCTGGCCCGGATGGTGATCGTGCGGTCGGTAAGGATGGTCACTTTCACCGACGCCGGCAGCGTCAGTTCAAGCTGCGGCAGAAGTTTCTTGATGTTGTCAGCCACCGAGATGATGTTGGCTCCCGGCTGGCGCTGGATGTTGATGATGACGGCCGGATCGTTGTTCATCCACGCCGCCTCCCGCACGTCCTCGGCGTCGTCGATGACGTTCGCCACGTCCGACAGCGTCACCGCCGACCCGTTGCGATACGCGACCACCAGCGGTTTGTATTGTGCGCTTGAAAGCAACTGGTCGTTGTCGCCGATGGTGCTGGCCTGACTTTTGCCGTCGAACGAACCCTTGGCCTGATTGACGTTGGCCGCGGCGATCACCGCGCGCACGTCCTCCATCCCCAGCCCCATCGACGCCAGCAGCGTCGGATTCACCTGCACGCGCACGGCGGGCTTTTGACCGCCCGTAATGCTCACCAGCCCGACGCCCGACAACTGCGAAATCTTCGGCGCCAGCCGCGTGTCCGCCAGATCCTCGACCTTCGTCAGCGGCATCGAGTCACTGGTCAATCCGAGCGTCAGAATCGGCGTGTCAGCCGGATTGACCTTGCTGTAAATCGGCGGGTTCGGCAAATCCGCGGGCAGATACGTTCCGGCCGAATTGATGGCCTCCTGAACTTCCTGTTCCGCCACGTCAATGTTCAGATCAAGCGAAAACTGCAATGTGATGGAACTGCTCCCCGCCGAACTGGTGCTGGTCATCTGATTCAGGCCGGGAACCTGGCCGAACTGTTTCTCCAGCGGCGCCGTCACCGACGACACGATCACGTCGGGACTGGCCCCGGGATAAAATGTCTGCACCTGAATGGTGGGGTAATCCACTTCCGGCAGCGCCGACACGGGAAGTTGGCGATAGGCGGTGATCCCCACCAGCAGAATCCCGACCATCAGCAGGCTGGTCGCAACCGGCCGCAGGATGAACGGGCGGGACGGACTCATGGACTCTCCTGCGTGGAAGGCGAAGCCTCCACGGTCGCCGCGCCCCCGATCGCACTGGGCGCCGTGGTCGCGCCGCGACGCCCGCGGCCGCGCCCGCCGCCGGGCCTTGTCGTGGGGCCGGCGGCTTGCGACATCGTCACCGTCACCTTGCTGCCCGGCTGAAGTTTGTCCGTGCCGTCCGTCACCACCGTCTCGCCCGGCTGCAATCCCGTAACTGACGTGAAATCTCCCTCGCCCGGACCTTCCTGCACGCTGCGTATGTCCACCGTCATTCCGGCGGGGGAGGCGGAGCCTGTGCCATGGACCACGTAACAAAACGCGCTGCCGTCAGGACCAAGCTGCACCGCCGCCGTGGGAACCAGCACGACGCTCCGGTTTACGCTCACCAGCAGGTGCGCATTGACGAACTGATTGGGGAACAGCGCGTCGTCCTTGTTCTCAAAACTCGCTTTGATCTTGAACGTGCCGGTGGTCGGATCAATCTCATTATCAATCGCCTCGATCTTGCCCGTCGCCAGTTTGTTCTGGTCGGCATGATCGTACGCATCGACCGTCAGCCCGACTCCGCCCCCCGGCGCGCCCAGCACTTGCGGAAGATCATCCTCCGGCAGCGGAAACACCACCGCGATCGGCTGATGCTGCGTCACGACGGCCAAACCGTTGGTGTCCGTCGCATGAACGATGTTCCCCAGATTCACCTGCTGCAAGCCGATCCGACCCGTGATCGGCGAAAGAACGTGGCAATAAACCAGATCCAGCTTCACCGTGTCGATCTGGCTCTGATCCACCTCCACCGCACCCTCGTCCTGTTTTACCGTCGCGCGCTGCGTGGCCATTTGCTGATCTGAAACCGAGCCGTCTTTGTACCCCTGTTCATAGCGCGTCAGGTCGATGTTCGCGTTGTCCAGGTTTGCCTGATCCTTCTCAAGCTGTCCCTCTGCGGCCTCGAGCATCGCCTGATACGGGCGCGGGTCGATTTCCACCAGCGGATCATCCTTTTTGACGTCCTGCCCTTCCTTGTAATAGATCTTCATGATCTCCCCATCCACGCGCGTATGGACGGTGTCGGTGTCGAACGGAGTAACCTGTCCAAGCCCCACCAGATAGATGTGCACGTCGCCGCGAACGGCGTTCGCCGCCACGACCGGGATCGGCCGATCAGCAGCGCTATTCCGCGCCGCCGCCGACGCCCCGCCCATCCCGAGCAAAGACTCAATCCGCGCTCGAAATATCCAGCCGCAAACTACCGCAGCGATCACGACGCAAATCGCGATAATCTTCCAAAGCCATCCACCCCGCCGCGGCGGCGCGGGAGCCGGCCTGCGGACAACGGGCGGCGGCTCTACCAACTTCTCCAACTGACTCGTGAGTTGAGGATTCATGGCGGCTATTCCACAGAATTAGCCACGACTTGATTTCCGGCCCGCGCGCGCCGCACCCAGCGCCGTCCCATTGGCCGGTCCGAAAACGCTTTTGAGTATCTTGGTTGCGCCGACGAGAGATCGGCGATGCTCAGGGGAAAGATTTGACAGTTCAAGTTCCAGTTGCCGCTGCGCCGCCTTGCGCGCCGTCTGCAACACTTCTCGCCCGCGCGGCGTCAGGTCAAACAAAACCTGCCGCCGATCCCACCGGCATCCCTCGCGGACAATCAGCCCCTTGTCCACCAGCCCACCCACGATCCGCGACGCCGTCGGCAACGTCGCGCCCAGATGTTCCGCCACCGCCGACAAACTTGCCTGCGGCGGACGGCTGACTCGACCGAGCGAGCGGAACTGCGCCAGCGAAAGCCCTCCGCGATGGCTCCGCATCTGCCGCCGGATAAACCACATCACCGGCGGCAACGCATCGAGAAGTTCGCCGGCACACTCGTCCGCCGGCGGGGATTTTGTTGTTCGGAGCAACTGTTGCATGGCCTAATTATAACGGCCATGCCTACGCTTTCAACCTCCTCCCAAGCGCCGGCCGCCTACTTTGCCTCCGCCGCTTTTCGCCGACGGCGCAGGAGGCCAAATAGACCCAGGGCCATGACGGACGCGCCGATCGGTTCGGGAACCGCCACGCCCGATCCGCTCATTTCAACCCTCAGGCCCGTCGGATTATTGCCCGAGCCGACGATGGGGTAGTTCTCGACCACGAAATCGAGCGTATTGGTTCCAGCCGTGAAGTTCGAACCCACCGGGATGGTGAACTTTACGTTTCCCAGGCCGGTCACATTGCCGCCCCCCTGGCTGATGCCAAGAGACGTGCCGTTGAGGGAAACGCTAATGAGGATATCGTCCTCGATGTACGTTCCCGCGATGCTTACCGTCGACGGATTCAGGCCCGCCAGGCTGAAGGTGGTCTGATACGTGTAGTACATGGTCGTACTCGCTGGCTCGTTGCCGACGTCGCCTTCGTCGGCGTGCGGCGCAATCCATTCGGAGAGCGTATCGCTGTCGAGCTCCCAAGGACCATTTGAGCCAATCGGGTAGTTCGGAAATGTTCCTTCGACGTCGTCACCATCATTCGTCTCGACCACTTGCGCGCTAAACGGCGTGGCAGGCCCGCCCGTCGGAACGGTCGTGATCGTCCAGTGCGGATCGGGGTTCCCGGAGGGGAACGGGCCGAGCGTGGACACCAGCGTCGCTGGCACACCCGTCGTCGAATTATTTGTCTCCACGCCCGTATTGTACAGCGTTGTAATCGGCACGATCGCCGCGACCGCCGGTTTAGCGCACGCCAGCATCAAAAGCGGCGCCACATACCGCGTGACCTTTCGAGATTTGCTCATACTCCGTGCTCCTTTCAAATTGGGATAATTCACTTTGTTTCCAAATAGAATTCGTTCACGTTCCGCGTTTCTTGTTTTGTCCGCCGTGTTGGCCCGCGACGGCATCACCGCCGGCGACTCGAAGATTCCGATCACCGGCAGTTGCCGAATCAGCCGCTCCTCGCCCAACGACATTGACTCGTCTTCAATCACGCCCCACCGCTGCCGCGGCCACCGATCCCCCAGCCGCCGCGCGAACTCCTCGATGCTCACGTCCCCCAGCCGGCACGGCGTCAGCAAAAGATCAGCCTGCAGCACCTGCAATAATTCCAGGGCATGCCGCCCCGATTGCGCGTGCACCACCTCCGCAGGCCGGAGCCAGTCCCCGAACTCCGGCAGATCGACCGCCAGCACTGTCGCGTTTCGGCTCTGGTCGCTCGCCAGATGCTCTACCACGTCGTTGAGTGTTAGAAGTGTTTCCATGTATGAACCTCTATACGAATCCGATGCCAGCACGGTGCGCAAGCCCGAATTGGTTCGCTATTCACGATGGAGACTTGACTTAAGGGAATTGCACCGCCGATCCTCTGCGCCAGGACAACCCACCGCCATGGCCGGTCCAATCCCTGCGGATCAGCAGCTAACTCCCCTCGCATCCGCGGCTTGCGCGACGACCTACCATTTTGGCAAGTGCTCCGCGCGCAGCACCGCCAAAATGGTTGTAATCACTTCAATGCAATTCAGATTCGGGGGTTAGATTCGGGAATGACGAAGCGCGGATTTTCCAAAGGGAATGTTCAACGCGCGGATGCGCCGGTTGAGCCGTCGCGGCTCAATGCCGAGCATGCGCGACGCCTCGGCCCGATTGTTGCGAGTCCGCCGCAGCGCCTCGACGATCGTCCGCCGCTCCACCGATTCCAGATTGATGTCCGAAACCGCCGCCGCCGGGATAGCCGCGTCGCTCAGGTGCGGCGGCAGATCGGCCGGCTCAATGAAGTCCCCGTCCGTCAGCACCGCCGCGTGCTCCATCACGTTGAACAACTCGCGAATGTTCCCCGGCCATGAATAGCGAAGCAGCAACTCCGCCGCCTCGTGCGACAACTGCTTGGCTTCGCCGCCCGACGGGGCGAATCGCTCGAGGATCATCGATGCCAGCGGCAGCACGTCCGCCTGCCGCTCCCGCAGCGGCGGCAGATTCATGCAGAGCACACTCAGCCGGAAATACAAATCCTGGCGGAACGCCCCCTCGGCCACCATCGACTTCAAATCGCGGTGCGTGGCGCAGATGATTCGGATGTCCACCGGGCACGGCCGCGTCTCGCCGACAGGCACAACGCAGCGCTCCTGAATCACCCGCAGCAGTTTGGCCTGCAGGGAGAGCGAAAGCTCGCCAATTTCATCAAAAAACAGCGTTCCGCGATCCGCCGCCCGTACAAACCCCAGCGACTCCCGCAGCGCCCCCGTGAACGCCCCCCGGGCATGACCAAATAGCTGGCTCTCGATGAGTGTTTCGGGCAGCGCCGAGCAATCGACCGTGACAAACGGCTGATCCGCCCGCGGCGAAGATTGATGGATGAAGCGGGCCAGCATCTCCTTGCCGGTCCCGGTCTCACCGAGCAACAGGACAGTAGACGGCCACGCCGCCGCCCGTCGCGCCGCCGTGATCACCGGCTTCATCGCGCTCGATTCGCACACGATGCGTGCCGACGCCCCGCCCGCCCGCGCAGGGCGATCGTCCAGCCACTCTGATTCTCGTTCCAGAATTTCCACAGCGCTTCCTGGTTACGACCTAAGCTCTTCCCGGATACGACTTAATCGAACCGTTGGACGCGCAGAAGGGGGATTCTGATTGCCGCAGACAAATCGCTGTGGAGAAATGCACTAGCTATCTCAGAGCGCAGCAGCATCACCAACACCTCCTGTGCGCTCTTTCCCTTTGTTCAACCCTGAGCTATCTATCTTCCCCAAGTACGACGGGTAAGTCAAGATAGATTTATATTCTTTAACACCAACCCCACACTTCATAGCGAGCAGTTCTGGAAAGATGGGCAATCTATACCTCCAGTCTGGCATCTCGCTTGCGGCGACGCATAGCCAAACTGGAACCCAGGACCACCAAATCCGCCAAACCTGCCGGCCCCGGCACTGAGGAACTGTCATCGCCAACGGCGATCACCTGCAACCCTGACGCGCCCGGCACTTCACTGGAAGAGTTTCCGCCCGGCAACGCCTGGAGGAAGTTCTTGAGCACGTCGGCGAAGTCTGCGAAGTTGGTCGACGCAACCCCCGGATCGTTCGGCGCATACGTGAAATTGCCCTCCGCCCAGTCCGTGCCCGCATTGCCGAAGTATTTGAGCACGATGGCAAAATCACTGAAGTTCACCACGCCGTCGAGGTTCGCGTCGCCCGCCAACGTGTACATCACCAAAATCTGATTCGGCCCCGCCGTTGTGTTCGCGCCGTCGGCGTTCCCATCGCCGTATCCAACTGACACCGTGCTACCGGCGCCCGCCGCCGTGCTGCTGGTGATGACCCCCGCCGTCATTGACGTGCCGGTCCACGCGCCGCCGTTGTATCCGGCGCTCAGTCCGCTGACGACGGCCCCAATCGGATCATTCAACGGCGCGCCAAAGTTGATGGCTATTGCGTTGTTCGTGACATCCAGCACTGAACCTTGATTGATCGTCGGCGGCGACATTGTGACTGTTCCTATGCCGGCCGCGATCCGCACCATCGCGCCGGTCGCGCCGTTGCCGATGGTCAGGCGGCCCGCCCAGGGCAGCGCGCCCGGGCCGCCGACGACCAGCGTCCCCGCGTTCACGATCGTGCCGCCGCCGTAGGTGTTCGAGCCTGCCATCACCAGCGTGCCGCTACCCGTCAGAACAAGGCCGGTGATTCCGCTCGTGTTCGCGATGCTTCCGCCAAACGTGGTTGTGTTCGTCCCAGTGACCGTGAGCGTGATCGC
>Ga0182024_10024513_pt1 | contig 10713 bp, 14 predicted proteins | sample P32metaG_FD_120480 | JGI IMG/M metagenome (GOLD analysis project Ga0182024, IMG submission 120480) | Permafrost microbial communities from Stordalen Mire, Sweden - P3-2 metaG (Illumina Assembly) | ecosystem: Environmental > Terrestrial > Soil > Wetlands > Permafrost | place: Sweden: Stordalen...
AAATAAGTTACAAGGCTTACCACTGCCAAGCTTTGTCAGAACTTTAATCGCCTCCGTAGCTTGCAATATGCCAGTGGCGACGCCGAGTACTCCCGCGTCTTCACAAGTACCGACACTCTCCGGTTTCGGCGGCATAGGGAATACACAACGATAGCATGGGCCCGAATCAACATAATTGTAGGTGTAAAGCTGTCCGTCGTATCGCATTGCAGCTCCGCTGATGAGAGTTATTCTGAGAGCTCGAGAAGTGTCAGAAATAAGATATCGAGCGGATGGATTGTGCGTGCAGTCAAGCACCAGATCATAGCCATTCATTATCGAGACGGCATTCGTGTTGTCGAATACGGCGGTATAGGTGACGGTCTTCACGGAGGGATTGATCCTAGACGGATGTAAATTCAGAAACTCGGAACGACTATAGCGCGGTATACTGCAGAACAATTACTGTTCGATGGCCGTTTTGGCCGACGTTGCTTTCATCCAGCCTATAATCTGTCGTTGCAAATTCGATAGTTCTACGACATCGTGATCGACAACGCCTAGCGTCCCTATATATACTGAATTGCCGGACAGCCCAAACCCCCAGCGCCGACCACTAGGACAGAAGCCGATTTGAGTTTGAGCTGAGCTTCAAGGCATTCCATCCCTGAGTGTGCGATTGAGATGCGTCGTAGAAAAATGAGAGACACAAGACAAGCCAAAGTTCTCGAGGGTCATTTGTCTCCCATAACGGCGATACTCGTCTAATCGAAGCGGCAAGGAATCAACGTCTTGTTTCCCCGGACTCGACGACTCCTCTAGGTATCGTAGACGCCCCTTCGTCTCTGCAAGTTCTCTTTCTAGCGCAGCTATCCGTTCTCGGAGAGCAGGAACCGATATTAAATGGCAATTGAGTCTGACCCAAAAACGTTCTGGCGCTTAGATTTTTATGTTCCTGGCTCACCTCTTCTCTCGACGCTTCCGTCTCTTCTTATGCGCTCAAGCCGTTTCTTCTACCGCTTTGCAGTTATTAGTTCGTAGAAACGCCTCTACTAGTAGTCGCAGGCGTAGCGGTGTTGCCTGTCACGTGAGAGGGTTGCCCTTTCAAAAGACCCGTTGTTTTGAGCTGCGTTCTTCCGCGCGCGTTGCTGGGGAGGGATTAGGGCAGGCTGGCGCACTTGCCGCCCTGGTTTCCCCCGGCTAGGCCTATTTCTCCCTTCTGCTGCGCCTCTTTGCCCGGGAGAGATTAGGGCAGGCTGGCGCACTTGCCGCCCTCTGATCACCCGGGCCGGGCCCATTCCTACCGCCCCTGTCAAAACGCCGGCGCCGTCAGCGCGCGTGTTCCCCCCCGGCGCCGCATCTGACTGGTCTGTATCTGCGGCTCGTATCCGAGCATTTGTGCTGACCCGGCCAGCAAACGGGGAAACGGCACCTCCAACGGCGGCGCATTTTTGCGCCTTGGCCTCCCTTTGCCGTCCCTACGCTCCACTTTCTGGGTCCCCGACCGCATTTTTGTTCTTGGCAGGGTTTGACGCGAGATTTCGTATTGGAACTCATCTCTCGTCTCATTCTCCTCATCTCACACCCCCCCGCCGCGCGAGCCAAAGACAACAACAGCTACGGCCCCGTCATCGGCATTGGCGCGTTTCTACCTAGGGTTGTGCGATTCTCTCAACGCTCAAAATTTCTGACAAATTTTCGCGAAGGTCTGCGCTTGTAATGTGAATTGACATTTGCCCTCATCGGCATGTTCCTCTCACTATACTGTCAGCCATGGCGAAAGGGACCAAAACATAAATCTATTCGACGCTTGCCGAGAAACTATAGCGTCTGCGTGGGCCCGGGCACCGGCTACCACGAGGTTGTCCATAACCACTGCGTTGACGAATTAGTAAGCTTCCTGCGCAGAGCGACTTGACATCAGTTGGCTTACAATCTCGTCAAACAGTTGCAACGGACCAGAAGTTGCTAGGTATCCGCACTTCACAGCCGCAGGGAACAGGGCGTTGAAGATGCTGAAATCCGTCTGTCACCCGGGGATGCGCGGTCCAGACACGCGTTTGAACATCCTCTTCCACCGCAACGATCCCCAGCCACTTGCAGGGGCACATGGTCATCCCCGCGCCTTCGTAACATCACGCAAGCCAGAAGTCTCCAGGCTGCCAAACGCGTTTGGGACATCGGAACCATAGGTGATACTTGGGACGCCTACGCCACGGTCGCTACCATTCCCCCACCAGCCGCCTTCCAACGGTATGAGATTCTCTCGCCCGTTGAACAAAAGTACGAGGAGAACGTCAAGGAGCCTTCGTTCGAACTGTCCCAGTTTGCTGAAATGCCACCACCCGTCCCACCACAAATCCTACGACCAAAGAAAACCGATGCCTCACCAGATTCCAAGAAGCGCGCGGCATATTCAGGAACCCAGCCGTCTTCATCCGCCACTAAACGACAGAAAATTAACCGTGGGTGAAATGCACTGCGTCCCAAGTTGACAACTGACCAGCGCTACAACAGCCGACGGCGTTCTTCGATCCAGCCCCAACACCCCCCGTACAAGTCATGCTTCCGACCTCACCGCAGGACCGGACCAACACTCTCCGCTCCGCCGCAGCCCCCGCATCGCCAAATTCGGCGCACCGCACCCGGAACCTGTCTCACATTCCGTCAATACCGTAAATCCTATTGTCGTGGACGAAACGGAACCCAAAGCGTCGCCCATGGACCAATGCGGTCTGTACGCTGCGGGAATGCTGCGTGGCTCCTGGGGTGCCATGCATTGCATCAACCTGCTTATCGTCGGATGTTCATTTTGTTACAGATGAAGTCGTATGGATTTGGTACTATGATAGACAAGGGTGCATTCAGTCGGAGGGCATCAATTTCCTTGCAGATGTGCCGAGCTTTCTCGTGCTGCTTTATGCCCTGCAGCGTTTGAAACTTGAACAACGGGGCTTCAACACTTCTCTGGACGACAGAGTAAGCAGAGCACACTTTGGCACGTTCGACCGCAACTACGCCCGGGAAATAGTGGAACCAAAGCCAATGTTTGTGACCATCGACGGGAAGGAGTTTGGGCTGACAGGGGAAGTATATTACTCTACTCTATCAATTATAGGGAGAGGAACTCTCACTGTTGCAGCCACATTTGGAGGTGGTCCACCCGACCAATCCTACGCTGTTAAGATCTCCTGGCCCGAGGAGAGCCGTCCGAACGAGGTGCAGGCGGCGATGGAAAGCGCATAGGGTGACACCGACATCACGAACCATATCCCTAGTTTTGCCACGGAGGATTTCCCATACCGCACAGGGACCGTCCGTAAAGCTCTCGGTATTCCAGACTGCAAGGACGGACGTCCCAACTCCCGGTTATTGCGCGTCATTGTCTTCCCCCGCCTTCAGCCCATTACCTCCCTCAAACGAAGATTTGTTTATTCCTGGCTCGAATGTGTTCGCTGTGCGTGTTACCAAACTTGGCTTACGCGCACTTGTCTTTGAACCATCTCCCAATCTCGCTGGGCCACTTCAAGCTGTGGAAACTTGGTTTTGAACACAGAGGCCCAAGTCTTGGCAACCTTATGGCGGATCCGGTGACCCGACGCGGCATGCTTAATGACTGGGATCTCAGTTATTGCTCGCAACTCCCTCAAAGCGCTCAACCCCATGGGTAAAGGACCGGAACCGTTCCCTTTATGGCCGTAGAATTACTACGCGACAGTAATTGGAGAGGGTAAAAACCACGCCTCTATCGCCACGACTTCGAGGGGCTCATTTGGATTTTACCGTGGGTGTTCATCCAGTATGATGGTTCGACACTCAAGGAAGCAAAGCTTAAAAGTTGGCGCACCGGCGACTATTTTAAGTGCGGCGCCGCAAAAAGAACTACGCTCGATGAGCCCAACACGCACGACCCCATGACGTCATGGAAGGGCGAATGGCGTATTGCGGAAACGTGTGTGGCTGAACGGCGAACGTAGTACGCGGGGTTCGGCGTCCTACCGCAGGTCACGGTTGTACCGTGGACATATTCATCAGGAAGTAGAACATGACGGGGATGCTGTGCATGCTGTGCGTGCTGCGCCTTTAGTATATCCTTCTAGAGACGTTGCTGAAGATCAATTTGCTTCCGCAGATGATGAAGGCGAAGCTCTTATGCAGGAAATGATTGCCGGACACTATTCGGACGAGCAGCCCACAGACGGCGACCTCACATCTGATCAGAGTGCCGAAGTAGCGGAACTGACGGCGGAGCAAGTATATGAAAGCCTTTGCTACGCACTATATTCGATTCCATCCCTTCGTCCGGCACTGCGGAAACTCGGGTTACGATCGTAACGTTCGCTAGACTTGGCCGAGTACCAATCAGGCCTAAATACCCCACAAAACGTAGTCATTAGCGTTTACGCGGCGATATCGCGCAGTTAAAGACGTGCTCACGCTTGGCATGAAGACGTTTGGCGGGTTGCCGTGGAATGCGTTCTTCGCATCGCCAATCAAACGCTCGTCGTCAGTAAACGAAACCCAGAAGGCGTAAGCATAATACGGCGGCCTTGATTGTTGGCAATAACGTCAATGCGGCCTTTTTGTTGACTGCCACCTCCGGCAGGTTGGGCGGCGGGAAGGACTGAGCTGGTATTTCATTGCGCGGAAGCCAGTCAGCATTCACATAGATAACAAAGTCTACAAATATCATAACTTGAAGAAAATCTCATGAAAAATATGTCCAAAACACCGCCTGCCAGTCTAAGCGCCGTTGGAGTCTCGGACGTACAGCCACCAAGTTGCCGAACTGAATTGATTGAATTAAAGGCCAGCGATAAAACCCTCCTAACTTCGTTTAGTCGGGGACTCTTCCTCACTCGCGGAGAAGGCAAACACTACCAGCATGACTAGCAACGAAACGCCAGTATTTGCGACGGTTAGCTGGGGAGGCGCTTCGCTTCTCTTGCTTTGGATTGACCTTCCCCTGTTGTCTAGAAGAAAGTTCAAACCAGGTTTTCTCTCTTGGAGGCCCTAATTCTGCAGACCGCGAGCCCAGACCACGACATAGAGGCGCGCCCCTTTCCCTTTCTCTCCCATTTTATTTCCAGGCCGAGCTGAACCCCCGCTCTGAACCGGGGAAAATACCGGGAACCCGAAGTTGGAGGACTTCGACAACCTTCCCGATCGCGACTCCGAGTTGGAGGAGGAAGACGAAGGGGAGATCCCCTCAACCAGGTATAAATCTCAGCAGAAGCCGATGTGCCGAAATAGGCTCTTCTCTGATGCGCGTTTACCAGCGCGCCGGCAGCTGCCTCTTACGGAGTTTACCTGGACCCCGCCGCCCCCGTGGCAGAGAAAGAGGAGGGGACGAAAGCAGTTTCTCCGTGCGTCTCTGCCTAGCTTCTTCCCCTGAGCCCATCTGCAACCTGGAAATTTCGCTAGGCCTACCTCCGCCCCAAAGTCAGCGGCTAGCCACGTCAACGACAACAGGGAGGGCCCCAAGCTCACAGGGAGGGCGCTGAAGAAGGCCAAGAGAGCAATGCGTCGGAAAGTCCTCCCTCACCTCCGAGAAAAGAGAAAGGAGCGCAGCCATCAGAGGAGAGAGAAGCGAGCCGTCAACATCCCAACAGAACAGGCCGTCGAAGAGTATCCCATAGCAAAAGGAGGTCGCTGCGGCCGCTCTCTACTGAAAGAAGCTATTACAGCCCTGCGTGCGGGCGATGTAGACAGTATGCGGGAGATACTCCAAAATTTCGAGGAGCTTCCCCAGCCAGAGTGCGCCGCCATTCATACCCGCCCCTTATCAACCACTCTAACACGGCCCTTAGAAACAGCCAAACCCCCACCTCTGTACTCTCAGCCGAGGGCCGGAGAGTTGTTTTCCGTAGTTTTCGAAGCAAAAAGACCACGGATGAATTCCTCTCCAATTTTTCCGCTAAATTATCCGAATTTTCCGAAGCTGTAAACCTCCAGCACTCCTCTCACTCTCGAGGCGAATTCGGATATTTCAATTTCGGTAAACAGCACGGATTCGGGAACAATAACAAGGTGAGTTCCTTGATAATCTTCATCAGCAAGCAGAGACTTAACGCAGCAAAGATGCCTGGCCGGGTCAAGCAGCACCGCGATCATCAAGAGGCGGCTGACTCTCTTCTGAATTCTCCAGAATTCCAAATGCTCATGTAAGCTCAGGTCTTCCGTGAGATGGCCAACGCTAACAGCCTGCTGTTTAAGCCAAGAGGCTTCGCAGCTGACTCAAGAATGGTTCCCCGGCCTGGCAGAAAGGGCAAAAGAGTGCGAACAACATTGGAGGAAATTCTCCGGAGACAAGGACTTAAAAATGGATTTTGGGCTCTGGTGGGTCGCCACCATCAACTTTCCCACAAACGGCTCCGCGAAGTCCTACCTTCACCGGGACTGGAAGAACGTGGCGGGGGGAGTTTGCGCCATTTGGGTTTTCGGTGAGCAGCCTTCCCGCTAAATCAAGCCTGCCTGAAACAAATCAACAGGCGATTTTGACGAGGACAAGGAGTGCTGGCTAGTCTGCTGGGAGTTGAACCTGATTATTCAGGTGCGCCGCGGGTGCTGGGTTTTCATACCCTCTGCACTTATCACGCACGGAAATGTTGACAAGAACGGTGAGCTCAAACTCTCCTCTATCTTCCCCCCCATAAACCCACCCCCTCGCAAATAGAGTTCTCCGTTGAATTTGTTGTCTCCGAGAAGAACGAGCGCCCCACCCCGTCCAACTCCCAGCCCTTCAAGGGAACACGCGGGAGCGTAGTTTTTTATTCCCCGGCCACCTTTTACTCCGTGCTGGGAAGTGATCATTCCACCTTGGTTGCAGCACGTGAGGCTGGCGTCCCTGTGGCAGACCTGGAAAAGTCTGAGGTGGCAAAGTACTTCCCTCTTGTTCCTCAATAAACCTCCCCTGGAGAATATGCCGCCCTCGCGTCCACCGCGACGCTCTCCCCATCTTGTCTCTTGTTGACGCAGTTTTCTATCTTGGTATCGCCATCCAGAGCGCCGTCGGGATTTTTGAACTGTTACCCCCTCAGCGTCCAACCTGAAGTAATATCTCGCTTGTTCCTATTGCAGCGATGACCGTTGAATCATGCCGCTCTCCCGCCGGGCTCCGTTAGCGATCTGACTACGAAGAAGACAGCGACGACAAATATGCCGAGTCCGCCGACGTGGGCGGCCAGAAAATGGGTACTAAAAGTCCAAAAAGTCGCCAAGTTTCTCCTGTTGCTCAATACTGACGAGTTCAAGCGCTGACGCCTGTGCGCTGAACGTCCTGTACCTCGCCCTACGCCGGCGAAGAAAAAGCGGTGCGAAGCATTCTTATCACAAACCCAGGCCCGTCATCACGAGTCAAGGTGTTCGCTAATTGACTATTTCTTCGCTGAATCTGTCAAAATTTTGATCTTGTTTGCCTCAAACCTCGGACACCCTCAAGCGTAGAACCCGTGCAACAGCCCTGTTAAGATATGCCGCAACGCAGGTAGGTACCCGTGGGCAACGCTAAATCTTACATGTGGAGTCGTCAGAATTACCTAAGGAAAAGAAAAACGTAGAAGAAATGACACCCGGCGCTGTTATAAATACCAGCGCCCGTAAAATTGCTAGGAAATCTGGTTTGAGGCGAGGCATTTCAAAGAACTAGCGTAGAAGTGTCCAAGTTCTTCCAAGCTTCACACTCGGTACCGCCGTCGATGTTACTCCAGAGGGTCTCAATGATGCCCTTAGCGGCCTTGACTTCTAAGAAGCCCTTCTCACTGCGAAGCGTCAGAATCTGGAAATGCAGCAACAAACAAATGCCCACCTCCCCAGCGTTAGCAAGGCTCGGGCTTCGTCCCTGGCGTTTCTTTCCTCTAACTCGCCGCACGCCACAACAAGCGGCCGCACTCGCCTGCAGGATTAGCTTATTGGGCAAGTAAGCGGCGAGGGCGTTATGAGCGACCCACAGGAGTGACGTCGAGCTTCGAACATGCTTAAGAGCTGTTTCAATGATAGTTTTGACATGGCTGCAGTTGGAAGGATCCCCTCGCGGCGCTTTCCTCATGACCCGATTCGCAATGATCTATTTAATACAGGCTTAGAATCCGCAGTAAGTGAAGGCTAAGAACCTACTGAGAGCATAGCGAGGTTATTGCGTTCATCGGCATTCTTGACATCAATTCTGGCATTTATGATGGAGCTGCTCAATATGGCAACTTCGTTGTCATCAATGCATTGTTCTGCAGAATTGACACTTGCGAAGTCGAGTACCTGAATGCCGTGAACAATTAGGCCAGGTTGGGTGCGACAGGAAATTACTTGCTTGTCTGGACAAATGTAAGCTTTCGGCTGAGAGGCCGCAAGCTACCTGTAAATCCGCCGCCGAAAGCGCCAGCGTGCGACTCAGCGGGCTGCAAGGTTGAAAAGTAGCCATTGCTGCGCACAAATCAGCCGGCGCCAAGTCCTGCTCAAGCATACGCACCTGATACTTCCGCCTGACAGAGGAAGTGCCGTAGCGTGGAGTCAACGCGGGTAGGGAGGAACTGCTGGTTAAGCGAGAGGACTCTTGGCACCAGCTGCATCAATTGTCGATGCGTGTCGCCTTGCTCGCCCCCCAGCCACTACGTAACGCTTCAGCAGTAGCTCCAACAATGAAGGTTCGCACCCACGGTACAAAACACAAGCAGAGTTGCTGCAGCGTATGTCATTGTAGCGTGCTCAGGAGCGTGAGTGAGCACGTTGTGTTCGTTGAGCATTCTTGCGCAACAGGCTGCTTCATGTCGCCCCCGTTCAACATCGGGGTTGTTGGCATCTAAGAAAGACTGCGGAGCCAGGCGTGCCTGGAGGTGCGTTAGACGTATAACCGCGTAGCGGAGTGACTGATCTTACACGATGAAAACATACAACGCCAAGCAACCCCCGGGCGATACTTAGTGCTGCAGGTTCCTCGACAGCAGCGTTGTCCATCACTAAAGGAATTACAGCTTCAAATACTTCATTGCTGAACACGTGGCCCCCCATGCAGAAGATCGAAGGGCCATTTGTTGCAAAGTATCGGAGCTATTTGTTGTCGCCGTTAGAACGGAATGAGCAGCGCACCACTAGATTAGACATACGGATTCCCTCTCCCATTCGTCAGGGAAAAAGGCTTGGACGGGATCAGGGCCATGGCCAATTTCGTAATCGTAATGTTCGCCAGTTGGAAACTGCGAAATAAGGGCCTGAAGGGGGTCGGCCGTTGTCGTAGCCATCACTGAGCCGACCGGAGTAAAACTTGGCGGAGGTTCCGATAACAAAGATGACCACGATAGAGCTGCGTCTTATGAAACGTAAAGTAAATAATTTTGTAACGCGTAATTTCGGAAACGTACAGTCAAGTTGGGGGAATTCCAACGGGCCATCCGGGAAGCTATTGCTTGAGAAGGAAGAACTTGGCTCAGGGCTTAACCGCAGGGCCTGATCGAGGCTCTCAACGCTCGAGCACAAGTCATGCTCCAAGGCTGATAGTTGCGGAAAACCGTCAAATTGCCCCAGGCCTTCCTGCAGCATAGGTATGAGGGGAGCGGACAACACCATGAAGTCGGAAGCATCAAGCGCGTTGAGAGGCGCCGCGTGGTCGCAGGATAAGGGCGAGTTCACGAGGGGTTGGGAAGCGTAAAAAGCTTGAGCATCTGCGTATTCAATAACAGGCTCCGATTGGTTCGTTGAGTGCAACGGATCCGACGGCGGCTGATGCGTGGAAATTGCAATTTCCTGACTTGACTGAGAGCTCGAACCTTCGGGACTACCGGAGCGGCGATCGGGAGAGCGCAGCGGGCGCCTCCGGCGCCTTGCTTGCCGTTCACTCACGCTCACATACCGGCATTCGATACCCTTCTCGAGGCAACGAACGCAGGGCGGAATGGTTTGGCATGCAGTAGAGCCGGGAGGGATGGGGGCAGTATTGGAACACTGGGAAGGTGGCAAGGTTAGGCGGTATACCGACTACACAATCCGGCCACGTACCCGCACTTTTGCTATCGTGCGGCAGGGGACGCACCCTGTTTTGTTCCTGCGATGTGTTGTCTGCATTGAAGGGTCAGGCCAGGTTTGCCCAAAGTTGGATCAGGGAAAACGCCATCCACCTTGGGCTTTCGCGGTAGCTCATCCATGTCAGCTACTGGGGGGGAAGGAATGGCGAATTGAGCGGGCTGCTAGCCTGCTGGGGTTAATAAGTCGGTAAGTGCCGGGTTTTTGATGCGTGGGGCAAACAGGGCCAACGACAGAATAGGAAACAGCCTTCTAGTTCCGCGGACCCAGACAAGCGAACAACCGATTGCCAAAATATTGGAAACTAAGTTTCGGACAAAATATTGGAAAATAAGCTTTGGACAGCAGCGCCTGCTGTCCATTGATAAGACTTACACCTATACGCGGACCAGCTATAGCTATCCAGGCCCGGTACGCCTGAGGATGTACGCTAGGGCGCAGCTTAGCCTTTCCGGGGAATCTGTTGAAGTGCGGATGCCACGAGGCGCGTTGGGGCTTTACGTCTTGCTAGCACCCTGCAGTCAATTCAAACAGCGTTCCATTGTTCCGGCGCGAACCTGGCCGTTTACGGAGAGAGAAAGGGCTTTTTTCCCTCTTGGGATATGCTTGCCCATGGCGCCCGTGATCATGACGTGAAGGGCATGAACTTGAAGCCCAAGGCACACCAAAACTCTTGCCCGGGATGCCAACAAGATATATCGCGCCTTTGACAATGAAATCCTT
>Ga0182024_10024514_pt1 | contig 10713 bp, 14 predicted proteins | sample P32metaG_FD_120480 | JGI IMG/M metagenome (GOLD analysis project Ga0182024, IMG submission 120480) | Permafrost microbial communities from Stordalen Mire, Sweden - P3-2 metaG (Illumina Assembly) | ecosystem: Environmental > Terrestrial > Soil > Wetlands > Permafrost | place: Sweden: Stordalen...
GGATCCTGCGAAAGAAGGCCGGTAGGTGGGTCATTTCCCTCGTGAGTTGGTCACTAAGGGCCCCATAAGATCGGGCCATCCAAAGGACTCACAACTCCGGTCAGTGAGTGATATGGCGATTTTGCAACAGAAATCGCACAGAACAAAGTTCCACTAACAACTCAGCCAAAAGTCCTACCTCCGTTTGGAAAACGAAGACTGGCTGCGGCTGATCTTAAAGACAGTACCGAAACCCTGAGCACCGCCCGGACCTGAGAAGGTCGTGCCGTACAAATTCCTGGCAGCATCGAAGATTACGCCGGCATAAGGGTAGAGCCCGTCCTTGCCGTTATCGTCGAAGCTGTGCAACAAGGTCTCCTTCCATTCGCCGTTGGTCCCCGATGACAATTGAAAGACGGTGCCGTAATTGCCGTAAACACCGCCGCCTGGCGTTGCCCCGTACAAATTCCCTGCGGCATCGATGTTCAGGCCTTCGACGGGATCGATCCCGTCCTCGCCGTAACCGAAGCTGTGCAACACCTTCTCGGTCCATTTGCCGTTGGTCCCCGGTTCCAGCCGGAAGACGGTACCGAGATTGCGACCGCCGCCAAAGTAGGTTGTGCCATACAAGTTCCCGGCCGCATCGATAGTCAGGCCAGCGTAAGGGAGGAACCCGTCCTTGCCGTAGCCGAAGCTGTGCAATAGCTTCTCCGTCCATTTACCGTTCGCGCCCGGCGTCAACTCGAAAACGGTGCCGCAGCCGTAGCTCTCGCAGTCTGTGCGGTTGGTGCCGCCCCCGGAGGTCGTGCCGTACAGGTTCCCCTTCGCATCGAAAATCACCCCGGCCCATGGGTTGTACCCGTCGTCGTTCTCATAGCTGAAGCTATGCAACACCCTCTCCGTCCACTTGCCGTGAGCTCCCGGTGCCAACCGGAAGACAGTACCAGCGCCGCCATAGGCACCACCCCCAATAGGGGTGCCATACAAGTTTCCGTGTGCGTCGAAGACCAGGCCAGCGGGGTCGGCGCCGTCTTCACCATTGCCAAAGCTATGTAACACTTTCTCTGTCCACTTGCCGCTTACACTACGCGTCAATTGGAAGACGGTGCCGCAGCCGTATCCGCCGAAACCACCGCAGCCTGTGCCGTACGCGCCACCGTCAGAGGTCGTGCCGTACGAGTTCCCGCCAGCGTCGAAGATCAGGCTGTTAAAGGGTTGGCTACCGTCGCTGCCGCCCGTGAAACTGTGTAGCACAGTCTCGGTCCACTTGCCGTTCTCCCCCGGCACCAACTCGAAGACGGTGCCGCAGCCTTGGCCACCGCAGCCTGCGCCGTAAGCACCGCCAGTAGAGGTCGTCCCGTATAAGTTCCCGGCCGCATCGAAGACCAAGCTCGCATCAGGGTTGGCTCCGTCCGTGCCTTTGAAGTCGTACAACACCTTTCCTTTGCTAACTGCAAAGAGGGGAGTTGCGATGATTAGAAATCCGAAAGCCACAGTGAACGCAGTGACGAACAGGATCCGTGGTTTCTCGCGTTGCATGATGAGCCACCCCTAGGTGAAGGGATTTTCTTGATCTCGTTCTTGCCTCAGAAGGCGGCAGCCATTTTACACCCGTTTCCGCCTCGTCATGGGTGAATAAGACTTTCATGTGGAGCCCGTTGGAAGCTTTCCACGCAAGTCTCCAGCAACGGAAAGTCAATAGCTGATGTAACCAGGCGATAGCGCAAGTAAGGTGTTCCGCTAGAAGTGTGCGGGCGAAAACATTCCCATGAGTTCGGGGCGATCCGAAAGCCGCTCCTTGAAGCAAGAAGAATGACAAAACCACACTTGCCACTTCCTCTCAACGGTTTCGAGGGTCAAGCGACGGGGATCGACGTTTGTGGTCACGATCAGCAAACACAAAAGCAGCACGCCCCCATTCCACTTTCGTGTCGCTTGGCATGAACTCCTCCGCACCAGATCATAACTGACGAAACCAGGCGATAGCGCTCAAAACCCCGCATTCCTCCCTTAAGCAGACTTGCATCCCTCAGGCGGTCTGCCGTACTTCCAATGCTTACGGCATGGGAGGCCGCCGCCAATGGGCAAAAACAGAATCAAGCCGAATTACCGTCGCCGAGTGCTTCGCCTACCCGATCTGGATCATTGCAAAGCGGCGGTGCTCAATAGTCTCGGCTCGCCAGCTTCGCGTCGGGTTTACGAGTACGCCATCGATCAATTCATTGCTTGGTACTGCTCCGAGCCTCGGCTCGCTTTCAACCGTATCGTCGTCGTTCGCTACCGCATGTACCTGGAATCAAGAAGGCTGGCGGCGAACACCATCAACCAGCAACTCGCAGCCGTGCGCCGTCTCGCACACGAAGCTGCCGACTCAGGCTTGCTCAGTCCCGAGTTGGCGGCGGGCATCAGCCGAGTCAAGGGAGTTAAACAACTCGGCTTTCGCGCCGGAAACTGGTTGAGTGCAGAACAAAGTTCTGAAGTGCTCCGACACGCTCTTGGCGAAACTATGCGTGCCAAGCGTGACTACGCGATGCTTGCCATGCTGTTTGGTTGTGGTTTTCGCAGATCGGAACTTGTGGGCCTGGAGTTGGATGAAATCCAGATGCGCCAGGGGCACTGGGCCGTGGTTGATCTGATCGGCAAGGGCGGCCACATCCGCACCGTACCCATTCCAAAATGGGTAAAAGCCGCGCTAGATCAGTGGACACGAGCAGCCGGGGTCATGGAGGGAAGGATTTTTCGAGCCGTCGCCAGAGCGGGAAAGGTGTGGGGGAAAGGAATTTCGCAGAACGTCGTGTGGTACGTAGTCAAGAGTTGCTGCGAGAGAGTGGGCTTGGAGCATATTGCGCCGCATGACTTGCGGAGAACCTGTGCGAAGCTGTGCCACAGTAACGGTGGCGAGCTGGAGCAGATTCAATTCTTGCTAGGGCATGCATCCGTCCAAACAACGGAACGCTATCTCGGTTGCAAACAGAATCTCGGCCATCCAGTGAACGACCTTTTTGATCTCAGAACAGACGGGCGGCGGTCGCAGGAAAACGATGATGAATCCGCCACAGTGAAAGCGTCCGATCCGGTAGAAAAGGCATCTGGGCAAGGGGTAGAATGCAGCCACGGAGGACCGGAACATGACCATCCCGTCTGCCACTCAACACACCTATCCCTACCAGAACGAACCGATTTGGTCGAAGTCAGAAAAGCTCATCGCCCGCACAGCCTTCGACGCTGCCCTGGGGCGAGAGCTTCACGAGGTGATTCAGGAAGTAAAGAAGATGGCCAGCCAGATCCAGCAATCGTCGGATCTGTGGGACTTGGAAAGTTACCTGACCCAACGTCGTAAGGAGATTGACCGCAAGTACGATTATCGGTATTCGGAACTCACGCACGTGTTTGGGAAACTTCTGCACGAAAGCCGACTCTGCGAGGAGGAGCTGCACGGCTTACGGGAGAACAAGCTGGAGGCGATCCGTTCTTGCGCCAAGTTCCTGGCCAGGACGGACGCGGCATGACTGGATTTTGAGCGCTATCGCTTGGTTACAACAGTTACTCGCACAACCACCTTTGGCTTGATGCACAAAGAAGAGCCGCCCAAAGCCAGGGCGCTACTAGTGGTAAGGTTGCAGCCTACCGAGGTGCCAAGCCCGCATTCAGACTGAATATCGTGCCCTCGGCTGCTTGTCCCTCGCTGGCAGTACCGCCTACATAAGTCGATCCCCACAGGATCCCATCGTTAGCTTGGATAATCCCTACCGGATAAGCGCCAACAGGAGATGACGTGCTAAAAGGGGTCAGCGTTTGCAGGAGCGACCCATCAGTAGGCGAAAGCGTGATGATATCGCCATAGCCGCTTGCGCCATGGAAATCAGCCACCCAGAAGTTTTTGTCGGTCGCCAATAGAAGTCCATCGGGTTGGCCCCCATCTACCAGACCGTTGTAGAACGGGAAAAGCTGCAGGTCTTTGCCATTCAAGCGAACCTCAGAGAGTCCTATACCGTCCTCTCCCTCGACGCCGTGAAAACCGTAAAGTTCGCCGTCGGGACCGATGGCTCCCGGAGCCCCGCCGGATTGCCTGCGGCTAACCTGGAGAGACTTCGTCTCATTGATGATTTTGAAGACCCCTGTCTTCGGATTGTATGTAAACAACTTTCCGTCACTACCGTAAAGCAGAGCGCCTACGGGCATGAGGGCTTCGGGCTCGTATCCGTCGCTGGTGCCGTTAAAGCTGAAGACAACCTTGTACTCCCGGGTCGATGGAGTAACTTGAAAAATGGCGCCGCAGCCCCCCCCCGCAACGGTTGAGCCCTCCACCGAAGTCCGTGCCGTAGATATTGCCGTCCTTTGCAACAGCCAACGCAGTGACCCCGACTCCGTCTGTACAGTTCCCCTCAGAACAGAATTTGTGGACAATTTGGAAATCGGAACCGTCTTTGCTCAAGCGGAACAACACGCCATCGCCACAGTAGCCATTGCACCCGTCGACTCCGCCATAGACGGTTGTCCCATAGAGTTTGCCGTCCGAGCCTTCCACCAGCAAACCCGGGAGACTGCCGTTCGGGTACGTATCATTTGGTCCAGGAAGGAATGTATGCAGAACGGTCAAGGTTCCGCCCGGCGTCAATGAAAATACTGTCCCGCCGGGGCCTACTCTTCCTCCTGATAGTGAGGAAGTTTGGGTGGTCCCATAGAAATTTCCGTCAGATTCCTGGAGAAGAGAGGCAGGGATGCCGCCACTCGGACACGGTCCGCTGCCACCTTGATCGACGTTGCAGATAAAGGTGTACACCGGGACGGGTTGCTGATTGCCGGCAAAGGCAGTGCTTGCCGAAAGCACAGCAAGAAGAACGACTACCAGTTTCTTCGTCATTGGACTACCACCCATAAGCCGCGCAGACTGTGCCAGGCGGCGCGCTCGCCACCTTGTATCAATCGAACAGAACGCAGTTGTCACCAATTTGTAAAATCTGCCTGGACTCACCTATCACTCAACAAGGATGCCCCCATCCCTCGCTGCCATCCAACCGCGTGACGGTGGGCGCTCGCCACCGACTTGCGGGTGGAATGACGGGCACTACGGAAGTTGGCCTTTTTGGAGATTCGTAGTGATGAACGCCCTTGTGTTGATTAAGTAAGGTGCGACATCTCCCTGACGTTCGGCCAAGTTGGCGTAACATCGCCATTACGCTCATTGATGAGTAGCGCGTGAGAGAGCGTCGTCGCTACTTTCGCTATCCAATCTCGGTTCCAGCCATGGCTCGAAAAAAAGGGGAGCTCGAAATTTTCGGAAGCACTATTAATGTCAGCGAACGCGGAATGGCATTTAGTGGCTCACGTTCGTTGACAGTTGGAGCCGAGGTAACGATGGAGTTCACTCTCACAGACCCGGAACTTACAGTAGCAGCGCAGTCGATTGTCCGTTGGCATAACGCCAGAAATCAATCCGGTCTGTCGTTTGTTTTCTTACCTTTCGACATCAGTTCTGAACTGCAAGGTTGGCTTGCCCGAAAACTGGAAGATCAAATGCCAGGACCCGTAACCCGAAGGTTTCAGTAAGCGGCTTGGTCGTTTCTACCGATATAACCCTCAGAGGCTATGCAATGCAGACAGTGCTAGTGGTGGAAGACAGCAAGTTGTTGCGGACTAACAGCGAGCGGATCCTCAGAAAAGCCGGATATCTCGTCGTCACCGCTGTTGACGGCCTGGAAGCTTTGACGGTCACTCGTGAGAGCCGTCCAGACCTGATCTTGCTGGACATGATGTTGCCTAAGCTTGATGGCCCCTCGGTGCTTCAAGCCCTAAAGGCTGATCCAATGACGGCCCCGATTCCCGTAGTCGTGGTAACTGGTCTATCCCAAAAGAATGAGGAAAAACTGCTGAAGGCGGGGGCGGCGGCGTTCGTAGAAAAAGGGTCGCTGCTGGATAACGAGCAGTCGCTTCTAGACACAATTAAGAAAACTTTGGAAGGTCGCGCCGCTTAGGGGTAGGTCTGTTCGTTTACCTCAGCGTGATCACGGGCGCTGCCGCACTCGAGACGCTCGAAGGCCTCATAGAACTTCCGTGTCGCCTTGCCATGATCTCGAACTGCCTGGCTGATTTCCTAGAAAAAAAGAGAGCATCCCGACCTCCCCCGATTTGGGGCTGCCCTCCCAGAACAGCTCTCCAAGAACTGCTCGGCCCAAACTACACCCATACTGAAAGTTGTAAATAGCACCAACGTGGCGAGGTCTGGCACGCTTGGTAAGGCCGTCTAATGTTCGAAGCGAACCGAGTTGCCTTCACGAAAACGGTAAGCTCTTGGGCAGCGATGCCGAACCTGGAGATTCTAGGGAGACGTATATAGCGCCGGTCGCGAGATGAGTTCGATGAAAATCTTTGTTGCATTGCACGCCTGTGATCTGGCTCGTGCGAAGGTTGACGGTTGAGCGACGAGCAAGATCGCCGTAAGCATCCACGGGTTAAGACACGTGTCCCAGTTGACTTTAATCCCCAGGGCAGGAGAGCCCTCGGGAGTGCGACGGCCGATCTGAGCATCGGAGGCTGCTATTTAAGGATAACGTTCACCTTTCCTATAGGGACGGTTTTAGATGTAAATCTGCAAATTGGCCGCCAGGTTCGAGCGAAGGCGGTCGTGGTTACACAAGACGTTAAGATCGGGAATGGACTCAAGTTTATCGAGATGTCGCCTGAGGATAAAACAACGCTGCGAAATTATTTGGATTGTGACGGACATGCAGCCACGTAGACTCAGGATCGTCAAGCCCCCGCTCCCGCCGATTGGCATTTGCGAGCGCTGCAATTCCCTGTTCAAATCTAACTACAAATCCCAAGAGGACGCGGAGAACCAAATCAAGACGGCGTTCGATACCCACCAGTGCCAGTTGGATGGCAGTCAGAACGCAGGAGAGAAGTAGTTGCGTCATACGGCGCTCAGGTGTACTGCCCTTCCTTGTTGGGGATTCTGAGCGCTTCGCCCGTTTCCCCTCATAGCCCCTTCGCCGCGAATTTGGAACGACGGACTTTGGCAGTCGTTTTGACGCGGCGCTTTCCTCCGGCTTGGTCGCTTCCCATCCTACGACCGCCATGTACTCGGAGATGTTCGCCGGGAAATGCTGCATGACTTCCCGTGGACATCTTGGGCTGTCATTTTCTCTACGGCAGTTTGCCCGTGAGGCCCTTTGGGCTGGAATGAGCGCTTTTGCTCAGTCTCCGTCGAGGGGCTCGGTGTACCTTTGGGACTCAGCTTACAAGGAGGAACACATGACTGACGAAAAGCAGAATCCGAAGCAGCAATCCGAACAACAGCCGCAACAGGCAAACAACCAGCCATCCGGGCAGCAACAAGATCGCAAGCCTGTTCAGACATCTCAGCAACAGGACAGTCAGAAGGATCAGAAAAATACAGAAGTAAAGGAAAAACAGCCCGATCAGTCCCAGGGCAGGAAAGCATCATAAGCGCTGTTTTCGGCGTACTGTTGCCCGGATGGAGCATACATTTTCTTCGTCGCGATTACCTCGTCGTATTGTTTCCACCTTTTGTTGCCTAGTGAAACGATGCGGGCGCTGTACTTTAAGGAGAACAAATGACAATCAAATTGAATCGTTTGCTGTTGTGCCTCGTTCTTGTGGGTCTAACCGCGTCGTGGGCGGTTGCTCAAGATGGGAACAGTGATTCCAAATCAAAATCAGATGTAAGAACAGTTACGGGTTGCTTGACCAAAGGAGACAGTTACGATGAGTTCATGCTGGCCGGAACTGATGGCAGCACGTGGGAGGTGCGGGCTAGTCAGAGCGGCGTGGACCTCGCAAGTCATGTGGGCCACGTAATTTCTGCAACGGGCGTGGTCTCGAACGCCACGGCGCATAACCTTAAGGAAGATACCAAGGACGCGGCGAAAGACACTGGCGTAAAGAAAAACAACACCGAGCACGGGCACTTGAAAATTACGGACGTGCAGATGGTGAGCGATTCGTGCCAAAAGTAGTTAGCCCGTTCATAGTGAACAGAGGGGGCCATTGCCAGGCCCCTTATTTGATTCTTTTCGCTGTCATGCTTTCGGTTCTCAACCCAGCCGCGAATTTGATTTCCTCGCAATCCGCGGATCCCGGGTGCGCTACTAGAAGTGAACTGCAGTCTTTATGCGCGAGCGCCTGATCACTCCGATTCCACAAACCGCTCCGGCTCCTGATGAGAGCTGGCTGGACATCGACCATGTAGCCGTCGTCGAGGTCACATCGGAAAACAAGGAATATCCAGTCGAGTCTGCGCTGGTCTCAGGAGAAACGCAGGGCTGGCGTGCTATAGATTCTGGCTCTCAAACCATCCGCCTAATTTTCGACCAGCAGCAAAACCTTAGACGCATCTCGCTCGTCTTCGAGGAAACCGAGGCAGAACGCACCTAAGAGTTTGTCTTGCGATGGTCTGCGGATAGGGGACGCTCGTTTCGAGAGATTGTGCGCCAGCAGTGGAATTTCAGTCCTCCTAATGCAATACGCGAGATCGAGGAATATCAAGCTCAACTCTCGGATGTCACCGTTGTTGAATTGATTATTGTGCCTGACATCAGTCGAGGAGCGGCTCACGCCTCGCTCAAGAGTCTGCGCCTGTCTTGACTCGCTATTCTCCGGCGTATCCTGGAAACTGCTGTTAAGCGCCATCCGATTCATGGCGACTGACCCTGTTCCCGGCTCCACTGTTTGTTCAGACTGCCGACTTCGTTGTTAGAACTGAGCAGTTCGGATCAGCCGAACTGTTCTTTCCAAGCCTATGCTGTATCTATCGAGGATGGAAGTCGAAGCGATGGGAGCTGCTGTGGCAAGGGAACAGTGGAAATATCGATGTCTGGTTCGTCTTGGAGGGCGACAGGCTCTACCTTCTGCCCGTGCAGGGCTCCGACACGCAGTGGTACAAGAACGTGCTCAAGAACCCGTCGATTCGGATTGATGCGCGGGGTGTGGAAGCAAGTTTGCGAGCTGTTCCCATTACTGATGACAATACAGTGCAATCAGTGATCGAGGAGTTCCGCGAAAAGTACGGCGCAAAAGACGTGAAGAAGTATTATTCGACATTCGATGTCGCAGTTGTGGTTGAACTGAGTTGAACCGCAAAACACCTAACATTGACGGTCGCTCTGATCAAAAACTGAAAGTGAGCGCTTTTGCTCAGTATTCACTTTCGTTTCTGGAGAGAATGACATTCTTGTTTTCGAAACGTGCCACAAAACGCGGTTACTTGGTCTCTATTGCTACTGACCAACAACCGCGGAGGTTCTACAGACAACGCCCATGAAGCAAGCCAGGTTGGCCTGCACGTTAACAAGCAGTCTAATTCTTCTAGTGTTCACAGTGAGTGTGTATCCTGACGCACACGCTCTTCCGTCGTTTGCGCGTCAAACCGGCCAGCGGTGTTCCAGTTGTCACGTCGGGGGTAATTGGCCACAGCTCACCCCGTGGGGGCGCTTCTTCAAGCTCTCCGGGTACACGGCGGGAAAATCGCTCTTTGGCGACAAGGGCGTCGGTCTTAATTATGTTCCCATCGGCGTGTTCGGGCAGTTCGGCGCAACTTGGGCGAGCCAGCCTAACGATTCGCAAGGACAACCTGTGGTTTCGCCGAACGGATCAGTTTCGGCGTATGAATTCACCGGCGAAGCCGGCACCAAGCTGACTGACTTTCTCGGCGTCTTCTACGAATACACAGTCGGCAACAATTTCCCCGGTTGGAAGGGATCAGGGGGGCCCGCTGATGTCCGAGCCGTTCACTTCTTTCATCCCGGTGGCCAGGAACTTCTGGTGGGAATCGACAGCAACAATAACCCTACGTCGCAGGACGTGTGGAATACGCTGCCCAGCTGGGGTTATCCCTTCTATACGTCGCCACAGGCAATGAGCGGACCAGCAAGCCCCATGATCAGCAGCCTGGGCGGGCAGGCGGCGAGCGTCGGTGTCTATGCGCTCCTGAATCGCCAGGTGTATGCGGAAGTCTCCATGTACCGCGTCGCCACCAACTTCTTCCGGTGGATGAGCGCAGGAACTTCCTTTACGGGTGGGGGAGCCAACTACCTCGATGGCTACAACCCCTACTGGCGCGTTTACTGGACCGAGGAGCATGGTCCTCACGTTCTGATGGTGGGTACTTCCGGCATGCACTCCAACGTCTATCCCAACAGTGCTGCGCCTAGCGGCCCCACCAATGTCTTCAACGACTACGGATTCGATGCGCAATATGACTATCTGGGCGGCAGTAATAAGGCTTCCGTGCGCTTCAGCTACATCTATGAGAATCAGTCGTGGAACGCCGCATTCCCGCAAGGCGCTTCATCCACCCTGAACGGGAATATACAGTCACTAAACCTGAACGGCACTTATACCCTTCATGACCGTTGGATCTTCAACGCCGGCTTCTTCGTGAACAACGGCAGTAACAACGCGGCCCTCTATGCCGTCACTTCATCGTCGGGCAGCCAACTTACCGCCTCGCCCAACACCACCGGCTACACGCTGGAACTCGATCGCAACCTTACGCAGAACCTGAAGCTCACCATGCAGTACAACGGCTTCTACAAATTCAACGGACTCACGAGCAACATCGATGGGATGGGGCGGACTCCGGGCGACAATAACACGCTGTGGATGAGCTTGTTCGTGGCGTTCTGAATGGGAAAGGAACCGAGAATGAACACCCGACTTAAGTTCGCAGTTTCGGTCACAAGCGGCGTCATTGCCTTGCTCGTGACTTCTCCC
>Ga0182024_10024515_pt1 | contig 10713 bp, 10 predicted proteins | sample P32metaG_FD_120480 | JGI IMG/M metagenome (GOLD analysis project Ga0182024, IMG submission 120480) | Permafrost microbial communities from Stordalen Mire, Sweden - P3-2 metaG (Illumina Assembly) | ecosystem: Environmental > Terrestrial > Soil > Wetlands > Permafrost | place: Sweden: Stordalen...
CCCCAAGAGCGGCATCCGCGTCGGCATAGTGCCGGATAGCTTCCATCAGGGTCTTGGGTTTGATGTTTTCCATGAATCAAGTATGCCTGAAAAACGTGGGTGTGTCAAGGATATTGTTGCCGACCGCTCTGTCCCTCGCCGCAAACTGCTGATCTTATGTAAGGATCATGGGCGTGGACAGAGCGGTCTGTCCCCTTCTTCCCCACGTGCTAAACTGATCTTGGAGTCTCAAGAAGTGGATCGCCAACTTAAAAAAGTAGTTAAGAACGACGAGTTTAAAGAGCAGGTCTGGCACGGCATCGATTTTTTGACGCATCACACTGACGATGCCAAGAAGTACGGCGCGATCGCGCTGGCAGTATTGTTGGTGGCTGGAGGCACATACTGGTACATTCACCATCAGGCGGATGTGCGGGAAGAAGCGCTGTCGGCGGCCCTGAAGATCGACGACGCCACCGTGGGTCCCAACGTGCAGGCGGCGAACCTGCACTACGCCACGCAGCAGGAAAAAGACCAGGCCACCCAGAAGGCATTCGGCGAGGTGGCGGCGAAATATCACGGCACCGTCGAAGGCGCCATCGCGGGTATGAACCTGGGACAGGCCGCGGTGGATAAAGGCGATATGGCCGGCGGCGAGAAGTATCTGAAAGACGTGGTCGACTCCGCTCCCGCCGCTTATTCCTCGCAGGCGGCATTGGCGCTGGCTCAGCTTTACTCCATCGAAGGCAAGAACGCGGACGCCGAGAAGGTCCTCGACAACCTGATCAAGAACCCGACGATTACGGTATCGAAAGAAGAAGCCCAGCTCGCGTTGGCGAAAGTAAAAGCCAAAACCGATCCGGATGGGGCCCGCAAAATTCTGGAAGGCCTCCGCACGGAGCGATCCGCCATCAGTAAAGCTGCGATGACCGCCTTGGGCGAGCTCGCCGGACAAACGTTCTAACAAGTGTCCGGGCGCATTGCCCATTTAAGGTTTCCGGTCGCATGCGCCCGGGGGCGGCGGTATCCTGAGCTCCCTCACCCTTATCGCAACGAGTTTCAGAGGGATCGCGACCGCATTGTGCATGCCCGCGCGTTCCGGCGCCTGGAGAACAAGACGCAGGTGTTCACCCCCGGCGTATCCGACCATTTCCGCAATCGCCTGACGCACACCATTGAGGTGTCGCAGATCGCGCGCACAGTTTCCGGCGTGCTTGGTCTGGACGAGGATTTGACGGAAGCGCTTTCCCTCGCCCACGACATCGGACATCCTCCATTCGCGCACTCCGGGGAAGCGGAACTGGATCGCCTGATGCGAGGCTATGGCGAGCGGTTCGAGCATAATCTCCACGCGCTTCGGATTGTCGAAAGTTTTGAAAATCCGTACGCGATGTTTCCCGGATTGAACCTGACGTTCGAAGTTCGGGAGGGGATTGTGAAGCACTCGCGCGATTTCGCGCCGGGCGAGATTCCCGAACTGGACGAGTATCTGCCTGGATTAAAACCTCCCCTGGAGGCGCAGTTGATCGACCTGTGCGACGAGATCGCCTACAACACGGCCGACCTCGACGACGGCTACTTTGCCGGGCTGATTAACCCACGCGAAGCTTGTCAAATGGTGGGGAAAATCGCGGAGTTGGACGAAATTCTCGACCAGCAGTATCCAGGCGCCTCCGAACGTGTACGGATGCATGAAATCGTGCGGGGGTTGATCAACTGGCTGGTTTCCGGCTTGATCGAGGGCACCATCGCGGCGGCCGAGGGCTTGCGAAACGTTGAGGATGTTCGCGCCCACGGAGCACGCGTCGCGTGCTTTTCGCCGGAAACCGCAGCCGGAAGCCGGGAACTGAAGGATTTTCTGCGCGCCAAGGTCTACCAGTCCGACCGGCTGGCCGAGGACCGGAAACAGACCGCCGGACTGATCGCGAGCCTGTTCGAGTTCTTCATCGAACATCCAAACCGCTTGCCGGTCAGCTACTTAGAGGAATCCGCCGGGCAGCCCCTCCATCGCCAGGTGTGCGACTATATCGCCGGAATGACGGATGGTTTTCTGGTTCGGACTTGCGAGCAGATGAAGATTCTGTGACGCTGGCAGGCGAAACCGCCTGCCCCACCAAGGTCATATCAACCCTTTTTCCCAGAATTGGTATCAACTTCTTCGCTCGAATGGCGTTTAATAGATTAAGAGGCTGTGGAAAATGCGGAAGTCATTGGTTCTGGCACTGGCCGTTCTCTGTGCAGCAGTGCCGGCATGGACGACGAAGAAGAAATCGGAAGTCGACGCCAAGCGGTTTCAGGAGAAACTAACTAAGGACGAGCAGGTTCTTCATGCGCTCGACCGTCTGACATTCGGGCCACGGCCGGGCGACGTCGAGATCGTCAAAAAGATGGGTGTGAAGAAGTGGATCGATCTGCAGCTTCATCCTGAAAAAATCGCAGAGAATCCCGCGGTAGAGGTGAAACTGGGGCCACTCGAAACACTCCGCATGTCGCAGGCGGACACGGAGGCCAACTATCCGACTCCGCAATTGATACGGGCGATCGCGCAGGGCAGGCAGCCACTTCCGGATGATCCGGTGACGCGCGCCGCGGTGGAGAAGCAGGTCCGGCGCCTGAAGGTGAAGAAAGATCCGCAAGGTTCGGACCCGGTGGGGCCGGCGGTGCCTCTCGACAAGCTGCTCACTCAGACCCAGATCAGGGCGCTGCGCAACGGCACCGCGGATCAGAAACGGGAAGCGCTGGGGTCGATTCCTCCCGAGCAGATGGACGCGGTGGTCATCGCGATGCCGGCTGCTTTGCGGAATCAGCTGATGCCGATCGCGCCGGAAGAATTGCGGCGCAAGCTGGTGCTCTCCAACACGCCTCAACAACTGATCGCATTCGATCTTTCCGAAGGGAAGCTCTATCGCGCGATCCTCTCGAACCGGCAATTGCAGGAGGAGATGGTCGATTTCTGGTACAACCATTTCAACGTTTTTATCGGCAAGGGAAGCGAACGGTACATGGTGCCGAGTTATGAACGCGATGCCATCCGGCCGCACGTTCTGGGGCACTTCCGCGAATTGCTGGAATCGACCGCGACGTCGCCCGCGATGATGTTTTATCTCGATAACTGGGAGAGCGTCGCGCCCGACGTCGCGCGCCGGGGCAGGGGCGGTAAGCAGACCCGCGGTCTTAACGAAAACTACGGACGGGAGTTGCTGGAACTTCATACGCTCGGCGTCGAGGGCGGATACACGCAGAAAGATGTGACCGAGGTCGCGCGCTGCTTCACCGGTTGGACGATCAAGAATCCGCAGGGCGGTTCGATATTCACGTACAACGACCGCGTGCACGACAAGGGCGAGAAGATCGTCCTCGGCGTGAAGATTCCCGCGGGCGGCGGCCGCGAAGATGGCGAAAAGGTGCTGGACATTATCGCCAAGCATCCCTCCACCGCGCGCTTCATCTCGAAGAAGCTGGCGCAGCGCTTCGTGGCCGACGATCCTCCGCAAGCGCTGATTGACCACATGGCGAAGACGTTCCTCGATACCAATGGCGACATTCGCGCGGTGCTGAACACCATGCTGACGTCGAAGGAATTTTTCTCGCAAGGGGCGTATCATGCGAAGGTGAAAACGCCGTTCGAAATGATCATCAGCTCGGTTCGAGCGACGGGCGCGCAGGTGGACTTCGCATTCCCGCTGGCCAATCGCATCGCGCAGTTAGGCGAGCCTCTTTACGCCAAGCTGGAGCCGACCGGTTATTCGAGCGCCAATGCCGAATGGATCAACTCCGCATCGCTGCTGGCGCGCATGAATTTTGCCCTCGACCTGACGCAAAACAAAGTGCAGGGCACCAAGGTGGACCAGGCGCGCTTCAATGAAGATCCCACGCACACCGCGCGGCTGATGCTGTTCACCAACCCAACCGCGACCACGCGCGAGGCGATCGACAAGGCGATCTCCGAGCAGAAAACGAAAAACCCGAAAACCCCACCATCGCCGGCGATGGTGGCTGGATTAGTAATCGGATCGCCGGATTTCCAGCGCCGTTAATTGAGGAGTCAAACATGAATTTCAGCCGCCGCATTTTTCTTAAAAGTTCCGCACTGGCCATGGTTGGCGTCGGCGCCACGCCAGCATGGCTTTCCCGAGCCCTCTATGCCGCCGACGCGCCCTCTCCGCGCAAGAAAGTCCTGGTGGCGATTTTCCAGCGCGGCGCGGTGGACGGCCTGAACGTGGTGATCCCGCACGGCGAAAAACGCTATTACGAAATGCGCCCGACGATCGCCATCCCCCGTCCCAATGGCACGCCGGAAACCGCCATCGACCTGGACGGCATGTTCGGCCTGCACCCCAGCTTGAGCGCTCTCAAGCCGATTTACGATGCGCAGCAGTTGGCGGTTATCGAAGCGGTCGGCTCGCCGGACCCCACGCGTTCGCACTTCGACGCGCAGGATTATATGGAATCCGGCACGCCGGGCCGCAAGGCGACCAACGACGGCTGGCTGAATCGCGCCCTCCCGATGGAACCCGGAAAGCTCTCTCCCGTTCGCGCCATCAGCATGGGCGCTGCCCTGCCTCGCGCGCTGCGCGGCCATAACGACGCGGTGGCGATCAACAATCTGGCCGAATTTCAGGTCAAGGACGCGCCCAGCTCGATGGGTTTTGAGAGCATGTACGGCAATTCCGCCGACAAGGTGCTGAACGGCACCGGACGCGAGACGTTTGAAGCCGTGAAGCTGATGCAATCGATCCAGAAGCAGGCGTACAACCCGGCCAACGGCGCGAAGTATCCGGCCGGACGCCTGGGCCAGTCGCTGATGCAGATTGCCCGGCTGATCAAGTCGGACGTGGGACTGGAGGTCGCCTTCACCGACGTGGGCGGCTGGGATACGCACGTCAATGAAGTGGGCCAGAAGCCGTCGCAAGGGCAACTCGCGAATCTGCTGAGCGACTTCGGCAACGCGCTGGCGGCTTTCTACGCCGATTTGGGAGACCGCATCGCCGACGTCACCGTGGTCACCATGAGCGAGTTCGGCCGCACCGCCAAGGAAAACGGCAACCGCGGCACGGACCACGGCCACGCTAATGTCATGTTCGCCTTCGGCGGAGGCATCAAGGGCGGGAAAGTGTACGGCGACTGGCCTGGCCTGGAACCGGAACAGCTCTACGAGAATCGCGACCTGAACCTGACCACGGATTTTCGCGATGTGCTGGGCGAACTGGTCACCAGGCAGCTGGGCAACCGGAACATGGCCAACGTTTTTCCAGGCTATGATCAGCCGAAATTCCGCGGTCTTATCGTTGGGTAATGGCCGGCTAAGGCCGTCAATCTAGGGACCTACACAAAACTGCCGATAAGCACAATATAGGTAGATTACCTGGACTATGTTGTGGCTTTATCTTTTAGGGGCGGTGACCGCGCTGCTGATTGCGCTGCGGCGGGTGCTGCACCGCCAAACCCCTCTGTCTGATGAGCTTTACTCCACGAAAGTCGCCTTCGATCACCTGCAAAGCGGGGTCGCCTGGGTGCGGGCCGGCGGAACCCTGGGTACCGTAAACTCCTCCCTGGCCGCGACTTTGATGGAGGATCCCAAGAACTTCCTGGACCGCGATTGGCTGACCATGTTCCCCAAACTGGAGCAGGACCGCGTCAAGGAGGCTTATAGCCAGATGCTGCTATCGGGCAAGACCCAGTTCGACACGTATGCCCAGCGCGCCGACGGCACCTATGCGTGGCTGAACGTGCTGCTGGTGGCGGTTCACGATCACCAAATGAGGTTCGTCGGGCACCATTGCCTGGTGCTCGATTCGACGCACGCAAAGATTCTGGAGGATCGCGTGAAGGAACTGGAGCGCGACGCCATCAGCGCCAAACAAGGGTAAACAGCAGATAGACCAGCGGAATGGCCAGGGCGGCGGCGATCAGCATCAGCACCAAACGGCCGGGTTTATAAAGGGTTACTTTGGCGATCAGGCTCGGGTCGGGCTTTACCTTGTGCCCGTTCCGCGCATGAAACATTTCGGCCAGCAACAGCCGGTCGGCGCATTCCTGGCAATCGACGATATGTTCCTCAAAGGCGCGCAGATCCTGGGGCGAGAGCGCGTGGTCGAGATAACGCTCGGCAACGGAGTTCGCGTCGATGTAAGCATGGTCCATCGGATTTTCAACAGCCGCGACCCCATTCTCCCACCGGATCGCGCGATATGGTAGACTGGCAACGAGTAAACAGTACTAGGAGCGTTTGAAGGCAATGTCGAAAGTGTGTGATCTTTGCGGGCGCGGCCCCCAGTTTGGAAACCGGATCAGCCACGCGCACAACGTGACGAAGCGTCGCTGGGACATCAACTTGCAGAAGGTGCACGCAGTGGTCGCGGGCGCTCCGAAGCGCATTAAAGTATGCACGGACTGCATTAAGAGCGGCAAGGTTCAGAAGGCCGCGTAAATCCCTCTCGCGCTTTTATGAGAGCAGCCGTTCTCGAAAAGCCGCGAAATCCACTGGTTATAAGAGAAGTCGCCGAACCGGTCATGAAGCCGGGTCACGTGCTGCTGCGCGTCCGCGCGTGCGGAGTCTGCCGGACGGATCTGCATATTGTTGAAGGCGAACTCGCGCCGCTGCGCAGCCCTTTAATCCCCGGCCATCAGATCGTCGGCGAGGTGGTCGCGGGCTCGGAGGTGGGTGCACGGGTGGGCGTTTCCTGGTTGGGAGGCGTCGACGGATCGTGTCCGTACTGCGTTCGGGCCATGGAAAACCTCTGCGATGCGCCGACGTTCACCGGCTACTCGGTCGACGGAGGGTATGCGGAATACGCCCTGGCCCGGGCAGACTTCGTCTATCCTCTGCCTGACGCCCTGAACGACCTCCACGCCGCGCCACTCCTCTGCGCCGGCATCATCGGCTTCCGCAGCCTGCGCGTCGCCGGAGTGGAGCCGGGCGAAAGCGTCGGCCTGTTCGGTTTCGGCGCGTCCGCGCATCTGACCATCGCGGTTCTGCATGCTTGGAATTGCGAAGTCTACGTGTCGACACGAGGCGCTTCGCACCGTGCGCTGGCGTCGTCGCTGGGCGCGAAATGGGTCGGCGCGGAGACGGACCGGCCGCCGGTCAGTCTGGATCGAGCCGTGACGTTCGCCCCCAGCGGCGATGTCGTCGTTGCGGCGTTGTCGAGTCTGCGAAAAGGTGGGGTAGTCGCGATTAACGCGATTCATCTCGACCGGATGCCGCAATTCGACTACGATTCTCTGCTATGGGGCGAGCGCCAGATCCGTAGCGTAGCGAATATGACGCGCGCCGATGCCCGCGATTTTTTGGAGCTCGCGGCGAAGATCGATCTCAAGCCGCAAGTAACGGTCTTTCCGTTGGAGCAGGCGAATGAGGCGTTGTCGGCGGTGAAAAAGGATCAAATCAACGGGGCTGCGGTAATCGTCTTGTAGGGCGGGCTATTCAGCCTGCAGCCGCCTATCAGGCGGCTCTCCGATCTGCGAGACTTAAATTCCAGGCATGCAGATCGTAAACATCGGCGAGGCGAAGGCCGATCTCTCGGACCTAATTGACCGCGCCGCGGCCGGGGAAGAGATCATCATCGCGCGTGCGGGCAAGCCGGTGGTGCGCTTGCTCGCCTGTCTCGATGAGTTACCCGAGTCGATCGCAGCAGCTTTTCGGGGTGAATGAACCTTTAGGCGAACGGCGAATCCGCCTCGTCGTAGAAACCGGTGTCTCCCAGATACCACAGCAGTTGGTCGAGGACTCTGACTTTGTAGGTACAATCAGTCAAGTCCGCCTGATCGATGACCGGCTCAATTTCGCGGTAAAGGCGAATCCATAGGTCCAAGAAGCTGGCATACCTCGATCGCCCGGGCTCCGGGGCCGTGCGGCGAATGCGACTGATCACCCTCAGAACGGTGACCGCATTGCGGTCGTAAATGGGCACATCGTTCGGGTAACAGCACCACAGGCCCTTTGAGGTGAGCGAAGTCACGTCCCGCGGCGTTATCTTCTTAATTCCTGCCTCGAGCTTTCCAAACTCCGAAAGAATAACACACCTGTCGAGACCCAGAGACTTGCCACCCCGGCCATCGGCGAAGCCAAGAATCTGGTCGGCTACGCCGATCCTTGCCTCGCTGCTAAACCCCATGAGGACCCTGTAGTAGTTCAGCCAGTCAACAAGCGCCTTATTCCGAGATGGCTGGTCCCGATCACGCTCGTCGATCGCGTCGATGACCAAGTTGTCCCTGTCTGCTTGAGTCTTGTCGCGATACCACCCCGTTGCGACGAACTCTTCGGCGAACTTTCTCAGATCCAGCATTAACTGCTACCGCGCCGCTATAATAATAGCGTGATCACCCTCAGCGAGAACGAAGCGCGCCTAGTCGAAGCCCTTCGCACCCTGCCGCCCGCGGCCGCCGATACCGTAATCACCTGGGCAACGCAATTGAGCGATCTCGCGAAAGGCCGGGCTGTGGATTGGTCAGACACGTGGACAGACGAAGACGTGGCTGACCTACAGCGCGCCTCCCTCGCCAATTTTGAGGCTCGGGAGCCACGAAGCAGTTGACCGCTGGCGATGTCGTCATCGCCGCGTTCCCCGGCGCTCAAATGACGAAGACGCGGCCCGCTGTGGTCTTATCGACTGCTGGTTATCATGAGCACGGTGCAGACGTCATTGTGGGCCTGATCACGACCAAATCAGCCGATCCGCTTCGCCCGACTGACTGTGACATCACGGACTGGAAGGCGGCTGGCCTACACGCGCCCTCGCGATTCAGACTCTATGTCGCCACACTGCTCCAGCGCGACGTGCGCGTCGTTGGTAAACTTGCCCGTGACGACTGGCAGGAAGTCCGGCGACGCCTCCAAATTGGAATCGGCGGAGACTAATCGTTATCGCTACTCCCCGACACTTTCAACACCGCTAGAAACGCCTCCTGCGGAATCTCCACCCTCCCGACGCGCTTCATTCTTCGTTTGCCTTCCTTCTGCTTTTCGAGCAGTTTCCGTTTCCGCGAAATGTCGCCGCCGTAGCATTTGGCCAGCACGTTCTTGCGCATCGCGGCGATTGTTTCCCGCGCGATAATCTTGCTTCCGATCGCCGCTTGCAGCGCGACCTCGAACATCTGGCGCGGAATCAGTTTTCTCAGCCGCTCGATCAGAATTTTCCCGCGCTCGTAGGCGAAATCCCGATGGACAATCATCGATAGAGCATCGACAGGCTCGCCCGCGACGAGAACGTCTAGCTTCACCATCGGCGACGCACGATGCCCCGCCAGATGATAATCGAGCGACGCGTATCCGCGAGAGGCCGACTTCAGGCGGTCGTAAAAATCGAGCACGATTTCGTTGAGAGGCATTTCGTACAGCAGCATCACGCGGCCAGCGCCGATGTATTCGAACTTTTTCTGCGTCCCGCGCTTCTCTTCGAGAAGCTTCAGGATCTCGCCGATGTACTCATCGTGGGTGATCACCGTCGCGTCGATAATCGGCTCTTCGATCTGCTTAATGTCCGAGGGGTCGGGAAATTTTGATGGATTGTTGACTTGAACTACGGTGCCATCGGTCAGCGTGATTGCGTACGTCACGCCCGGCGCGGTCGTGATCAGGTCGATTTGAAACTCACGCTCCAGCCGCTCCTGCACGATTTCCAGGTGCAGCAGCCCGAGGAATCCGCAGCGGAATCCGAAGCCTAGCGCCACCGAATTTTCGGGTTCGAAATTGAACGCGCTGTCGTTGAGCCGCAGTTTTTCGAGCGCATCGCGCAGTAGTCCGTGTTCATGAGCCTCGATCGTGTACAACCCAGCGAACACCATCGGCTTCAGGGGTTCGAAGCCTGGCAAAGGCTCGGGCGCGGGATTCGCTACATCGATAATCGTGTCGCCGATCTGCGCATCGGAAACGGTTTTGATATTCGCGAACAGGAAGCCGACCTCGCCCGCCGACAGCTCGTCGCAAGGAATCGGTTTCGGCGATTGATAGCCCACGCCCTCCACTTCGTGCATGCTGTTGTTCGACCAGAGCTTGATCTTGGTCCCCTTGCGCATGGTCCCATCCATCACGCGCGCCAGAATGATGACGCCTCGATACGGATCGAACCAGGAATCGAAAATCAGCGCGCGCAGAGGCGCGTCGGGCGAGCCCTTCGGATGCGGAACCAGCTCCACGATCGCTTCGAGAATTTCGTGAATCCCGATGCCGTTCTTCGCGCTGGCCAGAATCGCACCGCTGGCGTCGAGGCCGATCAGCGACTCGATCTGTTCGCGAATCCTCTCCGGCTCGGCCGACGGCAGGTCGATTTTATTGATTACCGGAATGATTTCGAGATTGTGATGCAGCGCCAGGTAGGTGTTGGCCAAGGTCTGCGCCTCCACGCCCTGCGACGCGTCAACGACGAGAAGCGCGCCCTCGCATGCTTGCAGGCTGCGCGATACTTCGTACGTGAAATCGACGTGGCCCGGCGTGTCGATCAGGTTGAGCTGATACTCGACGCCGCTCCGCGCAATGTAGGTGAGGCGCACGGCGTGAGCCTTGATGGTGATGCCGCGCTCGCGCTCCAGATCCATGGTGTCTAGCACCTGCTCCATCATTTCGCGCTGCGCCAGCGCGTGGGTCGCCTCCAAAAGACGGTCGGCCAGCGTCGACTTGCCGTGATCGATGTGCGCGATGATACTGAAATTTCGGATGAACTCGGGGAGCATGCGGTATGATGAACCTGGAAACCCCTAATTATCCCACGATGTCCGCGGATTCTCTCAATTGGA
>Ga0182024_10024516_pt1 | contig 10712 bp, 9 predicted proteins | sample P32metaG_FD_120480 | JGI IMG/M metagenome (GOLD analysis project Ga0182024, IMG submission 120480) | Permafrost microbial communities from Stordalen Mire, Sweden - P3-2 metaG (Illumina Assembly) | ecosystem: Environmental > Terrestrial > Soil > Wetlands > Permafrost | place: Sweden: Stordalen...
AAAAAGAGGGCCCGCGCCGGCTCCCCTCTCCCCCGTACTCGGGGGAGAGGGGAGCCGATTCTGGCCAATGATCTTGAAATCCGGAAGTTATTCTTCAAGCGTTGCTAGACGGAACCATATTCTTCTTTCCGCAGCGGCCAACTCTTGATACCCTTGGATATGTGAGGGGAGCAGGCGTCAGCCTTGCATCGCAATTACCATCCAATCGGCGGGAAGCATCATGAAACGATGGCGCATCGTCACGTTCCTGGGCATGGCCCTCGTGGCTCTGTCCGTGTCCGCATGTGGCCAGGGCGGCGGCAAGACCGAAGAGCCGGCGAAGAACAAGCCAACCGAAGTAGGCAAGGGTGAGACAGAACCCAAGGCCAAGCCCAAGCTGCGGCTCGCGTTTATCAGCAACAATCCTTTCGGCTTCTGGACCTATGCTCAGCGTGGCTGCGAAGCCGCGGCCGCCGAGCTGGACATCGATCTTGTGTTTCGCCGCCCCTCCAAGGGAACGCAAGCTCAGCAGAAGGAAATCATCGAAGAACTGATGCTGACCGGAATCGATGGCATCGCCATCAGCCCCAATGACGCCAAGAATTTCGTTCCCTTCCTCAAGAACAAGGTGGCGGCCAAGATTCCCCTGGTGATGCAGGACAACGATCTGCCGGACGTGAAAGCCAGGAACTGCTACATCGGCACGCACAACTATCGTGCGGGCCGGGCCGCCGGGGCCCTGGTGAAGAGAGCCGTGCCCAAGGGCAAGATCGTGATTTTCGTGGGCCGCATGGACGTTCCCAATGCTCGCGAACGCCGTCAGGGAGTGCTCGACGTCCTGGCGGGCAAGGATAAGGATCAGCGGGAAATGGCCGAGGAAACGCCGAATGAAAAGGATGTGCAGGTGGGCGATTACCTGCTGGTTGACACCCGCACCGACGGCAGCAACCAGGCCGCCTGCCAGAAAAAAGCCGAGGAAATCCTGCTCATCCACAATGACATTGCCTGCATGATCGGCCTGTGGGAGTACAACCCGCCGGCTATTCTCCAGGCGGTCAAGGCGTCGAATTCGAAGCCCGCGATCGTCGGCTTCGATGAGAATTTCCAGACCCTGGAGGCGATTCAAAAAGGTGAGATCGTCGGCACGGTCGTGCAGAATCCGTACATGTTCGGCTACGAATCGATCAAGATCCTGGCCGGGCTCGCCAGGAAGGACCCGGACGTCTTGAAGCGGAAGGACATCGATGCGGAGAATCGCATTTTCGTCCCGCACCGCGTCGTCGTCCGCAATCCGGGGCAGGAGAAGATCGGCAACTCCGAGACCGTGGATGTGGACGTTTTCTATCCCGAGGCCAAGAAGCTGCGTGGGGAAGGATGACCGCTCTCCTCGAAGCCGTGGACATCTGCAAGAGCTTTCCCGGCGTGCAAGCCCTGGACGGCGTCCAGCTGCGCGTCCCATCGGGCCAGATCCTGGCCGTGGTCGGCGAGAACGGCGCGGGCAAGTCAACGCTGATGAAGATCCTGGGCGGAGTCTACCGCGCCGATCGCGGCACGATCCTCCTGGATGGCCGGCCCGCGTCGATCCACTCCGTCAAGCAGGCGGAGCATCTCGGCATTGTTCTCATCCATCAGGAGCTGAACCTGGCCGAGCATCTGGACGTGGCCGGCAACGTCTTTCTGGGCCGCGAACCGAGGCGCTGGGGTTGGCTCGTCGATCGCTCCATCTACCCGGCGGCCGCGGCCATCACCACGCGGCTCGGCCTCGATGTTTCGCCGCGCACTCTCGTGGGGCGGCTGACGGTCGGGCAGCAGCAGCTGGTCGAAATCGCCCGGGCATTGTCCTTGCGATCGCGGCTGCTCATCCTCGACGAACCAACCTCATCGTTGACGGAAAAGGAGACAGGCCGGCTCTTTGACGTGCTGCGCAACCTGCGCAATGAGGGGCTGGCCATTGTCTACATTTCCCATCGGCTCAAGGAAGTCAACGACATCGCCGATCGCGTCGCCGTCCTTCGCGATGGCCGTAATGCCGGCGAACTATCGCGACAGGAAATCAGCCACGCTGCCATCGTTCACCTGATGGTCAGCCGGGAGCTGAAGCAATTCTTCCAGCGAGCCGGTCGCGTTAGCGACCGGAGTATGCCGAGTGCCGGCGACATCACTCCGGTCGCTGACGCGACCGGCTCGCCAGTCCTGCATGTGCACGGCCTGCGTTGGTGGCCCCGGCAAAAGGAAGGCGTCACTTTCAGCTTGCGGCGCGGCGAGATCGTCGGCCTGGGCGGGCTGATCGGCGCCGGCCGCACCGAACTGGCGGAGACGATCTTCGGCATACGCCGCCGACTTGCCGGTGAAATCCGCATGGAGGACAGGCTGCTGCTTTCGCGCCGGCCCGCCCAGGCCATAGCCGCGGGCATCTTTCTGATTCCCGAAGATCGCCGGCTCCAGGGCCTGATCCTGTCCGACAGCGTGAAGTGCAACATCAGCCTGCCGAACCTGGACCAGTTAAAAACCTGCGGCCTGGTGCGGCCCGCGCCCGAACGACAGTTGGCAAAGACCCAGTCAACGCGTTTCAACGTGCGCACGCCGAGCATCGATCAGCCGGTTGGTTTGCTCAGCGGCGGCAATCAGCAGAAAGTGGTGCTGGCCAAGTGGCTCAGCCGGACGCCGAAGGTGCTCATCCTCGACGAACCGACGCGCGGCGTGGACGTCGGTGCCAAGAGCGAAATCTACGACCTGATCAACCGGTTTGCCGAGCAGGGGTTGGCCGTGCTGATGATTTCCAGCGATCTGGAAGAGATCCTCGGCATGTGCGATCGCGTGCTCGTGATGCACCAGGGCCGGCTAACGGGGGAATTGACGCGGCAGGAAATGTCGGAGGAAGCCGTCATGCGCCTGGCGACGGGAGGAGTATCTTGAAGAAACTGCTGGGCATCACCGTGTTTCTCGCCCTCGTCTACCTGGCGCTCATGCTCTCGCATCCGAATGCCTTTTCGTTGAAAACGCATGTCCTCCTGGGTGAGCGCATCGGGCTTTATGGCATCTTGAGCCTGGCCGCGGGAATGCTGATTGTCACGGGCGGCATCGATCTGTCCATCGGCTCGCTCGTCTGCCTGTCCTCGACCGTTTTCGCACTTCTGGCGGTGAAATTCGAATGGTCCGTGCCCGAGGCCTTCCTCGCTTCACTCCTGGTCGCCGCCCTGGTCGGCTTGACCAATGGTTTGCTGGTGACCAAGCTGCGACTGCAGCCGTTCATGGTGACGCTGTGCGGCCTGTTTATCTTCCGCAGTCTGGCGCGCTGGCTCGCCGGCGACAAGACCGTGGAGGATCTGGCGAACCGATTGGAAGTGGAGGCCGCGTTCTTCAATGGCACCCTGGCGGGCGTGCCGGTTTACCTGATTCTGCTCGCTTTCATGGCGCTGCTGGCCAGCGTCTTTCTGCACCTGAGCGTTCATGGCCGATACTTCTTCGCGATCGGCAGCAATGAGCGCGCCGCTCGTTTTGCCGGGGTCAACGTGGATGGGCACAAGATTGCCGCGTACATGCTCTGCTCCATGCTCACGGCATGCTACAGCTTTCTGGCTCTCATGAAAACCAGCTCTCTCGAACCCGCGGCGATCGGCCAAAACGACGAACTGATGGCCATCGCCGGGGCCGTGCTCGGCGGCTGCACCCTGCGCGGCGGCGAAGGAACCGTTTACGGCATGATCGTCGGCACCATGATCATTCAAATTCTGATGATGATGAACACATTCTGGGCCGTGCCGACCGAGCTGGAAGGCACCATGATCGGCGTCATACTATTACTCGGCGTCATCCTCGATGAACTGCTCCGCCGCCGCGAACGTCTTGGCCGGCAAGACAACGCCTGAACAATGCAAAATCTCCCACGCCGCGGGGTGAGGTACTCCGAACCCCGCGGGTCACGCTACCCCAACGTAGGACGGCTTTCCCAGATTGAAAATCTAAGGAAGAAACAACTGGCCAGTGCCGCGCAGATCTTCGATTCGAAGTAACGAATCAAATAGCTTGTCGATGATCCGATCGGCATGACTCATGCTTGCACGCAGGTGGCCCACGCTCGCAATGGTGAAAACCGGCAAACTGATTCCAAAATAGCTTCCAGGGCTCGGCCTGCATCAGGATCACGAGCAAATCCACGTGCCCCTGAATGTTGACGTCGGCGAGGATTCCCTTCACAGGGATTCTCCATTCACCTTGCCGTTGGCCTGTTGTTGACGCAACCTCTCCGTGATCGTCATGCGCTCAGCCCGAGCCTTCGCGAGCACGTTCTCGACCCATTCAGGATTCTTGCGTTGAGCGCTTCGTTCCCGAATCAGGCGGTCCTCTTCATCGAGCTGGTCTTTGTGCTGCGAATAGTACTGCTCGACGACCTTGATCTCTTCAGATGTTAATGTGGGAATCCACCGCTTGATCTCGTCGTGCGAACATCCATCCTGAAAGTATGGGACAAGATCCTGCACCGTGACACGGCTGGTTGACAATTGCAATCCACGGCCTCGATCAACGATTTGAATGGACCCACTCATGTCATTCTCCTTGCTGCGGCATCCAAAATCAGATGGTATCTTAGCGTGCTCGGTTGCCAAAGGGAAAGTGAAGTAAGTCAAGGTTTCGATTCCAATCGCTGCAAAACGTCTTTGATCCGCAGCCGCTTCTTGAATCGAATCGCGTCGGGGGCAAAGCCATCGCCGCGTTTCTCGTTCCCCGCCGCCACCGCGACCAAGATATTTTGGCCCGCGAAGGTGCGCAACGTTTTCAGCTTGGCTTCCAAATACTCCGGCGTCCAGAAGCCGACGATTTCCAGCAGCACCTTGCGGCCATCCTCATGGCGAAAGACGAAGTCCGGGACAAATACCTTTTGACCCGCGTGCAAGACTTCTCCTTCCCGGATCAGGTTCCAGCCGGATCGCGAATCGGTTCCCCATTGGTGTGCGAAGTCCTCCTCGACCTGCGAGTCGAACTCCTCAGGCACCGGCAAATGGCTGGTCAAGCCGTCCGCCGCCGAAAGATCGAGGCTCGCATTCCAGCGGCCGCGAACGCGCACCAGTGCGTGCATTCGCCAAGCCTGGCATGCAAGAAGCGCGGGCAGAAACTGGGCCATGGCCACGCCGTAGCGACGCGTTTGCCGCAGAACGGACGCGGGGCCGTCGAAATGAAACACGTAGCCGCTCTCCGCTCGCTGGATCGTGTGCATGAGCCTGGCCAGCTTCGCGTAACGCAGGATCACCTTGAAATCTTGCTCGGCCCAAACCGTCAGCGACACGCCATCGAACAGGGCCGCTTGCACCTGGGCCACGTTGTAGCGGGCCAGCAACGCCTGCGGGTTCGGATAGCCGGTGAATTCCTGGAGGCAATGAAACTCCATTACGTCCGCGAAGAGCTGGCGATCGATCTCCTCCCAGGATTGTCCCATTTCGCGGGCGATCTGGGCCTTCACCTCAGCCTCGGCGTGATCGAACTGCCGATCCGGCTCAAGAACCAGCGGATGGCAAACAGCCGCCCGGCGAAAGACCTGGCAGCGCAGGTCCGCAGCTTGACCGAAGCCGGCCCGGTCGAAGACGCTGACGTCGTCGAGCAGCTTGGCAAAGGCGGCGATGCGGCGCAGCGGGCATTCGGGCTCGTCGCGGAAGATGTCGTGGACACCGCGGTGCAGTTCCTGACGCGTCTTGCCGACGCCCTTTCGATAGAGAGCGAGCATGCGCTCGGCGTATTCCGGATAGCGCGCATGCTTGATCCGGGTGAGCCGATCGGGGACGACCTGGCCCTTATCCAAGCTGGCGATGGCGAGTTCCCTGGTAAGCATCGCTGCCTCGTCGTGAGCGGGATCGGCGTTCCTCATTGGTGTCGGCGCAGACCACTTCGTAGAGCGTGGCCGCGGCGTTGCCGGCCCGGCGCAAAATCCGGCCCAAACGCTGCTTGGCTTGCTTGATGGAACCGGTGCCGCCGATGACCACCGCCACCTTCACCTCGGGCAAGTCCACGCCTTCATCCAGCACCTGGTTGGCGACCAGCGCCGGATAGCGCCCCTCGGCCAATCCGGTCAAGACTTCGTGCCGCTCCTTTTTGCCACAGTGATTGAGCAGACACGGAATCAAGAAACGGCGCGAGACATCGCGGGCCATGGCGTTCGAACCAGCAAAGATCAAGCACGGACAGCCGGCATGCAAGCGAAAGATGTCTTCCAGAACGCGCAGCTTTTCCTGGGCGCGATCTTCGATGGACTTCTTCTTCCAGTAGGCGCGCAAGACCTGGCGAGCTTCGGGATCGTTAGCCGCCTGCCCGCACAGGGCGTCCCAGGAAAACACCGGTTCGAGTTTGCGGCGCCGGCAGACAAAAGCGCGGACCTGGGCCGAGAGGCGGTCGTAGAAGGCCTGCTCTTCTTGCGACAGATGGACTGGGATGCGTATCACTTCATAATTCGCGAGCGTGCGGCCGCGAACGTCGGCCAGCGGCAATTCGTAGACGCGCGGCCCGATCAGCGCGTCGAGATCGGCGTGCAAGCCGTCGGAACGTTCGGGCGTGGCGGTCAAGCCGAGCCGACAGGGGGCGGCGGACATCCGGGCCGCATCGCGCCGCATCGGCCCCGGCAAGTGATGACATTCATCGAAGACGATCAAACCGAAGTTCGCTCCGAGTTTATCCATGTGAATGCAGGCGCTGTCGTAGGTGGTGACGGCCACGGGAAGGACGCGAAAGATGTTGTCGCCGATGATGCCCGCGTCGTAGCCGAGGCTTTCGCGAATCCGGCGATGCCATTGATACATGAGATCGCGGACGGGAGCGACAATCAAGGTGGAGATCGCTTGACGCCGCATGATCGCCAGGGCCACTTCCGTTTTCCCGGTGCCGGTCGGCATCACGACGACGCCGCGCCGCAGCTCCTCCCAGGCCGAGATAGCCTGCACTTGTTCGGGGCGCATTCGCGGCAGTTGAACGCTCGGCCAGGTAACGGTTTGCCAATGGGGAACCGTATCTTCCACGATGCAACCCTCGGCGTGCAATCGGCGGCGCAGGGTCATGTAGTCGATGGCGTCGCAGCGCCAGGCGTTGATCCGGCTATCCCAGGTTGGGTTGGCGGTTGCGAGAACGGCTTGCCAGGCCTCTGACGGAAGGGCCGAGATGGTGATGGTTCCGCCAACAAAGCTGAGGCGTGCTCGATCCATGGTTGAAGCGTTGCAAGGTGTCAATCAATGTATGATGAACATTGTGGCACGAATGTACGGCAGGTCAAGAGGTTGCCTTGACAGATTATCGCAGTGGACTATGGTGAGAATTGATTGAAGAAGAACAGGATTCGAAACATGAAAAACAATTCTCCAGGGAAAGACCCCTCACGAAAATCAAGAAATGGCTCCGTTCGCCATCCCGAATGGAAGCCGTTTCTGGACAGCTATCGTGAGCTAAGCGCTCTGACATTCCCGACCGACGCGGAGATCGAAAAAGGCATCGACCTTCTCTGGACCGAGGCTCTGCGAACGCTCCCCCACGACCTGGCGGGCGGCTACACAATCATCGTGCCGAAGGAAGCGGTTTCCTATTTCACCAGGGCCGGCCTGAGCTTCCATGAAAAGCGAGCCATCAGCATCAGTGAATTGCCGCCCGAGGAAGCTGCCAAGCTTCGCAGAGATCAGGGCATTTTTTAACCCCTGGAGAAGCCGTGGCCAAGCGCATCGGACTGCACGAGAACCGAACCAGGGTCATGTTCCATTTGCCGCTCAACGACACGAAGGAAGAGAAAGCCGCGAATAAAGTGGTGCAGTATCTGCAAAGTCAAAAACAAGAAGACGGCGGAGTTAAGGGATTCACTCATTCCGTGTTTCGGCAGACAGTCTTTCGTGGCTGGTGGTGGTCGCAGGCAACGGAACAGTGGTGCCAGGATCAAATCGTTCTCTTCATGGTGGATTTGAAAATCGACTTCGCCGATCAGCGCCTTTCGGCGCAGATCAGAGAACTTAAGAAAACCATTCGCCATTGGTATCGCTATTTCGGCAAGCCGCAAGAAGAAATCTGGGTGGTGGCCCATCCGATTACTCGTTTCGACTAGGCGCTACCGCACCGCAACAAAACCTTGCCACCCCCCGGAGTCGCCGCTTGCTTGACCGCCGTCTGAACCTGGTCTAGCGGGTAAGTCGCCGCCACGGTGGTCGTCAGCACCTTGAGCCGCATGTGCTGGACGATCTGGCGAAAGAGACGCAACATCGTGAGCACATTCTGGGCACGGACCCATTCCGACAGCCAGAATCCCGCGATTTGCTTTTGTCCGGCGATGAGCAAACGCGGCTCCACGGGAATCGGCTCGCCGGATAAGGTGCCATAGACCAGCATCCGGCCATTGGCGCCGAGCGAGCGAGCGGCCCCCAATCCCGCGCTGCCGCCGACCGCGTCCAGGGCGTAAGGAACGCCGGCGCCCTGAGTCAGCTGCAGCGCCCGTTCCTCAATCGTTTCATCGCTGGAACAGATCGTTTCAACGCCGAGCTTCTTGAGCTCGTCCGCTTGCTCTCGACGGCGCACGACGTTGATGGTGCGAAAACCCAAGTGCTGGCCCAGGCGAATCACCATGCGTCCCAGGGCGCTGCCGGCCGCCGTTTGCAGCAGGCATTCGCCGCGCTTGACGCACAGCACGTGCTTGATCATCACCAGCACGGTGGCAGGGTTGACGAAGAACGACGCGACTTGTTCATCCGGCAGATCGTCCGGCACCGGCACCACGTTGCGAGCCGGCAGGACGACGTACTCCGCCCAGTTGCCGCCCAGACTGTTGAGCACGGCCACGCGCCGGCCTGGTTTGAGGCCGCGCAAGAAGCGCAGAATTCCTGGGCCGACCGCGTCGATGACGCCGACGCCTTCGAAGCCGGAGGAGGCCGGGAAGGATGGCAGGTCGCCATAGTTTCCGCGGATTCGCAGCAGGTCCGACGGATTGACCGGGCTGGCGAGCATGCGCACGCGCACCTGGTTGGCTCCGGGCGATGGCGGCATCGGTACTTCGCGCACTTGCAGCACTTCGCGCGGGTCGCCGAAGCGATCGTAGATGACGGCTTTCATGCTGAGCAGTATATGGGTTGTTGCCCAACGATTCCCGCCGTAAGCTGACATTGTGCAGATCCCGTTTAGCCGCGACGCGACGTACTCGGAGCGGAGCGTGGGCGCGAGGGGGCGCCCCGCGCTCCGCTCCGAGTACGTCGCGTCGCGGCTAAACGGGGATGGTGGTTTCCCACTCCAGGATTGTCGATCATGTTCGAGTTCCAAGCGTCCGACGTGAACCTCAGCTGTCAGCCCTTCCGGCAAGCGGCGCCGTCCGCCGAGGTCCAGAAATGGCTCATCGAGATGGTGCAGATGTGCCAACCCGACCGCGTGCGCGTGCTCACCGGCGACACCGAGGAACGCCGGATTCTGCTCGCCCAGGCCGTCGCGGAAGGCGCCTTGATCCAGCTCAATCAGCAGAAGCTGCCCGGCTGCTATCTCCACCGCAGCCAGATCAACGACGTCGCCCGCACCGAGGAATGCACCTTCATCTGCACGCCGAACGAAACCCTGGCAGGCCCGAACAACAACTGGAAGGAACCGCGCCAAGCTTATGCCGAGCTGCGCAAGCTGTTCACCGGGGCCATGCGCGGCCGAACCATGTATGTGCTGCCGTTCGTCATGGGCCCGCTCGGCTCGCCGCTGGCCATGGTCGGCGTCGAGCTGACCGATTCGATTTACGTGGCCATCAGCATGGGCATCATGACTCGCATGGGAACCGCGACCTGGCAGCAGCTCGAGAAAAACGGCGACATCTTCACGCGCTGCCTGCACGCTCTCGGCGACATGCAGCCGGAACATCGCAACATCTGCCATTTCCCGCTCGACAACACCGTGTGGAGCTACGGCTCCGGCTATGGCGGCAACGCTCTCCTGGGCAAAAAGTGTCTCGCCCTGCGCCTGGCCAGCTTCATCGGCTACCGCGAAGGTTGGATGGCCGAGCACATGATGCTCATGGGCGTCACCAGTCCGCAGGGAGAGAAGACGTACATCGCGGGGGCGTTTCCCAGCTCGTGCGGCAAGACGAACTTCGCCATGCTCATACCGCCGGAGAAGTATCGCCAGGCCGGGTGGAAGGTGACGACGGTTGGCGACGACATTGTCTGGATGCACGTCAACCCGAAGGAAGGGCGACTGTACGCGATCAATCCGGAAGCGGGCTATTTCGGCGTCGTGCCGGGCACCAATCCGCGCACCAATGCCAACGCCATGAAAACCATGTCGCACGACACGCTCTACACCAACGTCGGCCTGCTGCCCGACGGCGACGTCTGGTGGGAGGGCAAGACCGACGAACCGCCCAGCGAATGTCTCGACTGGATGGGCCAGCCGTGGAAGCCGGGATGTGGGCGGGTGGTCGCGCATCCCAATAGCCGATTCACCGCGCCGATGACGAACAATCCGGTCCTTGATCCGTGCGTCAACGATCCGGAAGGCGTGCCGGTGTCGGGCATCATCTTCGGCGGCCGGCGCAGCAAGAATGTGCCCCTGGTCTTTCAGGCGTTCAACTGGATTCACGGCGTCTATCTGGGGGCGACGCTCGGCTCGGAAACCACCGCCGCGGCGACGGGACAGGTCGGCGTCGTCCGCAACGATCCGATGGCGATGCTGCCGTTTTGCGGGTACAACATCAACAACTATTTCACGCACTGGATCCGCATGCGCAAGAAGATGAAGGATTGTCCGCGCAT
>Ga0182024_10024517_pt1 | contig 10712 bp, 7 predicted proteins | sample P32metaG_FD_120480 | JGI IMG/M metagenome (GOLD analysis project Ga0182024, IMG submission 120480) | Permafrost microbial communities from Stordalen Mire, Sweden - P3-2 metaG (Illumina Assembly) | ecosystem: Environmental > Terrestrial > Soil > Wetlands > Permafrost | place: Sweden: Stordalen...
AAGATCGCCGCCACGCACGCCGGCATTCCCGCGATGGAGGAGGCTACGTATCGCGGCATCAGCATCAACGCGACCGTCAGTTTTACGCTGCCGCAGGCCATCGCCGTGGCCGAAGCTGTGGAGCGCGGCCTCAAGCGCCGCGAGGCTGAAGGCCTCGACATTTCGACCATGGGCCCCGTGTGCACGCTCATGGTCGGCCGCCTCGATGATTGGCTGAAAGTTCTTCACGACAAGCGGAATCTCTCCGTCGATCCTGGGTATCTCGAGTGGGCCGGCGTTGCCGTTTTCAAGAAGGCCTACCAAATCTATCAAGCCCGCGGCTATCGTCTGCGCCTGCTCTCCGCGGCCTTCCGCAACCACATGCACTGGAGCGAATTCATTGGCGGCGACGTGGTCATTTCGCCGCCCTGCGTCTGGCAAAAACGCTACAACGAGAGCGATATCGAAATCGTCAATCGCATCGATGATCCAGTTGCCCCGCGCATTGTTGAAACGCTGCTTGACAAGTTCCCCGACTTCGCGCGCGCTTACAACGAAAACGGCCTCACACCCGCAGAGTTCGACACCTTCGGTAGCACGCGTCGCACCTTGCGCCAGTTCATTGCGGCCGTCGCCGAAATGAACGCGATCGTCCGCGACGTGATCCTGCCGAATCCGGATACTGAGTAACAGGGAATAGGGAGTAGCCAATAGCGAGTAGAAAAACAGGGAGCGAGCCGTCGTCATGGGCGCTCGATGCGCAAAAAGTTCCCAAGGGACTGCTGGGTGCGAGAAGTCCCATGGAATCAGCGCAAATGATCGTTTATTCGGTGCGTTCAACCGGCCAAATGTTGGCTTAAGCGGTGCGGCGCGCCTCGAAAATGTTTGCTCGGGAGGTTGCGATTTTTCGAGACAAATACCGTGAAATTGGTCTTCTCAACGGTGAGTGCAACCGTGAAATTGACCCTTTTCGCGTGATGGTTCACAGAGAATTTCCCATCAACATGTCAAAAAGGGCTCTGGAGCGTGTTTCGGCGTGTACTGCGCGCGAGAAAGCGCTCTCTGGAGTCGGCTTTCAGGTGAAGCGGTACAATTCCACGTAACGCTACAATCGGCCCGGCAGGTCCGGAAAAGCAGCCATAAATTGTCTGAAGCATTGAGGTCCTTCTGACCATGCAGAGCGGCTTCCTCCACGGATACCAATACGACCTGTTCATCAGCTACAGCACTCGGGACGTGAGCTGGGTGCAGCCGTTTTATGATGCGCTCAGGAATGACCTGAATCGCTGGACCCAGCATGATGTCTTTACGTTCTGGGACAAAGAAGGGCTGAAACCCGGAGACACCTGGGACGAAAAGCTTCTGCAGGCATCGGCCAATTCGGCCATTCTGGTTCCCATTCTTACTCCCAGGTTCTTTACCAGCGACTACTGCGAGAAGGAGCTCGAAAGCTTCCTGGACGGGTCCAGCGTCTCCGGCGACGCGGCGCATCGCAGCCGCATCTTTCCGGTCGAACTTCTCTGCCCCGCGCCGGAGGGTCACTGGCTAACTGATTGCCAGGCAAAGCGATTCTGTGGGAAAAGCCGCACCGGCAACCCCATCGAGTTCGCGCCCGGCTCCGCGGAATTCAACGAAGCCCTCCGCGATCTGGCAGTCGCCATTGCTGAGATCCTTCCTCACGTCCCGGCTAAAGCTTCCGGGCGCGCCGCGGTCTACCTGGCGGATAACTTCCTCGATCAATCCAAGGTCCTGCGCAAATCTCTCAATCACAAATATGAAGTCCTTCCGGCAAGGCCGGAGAAGCTCATGGAGATGGATGCAGCTGAGCTTCAGCAGCATATCCAGCAGTCACTGTCCCGGTCCTTTGTGAGCGTCCATCCTTTGGACCGGAGGCCTGCAGCGGACTACCTGGTGAAGACGCAACTCGAGTTGGCGCATTCCAGCGAGAAACCCCGCCTGGTGTGGACAGCAGAACAATCCGATGAGCTGACCGAGCTGACCAATGCAGGATTCGAGTGGTTCGACTCTCAGGCCGGCATTGAAGAGCGTGTCCGGGTCCTCAACGCTCAACCCGTTAAGTTCAAGAATCCCGGGTCGAATCCGCTGATCTACTTCCTGTGTCCGGATCGCGTTAACCGCGACCAGGCCGCGCCGCTGCTCGATGTCCTCCGGCAACGGGGCGTCTGCATCTACCCGTCGCCCGTGAGCGGTCCCGCCGACGAGGCCATGACCCGGCACGTCAAAGCGCTTGAAGAGCTCGACGGCTGCCTCATCTATTACGGCAACACGCAACAGGACTGGTTCGATACGGTCTTTCTCCGTCTCCGGCGCCATATCCAGGAGCGCCACCTGCGCAGTGCGATTTACGTCGGTCCTCCGCCCAACGACTTCAAGGAACACGATCTCAAATACCTGGGCGTGCCGCTGCTCGACCAGCCGCAGGCCGCGGCCGCGTATTTCGCGGGGGCGCGCGCGTGAGTTCGCTGCCCCATTGTCCTTATCTCGCGCTACGTTACTTTGAGGAGCAGGACTCCCACCTCTTTTACGGCCGCGATGAACACGTCCGGGAGCTGCTTTCCAAGCTCGAGCTCAACCGGTTTGTGGCCGTGCTGGGCTCCTCCGGCAGCGGCAAGTCCTCTCTGGTTCGCGCCGGCCTGCTCCCGGAGCTGAAGAGCGGCATGATCCCTTCCGCCGGCCACCGCTGGAGGGTGATCGAGTTCAAGCCCGGCAGCTCTCCCATGCAGGAGCTGGGCAGAGCCTTTGAAGTTGGATTGGGCATCACCCGTGCCACGGAGACCATTGCCGAGGGACCTCTCGGCATCGCCCACGCGGTGGACTGCGCCCAGCTCGAGGCCGGCACCAACGTCCTGATCATTGCCGACCAGTTCGAGGAGATCTTTTCCTACCTTCGCGAAGAGCAGGCAGCGGGAAGGGCAACTGAAGCCCGAGAAGAGGCGCAGGCGCTGGTGCGCAGGCTTCTGGACGCCGCAGCAGAGCCCGACCTGCGCATTTATGTGCTCCTGGTCATGCGCTCAGATTACCTGGGAGACTGCGCGCAGTTTCCCGATCTTCCCGAGCGCATGAATGCTTCGCTCTATCTGGTACCCCGCCTGCGCCGTGATCAATTGCAGCGCGCCATCGAGGCGCCGGTGGGAAGAGACATTGAGCCGGCGGTGGTGCAGCGGCTGCTCGGCGAAGTGGGAACAGATCGGGACCAGTTGCCGCGGCTGCAACACCTGTTGAACCGCATGTGGGTTGCCGCCGGGGGCGGACGAATCACCCTGGCGCACTTTGCCGCCGCCGGCGGATGGAAGAGCGGCCTCGAGCAACATCTCGACCAGATCTACGAGGAACTGACTTCGCCTCAACAGAAGGCTTGCCGGCTGATCTTCCAGCGGCTTTCGGAGATCGACCGCGGCCGGGCCGTGCGCCGCTGGGCCACGCTGGAGCAACTTGTGGCATTGTGCGGCGCGGAGGCGGAAGGTGTCGCGCAAGAGGTTGTCGAGTCCTTCCAACGGGAAGGCTTCCTGCGCCTCTCGGGCCTCAATCAGGACTCCGTCGACGTGATGCACGAGAGTGTCCTCCGCGGCTGGCCGCGGCTTGTGCGCTGGATGGAGGAGGAGAATCGTGGCGAGCGCCGCCTTCGTGAGCTCGCCGCGGCGGCCCGCGAAACAGGTTGGCACCCCGGCATGACGGAGCCAGAAAAGAAAGCCGTGCAGGGCATCGCTGGGCTGACCCTTAGAAACCTCATCAACTGGAGAAACGAGTTCCATCCCACTGCCATCTGGGCCAGCCGCTATTTGGACGCCGGGGAATTCGAAGCCGCACTCGACTTCCTGAACTGGTGCGAGGCGCGGGAGCTGGATAGGCAGAGAGGAGCCCGGCTTCGCACCAGAGGTTTGGTCGCTGCTCTCGCCTTTCTCGCCATTGTTCTTTCCGCGGCCGCCGCGGGCTTTTACCTGCTTGGCAACCGGGCGCTGATGCTTGCAAGAAAGTCCGAGTCCCGCGAGCTCGTAGCCTACTCGGTGGAGCAAAAAGACAGGGACCCGGAGAGGAGTATCCTCCTTGCGATTTACGCCGTGAGCGCCACCCTGGCCTATGATCCCTCCAACGCGCCAGCCGCCACCACGGCCCTCCACTCCGCAATCCTTGCATCTCAAGTAAGGCTCACGTTGCGCGGGCACGAGGGACCGATTTACTCCGTCGCCTTCAGTCCCGACGGCAGGCGCCTGGCTACGGCTAGCTTCGACAAATCTGCGAAGATCTGGGACGCCGAAACCGGCAAGGATCTGATGACCCTGACCGGGCACGAGGGTTGGGTCTGGTCCGTCAGCTTCAGCCCCGACGGCAGGCGCCTCGCTACGGCGAGCATGGATAAGACCGTGAAGATTTGGGACGCCGAGACCGGCAAGGAGCTGATGACCCTGCGCGGGCACGAGGGCCCGGTCTGGTCTGTCGCCTTCAGCCCCGACGGCAAGCGCGTGGCCACGGGAAGCGACGACAAAACCGCGAAGCTTTGGGACGCCCAAACCGGTAAGGAGCTAATGACCCTGCGCGGGCACGAGGACAAGATCGAATCCGTCGCGTTCAGCCCCGACGGCAGGCGCCTGGCTACGGGGAGCGACGACAAAACCGCGAAGCTCTGGGACGCCCAAACCGGTAAGGAGCTGATGACCCTGCGCGGGCACGAGGACAAGGTCGAATCCGTCGCCTTCAGCCCCGACGGCAAGCGCCTGGCTACGGGGAGCGACGACAAAACCGCGAAGCTGTGGGACGCCCAAACCGGTAAGGAGCTGATGACCCTGCTCGGGCACTATGACGAGGTCGCCCGCGTCGCCTTCAGCCCTGACGGCAAGCGTCTGGCTACGGCAAGCACTGACGAAACGGCGAAGATTTGGGATGCCAACACCGGCAGGGAGCTGATGACCCTGCGCGGGCACGTGAATTGGGTCTATTCCGTCGCCTTCAGCCGCGATGGCAGACGTCTGGCTACGGCCAGCGAGGACCGAACCGCGAAGATATGGAATGCACAAGGCGGCGAGGAGTTGATGACCCTGCGCGGGCACGAGGGTGCGATCGGCTCCGTCGCCTACAGCCCTGACGGCAGGCGCATGGCTACGGCGAGCGCCGACAAAACCGCGAAGATCTGGGACGCCCAAGCCGGCAAAGAGCTGATGACCCTGCACGGGCACGAGGACGCGGTCTGGTCAGCAGCCTTCAGTCCGGACGGCAGGCGCCTGGCTACGGGGAGCTGGGACAAAACCGCGAAGATTTGGGACACCGAGACCGGCAAGGAGCTGATGACCCTGCGCGGGCACGCGGATTGGATCTACTCCGTCGCCTTCAGCACCGATGGCAGGCGCCTGGCTACCGCAAGCAAGGACAACACTACGAAGATATGGGACGCCGAGACCGGCAAGGAGCTGATCACCCTGCGCGGCCACGCGGGATCAGTCCTCTCCGTTGCCTTCAGCCCCGACGGCAGGCGCCTGGCTACGGCAAGCTTTGACAAAACCACGAAGATTTGGGACGCAAAGACCGGCAAAGAGCTGATGACCCTGCAGGGGCACGGGGGACCGGTCCTCTCCGTCACTTTCAGCGCAGACGGGAGGCGCCTGGCTACGGGGAGCTGGGACAATACCGCGAAGATTTGGGACGCCGAGACCGGCAAGGATCTGATGACCCTGCGCGGGCACGAGGGCGCGGTCTGGTCCGTCGCCTTCAGTCCCGACGGCAAGCGCCTGGCTACAGCTAGCGCTGACCAGACCGCCGAAATCTGGGACGCCGTAACCGGCAAGGAGCTGACGTCACTGCTCGGGCACGAGGCTACGGTCTTCTCCGTCGCCTTCAGCCCCGACGGCAGTCGCCTGGCTACGGCAAGCCTGGACGCGACCGTTCAGGTCTACCCGGTCAACCTTGACGACCTGCTCAGGCTGGCGCACTCACGTGTGACTCGTGGCCTGACCCCGGAGGAGTGCAAGCAGTACTTCGACTCCGGCACCTGCCCGAAACTGCCCTGAGGAAGAGTCTTCAGCGTTCAGGGAGTCGAACAGCATCGGCAAGACCGCAGAGGCGTGCTGGCCCTATTCATGTAATCGAATCGCGCGAATTGGCCGCCTCTGGTGAAAAATCGAGCCATCCCGTTTTCAGAATGTGGGCGGTTGGTCGGCAATCCGGAAATCGTGCCGAATTACTCCCCTGAAACGCCGATGTCGCCTATAGGGCTTCTCGCTTTGTCGTAAATCGCCGATGCACTCATCGAGCATTTTCGATGGAGATGTTCAGGAAATTCCGGATTGTCGGCAATGCTGAAGTCGCGGACTCAATTGCGCGAGGCGCTGGGAATCTCGAATCGCACGCCGACGGCGCTGTTGGCCCACTGGGTTGCGGCGACATCGATCTGGTCGATGGGAATCTGCTCGTAGTGTCGGGAATCGAGATCGGTGAGGACCTTTGAGGTCGTCATGTAGTTTTGCATCTTCACCGGGTCACGGCCGCTTTTGAAAATCACAGTGAGAGGCTGCCCGGGCGCGGACGGGGCGGTTGGTTCCGCGGCAGCGCGTTGCTGGCCTTGCGCGCTCGCGAGTGGAATCTCCGCGGGCGCGCCATAGCCGTAGTCTGGATACGGAGCCGGGTCATAAGGCGCCGCATCGTTCTGGAGATAAGCAGAGTTATCGGGCGCAGAGTTATCGGAATCGTCCCAATCGTAGAACCCGGGGTCAATTAAATAAGGGTACGCATATCCGGGCCATGTTGGATAGTTGTAGGCATACCAGTTCTGGAACGAGCGTCTGCGCGCGGCAAAAAGATCGCTGTTCGAAGCGGAGCCGCGGGGCGATGTATGATTCGGGGCGCGATTTTGGGCAGAAGGATTTCGGGCGGAAGACGGTTGAGCGCCCGTTAAGCGATTAGGAGGACGGGCCGCCGGCGATCCGTATCCGTTGTAGGGAATGCGAAGGTGCGAGTAGTTCGGCGGGCCCGCTTGTCCATATCCCGCGAAACCCGGGGGCCCGTAGCGGAACGGCTGTACAGGCCGCAGAGAGCCGGGAGAGCGTGAGAATCCGGACGGGCCGGAGAAGCCGGCGTGGCCCGAAAAACCTCGGCCCGCAAATCCTGAGCCCGCGGATGCTCGGCTGCCGAAAGATCCGCCGTGCGCGCCGCCGCGTTGCGCGAGGGCCGGCATGGCAAGCGCGAGCAGAGCGATTGCAGCCGGGAGCTTCATCGAGCTATTCTACGCCCGAAAAATCGCGCAGGGGCTAAAGCCCGACTCATTCTGCCGACTTTATCGGCCCGGCTAAAGCCGTGCCCTAGAAAGAAACAAGAATGTAAATTCAACAAAAAAGCAATCGACGAAAAGGCCCGAGCCTAAAGGCCCGGACCTGCAACTTCATCCTTCAGGGGCCTGAAGGCCCCTGCTCCCTCCGCGAATACGAAACCCATCTGCATGTTTTATCCCTCGCGGGTCGGCGAAGCCCGGTGGGGGACTGATACAGAACCGGATTTCTGCAGCCGGGTCAAGTCTCGACCGGATTTTATGCACCGGTTCACGTCCTGCCTCAAAATCCCCGTCCGCAAGCAACGGTTGTGCCGTGCGCAGCAAACGCGATTGTGGCACCGTGTTCCGGCTTTTCGCACCAGTAGAAGCGATGGCGAGCGAAAACCAGCTGCAATGAATTGCAGCCTCTTTGCTTCGGAAACTGCGACGAGTGAGGTTCTTGACATGCGAAGGCGGCCCCGGCGGGCCGCCTTTCGTCTGCGATCAAATCAGTGCTGGCGGGTGTTGGCCAGGGCCCGAAGGATGGTGCGGGTGTTCTTGTTGATTACCTGACGAAGGTACATGGTGATGGCGAACAGGAGAACCAGGAAGAAAAGATCGACGCGAAGCAGTGAATGCAGAAGTCCGCCCAGGCTTTCTGGCGGGAACATGTGGAGATGCATCCAGACGAAAGCGACGACCGCAAGGATGGCGAGTACGCCAACGATGATGCGGGACGAGCGTTCGGACCTGTCGGCAGCGGCCAGGGCTTGCTGGACGAAGGCGAGTTCCGCGTTGGCGTTTTCGGAGTTGGGATGCTGCTGTTCGGGGCTCATGCTGGTTTCCTTTCCGAGGTGAAGTGTTTGCGAAGGGTGGTGACTCCGTAATGTAGGCGCGACTTGGCGGTGCCGATCGGAATCTCCAGGATGGCGGCACTTTCTTCGAGTGAGAGATCGTGTTGGTAGTGAAGAAGCAGGACGGCTCGGCTGGCAGGCGAGACGTGGTCAAGAAGGGCCAGGAAGGCCTCGTCGGGTGGCTCGCCGAGAGTGGGATTGATGGCAGTAAGATTTTCAGACGGCGCGTCGTCAAGGGGTTGCCAGCGCCGGGCGTGTTTGAGATGAGCGAAGGCTATACGCGAGGCGATCCGGAAGGTCCAGGGGCGGAAAACGGCAGGCTCGCGCAGGAACGGCAGTTTGCGGAAGATCTGGAGCGAAGTCTCCTGAAGGATGTCGTCGGCCAGATCCCCGCCCGCAAGACGGGTGATATAGCGGCGCAACGGCGCGTAGGCTTCACGGAGAAGCTGTTCCAGTGCGCTCCGGTCTCCGGATTGGGCCAGAAGCACCAGAAGGGTTTGGTCGGGCGTCTGCGGCTCGTTCGCTTGAGTCCGGGGGTGCATGCTTGAGAGAGGCGCTGGAGCCACTGAAAGTTCGGTTGTGGCAGATAAATAATTATGAACGCGTGAGACAGGCGGCCCTGGCTCACTATCTGGATCTTTGATCATCTATTCGATTCAGCTAAGAGCGAAAAGCTGACCTTCGTCCTTGATCCCTTGCTCCCTGCTTCATTTGATCCACATCTCGGGGTGACTCGTCGACACGGCGCTCAGGCCCTGCTCGAGCAGCGATTCGACTTCCTTCATGTTCGCAATCAGTCCGCCGCCGACCACCGGCAGGTCCGGGGAAACGGCGCGCACGCGATCGAGCATTTTGGGCGCGACTAGCGCCGGCAGAATCTCGAGGGCGTGCACCGGCGTATTGCGCAGCTGGTTCGAGATCGTATCCATGGCGCCAGAGTCGAGCAAAAAGGTGCGCTGGATGGCGTACAACCCGATGGCCAGCGCATGGCGCAGCGGGTCGAGGTGCGTGGAGATGATGCCGCCCGCGCCCACGCGCTTGAGGTAATTGACGGCGTACCGGTCGCGCGAGAAGCCGTTCAGCAGATCGAGATTCACCATCGGCACCTTGCCCGCGGCCCTGATCTTCTGAATCATCTGCTCCACATTGTCCGGATCGCCGGTGAGCAGATAAATCAGTCGGCTGCGCGACGCGATGGCCAGCTCCACAAGCTCCTGCTTGCGGATGGCGGGGATGATCGGCGTCTCCGCGCAGTAGATGCGCAGCGGCGTCAAGGCTGGCGGGGTTGCGGTTTTCACGCTGGCGTCAAATTTGGGATCGCTCCGCTCAGCCCTGGCGTCGCTCCGCTCAGGCATGGTGTCTCTCACGCTTCTGCGCTTTTCCCGTGGACCCTCTCACGATCAGTTCTGCCTCCACTTTGATCTGGACCACGGAGTCTTGGCCCGAGGTCAGGCCCGACATCAGCTTGAACAGGTTCTCCATCGCCATCTGTCCCATGCGGCGCATGGGTTGACGCACCGTGGTGAGAGTTGGCGTGAGGTACGCCGCAAAGAACAAATCATCGAATCCCGTTACCGATACATCCTCGGGCACGCGGAGCCCGCGCGCGCGGATGGCGCGCATCGCGCCCAGCGCCGTCATGTCGTTGTAGCAGCACACGGCGGTGGGCGCGTGGTGCAGCCGCAGCAGTCTATCCATGGCCTCGATCGCAGCCTCGGGCATTCCGTCGCCCTCCGCCGCCAGCTCCGGCGCAAAAACTATCTTTGCCGCCGCCAGCGCCTCTTTGTAGCCCGCCAGCCGCTCCGCATCCGACTGGTATCCACCGCGGTCGCCGAGATACGCAATGCGCCGGTGACTGAGCGCGATCAGGTGCTCTGTTGCCGCGCGCGTTCCTTCGCGGTTCGCGATCATCACAGAGTGCACAAACTCGCCGGGAAACTGATCGTTGACCAGCACGATGGGAACTTGGAGCTCCTTGAGCAGTGGTAGATACAACGCGCCCACGCGCGACGACGTGACAATGATTCCGTCCACGCGCCGCTCGGCAAGCTCCTGCACCACGCGGCGCTCGCGTTCCGGATCGGCGTGCGAATTGGCCAGAATCACGGCGTAGCGGTGATCGTTGGCGATCTCCTCAATGCCGCTCGTCACTTCGCTGGCAAAGGGATCGTCGACCGTGGTGACCACCAGGCCAATGGTCCGCGTGCGCCGCGTGACCAGACCGCGCGCCACCGCGCTGGCGCGATAGCCGGCGTCTTCGGCGATCTTGCGGATCTTGGCCGCCGTCTCCGCATTCACCAGGGGACTGTTTTGCAGCGCGCGCGAAACCGTGGGGTGCGATACTCGCGCCAGCCGCGCAATGTCCTTAATCGAAGGTTGCCGCGAGGCTTGCCGCGGCATGTGCTTCATGCCCGCATGCGAAACTGCTGCCGCTTTGCCCGCGTCCTTCTCCGCCATCCTGCGAAACCCCTATTGCACACGTGTACGATAGCCCCCAGTCTCTTCGAACGTATGCTGATTCGTCAATGCCTTTCGCTGCGCCCTAGTAATCTGGATACCGGCCGCTTCATGCTCCCATCCACGCCAATTTCCGCCGACGACTCCAACGGGCACGCGCCGCACGC
>Ga0182024_10024518_pt1 | contig 10712 bp, 10 predicted proteins | sample P32metaG_FD_120480 | JGI IMG/M metagenome (GOLD analysis project Ga0182024, IMG submission 120480) | Permafrost microbial communities from Stordalen Mire, Sweden - P3-2 metaG (Illumina Assembly) | ecosystem: Environmental > Terrestrial > Soil > Wetlands > Permafrost | place: Sweden: Stordalen...
CTACTGACACAGCTTCGACGCGATGACGACGATCCGATGCGCGTGTACGAGGGGTTTTCAGGAACTCTTCTCGAGTGCGTCGTGAGGAAGAGGGACGACTGCGAGTTGTGCGCACGGGGCTTAGCAATTGGAGATCCAGTCTGGTCACATAGCGGTCTATCTCCGCCTTGAGGCTCAAAACCGCCTGGATTCACATTCATCCGTGTGGCAGCTTTGGGGGCAGGTCACCCCTGGTTCACGTGGCACATTGATCTCGGCGACTTGAGCGGATGCCTCAGCGCACGGAGGGTTAACGGTTTGCGCCGTACGGCGCTAAGCCACTCGAAATCAAACGGAGGTCAGAGCCACTCCGGACGAGGGAAGACATGATTATCGAAGACTTCATGAGGGAAAACGGGATGGACCCTGCGGATTACGTCGAACTGACGTGCCCGACGAAGGGTTGCCGCAAGCCGCAGATCGCCCACCCGTCCGGTGACGGGAGCCTGATGCAGTTCGACCAATGCCCGTGCGGATTCCTCATGCTGGATCAGCCAAAGGCGCGATTCTTCTTCTTTGCCTTCGGCGCTCCGCCATTCTGGACTCTTGTTCATCGGGACGACGCTCCGAGGGAAGGCTAGGGGCCGTGCCGGAGGGGTTCACCAGCCGATGACGACGGGCCGGAACTTCAAGGTCTCGACGCCCGCCAACTGGATGCCGAGTGACGAGGTTAGCCGCACATCGAGAAGAAGTCGTCGTCGCCTCCCACGACGCCGCCCTCAAGCGATCGGATCCCTCCGTTAGCCGATATGTCAACCTGGCGAAGGCCATCATGACGCCGCTTCCACTCAAGCTCGAGGAACCGTTTGGTGATGCGAGGCTCGCTGAGCTCGGCCTTCTTTCTCGGGCCGATCAGGACGGGCGTCTTGCGATTGGATCCGTGCCGGACGGGCCGTGGCGCGACTTGATTCTTTGCCTTGTCTCGGCCGGCCTGATTGCTTCCTTCTCGTACGACGAAGCCAAGTCATTTGCCATTTCAACGGGTCACGGCGCGTCTCCGGATATGGTAGGCCTGAGCGGCATGTCTGGCGAGTCTCTCCTCGAAAGGGCGATCACTCGGGCGAGAGTTCGAGCACTCGATGGGATCTACAGAAATGAAGGAGGCATGTTTCGATTGACCCATTTTGGTCGTGTTCGACTCTCGGAGCTTAGACAGGCTCTTCGAGCCGGACGTGAACGCGATCCGCTGGGCGTTCTTTGGGACGTTCGTCACTGGGAGCAAGACCTTCAAGTAGCACTTTTCGAGACGTCTGATTCAGTACCTCTGTGTGTGGCGTACATGGATATGAACGGCCTGAAGGCTCTGAACGACGCTTACGGGCATGACGCTGGAGATCATGGCCTGCGGGCATACTTCCAGGCTGTGGCGTCGGTCTTGGGCGACAGTGGTCAGGCGTACCGTCTCGGTGGCGACGAAGTGCTCGCCGTGTTTGCTGACCTTGGTCTGGACGCGGCGGCCCACAGAGTCGAGGCGGCATGCCACCGATTGATGGCGGATCGCCTTCAGATAGGCGAGAAGACAGTGTTCCTTTCGATCGCAGCTGGAGTAGTTGGCGTGACTGATAGGGTGCGAACGCCGATGGCTGTTCGCAGCGCGGCGGACCGGGAGCAGAAACGAGCGAAGGATGCCAGCCGAAACCATGCTCCTCCCCGCCCCAGCGCGATTGCGGTGGCCGGGGTCGAGGTGAAGGAAATCAACTTCGAAACCAATGTTTGAACCCACCAGACGATTCCGACTCGGCTAGACGGGACGAAGGGCGAGAGAGAGTCATGTCCGAGTCGCTCACAATCGATCCGCGCATCTTCATTCATCCGCCGTACGAGCGGTGTCCCCAATGCCGGCAGCAGTCCTACGGCGTACTCACGATCGCGAAGAACTCTTACAGCCGTCGATGCCGTGAGTGCTGGCGCACTGCCCATTACGGCCTACCAGATTTGACGAAAAAGATTATCTACCTCGATCAGTTCGTCATCAGCAACATGATGAAGGCTCTGAACGAGGCAGTGGGCGGCCACGAGGGTGCGGCCCTTGACCCATTCTGGCTGACGCTTTTCTCGGCACTGGAGCGCGTCAGCAAGCTTCAGCTTGCGATATGTCCGCACTCCGATGGTCACCAGACCGAGTCACGACTGTCTCCGTTTCCAGTCGAACTGAAGCGGATGTACGAGCAGCTTTCCCACAACGTTGGCTTCCTGTCCGTTGAACAGATCGCGCACCGCCAGGTGACGCTAGCGGCCGGCGCATGGCTGCGAGGTGAACAGCCGACGTTGGATTTCGATCCCGCTCGTGTGACTCACGGCGATCTGCACGGCTGGCAGGACCGCTTCATCATCTCGGTGACCGCGAACGAACCGAAGGAATGGACGGACGGGATTCGGCGTGAGCGCCAGCAGGCCCACCAGAGCCTCACGGAGGTGTTTCAACACTTTCGCTCGCAACCGGGCGTGTCGTTCGCTGAATGGCTCCGGCGAGAGCTAGACTCCGGCGGCGATGCCGTCATCGAGGCCTACCGGCGCCACATGGCCCAGTGGCGCCAGACGATCGCATCAGGCCAGATGCCAGGACTCGACCTGGTGATGGGCGGCTCGCGCGGCGCAGTTTTGTTCCGTGATCTCAAGAGCTGTTTTGAGTATCTGAACCTGCCGAATGTGGAGATTCTGGGACGCGTCATCGGGTTCCTGAAGTCCGACGGCTACAAGAACGTGCCGGCCAATCGGATCAGTGCGCTCCTCTGGGCCAGCCTGGCTCACCAAGCATCTTGTGGTGGGCGGAAAAAGCCTCCGAGCCGTGGCATGTCGTCGGACGTCGATGTCATTTCTGCGTTGCTGCCTTACTGTGACGCGATGTTCGTTGACAAGGAGTGCCACACGTTCCTTCACGATCTGCCGAAGGCTTATCGGTTGCCGTATCCGACGCGCGTGTTCTCGCTGAACAACAAGCAGGCTTTTCTCGACTACCTGCACGACCTGGAGGCGAACGCCGATTTCATTCACCTATCGGAGGTCCGCAGGCTCTACGGCGAGGACTGGCCTCGGCCGTCGCTCAAGATGTACAAGCCGCGAACCGGGCCGAGCCTCGACTCGAAACGACCATCCGGCGATTGATCGCGTCACTGCGACGGGCGGCGCCAGCAAGGTACATCAAGCCAAGGCTCGACCGAGTGCGCCGGGAGACTGGCCGTCACTGGCGCAACAATGGGAACGAGTGGCCGCTGACGGAAGTTCTGACCGCCATTCCGGCGGGCGAGAGCATCCCCGTCGCTTGAACCGGGCCGAGGGCGCGTTTTGTGCTCGCCAAGTCGGAGGCCGAGCGAGACGCACAACCCAATCAGTCTCGTCTGGAGGCAGCTTCCGTCGTAGAATGGATCCACGGTGACGCAGATTCGATTGACCCCGGACGACCTCGAGCTTCTGATGCGGCCCATCATCGGACGCGGTGGTTGGCAGTCGCTTCTTCGGAAGCTCCAAAGGCAGACGCGCGACGGCGTTCTAAGACTTAGCTCGCAGGATTCCCATCGGCTCATTCGCTACATTTTGTCGTATGGCAGCGGGGGCTGGCAGGGTCGGCTTGCGGCTGCGGCTACAGCGACTTCGTCAGCGAGGCGGAATCCAGCTGGAGCGAGGATGTAGCGTGCCGAAAACCCTTCGAAGAGTGTTCTTGGCGTACGCGCAGGACGACGCTGCCTGGGCCGCTACTCTTCGGAACCGACTTGCGCATTCCGGATTTGATGTGTACCCGAGCGTTGATTGGCCGGCCGATGTCGCAAGGGCGATTGAACGGGCTGATTTCTTGATTCCGCTCATGTCGCATCGCACGTCGAAGTCCATGTGGGTTCAGCGCGAGATCGAACAAGCTATCGTGTCTCCCCATCTTAAGGATCGCGTATTCACAGTTTTCATGGACTCCGGCGTTGTTTCTCCTTGGGTCCTGCGTAGCTTGCCGTCGGTTACGGAGTCGAACGCAAGCCGCGCCGCTGACAAGGTCGCCCGCTTTCTGAAGAAGACAGCCTGAATCGGGATGCCTTCGCGACCACGTCGGCGTCGACGGAGGCGATCCGCACGTCTGAAGGTCTTCATTTCGCACGCGAGCCAGGACGTGACCTTGGCTTCTGAAATTGTGAAGCGGCTGCGTCTGCTCGGCGTGCCCTGCTGGTACAGTCCCCATCGATTGACCGGTGCGGACCAATGGCTCGACAAGATTGGGCGCGCGCTCAAACGATGCACGTGGTTCGCAGTGCTGCTTACGCCTCGTTCAGTTAGGGCCAAGTGGGTCAAGCACGAGGTTCAGTTCGCACTGCAGGCCGACCGCTACGAGAATCGCGTCCTGCCCCTTCTACTCCAGACTTGTCAGATCGATCAGCTCGCTTGGCCACTGCTGAACTTCCAATACATTGACCTCCGCGGGGATCTGAACCATGGTTGCCGTCAGGCCGCCAGAAAGATTCTGAGGGCGCCTGCATTACCACCTCGGCGAGGTCATCGTTGAACCGTCCTTGCCGACACGGGTGTGATCCTGACCTGCGCCAAGAACGTGGCAACTGAAACGAAGTCGTCAAGCTCGCGGTTCAATTTCTGCTACTTGCACGTGGTAACCGCCTTCCGGTGGGAACTCAGCGTCATCCCAGGCGACTTGGGAAAGGAAAGTGACTCTCTGCCCGGGGCCGACCTCCTCGATGCGCAGATGACAGATGGTGACCTGCCTTCTCTTGTAGAGACGGGAGTCGACTCGACCGCGCCAAAGCCAGGCCGGTGGGTCAATAACGTCTGCGACTTCAGGCAGACGAGCGACGTTGCCACCTGGCGAGAAGAGAAGGGCCACCGGTGCCGGCCCAGGCCGTTGCTGGACCCCGATTTGCCAAGTGAAACCTGCGGCAGAGCTTGTGCCGATGTTCTCGACGTTAACCACAAAAAAGATGCCATTTGAGAGCGTTCGGTCAGGATCCACACTAAATCGAACACGCAGGTCCGGAACAGCCGCTAGTTGAACGAGAACGATTTCATCCTGACGTGCGGCAATCTCTAATTGCCTATTCATCAGGTCGGTCTGGTTGTCCATGATTTCACGCTGGCGCTGCATCAGCTGCAGCTGAAGGAAGGCGATGCCGAACGTTGCGAGACCGAAAACTGCAGCGACCCAGGTGGCGACGTCCATGCCGACCGGGATTCTAGCGCACGCTGCGACTGAATGAAGCCGTCACGAGCTTGCCCGGCGCGTCGGCCGACTTCGGGGCTGGCGTCTCGGTCGCGTTGACCGGGAATGCCGGAGGTCTGGCAACTGAGTCGACAGATGACCGTCTAGTGCCCACTAATCACTACGCATTGCAAGAAGAGGCGCGACGCTCGCGGCACTCCGCGCGGCCAGGAGGGCCGCCGCTGCCGCCGCTGACAGCAGTACTCCGGTCACGATCAGGATCACGAACGGATCCCGCGGTGCCACGCCGAACAGCAGGGCGCTCAACATCCCACTGCCGGCAAACGCTATCAGGAGGCCCAGCGTGGCGCCGACGAGCACCGCCCCCATCGAGCCCATGACCACGTTCTGGATGACCTCGGTGGGGCGGGCACCCAGCGCCAGCCGGATGCCGATCTCGCGCGTCCGGTGTCTGACGACGTGTGCGACGCTGCCGTAAATCCCTACGACGCCCAAGAAGAGGGACACCGCGGCGGCGAGAAGCAGCAGCGCGCCCACGAAGGCCTCCCGTGATCGCGCCGCGCCGACGATCGCGTCCATGGTGCGGACCTGACCCACACTCAGTCCCGGGTCCACTTGAGCGATCGTTGCCCTGACTGCCGCCGTGAGCGCGAGCGGCGACGCGGCCGTTCGGAGAACCAGGCTCATGTCGGTCGGTATGATCGAGGGCTCGACGGATGGTTCAATCAGGGGAATGTACACGATCTCAGTGGGGCTGCTCCGGAGCGTCATCTCCCGGACGTCGCCGACGACTCCGACAATCGTGAACGCGGGAATGGGCGACCTCCGCATGTGCGGAATGCTGTAGTCCTCATTCAGCCGTTGAACGGTCCGGCCGATGGCGCTCTCGCCGGGATACAACTGTCGCGCCAAGGCCGCGCTGATCAGTACGGGCCGCGCCGCGGTGGTCTGCTCACCCGTCGCGAAGCTCTGGCCTTCGACGATTGGCGTCTTCATCGTCTGGAAGTAACCCGGCACAAAGAACTTGAATGGGATCGGCGGGGCTCCTACCTGCACGGGAAACATCTCCTCGCTGCCCGTCAGGGGGACGAAACTCGCGGCCGACGCGCGCAAGACGCCGGGGAGGCCGCCGACGCGCTCGACGAGCGCTCTGTAGATCCGGACGTGCTCTTCGGCCTCCCGGTACGGAAGGCTGATCTCAGTGGTGAGCACCTGGCCCGGCACGAAACCCAGCTCCGCTGTCGACAGATTGCGATAGGTCTTCACCATCAGCGCCGACCCGACCATGAGGGCCAGAGCCAACGCGACCTGGAGCACGACAAATGGATCGCGCCCGCGAGGTCCGCCGCGGTGCGACGTCGCCCAATGGCCCCCGCTCAGCAGGCTCGTGGTCAGGTTGCGCCCGTACGGACGTAGTGAGAGCGCGCCGTAGAGGGCGGCCATCAGCACGGCGAGTCCTGCGGCAAATGCCACGGCCCTGCCGCCGAGCGCAATCTCTGCGGTCCGAGGGAGCGCCACCGGGGCCAGCGCCGTCACCGCCCACAACACACCCTCCGCCAGCAGGAGACCGAGCGCGGCGGCGGCTGTGGTCAGTACGAGGGCCTCGGTGACGAACAGTCTCGCCACGCGACGGCGGTCGGCGCCCAGGGCCTGGCGAACGGCGATCTCGCGACGCCGATGCTCTGCACGGATCGTGAAGAGCGCCGCCGCATTCGCGCCCGCGATCACGAGCAGGAAGCCCATGCCGCCGAACAGGGTCCAGAGGACGCGCGCCACGTCGCCAATGACGGCGGACTTGAGGGGAACCACGATCGGCGAAAGCTTCACCTCCGCGATCCGCTTTGGCGTGGCATCCTGGTAAACGCCCTCAATCTGCGGCAGGACGTGCGCGAGCTCGATCTCGGCGGAGCTGGGCGTGGCGCCAGGGCGGAGCCTGGCGACCGCGTTCAAGGAAAAGGTCTGCGCGAAGCTCGCACTCGCGCGGGGTAGCTCCCACTGCTCCCAGATCTTCGTGCGGGCATCGGGAAACGCGAACCCTTCGGGCAACACGCCGACGACCTCACGCGGCGTGTCATTGAGGGTGATCGTTTGTCCGATGATGTGCGGGTCGCCGCCAAAATCACTAGCCCAGAGGTCGTGCGCAACGAGGACCGGGATCTTCAGATTCCCGTTCTGGAGGAAGGCCGGCGACCAATCCGCCTCCGAAAAGAGTCGGCCGAGCACAGGTCTCGCACCCAGGACCTCGAAGAGCGCCCGCCCGGCGTACGTCACACCAACCCGCTCCGCGCCCAATCCAGGCACGTGAAGGTTCAGAACGTTTTCCTGATACACCGCCAGGGATTGGAGCGATCGTGCGTGCTCGCGGTAATGGAAGTACAGCCCGCTCGACAACCCGACCTCCGCGCGATTCAGGCCTGGTGCCGAATGCGTAATGACGACCAGCTGGTCCGATTGGGGGTGCGGCAAGGGTCTGAGCACGATCGCGTTCAGGAGCGCGAAGACGGCTGTCGCCGCTCCCGTGCCCAGCGCGAGTACGAGCAGCACTACCACGGAGAAACCCGGACTGTGACGGAGTGCCCGCACGGCGAGCCGCACATCGCGGCCCAGATTGCGGGGCGACACGAACGACCGCAGGTCCCGGTGCGCTTCCTCGGCCTGCGTCACGCCCCGAAACTGCGGAGCGCCTGACTGCGGGCCTCCGCCGGCGACAGGCCTTGATGGACGAAGTCCTCGGTCGCCTCATCGAGGTGCGCGGCGATTTCCTGGCGCAAGTCCTGGTCGAGGCGGCGCCAGCGCATCACGGCGGCGACGCGCGACAGGAAGACGCGCAGCGCTCTCACGACGGGTCCTCCTCGATCTTGAAGAAGCGCGCGACGATACCCGTGGCGTGCTGCCAGGCGGCTTCTTCGGCGCGCAGTTGCGTGCGACCGGCCCTCGTCAGCGCGTACACTTTCACGCGTCGTCCGCTTTCGGACTCACGCCACGTGGACGCGATCCACCCGGCCTGCTCCAGCTTTAGCAGCGCCGGATACAGCGTGCCCTGGTTCATGGCGAGTTGGTTGCCGCTGATTTGTTCGATCCGTCTGGCAATCCGATAGCCGTGCAATGGCCCCAGGGCCTCCAGGGTCTTGAGCACCATGAGTCCCAGCGTGCCGTACACGACATCATGCTTGTCAGGTGCCATCAGTTGGCAGACTACTGCTCAAGCTGTTGTCTGTCAACCGGTATGAATGCCCTCGCTGACGCGCCGGAGGGATGCAGGGGCCAAGGACGAATCAGTTAGGATGGCGGCGTGTTGATTGCGATGGCTGACGAGAGTGGTGTCGTCGGAGGGCAGGACGACTTTTTCTCGATGTGCGGATACGTCGGCACACCATCGGAATGGGCGGGTTTCGGCGTCGACTGGAAGGCGGCGCTCGAAAGGCATGGCATCGAGTACTTTCACATGAAGGACTTCGCCGGCAGCCGACAGTTCTTCAAGGGCTGGACAGAGGACCGGCGCCGGGCGCTGATGAGGGACCTGCTGGCGGCCATCGCCAGTCGGGAGCTTCGGGCGTACGGGACCTGCATCACGATTCAGGACTTTCATCGGTTCTCTCCGCATCTCCGAGAGGGATTCGTCGGGCCGTACTTCGTCTGCTTTCAGGAAATGGCGTGGGGCTTCGGCCTGGAGGTCGACCGTTGTGGTCCTGACGGCATCTGGCTCGTCTACAGCCTGCAGGACGAGTTTAAGAAGCACATCAAGCGATTCTGGCGGGTGCTGAAGGCGTACGGGCCGTTCGGGCAGCATCTCTGCCCGGAGCCGTCATTTCAGAACATGCGGACGACCTACGGGCTGCAGGCTGCGGATCTGCTGGCCTGGGAATTCCGGCATCTATATCACCTGAAGCGTACGCGGCCTGAACTCAACATGCGACACACGCTTGAGCGGCTCCTGGAGCATCAGCAGCGGCAGGCGTTCTACTCGCTGAAGTTCTTGCCGCCCTGGTATCTCGAACTGCAAGGGGCGCACTTGGCACAGACGGCGATGCGTGTGATCCTCGATGACCTCGACACGTGGGGATTTATGTATCGCGACTTCGAGCCGAGCCACCGGGATCCCGTGCGGGCCGTGCGCTACCAGCGGATTCTCGACAAGTACGTCGTCGGCACAGCGCGACATGAACGGACACATCTCGGTGACGACCTGTCGCTCAGTGAGTCTCTAATGCGCTCCATCCCGCGCCAGCAGAAACGGCGAGCGCGGAGGGAAGGAACTAGAGCGTCGCGATTCCCGGAAAGGACTGGGCCGTGACGTTGAGATACGTGACGGTCAGTGAGGCCGTCTCAGGCGCGGTCGTGCCTGGCGTCAAATTGGTGCCGGTGGGCTAGAGCACCGCCGTGGACCGGCGTGCGCCGGTCGCGCCAGGGCGAGGCGCCCGGGACGCTGAACGCGCCTCACGCGGCCACCACGTAAAGCGAAATCGGTACTGCGAGGCCGGTCGGTATTGGCGGCTGCGAGCCCTCGCGCCAGTCAATGCGGGGAACCGTGGAACGACGAACATTTGATATCGAAATGCGATACAGGTAATAACAATACCCATATCGACATGACAGATAAAGTTTCGACACGGGATCTATTTGCCACGCACCCCGTCTTCTCGCTCGAGGAAGCCGCCCGAAGGATGATCCAGACTTTCGGCGCCGGAGGGCGACCGTGACGAACTGGGCATCAAGACTTCGGGTCGAACTGTCGCACCGCGCGAGGGACTTCGCGGCTACCCAGTGTGTCCCGTCGTACGAGAGCCTGGGCGCCGCGCCGACCATCTTGTTTCCGGCCGATCCCGGCAAGTCTCGACACGGCAACTTCATCGAACTCAGCTATCGGGCGATTCTCGCCAACCCACCCTGGGCCGAGCGACTCGAAAAGCCACACAGTCAGCGCCGTGCGCTACCGGAGGATCGGCAAGCTGATGCCAAGGAACTCGATTCCTCCAATAGCTCGGACGCGCTGCTCATGAACTGCTTCTGCTATCCGACGGCCTCGACGCTGATCTTCGAGCGGTTGCTGCCCCTGCTGCCGAGCGGCCAGCCGGAGTTCGGCGTCGCCGGGAACGTACCTCTTCAGGACGGAAGCTCTGATACGACGGAACTGGACATGCGAGCGGGAGGTGTCATCTTCGAGAGCAAGCTGACCGAAACAGATTTCACCGAGCGTCCGCGGGCACACGTGGAAAGATATCGCGGTCTGAGCGAGGTGTTCGACGTGTCGGTGCTCCCGCAGACGGCAGTGGCCTTTCAGGGGTATCAATTGATTCGCAACATCCTCGCGGCCGCCACTCATGGCTACCACTTTGTGCTCTTGTGTGATGGCCGTCGACCCGATCTTCTGCACGAATGGTGGCAGGTCCATGCGGCAATCCGAACGGCTCCGCTAACAGCCCGGGGTACAAGTCATTAACGCTGACGAGTTAGTCACGAAGGTGGTCGGTAACCTGACCCAGCCGCGGATAGCTGCAAGAAGGCGAGGGGCCGCCGTCAG
>Ga0182024_10024519_pt1 | contig 10710 bp, 9 predicted proteins | sample P32metaG_FD_120480 | JGI IMG/M metagenome (GOLD analysis project Ga0182024, IMG submission 120480) | Permafrost microbial communities from Stordalen Mire, Sweden - P3-2 metaG (Illumina Assembly) | ecosystem: Environmental > Terrestrial > Soil > Wetlands > Permafrost | place: Sweden: Stordalen...
ACGCCGCCGGAGAGACGGGAGAAGCGCGCCCAGTTCGTGCCGAACTCGAACTCCATGGGAATGCCGGTGACCACGCCGAAGACAAAATTGATTCCGAAAATGCGTCCCCAGAAGCGGGCGGCACGGTCCCACTTCTCGCTGCCGGTTTTCAGAGCGACGGACTTGAGCACCACGATGAGCAGGGCGAGGCCCATGGTGAGTTGGGGAAAGAGATAGTGGAAGGTGATGGTGAAGGCGAAGTGCAGGCGGTGAATCAGTTCAGCGGTCATGGAGGATCTCCTGTTGCAGCCCACTGCGCCTGAGTGAGAAAGGCGGTAGCAATCTTACGTCGACGGAAGGCTACTCAACGGGGGCTCTTGCACGAACAGGAACGACGAGCTTTTCCGTCCAGACAATTGAATTGATATAAAACAAAATTCCTAGATTGCTGCACTGGCTCGGGGCCAGTATACGTCTCGCTGCCTGTGCGGGAACCGCTCTTGCATCCATATGGGTCGATGAGCATCTGTCTGGTGTCTTTCTCCCAGCTGTCACCGAGGTGTTTGATCCGCGGGTCTGTAGGTGGATGTTTTGCCCGGCGAATCCGCATCGGACGCAGTGTCAAAGCCATTTCCGAATTTTGTTTCACGTTTTTTGTAACGGATGGGCCAGTCCGTGACTTTCTTCCTATGAAAGTGCCATCCAAGGACATTTCACCCAATGAGTTCACGCCTCTATTCATTTTTGGGTCTTTTTCTTCTGTTCAGCATGGGCGGATTGACCGTCTCTGCGCAGGAATCGCTTACGCTCCGACAAGCTATCAATGAAGCCCTGGGGCAAAGCCCCGAGGCTGCAATCGCACGCGCCGGCGATCAGGAAGCCAAGTCCGCAGCCACTATGGCGCGCGCCCAACTGCTCCCACAACTCAACTTCACGGAAGATATTTCGCGCGGCAACGACCCAGTGTATGCGTTCGGGACGCGGTTGCGGCAGCGGCAATTCACGCAGGCCGATTTTGCATTGAACGCTTTGAATCGTCCCCAACCGATCGGCAACTTTGCAACGCGCTTCTCCGGCTCTTGGATGGCATTCGACTCGTTCAAGACACAGAGGGAGATCCACCGCGCCGATCTTTTCAAGAAGAGCGCCTCGTCATCGGCCAAGGCAACTGATCAGCAGATCGTCTTCCGCGTTGTGGGGGCGTACCAGTCTGTGCTCTACGCACAACGGGAGATCGACGTTGCCCAACATGAACGAGAGACCGCCGCGGCGCTGTTGACGTCTGTGGACGATCACGTGAAGGCGGGCCTTGCGGTAGAGTCGGATCGGATGTCGGCCGAGGTGAATGTGGCCGCCCGCAAAGAGGAACTCATCGCGGCCCAGGGAGACCTCGAGCTGGCGTGGGCTCATTTGCGCGAGGCCATGGGATCCCCGGACCTCAAAACATCCGAGTTGAAGCCGATTGAGCCTCATTCATTTCCGCAGCTACCGCTGGAACAGGAGATGGCCACGGCCGCAAAGACGCGTTCCGATTTGATGGCCCTGGGACAGGCGCAATCGGCGCAGGCAGACGCTGTCGGAGCGGCCAAATCGGACTTCGGCCCTCGCGTGAGCGCCTATGGCAACTGGGAGGAAGATCGCGCGTTATTTGCAGGCTCAGATGGGAACAACTGGGTCGCCGGCGTTCAGATCAGCGTCGACATTCTGCCTGTCGGCAAGCGCGCTCAGCTTGCGCGGGAGAGCGCCGCGAAACAGAAGATCGATGCGCAACTGGCTGCCTCACAACAGCACGTGCGCCTCGAAGTAAGCCAAGCTCACAGTCATCGACAGACAGCGACACTCTCTCTTGAAACAGCGCGGGCCGCGATGGATCAATCGGCCGAAAGTCTTCGCATCCTCAAGAACCGCTACGGCGCGGGTCTGGCAACAATCACCGACCTTCTGAGGGCTGAGGATGCCGAGCGGCAGAGCCAGTCGAATTACTGGCATGCCGTTTATGGCAACGCGATGGCTTATGCTGAACTGCTTTTTGCTACAGGGACACTGACTCCCGATGCGGCGGAGGATTTGCAATGAAGGTTCTTTTGTCTAGTTGTTTGCTCGCCGCTTCTTCGGCGATGTTGGCCGGGTGCCATTCGGGAGAGTCCGCCCCGGCTGTGTCCACCCAAACCGTGCAGGCGCGGGTGGTGGAGAGCCGGCAGCAGCAGGCACCCGTACTCGTCCGCACCACAGGAACCCTGCACGCGCGTGAGTCGGCGATCGTTTCCGCGCAGGTCGCCGGGCGCATCCAGCAAGTGCTGGTGCGAGAGGGCGACAACGTTCGGGCTGAGCAGACTCTGGCGTTGCTGGACGACGCCACGCTGCGCGCTGCTGCGCACCAGGCGGAGGCCGCACTAATGGCTGCACAAAGCCAACAGGCCGCCGCACAAACCGACGCCGATCTTGCATCAAGCACGCTCGAACGCTACAAGCAACTGCAGGCGCAGAAGAGCGTGAGCCCGCAGGAATTGGATGAGATGGCGCGGCGGGCGGAAGCCTCGGCCGAGCGGGTTGAAGCATTGCGTGCTCTTAGCGAGGCGGCAAAGGCGCAGGATAGCGGCGCGCGCGCCATGCTGGGCTACGCACGTCTGCGCGCGCCTTTCGCAGGCGTGGTAACAGCGCGGTTGGCCGATCCGGGAACTCTGGCTTCCCCGGGCGTGCCGCTGCTGCAACTGGATAGCGTCGGGCCGCTGCAATTGGAGGTAAAGGTCGATGAGTCGGCAATTGGCACGGTACGCAAGGGGATGAAGGTGTCTGTCTCAATCGACGGCGCGCCGACAGCGAATGTCACGGGCACGGTGGCGGAAATTGTTCCGGCCGCCGATCCGGCAAGCCACAGTTTCACGGTCAAGATCGACCTGGCTTCCTCGGGTAAGTTGCACGCCGGAATGTATGGCACGGCAGCGTTTGCCACCGGCATGCGCCAGTCGATTCTTATTCCGCGCTCCGCTGTGGTTCTGCGCGGATCGCTGGCCTGCGCCTACGTCCTCGACCGCAATGGTATTGCGCAGCTTCGCTACCTCACATTGGGCGCGGCGCGGGAGAACAATGTTGAAGTGCTGACGGGCATTTCGGCTGGCGAAAAACTGGTGGACGATCCCGCCGACCGCGATCTGGCTGGCAAGCGCATCGAGGTCCAGCAATGAAACAGAAACCTGAGTTGGCTGGGTTGGGCGTGGCCGGGCGGCTGGCGCACGCTTTCCTCAACTCCAAGCTGACGCCGCTCTTCATTGCAGCATCGCTGGCACTCGGAATCTTCTCGGTCGCCATCATTCCGCGCGAAGAAGAGCCGCAGATTCTGGTTCCGATGCTGGACATCACTACCGCCATGCCGGGCGCATCCCCTGCGGAAGTAGAAGAGCGCGTGACGCTGCCGATCGAGAATCTGGTACATCAGATCTCGGGCGTCGAATACGTGTACTCCACATCGGCCCCCGGACAAAGCCTTGTGATCGTGCGTTTTCTGGTGGGCACACCGCAGGAAGACGCGCTGATCAAGGTCTATAGCAAGCTCTACTCGAACTTCGATCGCATGCCACCGGGAGTCTCGCAGCCGCTTATCAAGGCACGCTCCATCGACGATGTTCCGATCCTGGCCTTGACGCTGTGGGGCGAGCATTACAACGGCTATCAACTTCGCGCCATCGCTGCCGAGATGCAACATGATTTCGAGCAGATTTCAGATGTATCGGAGACTACGATCATTGGCGGGCTTCCGCGCACCATGCGTGTGGTACTTAGCACTGAGAAGCTCAATGCCTACGGCATATCGCCCATGGCCATTGTCGGGCATCTTCAAGCCGCAAATGCAACTGTGCAGGCGGGGAATTTCGCCGAAAACAACCAGGAAGTCCGGGTCGACGCCGGCAACCTCTTCACCCGCCGAGAGGACTTGGAAGCGGTCGTGGTGGGCGTGGTTCGCGGGCAGCCCGTGTACATGAGGGACGTTGCCGAGAAGATAGTCGACGGCGCCGCGGATCCGGCCAACTATGTGGTCTACGGCACGACGAACTCGGGTGCATCGGCGGCACGCCAGTACCCGGCGGTGACCATTACCGTGGCCAAGCGGAAAGGCACCAACGCCACAGATATCGCCAATGCTGTTCTCAAGAGCGTCCACCGCATGCAGGGCGTGACCATACCGAACGACATGACGGTGACCGCTACACGGAATTACGGAGAAACGGCAAAGGACAAGTCAGACGAACTGCTTGAGCACCTTCTGCTGGCCACGTTGTCTGTCACCTTGCTGGTAGCGCTTTTCCTGGGATGGCGAGAGTCGGGTGTGGTGCTGCTGGCCATTCCAGTCACGCTTGCGCTCACGATGTCGGTGTTCTACTTCCTCGGCTACACCATCAATCGCGTAACGCTCTTCGCTTTGATCTTCAGCATCGGCATTCTTGTCGATGACGCTATCGTTGTCGTCGAAAACATGGTACGTCACTTCCGGCTCAAGGAAAACCATGGCAGGTCGATGAGTGAAGTTGCGGTAGAGGCTGTCGCGGAAGTGGGCAACCCGACCATTCTGGCCACATTCGCCGTGATCGCGGCCGTCCTGCCCATGGCCTTTGTCCGCGGACTCATGGGGCCGTACATGCGGCCCATTCCCGTGGGCGCGTCGGCAGCCATGCTCTTCTCGCTGCTAGTTGCATTTGTGGTTTCGCCCTGGGCTGCCCTCCGACTTGTTGGCAGGCATCTTGAAGGGGCCAAAATACTGGAACCGGAGACGGAGAATTGGCGGACCAGGCTCTATCGCCGCATCATGACGCCGCTGATCCAATCCGCGCGCAACCGCGTCCTGTTTTTCATTGGAGTAGTGGTGCTTTTTCTGGTCTCGGTGGCGCTTGCTCCTCTCGGCTTGGTTCGCGTAAAGATGTTGCCGTTCGACAACAAGAGCGAGTTGCAGGTCGTCATCAATATGCCCGACGGAACGCCCCTCGAACAAACGGCGCGGGTCGCTCAGTCATTGGGGGAAGAACTTGCACGTCAGCCGGATGTACTGAACTATCAGACGTACACCGGAACGTCCGGTCCCTATAACTTCAACGGGCTGGTGCGGCACTACTATATGCGTCGACAGCCGAATCAGGCCGACATCCAGGTCAACCTGCTGCCGGCCAAGCAACGCAGCGTGCAGAGCCATGCGATCGCAAAACGGCTTCGTCCGGTACTGGACGCGATCGGCAACGCGTATGGCGCGAGGATCCAGGTCAGCGAGGTTCCACCGGGGCCGCCTGTCGTACAGACGCTGGTAGCGGAGGTTTACGGTCCAGATCTGGCTGGTCAAACTCAAGTTGCCCGACAAATCAAGACGATCTTTCAGCACACTCCGGGCGTTGTTGACACCGACTGGTACGTCGAAGATCCAGAGCCTAGGTTGATCATGCGCGTGGATGAGGTCAAGGCGGCCGAGCACGGCATCGCTGTCTCCGACGTGGTCCACGTCCTGGCGCTCGCCATCTCGGGAACCCAGGTCGGCCTGATCCACGATCAGGCCGCACGGGAGCCAGTGCCCGCAATCGCCGAATTTGACCGCGCGGACCGATCCTCGGAGCAGGGCCTCGAGAATATCCGCCTGACCGGAGCGGATGGCGACATGGTTTCCCTGCGCGAGTTGGTGATCGTCGAACGAAAGACGATCGAACCCAGCATCTATCACAAGAATCTGCGTCGTGTAGTTTATGTCACGGGAGACGTGGCTGGAGCGGAAGAAAGCCCGGTCTACGCCATTATGAAAATGAACAAGGATCTCGACCATCTCACGCTTCCGGCCGGATACACGCTGGCGCGCTACAACGCGTCGATGCCGGACTCGACAGACCACTACTCGATGAAGTGGGACGGCGAATGGCACATCACGATCGAGGTCTTTCGGGACATGGGACTGGCGTTCGCCGCCGTGCTCGTTCTCATCTACGTTCTTGTGGTCGGCTGGTTCCGATCCTTCATCGTACCGCTGATAATCATGGCGCCCATTCCGCTCACGTTGGTGGGCATCATGCCGGCGCATGCGCTGCTGGGCGCATTCTTCACGGCGACGTCGATGATCGGCTTTATTGCAGGCGCCGGCATCATCGTGCGGAACTCAATTATTCTGGTCGACTTCATTGAACTCAGGATTCGCGAAGGAATGCCGCTGGCTGAAGCGGTGATCGATGCCGGTGCGGTTCGTTTTCGGCCAATGCTGCTGACCGCAGCAGCAGTTGTCGTGGGCGCAAGCGTGATTCTCACTGACCCCATATTTCAGGGGCTCGCCTTGTCTCTGATTGCCGGAGCCGTCGCTTCGACCTTCCTCTCATGGCCGACCATTCCAGTGCTTTACTTCATGGTTCACTCCCGGCGCCAAGCCGGGGCCCCCAACGACGGGTCCTTGTCGTTGGGGTTGAAGTCCGGACCTGGACCTCAACCTGAAACCGAACAAGGAGATTCCATATGACAGTCGAACGCGGCGTGCGCCTCATGGGAGGCGTCATGGTGCTGTTATCACTTGCGCTTGCTCATTTCGTTTCACTCTATTGGCTCTGGCTGACGGTATTCGTCGGGCTGAATCTATTTCAGTCGTCATTCACCAACTGGTGCCCAGCTATGTCCATCTTGCGCGTTATGGGTTTGAATGACACCAATTGCAGTCCATCGATTTGAGGTCACGATGCACGATAGGCGATTCAATGTTTCCCTGGCTTACCGGCTCGACGATCCTGCGCGGCTGCTCTGGCTCCCTCCAGACGAGGTGATCACTGCGCTTGGCGTTCAATCTGGCGATGTGGTTGCCGATATCGGCGCTGGCACCGGGTATTTCACTCTGCCTCTGGCGCGCGCCGTCGGGCCGCGCGGCAAGCTCTGGGCCGTCGATTCTCAGACAGAGATGCTATCGCTGCTGCAACAGAAGCTCGATGCCGCTACCATTTCCAACGTCGAACCGGTCCATGCAGAGGCTGACAGAACTGAGCTTCCGAATGCCGCATGCGCTCTCGTCTTCCTCGCCAACGTCTGGCATGAGTTTGAGGATCGGGATGCTGTTCTCCGCGAAACTCGACGCATTCTTGCCCCCGGTGGACGTGTCGCGATCCTCGATTGGCGTCCGGATGTCGAGCCCGTTCACGGTCCGCCTCTGGAGCATCGCATCGCACTATCAGACACCCTTAGAGAGATGCGGATCTCCGGTTTCGAGAAGCTTGGTTCAACCGAAGTTGGCAGGTACTCCTGGCTCGTTCAAGGGGAGAAACAACAATGACCGTGCGAAAGCGCATTACTAGACCGGGTAACCCTCGGCATATTCGCGGTGAGCGCTTCAAAGATGAGGTCTACCGCCAAATGTTCCGGCTGGAGGAACGCCGCCCGGGCGCCGAGATGGGGCTCGCGTTGGCTCTGTTGCGCGCATGGCTGGCCGCTGACTCCAAACCTGACGGCAGCGAGGAGCGAGAATGGCTGAAGAAGGTTTCCCAGATATGTCTTCAGATGATCGAGACTGCATTGCAAACGGGCAGCACTCCGCCTTCTGGTGTGCAGTGAGTTTCATTCTGAATGTGCTCTGCGCCACACAGGCGGAGTTTCTGGAGAACCTTCTTCCGGTCATGCACGCTGCGGAATACACTGGTGTAGCTCTCGACGATTCCATGCGATGCGACCCGAACTGATCCAAGCCACGGAACTGTTGCGCCGGAACACTCCTGAGGCTATCGAGCAAGCAATTGGGTTGCTCCAGAATACGGTCTATTCCTTCAGCATGAAGGTTTGTGGGCATCCTGAAGATGCGGAAGACACCATGCAGGAGGTGCTCTCCCGTTCTCTCGGGCAACTGGCCAAGATTCAGGACCCGCAGGCTCTTGCGGTCTGGCTTTATACCGTCACACGAAACCGGTGCTGGCGCATGCGCCGCAAGCCTGCCCATGCTCCGGCAAAAATGCTCTCGCTCGACGAGCTGATGCCTGACGATGAGGAATTGGGGCGACTGATGCAGGTTGCCGCAGAGGGACCGGAAAGCAACCTCCTGGCCGCCGAGCAGCACCATCTTCTGCATCAGGCGATCCTCCGCATCCCGGCGACCCTGCGCATTGTTCTTGTGCTCCACGATATGGAGGAGCTGACGACCGAGCAGGTTGCGCAGGTTCTCGAACTGCAGCAGGGGACGGTGCGAATTCGTCTTCATCGGGCGCGCCTAAGTGTGCGTAAGGAGATGAATCAGCTCCTCAGCGGTGCTCCCGAGGCTTCGTCTAACGCCCAATCCTTCGCGAAGAAACACAACGGTTCGCGATCCAGGGGTGGACGACGTGCCGATGAATGCCGCGATTTGTTTGCCAGCCTCTCTGAATATCTGGACGGCAGGGTGGAACCTCTTACCTGCGATCAGATGAGAGGACACATCGAGGCGTGCCCATCGTGCGTCGCATTTCTACGCGACCTGCGCGCAGCCATCGACCGCTGCCGCTCCCTCGACATTCCCTGTGACTCGGCAATCGCGCCTCGATTGCGCGTCATCCTCACACGGGAGTACCTGCGCATGTTGGTTCTGCCGGCCGCAAAATAAATATCCGCGGTTTTGTAACGAATCGCTCCTGTTGTGTCTTTCTTCCAATGAAGAGGAGAACCACTATGGAAGTAAAGATTACGCATCTCGATCATGTGAAGTTCGCCATCCAATCGCGGTCGCACTCGATTTTTTGCGATCAGCCGGCTGAGAATGGCGGGGAAGACTCCGGCATGACGCCTCCCGAACTGCTGCTCGCGTCATTGGGTTCCTGCGCGGGTTTCTATGCCGTGCAGTACTTGAAAACCCGCAACCTCGACGACCGTGGCATAGAGGTTTCCGTAACCGCCGACAAGCTGAAACAGCCTGCCCGGCTGGGCAACTTCCGCGTGCGTGTTGTGTGCCCCCTCCCCCTTACGGAAGACCAGACGGAAGGCCTCATGCGTTCCGTGCACCACTGCCTGATTCACAACACGCTCCTCGCGCCGCCTGAGATCGAGATCGAGTTAGCCATCGCAGAAGCTACCGTGCCGCACAGTTGATAGCCGCCGCCGATTCTGGCCGGCACCTTCAACTCTCCTTACATCGATGACCACAGACGGGTGTTCTAATCCTTAAATGGCTAGTCTCGAAAACTTCCGCATCGTGGTCTTCCGGGCAGTTGCGGAGCAGCTTAGCTTCCGCAAAGCCGCCGAAGAACTGTACCTCACTCAACCTGCGGTGAGCCTCCAGATCAAGGCGCTTGAGGAGGAACTTGGCGTTCAGGTATTTGATCGTACAGGGGCGCAGATCACGCTGACGCCGGCTGGCAAGGTCCTCCTCCGGTACGCGAAGCAGGTCAATTCGCTTTTCGTTCAGGTAGAGCACGATATCGTAGTCCTCACCGGCGACCACGCAGGGCAACTTGCCCTTGGAGCTTCCACGACCATCGCTCAGTATGTCCTGCCGCGTCTTCTGGGCGAGTTCTGCAAGGAGCATCCCCGCGTTCATCCGACACTGATCAGTGGCAACACAGAGCAGATTGTCGACGCTGTAGAAAAGCAGAAGATCGAGTTGGGCTTCATTGAGGGTCCGGCGCGAAGCCGCAAAGTCAAGAGCGAGCCATTTCTGGAGGATGAGTTGGTCTTGATTGCGTCTACTGCGCATGAATGGGCAGAGTGCGCTTCTGTCGCCGTTTCCGATTTGTGCTCTGCTCCGCTGCTTATGCGAGAGCGCGGTTCCGGTACGCGCAGAGTGATTGAAATGGCGCTCGAACGGCAAGGCATCAGGCATAGTTCGATGCGGATCGTGATGGAACTTGATTCAACCGAGGCCATCAAATCTGCCGTTGAATCCGGACTAGGAGTCGGTTTCGTCTCTCGATGGGCGATTGCCAAAGATCTGAGGCTCGACAAAAACTTCAAGATCGTTGAAATCGAAGGAATCCGGATCAAGCGAGAGTTCCTTGTCACTTATATAAAGGGTCCTGAGCCAAAAGGCCTGGCTCATCAATTTCGCAAGTTTCTCATCGCACGCGCAGGCGTGCAAAGAGCATTGGTCAAAGCCGGACGGTCGTAGTTGACAGGGTCCATAAGATGCGCTGATGTGCAATGAGTACTTCTGCTTGGACACGGACGTATGCCACGGCGACACTTATTATGTGTCCAAGAATATATTCTTCATTGGGTTGATCCTCGCTGCCAGCGGTCTTGTGTCACCACCGGTGGCGCTGGCCGGTGGTCTTATCTACGGATTCTCATTTCTTCATCCATTCCATGTAGAGGCAAAGAAACTCTCCAAACTCCTCCTGCAGGCATCCGTGGTCGGTCTTGGGTTTGGTATGGATCTGCAGCAGGTTATGCAAGCCGGACGCTCAGGATTCATCTATACCGCATGCAGCATCAGCATCGCCTTGCTTCTGGGTTGGGGGTTGGGAAAACTCTTGCAAGTCCAGCAAAGGATCTCTTATCTCATCTCGGCAGGCACCGCCATCTGCGGCGGCAGCGCCATTGCCGCAATCGCCCCGATCACCAACGCAAGCCAGGAGGAGATCGCCGTTTCGCTGGGAACGGTTTTTGTTTTGAACTCGGTTGCCTTACTGACATTTCCGGAAATCGGGACAGTGCTGCACATGACGCAGACGCAGTTTGGCCTTTGGTCGGCGCTCGCCATTCATGACATAAGTTCCGTCGTCGGCGCGACAGCAAAGTACGGAGCGGTGGCTCTTACCGTTGGCACCACCGTCA
>Ga0182024_10024520_pt1 | contig 10710 bp, 11 predicted proteins | sample P32metaG_FD_120480 | JGI IMG/M metagenome (GOLD analysis project Ga0182024, IMG submission 120480) | Permafrost microbial communities from Stordalen Mire, Sweden - P3-2 metaG (Illumina Assembly) | ecosystem: Environmental > Terrestrial > Soil > Wetlands > Permafrost | place: Sweden: Stordalen...
ACCGTCGATCGGCATTCGCTGGTTGCAGTGCGCGAGCTCGAGCGCTTGCGCACGGGAGAGTTCAAGGATCCCACTCCCCTGCTCACCGAGGTCGCGCGCGAGCTCCCTCACCTGCCGCTAGTGTTCCTTGCGCTGCTGCTGCATGACATCGGCAAGGGCCACGGCCATGACCATCACGAGCGCGGCGCGAGTCTGACCGCAGAAGTATCGCAGCGGCTTGGATTGAACAGCGAGGAGATCGATCTCGTAGTGTTCCTGGTCCGCAACCATCTGATGATGTCGCAGGTCGCGCAGAAGGGTGACCTCGACGATCAGACCACCGTCGCGGAATTTGCGCGCACCGTCGGCTCGATCGATCGGCTGAAGGCGCTCTACCTGCTGACCTATGCCGACATGCGCGCGGTTGCGCCCAAGGTCTACAACAACTGGCGCGACATGCTGCTGAGCGATCTCTACCTGCGCGCGCTCAAGGTGCTCGAGCAAGGAGATCGCGAGGCGGTCGATCCAGCGCGCCGGCTGGCAACAGTCAAGGCTGGAATTCGGCAGTATCTTCTCGCCGCGGGATCTCCTGAAGCCGACGTCAACGGCTTCCTCGACGAGATGCCTGACCGCTACTTCTTCACCGTGCCGGAAAACGACATTCCGCTGCACTTCGACCTGATGCGCTCACTCGACGACCGCCCGCTGGTCTGCCGCATCCGGCATTTCCCGGAGCTGGAGTTCAGCGAGTTCATCGTCGTGACGCACGATCGGCCGGGACTCTTCGCAATGATCGCGGGCGCGCTGACCGCCAACAATCTCAACATCCTGTCGGCCCGAATCACCACGCGTGCCAGCGGGGTCGCGATGGACGTGTTTCGCGTGTCGCATCAGATGGGCGAAGCTTCGATGGCGCTGGAAGACGACCGCTGGCTACGCGTCGAGCACGACCTCGAGCGCGTCATCACCGGCCAGCAGGATATCGCGGGGCTGGTCGCCGCGGCGCATCACGTGCAGAGCGCCGGGCGCAAGTTCGTGCGCCACGTGCCGACCGAAGTCACCGTTGACAATCGCACCTCCGAGCAATTCACGGTCATCGACGTGTTCACCCAGGACCGCGTCGGCCTGCTGTTCGCGATCACCCACACTCTTTTCCGGCTCGGCCTGCGGATTCACCTCGCGCGCATTTCGACCAATGCCGATCAGGCGCTCGACGTCTTCTATGTGAGCGATCGCGAGGGCGGACAAAAAATCGAGGATCTCGATCGGATGCGTGAGTTGCGCGCCGCGTTGCTCGAAAAGGTCGTACAGAATCCCCAAGCCGGAGCACCCGCGTGAGCATTGCCGGCTGGGACGAGCTGATCGATCGGCATTTGTCGCGCCAGGCCGTCGAACGCGGCCTCAGCCGCCATTCGATGGAGGCCTACGCGCACGACCTGAGCCTTTTTCAATCGTGGTGCCGGGATTCCGGCCTGGAGCCCGCGCAGCTCGACGCCGGCGCGCTGACCGCGTACCTGGAAGCGCTGGCCGACCAGGGCTTCGCCGTCAGTTCGCAGCGCCGCCATCTCGCGAGCCTGCGCGGACTCGCGCGCGAGCTGGTGGACGAGAAGATCCTGGAGCGCGATCCCGCGCCCGCCGTCAAACTGAGGCCACATCCGCGCAAACTGCCGCGCACCCTGTCGCCCGGCGACGTCGAAAATCTCATCGCCGCGATCGACGCGCACGACGCTCGCGGATTGCGCGATCGCGCGATGCTCGAGATGGCCTATGGATGCGGTCTGCGCGTGTCGGAGCTGGTGGGCCTGCAATTGCACCAGGTGAATCCAGCGGCAGGCGCAGTCGTCGTGTTCGGCAAGGGCAGCAAGGAGCGGATGGTGCCAATGGGCGCGGCTGCGATTCGCGCGCTAAAGGCTTATCTCGATCGCCGCGACGAAATTCTCAATCCGGCCGGCGACGGCAAGCGCGACAAGAAAAGAGTTCCGCGCCGCGTTTCTGCGGTGTTCATCACTCGGCTCGGCCGCGCGATGACCCGGCAAGGATTTTTCAAGGCTCTCAAAGGATGGGCCGCCAACGATCCGCGACTCGCATGGATCAGCCCGCACACCTTGCGGCATTGCTTCGCGACGCATCTGCTCGAAGGCGGCGCCGACTTGCGCGCCGTGCAGGAGATGCTCGGCCACAGCGACATTTCGACCACGCAAATTTACACGCATCTCTCCAAGAGCCACTTGCGCAAGGTGCATCGCACGTTTCATCCGCGCGCGACTCGCGCGAGCGCGGCGGAAGGTACCGACTGACTTGGACGATCTCAGCGGAACCATCGCGACCATCTGTATCGTCGCGCCGCCTATCATGTTCGCGATCATCGCGCACGAGGTTATGCACGGCGTCGTAGCGCTGCGCCTTGGCGACGATACTGCGCGTCGTGCAGGACGCCTCACGCTGAACCCGATTTCGCACATCGATCTCTTCGGGACGATTATCCTGCCGTTCGGGCTGTATCTTTTTGGTCTGCCCGTGATTGGCTATGCAAAGCCGGTCCCGGTGGATTTCCGCGTGCTGCGCGGCGGACGCGCCGGCATGCTGAAAGTGGCCGCTGCAGGACCGCTGACCAACTTCGTGCTCGCGATCGTGAGCGGACTTCTGCTGCGCGCGGTACCCTATTTCTTGCACGGCTCGCTCGGGCCCACCGTGGTCGTACCGCTGGCCAGGATGCTGCAAGCGTCGGTGATCGTTAACGTAGAACTGGGAGTATTCAATCTTTTTCCCGTGCTGCCGCTCGACGGTGGCCGCGTGCTGTTCAGTATCCTGCCGATTGCCGCCGCGCGCGTTTACGCGCGGACAGAGAGGTACGGCTTCCTTATACTGCTGGTGCTGCTGTATACGCATTGGCTGGATGTCGCGATTTACCCGGTGATGAATTTGGCGCTGGGCGCGATCTCCTGGATGGTGCAACTTTGAGCGACGAGTCCAACACGGCGCCCAAGCTCGCGGCCGACGCCGGCGTCCGCTTCCGGCTCCCGATTTACGAGGGCCCGCTCGATCTGCTGCTGCATCTGCTCAAGCGCGCCGAGCTCGACCCGCACGAAGTAACAGCCAGCGTTATCACCGAGCAGTACCTGGCGTGGCTCGAGCTGCTCGATCAGTTGAATCTCGACGTCGCGGGCGAGTACCTGGTGATGGCGGCGACGTTGCTCCTGATCAAGTCGTTCGCGATGCTGCCGCATCCGGAGCTGGCCGACACCGAGGAAGCCGAGGAGCTCAAGCGCGACCTGGTCGAGCGCTTGCTCGAATATCAGCGCTATCGCGAGGCGGCAGAAAAGCTCTCCGAGCGCGCGCTGCTTGGCCGCGACGTTTTCACCACGCCCGGCGAGAGTGCGCCCGAAGACGCTAACGCCAAGCAATACACGGTTTCGATTTTCGACCTGGTCGAGGCGATTGGCGCAGTGCTCAAGCGCGTCGCCGACAAGACGCCGCGCAAAATCGAGCTGCGCGACATCCCGGTGGCGGAATGTATCCCGCGAATCCTGCGCGCGCTCGAGGGCGCGGGACGAATCCAGTTCGTCGCCCTGTTCGAGGACGCAGACGATCGATCGCTGGTAATTGCGACTTTCATGGCGCTGCTCGAATTGATCCGCCGGCGCGAGGTTCGCGCGTTTCAGGAAGAGCGCTTCGGCCCGATTTTTCTCGAGCGCGGCGCCGCGGCATGACGGAGGCTGAGTGGAAGAAGAGCGATTGAAATCAATTCTCGCGAGCCTGCTGTTCGCGGCCGGCGAGCCCGTCTCGATTGCGCGGTTAGCCGCCGTCTTCGACGACATGCCGCGAGCGACCGTACAAAAGGCGCTCGCCGAGATGGCCTCGCAGTATGCGGCCGAAAACCGCGGCATCGTCATCGACGAAGTCGCCGGCGGCTACCAGATGCGCACGCCAAAGGACCATGCCGGCTACGTGCGCAAGCTGCTCGCCGCACGGCCGCCGCGACTCAGCCGCCCGCTGATGGAAACCGTCGCGATAATCGCATATCGACAGCCGATCACCCGCCCCGAGATTGAGCAGTTGCGCGGCGTCGACACCGGCGGCGTGCTCGAAACGCTGCTCGAAAAACGGCTGGTAAAAATTGCCGGCCGCAAGGAAGCGCCGGGACGCCCGATGGTCTATGAGACCACCAGCGAGTTCCTTGAATTGTTCGGACTCAAGGATCTCGAGAGCCTGCCCGACTTGTCGGAGTTCCGCGAAATCGAGCGCGCCGTCGAGCAGGCGAACACCGGACCGGTGGAAGGCATCGAGACTCATCCCGAGGATTCCGTTGAGACGGCGCCGGCGTCAGCAGAAGAACCGGCCCAGCCCGCGCCTGAAAAATCCGACGACGACGAGACCTCGCACTGAACGGAGAACGAGAACGATGCATCGATTCCGGCTGCTGATTCTTGTGGCGATAACTTCGTTTGCATTCGCGGGATTGTCGTACGCTGAGGAAAAGGCGGCACCGCCCGCGGCGCCCGAAAATGATCCGCTCTACATGCGCGTCGTCGCGATGCCGTATCCGCCCGAGGCGCAAATCCTCGACGGCGCCGGTCAACGCCATTCGGCCTACGAATTGTACGTCACGAATTGGGGTAAGACGCCGCTCAAAATCACCAAGCTCGACGTGAGTGGAAAAGACGACGACAAGGCGGTCGTCACCCAGTCCGCCAGTGGCAAGCAACTCTCCGCGATGTTCGTGCCGGTGAATGGCGACGGCACCAAGCCCAACGATCCGAGCCTCAAGCCGGGCGAGACCGGCGTCTTCTTTATCTTTGCCGATTGGATTTCCGACCAGGGCGATCCGGACAATTTTAATACTGCGATTACGATCGAGCAGCACGGCGAGCGCAGCGGCTCCGGAACAATCCATGCCGCCGCGCTCGATTTGAATCAGGACGATCCGATCGTGATTCATTCTCCGCTTCGCGGAAAAAATTGGCTCGCGGCCAATGCACCCTCGAACACCTCGGCGCATCGCCGCGCGATGCTGCCGATTAACGGTCAGCCGCACATCGGCCAGCGCTATGCGATCGACTGGATTCAGCTCGGCGACGACGGCAAAGCATTTACCGGCGACGAGCACGACAACAAGAGCTATCACGCCTGGGATCAGGAAATTTACGCGGTCGCGGACGGCAAGATCGTCGAAGTAAAGGACGGCATTCCCGAGAACGTCCCCAACAGCGGCAAGCTGGCGACGCCGATTACGTACGACACGCTCCCCGGCAATCACATCATCCAGCAGCTCAGCGAAGATCACTACGCCGCGTACGCGCATCTGCGGCCCGGTACGATCAAAGTGAAAGTGGGCGATACCGTTCACGCCGGCGACGTGCTCGCGCATCTCGGGAATACCGGCAATTCATCGGAGCCGCATTTGCATTTCCAAATCTGCGACGCGCCGTCCTTCCCGGCCGCGGAGGGCCTGCCGTTCGCGATCGATCAGTACACGCTCGACGATTACAAAATCGACAAAACACCCAAGCCGGCGCTGACCGTCAAATCGTCCCATCCGATGACCAAGCAAGAACCGATGGAGGACGAACTCGACTCGTTCTAGACGCCAGTGTCCTCGAATACTCCCGTCTCCGGCGTGTAGTTTTCGAAGCGCGTGTAGTGGTTGATGTAGGTGAGCTTCGCGGTGTCGGTGGGGCCGTTACGCTGCTTGGCCACGATGATCTCGGCGACGCCCGGCTCCTTGCTCTCCTTGCCCTTGTACATTTCCTCGCGGTAGATGAACGCGATCACGTCGGCGTCCTGCTCGATCGCGCCTGATTCGCGCAAGTCGGCCAGCATCGGGCGACGATTCTCGCGCGACTCGACCTGCCGGTTGAGCTGCGACAGCGCGATCACCGGGACCTTCAATTCTTTCGCCAGGCCCTTGAGCGAGCGCGAGATTTCCGCGATTTCTTTTTCGCGATTTTCACCGGGCCGCGCGGATCTCATCAACTGAATATAGTCAACGATTATAAGCCCCAAGTTCTTGGCGCGTTCACGCTTGAGCCGCCGGCATTTAGCCTTGAGCGTGATCGACGTCGTGTCCGACGAGTCATCAATATAGATGTTCGACTCCGACAGCCGCGCCGCCGCCTGCGCGAGCTTGGGAAAATCGCGCTCGCCCAGAAATCCCTGCCGCGCGCGAGCGCTGTCCACCCGCGCCTCGGCGCACAGCATGCGCAGCACCAGCTGCTCCTTCGACATTTCCAGCGAGAAAAACGCGACGCCCATGGGAGGGTCCGCGTCCATCGCGGCGTAGGCCGCAATATTCAGCGCGAGCGCCGTTTTGCCCATGCTGGGACGCGCCGCGATGATCACCAAATCCGACGGCTGAAAGCCCGCCGTGATTCGATCGAGATCGATGAACCCGCTCGGCACGCCGGTGATCATCTCGCGGTTTTCGTAAAGCCGCTCGAGAATCTTCAGCGACTCGCGCGTCAGCTCCGGCATTGTGTGGAACGACGGCTTAATCCGGCGCTCGGAAATCTCGAAAATCCGATGCTCGGCTTCGTCGAGGAACCCGTCCACGTCCGCCGGCGCCTCGTACGACGTGCTCGCGATGTCGGTCGCGATCGAGCCGAGGCTGCGAAGGACAGCCTTGTCGTGCACGATCCGCGCGTAATGCGCGACGTTCGCGGCGGTTGGCACGATAGACGCCAGCTCCGCGATGTACGCAGGGCCGCCGATCTGCTCGAGCACGCCCCTGGTGCGCAGCGCATCGGTCAGCGTGATCGCATCGACCGGCTGGCTGTGGTCGGTAAGCTCGGCCATCGAGCGGAAGATCTGCCGATGGGACTCGCGGTAAAAATCTTCGTCCGAAAGGATTTCGAGCGAATGGTTAATCGCGTCGTTGTCGAGCAGAATCGCGCCCAGCACCGACTGTTCTGCTTCGAGATTTTGCGGGGGAACGCGCTTCAGAATATCGTCCGACGAAACCGCCACCTGCCACTACCTCCTCAACCAACCGCGCGTCCGGAACTTTCTGGAGAACCGATTATTTCCGATAGCATCATCGCTTACAACTATTACTCCAGCCGCAAGCCAACGGTTGTCACCACGCCGTCCACAGTCGATGCACAGATCGGCTAGCGCGCGCGGCGCCGGCGCGGACGACTTATCGCGAGCATCGGGCCGAGTGCGATGCCAAACATGAATCCGCCGACGTGCGCCCACCACGCGACCCCGCCCATCGCCGCCGCGCCACCGCTTTGCTCGAGTCCCGCATAGAGCTGAACCGCGAACCAGACCAGCAGGTAGATGATCGCCGGAATCTCGATGAACTGGAAGAAAATAAAAATCGGCAGAATCGTCAGGATGCGCCCGCGCGGGTACAGGATGAAGTACGCGCCGAGCACGCCGGCGATTGCGCCGCTCGCGCCAATCACCGGCACGCTCGACTCGGGCGCAATCCACACGGTCGCGAGCGCCGCGGCGATTCCCGCGGCGAAATAAAAAATCAGGTAGCGCGCCGCGCCCATCCGGTACTCGACCGCCGCGCCGAAGATGAACAGGTACAGCATGTTGCCCGCGATGTGCCAGAAACCACCGTGGACGAACATCGACGTGACGGTCGTCATCAACGGCGCAAGCGTCGCGAGGTTACGATGCGCGCCGAGCGTGAACGCTCGCGTCACCGCGGCCGGCACCAGCGCGAATTTCTCGACGAACGCCGCGACGCGCTCGCCGAGCGACAGTTCGTAAACGAACACCGCGATGTTCACGGCGATAAAGGCGACGTTGACTGGTGTCAGGCGGCGCGGCGCGGCGTTGTCGCGAAGCGGGATCATCGGGAATCGGGCCGAGCGGCGATCGACCGCCGGCTATACTACCGGCGCGCGGCAGGCCAGCGCGAGACGGCGAAGTTGTCGGTCGTGAAACTTTCTTATGCGATCGGCTGGCCGAACTTTCTCACTTGAGCGGGACCTCATCGTATGCGACAAAGATGGCCGGGTCGCTCGTCCCCCTCAAAACGCGATCCGCGATCGCGACCCGCGCATTCGCGGACGCGAATCTTCTAAGGAGGTTTTGTTCATGGAAGTCGTTTCTAGTGAAGTATCGATTCGCACTGGCGCCGAACGCATGCCCGCGCATCTCGCGCGTCCGGCGTCCGGCGGTCCGTATCCCGCGTTGGTCGTCGTGATGGAAGCGTTCGGGCTCAACGACCAAATCAAACGCATCACCAATCAATTCGCGGCCGAAGGTTTCGTCGCCATCTCGCCGAATCTTTATTTTCGTCAACCCAACAACGTCGTCGGCTACAACGATTTGCCCGGCGCTTTTCGCCTGATGGGTTCGGTCAACGACGATCAGGTCGTCGCGGACATGGGTGCCGCGATAGATCACCTAAAGGCCATGAAGGAAGTGAAGCCTGCATTCGGCACCACCGGATTCTGCATGGGTGGACGCGTCGCCTTTATGACCGCATGCCGCAATTCGGCTGTCAAAGCCACCGCACCGTACTACGGCGGCGGAATCGTCAGGTCGCGGCAACCCGGCGTGAAGCCGCCAATCGAATACGTCGACGGCCTGAAGGCCACCGTGCTGGCGTTTTTCGGCGGCAAGGACGCTTTCATTCCGATCACCGAAGTCGATGAATTTCGCGACGCGCTCAAAAAAGCCGGCAAGCCGGCCGAGGTGGTCTTCTACCCCGACGCCGACCACGGCTTCATGTGCGACGATCGTCCGTCGTTCCATCCAGTGCATTCGAAAGAGGCGTGGGCGCGGACCATCGCATTCTTCAAAGAGTACTTAGGCTGAACCCGCGTGATCGTGTCTTGTTGAAATTACTTGAGCGGGCCGGTCTTCGCCGGCCCGTTTTTTTTATCGCGCTAGCAATTGTCGCGGTCAGCGGATGCTACTCGTCCGACTACAGCCGCACGATGAAGGCGAACGTATCGCTGCTGTCCGATATGTCGGACAAGCTCGCCGATTACTGCCGCACTTATTTCAAGCTCGACGATCGCCAACTGTCGTCCGAGGAGATGGGCGAGTTCTACTACGCCTTCAACAAGGCCAACGCCTTCTCGTCATCGACGCCGCGCGAGGCATCGCGGCCCTCGCATCGCGATTTCGTAAAGCTGCTCAACGCGTACGAGAAATTCGCGCATGCCGCCGACGAATACCGGCTCAGCGGCAAACCCGACCCCGCGATGCTCGCGTCATTGCTCTCGCAACACGCTCAAGTCCGCCACGTCGCCGGCAAAGTCACCGAAGATTTGAAGAGCGAGCCCGACTGATACTTTCCGCCGCGCTCAACCTTTCCAATGCTTGCCGTAATTGTCCAGGTAGGCGACCTCGCTCACCGGCCGGCGCTTGATCGGTCCGAACTTCCCCTGCGGATATCCAATAGGCATCAGCGCGTATGTCATCACTTCGGGTGGCAGGCCCAGTATCTGTTTCACCTCGTCCTCGAAAAACGTGTGAATCGTCGTGAGCACCGTGCCGAGTCCGAGCCCGCGGCACGCCAGAATAATATTCTGCACGGCGGGATAGATGCTCGAGCCCGAGATCCGCGCCTGGCTCTTCATCGCCGCTGCCACCTCGGGCGGAAGCTTGGGCGGCGCTCCCGCCATCGGAACCTGCTTCAGGCATGCGAGCAACAGCACCGGCGCGTCGGCCATGTGATCAATCAGGTAGTACGCCGACGCCATGAGTTTTTTGTAGGTGTCCTCGGTCATGTGCTCGGGCTTGACCCGGTCCGTGTAGAGCGCCTTCAGAATTGCGCCGCCCTTCTGATACACCGCGCCAATCTTCTTACGCTGCGCCACGTCCTTGACGATTACGAACTCCCAGCTCTGTTGATTGCTGCCCGACGGCGCGCGAATCGCCGCATCGAGCACCTTGGTGATTACCTCATCGGGAACCGGATCGGGCTTGAACCGCCTGAGCGAGCGCGCCGAATAAATCGCCTCGAAAAGTCCTATTTCCGCCATCTTCATAACTCCTGGTTTGGATTAGTGCTCAGCCGCGAGAATGGCATCCCTTCAGGAAAAAAGAAAAGCGGCCGGCGAATCGCCAGCCGCCCACTTAATCTTTATGCTGTCGCGTTCACACCGGCGTACGATTCATCTTCGTCGAGGATTGCGGGCCCATCAGCATCTTGTAGACTTTCTTCGCGTCCTCTGGATCGGTCACCATCGGCCCCGGCTGATCGTGATGCCGCATAATCTTGTCATTTTCAGTGAACGCGCGGACTGTCGTGCAGTACTCGAGCAGCAGGCCGTTGGGATCGCGGAAATAGATCGAGCGGCACCATTCATGGTCAACCACCGGCGTCACCTCGACGCCCTTCCCGGTCAGTTCCTCGCGCTTGGCCTCGAGCGCCTTCACGTCGTCGCAATGGAACGCGAAATGGTAGAACGCGCCCGGCAGTCCCTGCGCGCTGTTGATATCGGTCGCCCATTCCGTCGGCACGCCCGGCACCTTTTCCGGACACATAAACGCCACCATGCTACCGTCGCCGGTGTCGAGGAAGACGTGCTTGATCTTGCCCTCGCCGGCCGTCTCGATAATGTCGGCCCACGCGACTTCCCAGCCCAATTTCGTCGTGTAGAACTCGATCGTGCGATCGATATCGAGAGTGGCCAAACCCAGATGATGGACCCCAGTGCGTTTCATAGCCGCGCCTCCTATCCGTCATCCACTTTACTAACACGGCCCAATCGATAGTCAAAACACTCCGGAACGATCGTTCAAGACCATCGTTCAGCC
>Ga0182024_10024521_pt1 | contig 10710 bp, 9 predicted proteins | sample P32metaG_FD_120480 | JGI IMG/M metagenome (GOLD analysis project Ga0182024, IMG submission 120480) | Permafrost microbial communities from Stordalen Mire, Sweden - P3-2 metaG (Illumina Assembly) | ecosystem: Environmental > Terrestrial > Soil > Wetlands > Permafrost | place: Sweden: Stordalen...
CTGCAGGACACCTACAAGGACGACAAAGAGAAGCTCGGCCGCGCCATGATGGAGCTCTACAAGCGCGAGAAGATCAATCCCGTCGCCGGCTGCCTGCCGATCATCATCCAGATCCCGGTGTTTCTTGCGTTCTATTGGGTGCTGCTCGAGAGCGTGGAGATGCGCCAGGCGCCATTTGTCGGCTGGATCAATGATCTCTCCTCGCGCGATCCGTATTTCATTCTTCCGGCCATCATGGCCGGCGCCATGCTCGTGCAATACAAGCTCAATCCGACTCCGCCGGATCCCATCCAGGCGAAAGTTTTCATGATCATGCCGCTCGTCATGTCCGTGACGTTTGCCTTCTTTCCCGCGGGCCTCGTTCTGTATTGGGTCACCAATACTTTGCTGTCGATCGCCCAGCAGTGGAACATCAACCGCAGAATCGGCGCTGCTGCAGCGAAGAAGGCCGCGTAGGTGCTAGGCTTGCGGTTTCATGGATGCTACCGACACCATCGTCGCGCAGGCGACGCCTCCTGGTCGCGGCGGGATCGGGATCGTGCGTCTATCGGGGCCGAAGACGCCTGAGATCGCGGTCGTCCTCTTAGGCCGACTGCCAAGCCCGCGCCTAGCGACCTTTCTTCGTTTTCTGGACGGCAAGCAGGAGCCGATTGATGCCGGTCTTGCGCTCTTCTTTCCGGCGCCGGATTCGTATACCGGTGAGCACGTTCTCGAATTGCAGGGACACGGCGGCTCCGTCGTCCAGGAAGCCCTGACCGCGCGAGTCATCGAGCTTGGTGCACGGCGCGCTCTGCCCGGTGAGTTCACCCAGCGCGCGTTCCTGAACGACAAGCTCGATCTGACTCAAGCCGAGGCGATTGGAGATCTCGTGGAGGCGGGATCGCGCGAGGCGGCGCGCGCTGCGATGCGCTCTCTGCAGGGCGAGTTTTCCGTCATGGTGAAGGGAGTGACCGAAGCGCTGATTGGACTGCGCACCTATGTGGAGGCCGCAATCGATTTTCCGGAGGAGGAGATCGATTTTCTGGCCGACCGCGCACTCGGGGAGCGTCTGCAGGAGGTGCGCGATCATTTTGATGTCGTCGAGCAGAGTGCGCGTCAGGGACGCCTGCTGCGCGAAGGCATGACGGTCGTCATTGCCGGGCGCCCCAATGCCGGCAAATCAAGTCTCCTCAATCGCCTGGCGGGCTACGACGCCGCCATCGTGACGCCGCTGCCCGGCACGACCCGCGATGTGCTGCGCGAGCGCATTGACATCGACGGCATGCCGCTGCACGTGCTCGATACGGCGGGTCTGCGCACGGCGCTCGATCTGGCGGAAGAAGAGGGCATTCGCAGGGCAGAGGCGGAAATGTTGCGCGCGGATCGCGTGCTCTTTGTCATTGATGCCATCGAAGATCCGGCCGGCAATGCCTATAAAGAGGAGCGCCAACGGCTGCCGGGAGACGTTCCGGTGACGCTGGTGTTCAACAAATGCGATCTGACCATTGGCGTTCCGGTGGCCGACACCGGATCCGGGCCGCCACGCATCACACTGTCGGCGGCCACCGGGCAGGGCATCGACACGCTGCGTGCGCACCTGAAGTCGTGCATGGGCTATCACGCACTCGACGGCGGGACGGTTTCAGCGCGCGCGCGCCACTTGGAGGCGCTTGCGCGCGCCCGCGCACATGTTGAAGAGGCGGTGCGGCAGTTGACCGAGCGCCGCGCGGGCGAGCTCGTGGCGGAGGAATTGCGCGCAGCGCAGCAGGCACTCGGCGAGATCACCGGCGAGTTTACGACGGAGGATCTCCTCGGGCGGATTTTCTCAGGCTTCTGTGTAGGGAAGTGATATCAATGACGGGACGAACGCTGACACTCACCGACAATATTTACGACTATCTGCTGAAGTACGGGGTGCGCGAGCCGCCGATCCTTGCGCGCCTGCGCGAGGCCACGCAGAAAATCCCTGATTCGACCATGCAGATCGGCCCGGAACAGGGACAGTTCATGAGTCTCCTCGTGAAGCTGATCGATGCGCGGCGCTGCATCGAGGTGGGAACGTTCACCGGATATTCGAGCTTGGCCGTGGCTCTGGCGCTGCCCGCGGACGGCAGGATCGTGACCTGCGACATCAATCCGCAAACGACCGCGATGGCCCGTCAATATTGGCGCGAGGCGGGAGTTGCCGAGCGCATCGATCTTAGGCTGCAGCCCGCGCTCAAGACATTGCAGGAGCTCATCGCGCAAGGCGGCGCCGGCAGTTTTGACTTCGCTTTCATCGACGCGGACAAGCCCGCCTATTTGGGCTACTACGAAAAGCTCATCGAGCTGGTGCGCACCGGTGGCCTCATCGCGGTGGACAATACGCTCTGGGACGGCGCGGTGGCCGATCTGAAAATCAATGACGCGAGCACCGTGGCGCTGCGCGCCTTCAACGAGCATGTGCATCGCGATGAACGCGTGGATCTGTCGTTGGTGCCGATCGGCGACGGGCTGACTCTGCTGCGCAAGCGCGGCTGAGGGTTCGCCTGCATCCGGAGCGGAACGGCGCGCAAAACGACTCTGCCCGGGTTTCAAGCAAGACGTGCCATGAAGCCAAAGTCCCTTCGAGCATGTCGTGGGATTTTTGCGCCTCGTGATCGGGAAAATGTCGAAATGGGCCCGGCTCCCCCGACATGGTCTTATCGGGGCACCAGTGCTCTAGGAAAACGATGGGAGACAAAATGAACTACATGATGCTGATCCATCACGATGATGCGGCTCTTGGCAAGGCGAACCAGAAGGAGCTCTGGGCCGATTACGCGGCCTTCAATGAAGCGCTCGCGAAGGCCGGAGGCCGTTCCGGCGTGCGGCTTAAGCCAGCTTCGACGGCAACCAGCGTTCGCGTACGCGACGGCAAGACCGAAATCATTGATGGCCCCTATGCAGACACCAAGGAAAAGCTTGCGGGCTACTTTATGATTGACGCTGACAGCGACGAAGAGGCCGTGGCCTGGGCTCAACGATGTCCCAGCGCCCGCTACGGCACCATCGAAGTGCGTCCGATCATGGACGTGAATCAATAGCGTTGCCATGAACGGTGATGAGGCGCGCCAGACTGTCGAGCGGATTGCACGAGAAAGCTACGGGCGCCTGGTAGCACTTCTCGTCGCGAGGACCCGCGAGGTGGCTCCCGCGGAAGACTTTCTGGCAGAGGCATTTGCGGCCGCGCTCGAGCAGTGGCCGACCCAAGGCGTACCCGCCAATCCGGATGGCTGGCTCGTCACCGTTGCCAAGCGGCGTCATTTGGACGATCTGCGTAGAGGGCAAGTCCAAATAAATGCTGAGCCTCATCTGCAGATGCTCGCCTCTGAGATCGAAGAAGCTTCGCACACGTCAGAGGAGCTTCCTGATCGGCGTCTCGCACTGATGTTTGCGTGCGCACATCCATTGATCGAGCGGGGCGCAAGGGCGCCCCTCATCCTGCAGACAGTGCTTGCCATCACCGCGAAAGCTATCGCCTCGGCCTTCCTCGTTTCGCCGGGCAGCATGAGCCAACGTCTGGTCAGGGCCAAGGCGCACATCAATGAGTGCGGCATCCCCTTCAGCGTGCCGGATCAAAGCGATATGCCGGAGCGATTGAATGCGGTGCTTGAAGCGCTATACGCCGCATATTCCACCGGATGGGATGAACCTCACGAAGGCGCATCGGTACTCGCGCCGGAGGCAATCTGGCTGACTCGCCTGATAGCGGCAATGCTGCCCGAGGAGCCGGAAGCTAAGGCACTCCTGGCAATGATGCTGTATGCCGAAGCTCGGCGCAGCGCTCGTCGCGATCGTGAAGGATGCTACGTCCCCATTGACCTGCAGGATGTTGCACTGTGGGACAGAACCCAGATCTCAAACGCCGAGAATCTGCTGCACGCCTGCAATCGATCGGGGCCAACCGGACGCTACCAGTTGGAAGCGGCTATCCAGTCGGCTCATATCGCGCGCAGGCTGACCGGCGCAGACTGCTGGCCGGCAATTGTGTCGCTTTACGATCATCTGGTTTCGTTGACGAACTCTCCAGTGGCCGTGCTCAATCGGGCTGCCGCATTGGCTGAGGTTGCGGGACCGGATGCCGCTTTGGAAGAACTCTCCGCAATATCCAAGGACAAGCGCATCCTTGGCTATCAGCCCTACTGGGCGACACTGGGTCATTTGAACGTTCGTGCCGGCAACATTGAGGCGGGTCGCGAGGCTTTGAAGATCGCCATTGGATTGTCGACCGACGACGCCGTACGGCAACACTTGCGGCAACGTCTGCCGTCGTGACGGTGCGGCGCTGTTACCCGGTATCAGTGACCCTGCGCAACTTGAATTGAACAATGCGTCGGTGCGGACGGGAGTCACGGGCCGCTGATGCCTTGTTACCGACTTTGTAACCTGCCATCGGTACCCTCGTTGGCATGGCTTCGTATTCGCCGGCTAATAAAACGGCGCAGCCGATCAGGCTCGTCATCTGCGGCGGTGGAGCGAGCACCGTGCTGCTGCTCGCCGCTCTCAAAGAGAGGAGCGCGCGGCCCATCGATGTCAGCGTCATGGAGCCGCGGGATCAGCCCGGCGCGGGAGTTGCGTACTCGACGGCCTGCCCGGTGCACCTCCTGAACACGCGCGCCTGCAACATGTCTGCGAACGGCGATAGCAGCGACTTTCTGCGATGGCTGCAGCGCGAGCGGCCCCTGCGTGGCTTCAACTGGGGCCCCGAGGACTTCGCTCCACGCCGATATTATGGTGAATACCTGCAGTCGCAGCTCCTCGCGGTTCGGATGGCGTCAAACATCCAATTGTCTTGGCTGCGCACCGCCGCTTCCAGCGTGGTGTCCCGTGGCGATGAATGGGAAGTCATTCCCGCGCACGGCGCGAGCACGATCGCGGACATTGTCGTGCTGGCCACCGGCAACGAAGCGCCCGCGCCCTTTGGCTCCGATCTTGGGCCGCAGGCACAGAGGCTCGTTCTCAATAATCCCTGGGAAGCTGAACGCAAGAAGGAGATTGCGCCGGATGCGCCCGTGCTCATCGCCGGCACCGGACTTACGGCGGTCGATGTGGTCGCGGAACTTCTGCATCGGCGCCATGCCGGACCTATCTATGCATTCTCGCGGCGCGCCCTCTTGCCACACCGCCATGGCCCAGCGGCCCCTTTCCCGCCAGGCCTGCAGCGGGAGTTTCCGTCCTCGCTGCGCGCCATCGTCAAAAAGATTCGGCATTTGGCGGGCGACGGTGACAGCGGCGATCGCTGGCGTGGCGTGATGACCGAGCTGCGGTCGATGGCGCCCGCACTCTGGGCGGGGTGGGAGGCATCCGAAAAGCGCCGTTTCCTGCGGCATGTGCGGCCATTCTGGGATGTGCATCGCCACCGCCTGGCTCCGGTCGTGCACGAGCGCTTCACTCGCGCCATCGCGCGCGGGCAGCTGACGATCCTGCGCGGCCGGCTTGAAGCACTCGAGTATGTCGCGGCGCGGTCTTTGCTGCGTGCCACCCTGCGCCGAAACGAGCGACGGCATTTCCTCGAAGGATCGGTGCTCATCAATTGCACCGGGCCGCAGGCTGATGTGCGGCGTGCGGGGAATCCGTTGCTGCAGAGGGCCATCGCGGACGGTGTCGCGAGCGCGGATGCGCTTGCGCTCGGTCTTGCGACCGATGAGCGTTCCCGCGTGATCTCGAGTGCCGGCACTGCGCAGCGCACGCTGTACGCACTCGGCACGCTGGCGCGCGGCAGTCAGTGGGAATTGACGGCCGTGCCGGAAATTCGCGAGCAGGCGCGTGTCGTGGCACGCGATATAGAACTTTTCGTGGCAGCCCGGCCGCATCAGGCCGCAGACGCACGAGTGCCGGCGGAAGCAAAGACCTCTTTAGCGGTGTAGCCGCGTCGCCATTGCCCGAGCGCAGGCTTCGAAGCGACACTGTCGCGCTATGTGGCGTCGACATGTCGTTCCCCTGCCGGTTGAGATCGAGGCACCGCTTGCGGCGCTCTTCGGGGATGGCGTGCGGCAGGTACGCATCATCGAACACTCGCTCTTCGCGCGCCTGCACGCCGGCGCCGTGGCGACGACACGCCGCGGCCGCATCTATCTCACCGGCAGCGCCGAGGACTTCTTTGCCGATCCTTTGCTCATGCTGCACGAGTACTGCCACGTTCTGCTGCAATGGCAGCCGAGACGCCTGACGAGCGCGAAGTACCTCCTCGAATGGCTGCGGCGCGGCTACTGGGACAACCGCTTTGAAATCGAGGCGCGCGAGTTCGCGCAATCCAACCTCTACCGCTTCAGGGCGCTCCTCTCCCGACACCCTTAGGGGTTCGGGTACAATGCGCGGCTTTTTTTAAACGCGCCCGGTCATCCATGCGGTTTGCACACTCCTTCGAGGTCATCGTGGTCGGCGGCGGCCACGCCGGCACCGAGGCTGCGCTGGCGTCGGCGCGCATGGGCGCACGCACGCTGCTCCTGACGCAGAGCATCGACACCCTGGGACAGATGAGCTGCAACCCCGCCATCGGCGGCATTGGCAAGGGGCATCTCGTTCGCGAGATCGACGCGCTCGGCGGCGCCATGGCGCGCGCCACCGATCGCGCCGGCATCCAATTCCGCACTCTGAACGCGAGCAAGGGACCGGCCGTGCGCGCCACGCGCGCGCAGGCGGACCGACAGCTCTACAAGCGCGCCATCCGCTCGATGCTCGAGAGCGAGCCCAACCTTTCCCTCTTCCAGCAGGAGGTGGCGGATCTTGCCGTCACGGGTGGCCGAGTCACCGGTGTAGTCACCGTCACCGGGATCACTTTCGAGGCTCGTGCGGTGGTGCTGACCGTGGGGACTTTCCTGGGTGGCCGCATCCATGTGGGGCTTGATCAGTACTCGGGAGGCCGTGGCGGCGACCCTGCCTCGGAGCGTCTGGCTGCGCGCCTGCGCGAGCTGCCCTTGCGCGTGGGACGTCTGAAGACCGGCACTCCGCCCCGTTTGGACGGACGCAGCATCGACTTTTCAGTGATGACGCCTCAGTCGGGCGATGAGCCGCCTCCGGTCTTCTCGTTTCTCGGGCGAGTCAGTGAGCACCCAAGGCAGATAGATTGTTTCATAACTAAGACAAACGAGCGTACACACGAGATCATCCGGGCGGCCAGCGATCGCTCGCCTATGTACACCGGGGTCATCGAGGGCGTCGGTCCGCGCTACTGTCCCTCGGTCGAGGACAAGGTCGTTCGCTTCGCCGATAAGAGTTCGCACCAGATCTTCGTCGAACCGGAGGGGCTCGAGACCTACGAGGTGTACCCGAACGGGATTTCGACGAGCCTGCCATTCGATGTGCAGCAAGAGTTCGTGCGCACCATCGCAGGATTCGAGAATGCGCATCTGACTCGCCCCGGGTACGCGATCGAATACGATTTCTTCGACCCGCGCGATCTATCCCCCTCTCTTGCGACCAAGCACCTCGAGGGGCTCTTCTTCGCAGGGCAGATCAACGGCACGACAGGTTACGAGGAGGCAGCGGCTCAGGGTCTCATGGCGGGTATCAATGCCGGCCTGCACTGCCGCGGCGAGGCGCCCTGGACAGCGAAGCGCAGCGAGGCGTACCTGGGCGTGCTCATCGATGATCTCGTCACCCGCGGTACTCGCGAGCCCTATCGGATGTTCACCAGCCGCGCCGAACACCGGCTCCTCTTGCGTGAAGACAACGCGGACCTGCGCCTGACCTCCGTCGGTCGCAAGCTCGGGCTCATCGATGACGAGCGCTGGAACCTCTTTGAGGAAAAGCGGCGTCTCATCGATTCCGGTGTGGCCGAAGGCGTCGGGATCGACGATCGCCTGCCGGCGCAGCTGCGAGCTGAACTTGAGGCACGCCTCAAGTACGCGGGCTACATCAAGCGCCAGGAAGAGGAAGTCGAGCGGCAGCGGAGAAACGAGGAGACGCCATTGCCCGCGGACCTCGACTACGCAACTCTGGCGGGGCTTTCGCACGAAGTGCGGCAGCAGCTCATTCAGGTCCGGCCGGCGACCATCGGTCAGGCGGCACGCGTACCGGGAGTCACGCCCGCGGCGGTGTCCATCCTGCTCGTGCATCTGAAAAAGCGCAGTCTCACCGGCCGCAGCCGCATCGCATGACCGGGTTCGTGACTCGCCTGCGCGCCGCGTGGGACGAGAAGAACTCGCTCGCCTGCGTGGGACTTGATCCTCTGATTGAGCGCCTCCCGGCGCACATCGCGGCGCGCGCCTCTCCCATATTCCAGTTCAACAAGGCCATCATCGACGCGACGGCTGATCTCGTGTGCGCCTACAAGCCGCAGTTTGCGCACTACGCCGCCTGCGAGGCGGAGGACCAGCTCGAGCGCACCATCGAGTACATCCACCGCGCGTACCCTGGGATTCCCGTCATCCTCGACGCCAAACGCGGCGACGTGGAAAGCACGGCCGAGAGGTACGCCATTGAGGCCTTCGAGCGCTATGCCGCCGATGCCGTCACCGTCAATCCCTATCTGGGCGGTGATTCGTTGGAACCCTTCCTGCGCTACGCGGACCGCGGGGTGATCGTCTTGTGCCGCACTTCAAATCCTGGCGCCCGCGACCTGCAGGACCTCGACGTCGGCGGCAGGAAGCTCTATGCGGCGGTGGCCGAGCTTGCCGCAACCCGGTGGAATAGCCGCGGCAACTGCCTCCTCGTCGTAGGCGCGACTTATCCGCGGGAACTGGCCGAGGTGCGCGCCATCACCGGCGACATGCCCTTTTTGGTGCCGGGCGTGGGTGCGCAGAGCGCTGATGTGCGCGCGGCCATCGAGGCTGGGCAGAGCGCCGATGGGCGCGGCCTCATCGTGAGCTCCTCGCGCTCCATCATCCATGCCTCATCGGGCGCCGATTTTGCCGCCGCGGCGCGCGCGGCCACCATCCTCCTGCGCGATCAAGTCAATGCCGGCCGTAGACGCGACGCTGCGGCGTAGTCTGCGTGCGGCGACGGCGCTCGCCATTGCGCTGGGTGTGCTCGCCGGCTGCGCGCGCTCGCCTGATGCGGCGCACGCGGGCAGTGGCGCTGCCGAAGCGGGAGCCACATTGCTCATCGGCAATGGACCGGGGCCTGATTCCCTGGACCCGCAAAAGGCGCGCGGCAATGAGGCGCACGAGGTGCTGCGCGATCTCTACGAGTGCCTGACCTCGCTCGACCACAATGCCGCCCCAGCGGCCGGCGTTGCCACGAGCTGGGAGACGAGCGCCGACGGTCGCACCTACACCTTCCATCTGCGCCCGCAGGCGCGCTGGTCAAACGGCGATCGCGTGGTGGCCGCGGATTTCCTCGCCGCGCTGCGGCGCCTCGTCGATCCGGCGACCGCCTCGCAATACGCCCAGGTCATCGACGTCGTCGCGAATGCGGGCGCCATCATCGCCGGCAAGATGCCCGTCGATGCACTCGGGGTCTCCGCCCCCGACGACGCAACGTTCGTGATTCGCCTTTCGGGACCTGCGCCGTACCTGCCCGGACTGCTCTCGCATCCCAGCACCTGTCCGGTGCACCGCGCGACGCTGGCGCGCTACGGCGCCGAATTCGCGAGGCCCGGTATCATGGTCTCGAACGGCGCCTTCGTTCTCAAGGAGTGGGTGCCCGGATCCTACGTGCTCGCCGTGCGCAACCGCCAATATTGGAATGATCGCGCGACGCAGCTCGCGGCGGTCAAATACCTGCAGATCACCGATGAGAATGCGGAGCTCACGCGCTACCGCGCTGACGAGCTGCAGGTCACGGCTGTTGTCCCGCGCGGCCAATTTGACTGGATCAAGGAGCATCTGGCGGCTGATCTGCACATCGCGCCGCAGTTGAACACTTATTTCTACGGGTTCAATCTCGCGCGCGCGCCTTTCAAGGACAATCCGGGCCTGAGGCGCGCGCTGTCACTCGTGATAGACCGCGAGAAGCTGGCGCAGAAAGTCCTGCGCGTGGGCGAGCTGCCCGCTTATGGCTGGGTACCCCCCGGCATCCATGACTACACGCCCCAATCCTTTGACTATCGCGGTGCGCCGCTGCCGCAAAGGATCGCCGAGGCGCGCCGGCTGTACGCGGCCGCGGGTTATTCGGCGCGAATTCCGCTGTCGATCGAACTGCGCTACAACGATGGCGAGATCCACACGAAGGTTGCGATCGCCGTCGCATCCATGTGGAAGGAGGCCCTCGGCGTCGAGACACGGATGGTGGCGGTCGAGTTCAAATCCCTGCTGCAGGACATCGACCGCGGCGATGTGGAGATATTTCGCTCAAGCTGGGTCGGGGATTACAACGACGCCTATACTTTTGCGCAGTATTTGAAGAGCGATTTCGGCATCAATCTGCCGCGCTACAAGAATCCTAAATACGACGAGCTCCTCGCCGCGGCTGCGGCCGAGGTTGACGTTGCCGCACGCCGCCGGATTCTCGAGCAGGCCGAACGGCTGATGCTCGCGGATCATCCGCTGATGCCGCTGTATTTCTACGTGAATAAACACTTGGTGAAGCCCAATGTGACGGGCTGGTACGACAATGTGATGAACGTGGTCTACAGCAAGGATCTGGGCCTGAGCGGCAGCCCGACGGCAGCGCGGTAGAGGTAGGAATCAAAGGTTTAAGGGGGAGTGCGCGCGGCCATTGCGGCAACTGCCCGCAACGCAGCTTTCAAAGGGGCAGCGGATTTCCTGTGCGGACGTCAGCTGATCTGCAGCGTGCCCATGCTCGGCCGGAAACGCAGCTTACGCGGCA
>Ga0182024_10024522_pt1 | contig 10710 bp, 2 predicted proteins | sample P32metaG_FD_120480 | JGI IMG/M metagenome (GOLD analysis project Ga0182024, IMG submission 120480) | Permafrost microbial communities from Stordalen Mire, Sweden - P3-2 metaG (Illumina Assembly) | ecosystem: Environmental > Terrestrial > Soil > Wetlands > Permafrost | place: Sweden: Stordalen...
CGCGAGCGGATCAAGAGCCAGTGGCAGGAGCCGCCCAGCGACTACCCCGTGCGGTTGCTGCTGGCGACCGACGCCGCGTCTGAGGGGATCTCATTGCAGCGCCACTGCCATCTGCTCGCGCACGCCGAGATCCCGTGGAACCCGAACCGCTTGGAGCAGCGCAACGGCCGCATCGACCGTCACGGCCAGCCGGCCGGCGAGGTGCTCGTCCATCACTGCGTCAGCGCCGGCTGGGAGACCGCGTCGCGTGGCTCGCTGGAGGGTGACCTGGACTTCCTGGCGCGCGTTGTGACAAAGGTTGAGCAGATCCGCGAGGACCTCGGCAGCGCCGGCCCGGTGATTGCAGCGCAGATTGAGGAGGCGATGCTCGGCCGCCGCAGGACGCTGGACGAGAGTCGCCTGACGGGGGCGGCGGCCTCGCGCGCGCTGCTCGAGCAGGAGCGACGAATGCGCGAGCGTCTCGCCGCGCTGCGCGACGACCTGTACGAGAGCCGCGCCACGCTGCACCTTGAGCCGGGCCGGGTGCAGCGGGTCGTGACGACGGCACTGGCGCTCGCCCGCCAGCCCGCTCTCACGCCGGGCCCGGAGCCGGACACGTGGGTGGTGCCGTCGCTGACGGGCAGCTGGTCGCGCGCGACTATCGGCCTTGAGCATCCGGCCCGGCCGGAGCTGCGCCGCCCGATCACGTTCGACCACGACGTCGCCCGCGATCGCACCGACGTCGTTCTCGGGCATCTCGGCCATCCGCTATTGCGGATGTCGCTCGCGTTGATGCGCGCCGAGGTGTGGGGGACCGGCAACCACCTGCATCGCGTCGCCGTCCGCTACGCCGACGCGCGGCTCGGCTCCCTTGTCGCGGTCGTGCACGGTCGGCTCGTGGTCACGGGCGCTACGGGTCACCGGCTGCACGAGCAGCTGATCTTCGCCGGGCTACGGCTCGGCGGCGAGCGCCCCGAAAGGCTCGGCGTTGAAGCGACCGATGCCGCCCTGGCGCTCGCCGGCGAGAGGCCGGTCCCGGCAACGCTCCGCGACCAGCTGATGCCCGGGCTGCAGGCGGCCGCGGAGCCGCTGCGGGCCGCGCTGCAAGCCAGGGCCGGCGACCGCGCCCGCCAGCTGACCGCCACGCTCGCCGCACGTGGGAGTGATGAACAGGCACACGTCCACGCCACGCTGACCGAGCTGGCGGACACAATCCGCCGCGAAGCGCTGGGGGAGCACGGTGACCAGTTGCAGCTGATCACCGGCCTGGAGCTCGACGCCGGCGACCGCCGCCAGGTCGAGCGCGACGTCGCCTCGCTACGCGCCCGCCTCGACGCGATCCCCGCGGAGATCTCCGCCGAGCAGGAAGCGATCGCCCGCCGCTACGCCAACCCCGCCCACCGGCTGTTCCCGGCGGCGGTCACGTTGCTGGTCCCCGAGGGAGCGCGGTTGTAGATGGCGCGCGGCCGGACGCGGATCGAGGATCGCCACGCCGAATGGCTCTCGCTGGTCGAGACCAGCGGCCCGTTCCTGACCATTCCGACGCTCAAAAGAGCGCTCCCAGACGGCCTTGAAGCCACCCCGGCCGGCCTCCCCGACCTGCGCGTCGCGTACGCCGAATGGCGCGAGAGCTCCAAGCTTCAGCACCGCTGGGTGCGATGGGTGCTCGACGAGATCCTTGAGCTGCGCGACGACGTTCACGACGCGACAGACGCGGATCCCGCGCATCTCGTCGCCGAACACGGCGTCACGATCCGCCCCGCGTATGTCGTCCGCCGAGGCGGCGACCCGGCCGTGCTGCTCGTCCACCGGGTCGACGCTGGCGTCGCACTCGATCGTCCGATCCCCGGCGAGGCGTGGGCTGCAAGCCCGATCGACCGTGCCGCCGAGCTCGCCCGTACGAGCAACGTCCCGCTCGCGCTCGTCACTGACGGCTCGCGGTGGACGCTGGTCTGGGCGCGTCTGGGGGAGACGACCGGCATCTGCACCTGGCGCGCCGAGCTTTGGCTCGAGGAGCCCGTCACGCTGCGCGCGTTCGCCACGCTGCTCGGCGCCCGCCGGTTCTTCGCGCTCCCCATCGAGGACGGTCTTGCAGCGCTGTTGCAGGAGAGCGCGGGTAAGCAGCAGGAGGTCGCCGACCAGCTCGGCGGCCAGGTCAGGCGCGCCGTCGAGCTGCTGATCGCGACGCTCGATCGCGAGGACCGCGACCGCCACGGCGAGCTGCTCCAAGAGCTCGAGAGCGCCGAGGTGTACCGCGGCGCGACCACGGTGATGATGCGACTCGTGTTCCTGTTCGTCGCCGAGGAACGCCGGCTGCTGCCGATCGACGACCCCCGCTACGCCGAGACACTCGCGGCGAGCACGCTGCGCGCTCAGCTTCAGGAACGCGCCGACCGCGACGGCGAGGACCCGCTCGAGCGCTCAACCGCCGCCTGGCACCGGATCCTCGCGCTGTTCCGCGCCGTCCATGGCGGCATCGAGCACGACGCGCTGCGGCTGCCCGCCTACGGCGGCGGGCTGTTCGACCCCGACCGCTACCCGTTCCTCGAAGGCCGCCGACCAGGCTCGCATTGGCACGCCGAGGCGTCCCACCCGCTGCCGGTCGATGACCGCACGATGCTGCACCTGCTCGACGCGCTGCAGACGCTCGAGCAGGGCGGTACGCGCGTGCTGCTGTCCTACCGCGCGCTGGACGTCGAGCAGATCGGCCACGTCTACGAGGGCCTGCTCGACCACACCGCGCTGCGCATCACCGACACCGCCCTTGGCCTCGGCGGCCAACTCGAGCCCGAGCTGACGCTCGGCCAGATCGAGAGCTGGGCGGCCGCCGGCGGGGACGCTCTCGTCGAGCATCTCGCAAAGGAGACCGGCCGCTCCCCGAGCGCGATTCACAAAGCGCTTGACGCCGAGGTCGCCGACGAGCAGCGCGCCCGCCTGCGCGCTGCGTGCGGCAACGACGACGCGTTGCTCGACTCCGTGACGCCCTACCACGCGCTGCTGCGCGACGACCTCCGCGCCGACCCGCTGGTGTTCCTTCCGGGCTCGTTGTTCGTAACCCAGGCGCTCGACCGCCGCACGTCGGGTACCTACTACACGCCTCGCCAGCTCGCCGAAGAGGTCGTCCACCACGCGTTGGACCCCGTCGTTTATAACCCGGGTCCGGCTCAGGAGCGCGACCCCGCCAACTGGAAGCTGCGCCCGTCCAGCGAGCTGCTCGATCTCAAGATCGCCGACATCGCCATGGGTTCCGGCGCGTTCCTGGTCGCCGGCTGCCGGTACCTCGCCGGCAAGCTCCAGGAAGCCTGGATCGCCGAAAACACGCCGATCGCGGTCCACGTGGCCGTGGCCGACATCGGCGGGCAGCTGCGCGACCCGCTGCCCGCCGACCCGATCGAACGCCAAGCCCTCGCCCACCGACTGATCGCCGAACGCTGTCTTTACGGCGTCGACAAGAACCCAATGGCCGTCGAGATGGCGAAGCTCTCGCTTTGGCTCATCACCCTCGCGAAGGACCGCCCATTTTCGTTCGTCGACCACGCCCTGCGCCCCGGCGACTCACTGCTCGGAATCATCGACCTCGCCCAACTCCGCGTTGCACACCTCGACCCGAGATGGCCGCGGCAGTCCAGCCTCGATCTTGGCTTCGGCGAGATCGAGGCCGCCGTAGAGCGGGCGCTCAAGCTCCGTCGCGAGCTCGAAGCGTTCGTCGTCCGTGACATCCCCGACGCCGAACGCAAGACGGCGATGCTCGCCGCCGCGGACTCCTCGCTTGACGACGCTCGCCTCTTGGGCGACCTAATCGTCGGCGCGGCGCTGGCGCAGCGAGACGATGCCGACCCGCTTGCCGCCACCACGGTGGCCCGTAACGTGCGCTTGATGCTCGACCCTGAGACCGACGAGGTCGACCGCTTGGTGGCACAGACTCAGCTCCGCGACCTGGCTGACGACTGGCTGGTCGAGCGACGCCGGGCGGTAGGGGAGGTACCCGAGGTCGAATGGGCGGATCGCGATCCGTTTCACTGGGCGTTGGAGTTTCCAGAGGTTCGGGCGCAGGGCGGATTCGACGCAATTGTTGGCAACCCGCCATTCCAGGGCGGTCAAAAGATCACCGGCGCGCTCGGGAAGAACTACCGCGACTACATCGTGACCTGGCTCGCCGACGGGAAGAGAGGCAGTGCGGACCTCGTCGCCTACTTCTACCTGCGCGCTGCTGGCCTGCTGCGTCCGACCGGCGGATTTGGTCTCATCGCTACGAACACGCTCGCGCAAGGGGACACGCGTGAGGTGGGGCTCGAGCAGCTCGTCGAGCGAGGGCTCGTCCTCCACCGGGCGGTTGCCAGCGAACCGTGGCCCGGAGGCGCGAACCTTGAGATGGCCACCGTGTGGGGATGTCGTGCCACCTGGAACGGCGCGAGCGTGCTCGACCGCGGCCATGTCGCTGGGATCACTCCGGCGCTGGCATTCCGAAGCCGTGTCGAGGGGAACGCGCTGCGACTCGCAGCAAACCGCGACCGATCCTTCCAGGGCTCGAACGTGCTTGGAATGGGGTTTGTCTTGTCACCCGAGGAGGCTCGGGCGATGCTTGACGAAGACGTGCGAAACAGCGACGTCGTCAGGCCATATCTCGTCGGCGAGGACCTCAATGGGCGCCCTGACGGATCGCCATCACGTTGGGTCATCAACTTCCGGGACTGGTCCGTCGACCACGCTCGCACCTATGTAACGCCATTCGAGCGCGTCGAGGCGATCGTGCGACCGGAACGCGCCCGAAACAACGATCGACGTCGCCGCGAGATCTGGTGGCAGTTCACACGTCCGGCGCCCGAACTCTACCGAGCGATCACGACGCTGGAGCGTGTGGTGGCGATCGCCCAGACGAGCAAAACCATGATGCCGATGTTCGTCCCGAACGGTTTCGTTCTGTCGCACATGCTAGTGGTCTTTGCCTACGAAGACGACAACCACTTCGGCCTGCTCTCGAGCGGTTTCCACCTCTGCTGGGCCATCGCGCACGGATCCACAATGCGCAACGACATCCGCTACATCCCCACAGACTGCTTCGAGACCTTCTCACAACCGGGGCCAACCAACGCCGTGGGCGACGCCGCAGGCGCACTAGACGGTCACCGTGCGGCCCTGATGCTCGACCGTGAGGAGGGCCTCACGAAGATCTACAACCGCGTGCACGATCCCGAGGAGCACGCCGACGACATCGCTCGTCTCCGCGACGTCCACGCCGAGCTTGACTACGCCGTGCGTGACGCCTACGGCTGGACCGATCTCGACCTCGGCCACGGTTTCCACGAGACGAAGTTTGGGACGCGGTTCACGTTCGCCCCGGCGCCGCGCCAGGAGGTGCTCGACCGGCTGTTGGAGCTCAACCATGAGCGGTACGCCGAGGAGGTCCGGCAGGGGTTGCATGGCAACCCGAGAGTCAAGAAGCGCACGGCGGCAACGGCGGGTGCGATGACGTTCGGGTTCGGCGATGTCTGAGTCGCGGGTCGCGAAGTCGTCGCGGGAGTTGCGCGACGAGGTCGAGGCGCTGATTCGCGATGATCTGATCGGCCCGCTCGGGGGCGATGAGGAGGAGCTGCACGAGGCACCAGTGGACCGGTATCTGCTCGGGTTGCTGGCGCCCCGGTTTGGGCTCGGTCAAGCGGCGTCCGGCAACGGCGCGAGCGGCGATGAGGATCCGATCGAGGCAGATGCTCAGCCCGAGGACGAGTTGGCGGGCGGCGGGATCACGGCGGACTCCGGTGAGGAGGGGACGGCGGAGGATCGTCCGCCGGCGGTCGATCAGCTGATCCCGTCGGCGTTCGGGCTGACGTTCGCGATCGACGACGAGTGCGACGCGCTACTAGTGGAGGCATCGTGGGGCGCCTACGGAAGGCACACCAGCGAGGAGAAGCTGGACTGGGACAACAAGCCGGCGTGGGTGTGGCGCCGGCGGCCGTGTGGCGGCGCGAAGCGGGTCTCGATTGGCCGTGCTGGCGCGATCGCGCCGTTCGTTCCGGACGAGGCTGAGCCGGAGGTGATCGTTCGGGGGCTGGTTCGTGAGCGTCACGGTCATCGGCTGGTGTCGCTGTTTTTGGTCAACGGGCAGCTGGGTGGTGGCGGGCGGTCGGTGGAGTACTGGCTCTGTCAGGCGTCGCTGTCGGTCGAGCATCCCGATGGTCGGCCTGTGTTCGTGCGCCGGCGGATCGACCCGGTCGCGATGGCGCCCGCGATCGACCGCGAGGAGCTCGCGGGGCTGGAGATGCAGTACCGCGCGAGTGTCGAGCTCGCGGTCGGGCATGGTGTCGGAGTTCAGGTGACCGAGGCGCTTGACGCGCCGGGGCGCGGTGTGCGGCTGCAGACCGCTGCGATGCCGGGCGAGGAGGTCCCGCGCACTGATGCTCCCGGACCGGAGGACTTCGCCGACGGGGCGATCGCCGAGCCGCTGGCTGCGGCCGTGGGCGCGCTGGACATGAAGACGCTCAGCGAGGCTCCTGACGACGCGCTCCCGGGGTTGCTAACGCCGCTTGCCGAAGCGTATGAGGCGTGGATCGCGGCGCAGCGCGAGCGGATCGCGGATCCGGTGTCGCGCCTTGTCGGTTACGAGCAGACGGCACGGAGCAACCTCGACGCCGCGACCTTCACGGCGGGCCGGATCCATGACGGGATCGCGGCTCTGTCGAACCCGGACGTCGCGGATGCGTTTCGCTTCGCCAATCATGCGATGTGGCAGCAGCGCGTGCACACGCTCGCGGGCGACGCGCGCCGCCAGGACGGGGCGCTCAAGCTGCACGACGCCGTGGCTGCGGTGGATGCCGTTGGGAATCGGTCGTGGCGTCCGTTCCAGCTCGCGTTCGTGCTGCTGAATCTGCCTGGGCTCGCCGACCCGGCTCACGAGGAACGTTGCGGTGACACCGCGCTCGTCGACCTGCTGTTCTTCCCGACCGGCGGCGGCAAGACTGAGGCGTATCTCGGGTTGACGGCGTTCGCGATCGCGATCCGGCGGCTCCAGGGAGTGCTCGCCGGTTGCGATGGACGCGACGGGGTGGCGGTGCTGATGCGCTACACGCTCAGGCTGCTGACGCTGCAGCAGTTCCAGCGCGCCGCCGCGCTGTTGTGCGCGTGTGAGCTTCGGCGCCGCGCGCTGTATGGCGATGCGAGGACCGCCGAGCAGCGGCGTTGGGGCCCGACGCCAATGCGGATCGGCTTGTGGGTCGGGCAGGGCTCTACTCCGAATCGCACCGAGGACGCTGATAACTGGGTCAAGCAGGCGCGCCAGCGGGGCTCCAGCCCCCGCGGCTCCTCGCCGATGCAGCTGGCGCGCTGCCCCTGGTGCGGCTCGGAGCTGCAGGGTGGCCGCGACATCGAGATCGACGTCGCGCAGACGCGGACGCTGCTGACCTGCTCGGATACCTCGGGCCAATGTCCGTTCACCCCGCGCGACAGCCACGGGCAGGGGTTGCCGGTCGTGGTCGTCGACGACGAGGTCTACCGGCTGCTGCCGTCGCTGGTGATCGCGACCGTTGACAAGTTCGCGCGGATGCCGTGGGAGGGTCGTGCTCAGGCGCTGTTCGGGCAGGTCTCGCGCTACTGCGAGCGTCACGGCTACCTGACGGCCGGCGAGGATCACCCGGGTCAGCATCCGACGCGCGGGAAGTACGGGCCGGTCAGCGTCGTGGAGTGCGAGCCGCGGCGGCCGCCGGATTTGATCATCCAGGACGAGCTGCATTTGATCAGCGGGCCACTGGGCAGCCTCGTCGGGCTGTATGAGACGGCCTTCGACGAGCTGTGCTCGTGGGAGGTCGGTGGCGTGCGGGTACGGCCGAAGGTGATCGCATCGACAGCGACGATTCGCCGCGCCGGCGATCAGGTTGCCCGACTGTTCGATCGCAAACTGGCGGTGTTCCCGCCGCCGGGGCTCGACGCACGCGACTCGTTCTTCGCGTTGCAGCGCGACCGGCCTGACGAGCAGGACGAAAAGCCCGGTCGGCGATACCTCGGCGTCTGCGCGCCGGGACGTCGGTACAAGCAGGTACTGATCCGCGTCTATGTAGCGCAGTTGCGCGCGGCGTGGGAGGTACTCGGCCGTCAGCCGGGCGAGGACGCGGACGCGTACATGACTCTGATCGGGTATTTCAACTCGCTGCGCGAGCTCGGCGGGATGCGACGCCTGGTCGAGGATGACGTCCAGAGCCGCCTGTTCCGCGCGGATCATGAGAGCCGCGGGCGGCTGATCCTCGAGGAGTTGACGTCTCGCAAGTCGGCTGCCGAGATCCCGGCCACGCTCGATCAGCTCGGCGTCCGGCGCCTATCGCAGGAGAAGCGCAAGCAACGACAGGAGGGAGTGCGGGAGACACCGTCGATCGACGTGCTCCTGGCGACGAACATGATCTCGGTCGGCGTCGACGTGCCGCGGTTGGGGGCGATGGTCGTAGCCGGGCAGCCAAAGAGCACGAGCGAGTACATCCAGGCGACCAGCCGTGTTGGACGTCAACACCCTGGCCTCGTGCTGACCGTCTACAACTGGGCGCGCCCGCGTGACCTGTCGCACTACGAGACATTCAGTCACTACCACCGCACGCTGTACCGGCAGGTAGAGGCGCTGTCGGTCACGCCGTTCGCGCCTCGGGCGCTGGACCGTGGGCTGACCGGCGTGCTGGCCTCGTTGCTGCGGCTGTCGGGGCCGGCGTGGAACCCCAACCCGGCGGCGGGTCTCGTCGACCCCGCCGATCCCAAGGCCGCGCGGGCCCGGGAGGCGATCCGCGCGCGCGCCGATGACCAGGTCGGCCACCAGGCCGCCGAGGACCTCGCGGAGCGGATCACCGTTCGGCTGCAGGATTGGAAGGCGCACGCGGACGTTGGGCAGCGACGGCTCGTCTACCGGCGGCGTGGTAAGAGCGATTCGGACGTGTCGCTGCTGCAGGAACCGGGGATCGAGGGTTGGTCGGATTGGACGGTCCCGACCTCGATGCGCAACGTCGAGCTGGCCGTGCCGCTCGCGCTGCGCAGCACGGCGATCAGCCCGGCCTCGGACGCCTGGGAGGCGCCCGAGAAATCAGCGCCACTCCCCCAGGAGGGCAGCAAGCGATGAGGTCCCGCGATCATGTCGGCGAGCTGCGCCCCAGCCAGTTGCTGCACACCTACGGCGTCGGCGCGACAGTCGAGCTGCCTGAGCTGACGACGCTCGTCCTCGGCCTGGACGAGTGGCCCGAGGTGTTCGGTGAGCTCGTGTCGGAGCCGCGGCTCCTGGCCGCCGTGCGCGAGGCGGCTGGCGCTCAGGTGGAGCGGCTGCTGACCCCGCCGGTGGTGCCCGAGGGCGACAACGCCGGCGTGCCGGTTGCGCCGTTCCCGCGCTGGTTGCGGTGTCCGTTGTGCAGCCTGCTGTCGCCGATCGAGCACGGCGTGTTCACGTTCAAGCAAGACAAGTGGCGGCCCGAGCGCACCACGTACACCCACGACGGTTGCCCAAAGAGCAGCACGCGGCGCCCGCCGACCGCGTTCCCCGCGCGTTACCTGATGGCTTGCCAGAACGGGCACCTCGACGACTTTCCGTGGGTCGAGTTCCTGCATGGCGGGATCCCGTGCAAGGGAACGCTGCGACTGGTCGAACTCGGTGCCGGCGGCCGCGCCGGCGACGTCCAGCTGTCATGCGACGAGTGCGGGCGACGCCGGCGGCTGTCGCAGGCTTTCGGCGACGATGCGCGCCCATATTTGCCACCGCATTGCCGCGGTCGCCACCCGCATCTGGGCGTCACTGAGGGATGTGATCAGATGCCTGTGACGCTGATCCTCGGCGCGAGCAACTCCTGGTTCGCGGTCCAGAGTTCGGCGCTGTCGATCCCGTCGCAGGCGGGCGAGCTTGCCCGTGAGATCGATGACTCGTGGTCGATCCTGAGTGTGCTGCCGCCGGGCGTCGCATTCCTCGATGCCACGTTGAACACCAACGCCGCGCTCAAAGAGCTCCGCGTGCTCGCCGACAGGCTCGGCGTCGAGACCGTCCACGACGCGATTCAGGAGCGCCAGGGCGGCCTCGAGGAAGGCGACCCGACGGACCTGCGCACGCCCGAGTGGCGGGTCCTGTGCGAATCAGCCGCTGCGCCTGAGCTGCCGGACTTCAAGCTGCGCGCGGTAGGGCCGCCACCGCAATTCGCCGGCCTCCTTGAGGAGGTGGTGCTCGTCGAGCGGCTGCGCGAGGTCAGCGCGCTGCGCGGCTTCACGCGTATCAACGCCCCCGACGACCTCGGCTCGCGCGGCGGCGCGATCGCCCGCCTTTCGCGACAGCCGCCACGCTGGCTGCCGTGCAGCGAAGTGCGCGGCGAAGGGGTCTTCATCCGCTTCCCCGAACAGGGGGTCCTGCAATGGGAGGCGCGCTACCGCGAGTCTGGCGCCGCCACGGTGCTCCGCGACGGGCATGCCGGGTGGCGTGCCCGGCGTGGTCTTCCGCCCGACGACGGCTGGCCCGGCGAGCGCTACATCCTGCTCCACAGCTTCGCGCACGCTCTGATCCGTGAGCTGGCGCTCGAGTGCGGGTACACAGCATCGTCAATCCGCGAACGGCTCTACGCCGCCTCCGGCCCGGACGTCGAGGCGATGGCCGGCGTTTTGCTCTACACCTCCGCCCCTGACAGCGAAGGCACGCTCGGCGGCCTCGTCAGCCTTGGCGAGCGCGAGCAGCTCGGTCCCCTGCTCCGCCAGGCGCTCGACCGCGCGCAGCTGTGCTCGTCGGATCCACTGTGC
>Ga0182024_10024523_pt1 | contig 10710 bp, 6 predicted proteins | sample P32metaG_FD_120480 | JGI IMG/M metagenome (GOLD analysis project Ga0182024, IMG submission 120480) | Permafrost microbial communities from Stordalen Mire, Sweden - P3-2 metaG (Illumina Assembly) | ecosystem: Environmental > Terrestrial > Soil > Wetlands > Permafrost | place: Sweden: Stordalen...
ACAAATAATTTCTCATCCACCGGCACATTTTGTTTTACGTCTTCAATCTGAATCGTAAACCTGCCGTTCGTTCTCGCGAGTGTCCAGCGATAGGGAATTTTCAATCCATCCACCACGCGAAAATCTGCGTAATCAATCTGCGTTGGATTCTGCCCCAGCGGCGTTTCCGCCAGGCGCACCAGCCGCAACAGCATCCCGCTCTGCTCGTCGAAGTACAATCGCAACGGCACTTCGCCTGTTCCATTCGCCGCTACCATGTACGTCGCTTTTCCGTCGATGTCCTCTCCCGCTTCCACCTTGAAATCCTGGTAGGCCTTCGGCAACCACACCGGGAAATATAATTGCGCGTCGATGCTCGCCGCCTTCTGTTCCGCCGCCGTCATTTCCCGCGGCCCGCGCGGCGTGTCCATCCAACCTGATTCTCCGTTGTACGCCGTCACGCTCGCGTTCGTTCCCATATGCGCTGTCGATACGCGCTTGTCCGGAGCGAGTGAGTAAATCTCGATGGGGAACTTCTTGTCCTCCACCAGAATATTCCCGGTTTGCACCCGCGATCGAACCTTCTGCACCGCATCTGCTCCGCCCACCGCCGCAAGATACTTATCGAGAATCGCCTGCGCCGCCGGCAACCCCGCCGCCGATTCCGCCGTCGGCGATCCCGCCTCCGCCGGCCGCGCCTCGGCCCCCGCCGCGAGAACCAGCGGCGTCCCCACCGGCCGCACCGCCCCCCGGTGGCACGTGTAGCAAGTCACCTCGCGCTCTCCCTTGAAGTTGTCCGCGTCGATCGCCATCATCATCGTGATCATCTTGCGCGCCGCGAGTTTGGGCTTCTTGTCGTCCTTGTCGGGTGCGTGCTCCACATGGCAAAACTCGCACTCCACGCCCAGAGACGCGGCGATGAACTGCATCGATGGGATTAATTGGTCCGCTGGAATGCCCTTGAGAACCTGAATGTTCTTGAACTTCTGTTCGGCCGTTTGGGGGCCGCTCGCTACGGCCTGCGTCGCAGCTTGCTGAGCATCGCCTTTGCTTTTCGTCTGGTCTGGTCGCGCCTGCGCTTTCAATTGACCGGCAGCTCCCAGTAGCACGCCTGCCATGCAAATTCCGCCCAGAACCCCGGCCAGACGCTCGTTGCCATTCATAATGTCTCCTTATTGCTTGCGCAGTGATTATACAAACAGATGGCGCTTTCGGCCGCAAATTAGCTGTGGCGTCGCATCTTGATCTCAAACGTTGGCCCGGTGCCTCGTAAACCGGACGTATACTACTGACGACGTGTGCCCATTCTGTAGAGTCGCGACGGACACGACGGGGATAATGATGAAATGGTAGAGGCCAGGGAAGAGCTTTGCGGGAAGTGTGGCGCCGGTATCGATTCGAGTAGGCGGGTCGATTTCACGCTGAAGGATGGCACCCGGGTGTGCGAATCCTGTTTTATTAAGGAGACGCCAAGGGTCACACGTGAGAAGAAAGATTGGGCAAACTAACGCGAAGCAACAATGAAAACTGGAAATAGAAAAGCACACTGCACCCCTTAATCACTCAAAAAGAAATCTTCGCCACGCTGCGCTTCCTTCCGCGAAAACACTGGAAATTAGAGGAGCAGCGCCTACGTTTTGTGCGCTACGAGGTATACTCGCGCGCTATGACACGCAAAGAACGCTTGCGGACATCCCCAGGGCAGCGTCTACGGCTGGAATTACGGAAGAAACATAGACGCGCGTTGGCCGCTGGAAAAAGTGATATTTCGGATCGCGGTGCGCGCGGTCAAGTTTTGCAGGGCACCCGGGAAGTGGAGCACCTTCAACCATTCATTTCTCCACTAGCCGCGCCGGTATTTTGGCCGATTGCGGCAATATGCGCGACAGCGTGCGTCTGCCTCGGCATCGTGCAGTTCGTGGGAGACCAATCGACCTACCTTGAGTTGTTCCCTTTGAAACTTCGCAACGCGGATTGGATGCTGGGATACCGCGCGTGGTGGGTGGGTTGGACCGTGATCGGATTTCTGGCGCTGCCCGCAGCCTTCATGGTGATCCGGCACGGAGGCCACATTCGCGATTGCAACCTTTCATGGAGCGGCTTTCGGGAGCATGTCTGGATTTATGTTGGTTTATTTGCGGTGGTGTTCCCGGTTATCTATCTGGTGTCGTGGTCGCCGTCGTTTTATTCCTACTATCCGTTATATACGCTGGCGGGACGCAGTTGGAAGGATCTGCTGCTATGGGAAGGTTTGTACGCGGGGCAATTCTTGGCGTTGGAATTTTTCTTTCGAGGATTCCTGGTGGGTGGTTTGGGACGATACATTGGAATTTTGTCTGTCCCCGTGTCGGTAATGCCGTACATGATGCTGCACTTTTCGAAGCCTTGGCCGGAGGCGTATGCGGCGATTGTGGCGGGATTCGTGTTGGGTTGGCTGGCCTGGAAAACGAAATCGATTTGGGGCGGCGTTTTCATTCATTGCGCGGTTGCCGTGTCGATGGATCTGCTGGCGCTATCCCATAAGGGGCAATTTCCTTAGCGGCTGCCTGAGAACCAGTATCCCAACTTATTCACTCACGGAATTAAGGTTAGGTGGACAAATATGAGGAAAAGACAGCTCGGGCGGACGACGCGATCATGCGGCGGACCACTGGTGTCGTAATGCAGATGATGAGGATGAATTTGGATGCGGAGTGTGCCGTGAATGAGCGGATGGTTGATGCCAATGACGTTTGATCATGCGCGCGTGCAGTGCGGTGTCCGGCTTCCATCGCAGTTTATCGGGCAAATCGTTGTGATCTGTGCGCTGTTGGCTTGCACCGCTCTGCGTTCTGCTGCACAGGAATCGCCTGCCACGATGGCAGGTAACACCAACACGTCCACGCAAAATCTTCTTGTGCACGCGCCGCTCGTGATCACGCACGCGACGGTAATTGATGTGGTCACGGGCGGCGAGCAGCACGATGCGACCGTGGTGGTTGAAGGCAATCGAATCACGTACATGGGGAGCGGGCTCGGCGCGAACCCTCCAAAAGGATCGCTTGTCATCGATGGAACGGGCAAGTTCCTGATTCCGGGTTTGTGGGACATGCACGTACATACATTTTTTGGTGAGGCTTCTTCTGCGGGCAGAGACGTGACGTTGCCTCTTTTTGTGGCGAACGGAATTACGGGTGTACGCGACATGGGCAGCGAGCTAGAGATGATTTTGCAGGCTCGCGGTGATATCGAGGACGGAAAGCTTCTGGGACCGCGAATGATTGTGGCGGGTCCGATGCTGGACGGCCCAAAGACGCAATTTCCCGCATCGCTTGCCATTACCACCCCAGAAGATGGCCGACACGCCGTGGATATGCTGGCGGGGCGTGGCGTGGATTTCATCAAGATTCAATCGTACGTACCTCGCGAAGCGTATTTCGCGATCGTAGACGAATGCAAAAAGAAACAGATCACGTTCGTCGGACATGTGCCGGATGCCATTCGTGGGTCCGAAGCGTCCAACGCCGGGCAGAAAAGCTTCGAACACCTGATTGGGATTTTTGAAGGTAGTTCGACGGCAGAAGACGAATTATTAAAAGGCCCAAAAGGTCCAGGAAAATTCCTGCAAACTTACGATGCTTCGAAGGAGGCAGCGCTGATTGCGCTATTGACGAAGAATCAGACTTGGCAATGTCCTACGCTGTTTTGGGAGCGTGGGCAGTGGCTGGTGGACGACATCGACGTGAGCAAGGATCCGGATACTCAATATGCTCCGACATTGTGGCGCAATGTCCTATGGCCCAGATTTACGCGGTCGATCATCAAGGAAATGGATACCGATCCCATGCCGGTGCGAGAGAAATTCGTACAACATGAACTGGACATCGTGGAGAGGTTGCACGCTGCGGGTGTGCCGTTCCTGGCCGGCACGGACACGCCCGCTGGGGTCGATGTGATTCCGGGTTTCAGCCTGCATCTTGAACTACAGCGTTTCGTTGCAGCTGGATTCACACCACTAGAGGCGCTGCGGACTGCAACCATAAACCCCGCTCTTTTTTTGGGCATCAACGCCGATTTTGGGAAGGTGGAGAACGGCAAGATTGCGGACTTGGTCCTCGTTGACGGCGATCCCACAGTGGATATTCGCAATACGGAAAAGATTGCCGGCGTGGTGCTGAACGGCCGCTATTTCTCGCGCCAGGCCCTGGACGGGTTGCTACGTGATGTAAGGGTCAAAGCAGGGAAGATGCCACCGTCACCATAGATCCGCGCCCTGACCTAGTGGCTGAAAAGAGCGATTAAAATGATAATTGGTATTGGAACACCTAGTATGAATAGCAGAATCGAGCGCATTTAATCCCTCCTGAAGGTCGAATATTTCTAGACTTTTCACTTCCTAGCGTGCGCAACAGAAATGTGCTCACCGCGCTCATTTACCGTGATTCGATAACAACTACGTTATCGCGCTGTGCACCGCCCCAGGTTGCGGCGAGACTTGCACAGAAGGCACCAATCAGCAGGGCGAGGAAGATCCAAAGCGAAGTATGCGCGATGGTCTTGCGGGCTGTATCGGCGGCTTGCTGGATTTGAGCGAACGCGTTGGAAACGCGCTGCTCGGCGTCCGACTCGCTGATGCCGGTTCGCGCTGCGACTGCCTGTCCGAGATAGGTTCTATCCTCGGTCGACAAACTTCCCGCACGCAGGTCGTTGGCGAAAATCACGGCCGCTTCACTACGTAGCGCGGCGTTGCCAGGTTCGAAATTGCGCGAAGTGGTGTTGCTCGCATCGAAGGCGCGCGGCGAGTTTATGTCTGCGTTAGGGACTGTGGAGGGATTGGAATTCACCGACGTGCTCATAGTACCGTTTGCCGCGAAACTCGTTCGCAACATTGTGTCGATAAAGTACGCGTTGGGATCGAGGCTGCGCCCCTGACTTTCGGAGCTGGACATGCCCGACGTGCCGACAGCTGAACCCACCGCCGTCGAACCCGAATGCGCGGCACCGCCGAGCATTGCGGCTGCAGCTGAAGCCAAAAATGCAGCGGTGATTACCAAACCAACGGCCCAGACGAGAAAGCCGTGCGCGGTGTCTCGGAAATACACTTCGTCAGTGTGAATACTCGCCCATTTGGTGCGCAGCCGTCCGGCAACGTAGCCACCCATGGAGGCCGCGATGATTTGCATTACGATGAGCCAGACGATCGCGGATTTGCCAATGGCGGATGAGGACGCGCCCTGATTGGCCCAAGGCGAAACAGACTCAAATCCGAGACCAGTGCCAAGTGCGAGAAGTATCAGCGACAGCGCTGCGGCCACGAAGGCGCCTGCGAAAACGGCTGCCCAGGACACTCCCGAGGAATTTGCTTCGTTGTACGCGGAACCTTCGACTCGCCACATGGGCGTCGACGCTGGGGAGACCGAGGTTGTAACGACACCTGCTGCCATAAGAATTTCTCCTTTAACGACAATGCCAGTAGGGAGAGTAGCAGAGCCCAAATTTCCCACCATACAGTGAAGGATTGAGTGAAGCAGAACAAGAGCTGTACCGCGCGAGCGACAGGAAGAAGAGAGCCTTCCGATGAGCAGATTTCGGAGTCGCTCCGCTTCAGGGTGCGGCGGCGGAGTTATCTGTCCGTATGGTGTCTACGCGGCAAACTACGATGCAAAAAGAAAGCTCGTACGAAACCTGAATGGTAGTATGGCGGCGCTTGCCCGGCGAATGCGTAAAACTTCTAACTCGATTGTTGCTCTGGTGGGCGTAGCCCTAGCGAGCACATCCGCGCTGCTTGCGATCTGGTTGGTTTGCTACGGCTACGCAATCGGCGGTATTCCCCATCATGATCCGTTGCTCGTAGCGAGTTTTAGAACAGGCTTGGCGGTTTCAGCCGTTGGAACGGCGTTCGCTGCTGCGGGCTTGAAGCAATCGGGCCGACTGAAATGGTGGGCGCTGGCTTGGGCGCTAGTAGGGGTAGCGTTTTGGTCCGTAAGGGCGGTATTGAAATAGCCACGGTGCGCAGTGCTTCATTTCTCGTAAAAGGATCGGCACGCGCGGGTGTCTACGGCGGACTCGCGATTCTCAACGCGAAGGAGAGATTTAGTTTTGGGATTTACCGAGCAGCGTTAGCACTTGAACCCAGGGGAGTGGACCCTGGTGCATGGCGAAAACCGTTGCGACTTGCAAGTTTTCGCGTTGAACTGCCTGTGCGACTTCTTGCATGAGTTCAGGATCATAGAGAGTCCCGTCCTCATTCAGGGCCAAGGTATCGCTCGCGTACAAGATACGAGATTCAGGAAAGTAGACCATGTATTGGCGTTCGGTGGATGTCCCGCGCACCGGATATAGCTCCATGCGATTTTCTCCAGTACCAACTACCAATTTACCGGAGACAATTTCCCATTCGGGCGCTCGTGCGGTGCCCTTATCTTTCGAATTCTGCAGTGCATCCGGATCAAGGGTGTGCGGCGCGGCCATCATTTTGTCGAGCAGCGGGCGGTTCAGATCGAGAATGTACACGGGAATATTCTGCGCTACAGCGGCGCGGACGCCTCCCGTGTGTGGCCAGGAATCGGATGTAGAGAGCACAGCTTTAATCGGAACGCCGGGATATTTGGACTTGGCTTCTTCGATGACGCCTTCCGTGTACAGACCAGAAATGGGAGCTTCGAGAATAACGACGCCGTCCGGTTGCTTAACGATAGTGGAATTCCACGCACCAGGATACAGATCTACTCCCGACGAGAGTGGAGTGGACTTGCCGGCACGTTGGAAAGGACGGTTCCAGCCCGGAGAGGCCGCACTTTGGTGGACGGCTTTGGGGTCCATGGCAAAAGATTTTTCGTCGAGTGGAACATTGAATTCGACATTCAGAGCTTGCGTGGACTGCCAGACGGCGCCATTCCGTTCTTCTACTTCGTTTGTGGGGAATGTTATTCCGTGATTGAGTTGGAAATTGTCGAAATAAATACGCTGGCGCACGTCGCCCCAGAAATACCAGAAATCGTGAAATTCCCGCGTAGTTTCGACGGCGCCGGGCAGGTGGTTGTATTGATTCAGAAGAATCCGCACGGGAATCTTCTGCCAGGAGAAAGCGACGACGGAGTGGGAAGTTTCACGCAGAACCTCCGGAGGTTCGAAATGCAAATCGGGCGACGCGGACGCGGTGAGCAAGATACGTGCGGGTCCGAGGGCAAACCCTTGGCGGAATTCGTCGAGGGCGCTACCTGGAGCAGGGAAGTCGCCACCGTTCGTGTGGATCACACCTCCATCCGGTCCGATGATGATAGTGGATTCAGACTCAGCTTGGTTCGGATCGGCTTCGGGCCACGTCAGTTTTTGGATGACGAGGGCGCGCTGACTGGCGAGGTCAAGAGTTATCTGACCACGTTCGTAAGACGTAATAAACGGTGCCTGCCGATACGATTGCTCCATAAGTTCCGTATGGCCGATCGTCTGTATACGGATGTTTTTTAATTGCGTTAAGCGACCGCGGCCACCCATTGCGTCGAGGGCCAAATCGACACATTGCTTCGCGGTTTTACTAACGCACCCTGGAGTGACCTCGGTCGAAACTTGGGCGTAGGTCGGTGGAGGCGTCCCCATACCAGCCACACAGAAAAACAGAAGCAGGGGGCCCATTCGCATTTCATTTTCTCCTGCTAGTGAAATTGTGTTCGAAGAAAGGATCGTGCGCGAACTTCATTCTTGGACGGAGCAATATCGAAAGGGATAGCCGGAAATGGAGAAATTCGCAGCGAGGTTTCAGAAGTGGCCTCGCTGCCAAAAAATTGCGGCTTGCTGTTATTTTGCCTTTTGCTCGGCGATCCAAGTGTTCGTGCGGGCCTCGAGCATATCGAGCGGAAGCGTTCCGCCGTTGAGCATTTCATCGTGGAAAGTGCGGATGTCGAATTTCGCCCCCAATTCCTTCCTGGCGCGCTCGCGCAGTTCGCGGAATTTGAGTTGGCCCAGTTTGTAGCTGAGTGCTTGCGCGGGCCAAGCGATGTAGCGATCGGTTTCTGACTGGATGGTGGGCTCATCGACAGCGCTAGACTTGCGAAAGAAGTCGACAACCTGTTCTCGCGTCCAACCCTTGGAATGGATTCCGGTGTCGACGACCAACCGAACGGCACGGAAAAGTTCGGATGATAATCGTCCGAAATCTGAGGCGGGATCCTGATAAAACCCGACCTCCTTCCCCAACTGCTCTGCGTAAAGCGCCCAACCTTCGGTATACGCATTAAATCCGAGGCTGTGCAGGCGAAATTTCGGCAGGCCCGTGAGCTGCTGTTGAACGGACAGCTGCATGTGATGGCCGGGTATCCCTTCATGGTAGGCGATGGCCTCGTCATCGATCAGGCTGCGTTCGGCGAAATTAGACGTGGCAACCACGACGCGGCCGGGGCGCTTTCCGTCGGGCGTGCCAGTCTGATAATGCGTTGCATCGCCCGGCTGGAACGCCGGAATAGCCTCGACAGTGACAGGCGATTTCGGAAGCAGCGTAAAAAGCTCCGGAAGTTTTGGCTGCATCTGCGCGATGTAGTGGCGGAAATCATCCAAAATCTGTTCGGCCGAAGCGGGGATGTATTTTTTATTTGTCTTCAGCGAAGCGCGATAGGCGGCGAGGTCCGCGAAGCCTTCTTTCTTGGCGATGACCAGCATTTCGCCTTCGATGCGGTCGATTTCGCGCAGGCCGAGCTCGTGGATTTCATCGGCCGTCATATGCGTGGTGGTACGGCCGTAGATATCGTTCGCGTAGATTTTTTCGCCATTGGGCAGGGAAGTAACGGCGAGAGTGGTACGGCCCTGCGGCGCATAGTCGGTCGCGATGAAAGCGGCGAAAGTCTTATAGGCCGGGATTACGTCGGTGTTGACGGCGTCGGTGATCTGTTGGGTCAGCCGTTTTTGATCTTCCGCTGAAATGTCTGCGAGATATTTCTTGGTGGGTAGCAGGAAAGGATCGGCGTCGATGATGCCCTGGCACTGCACGGAGATTTTTTCCAGAAGGAAGCGGACGGGCATCAGCTTGTCGTTCATTCCAGCACGAAGAACTTCGGTGGTCTGGTTGAGGGCGCGCGGGATTTGGTGCAGGCGTGCGATGTAATCTTCGTAATGCTTGACCGAATCCAGCGGAACAGAAAGCGGCAGATCAGCGAGGCTGGTATGCACGCCGTTCATCTGATTGACCGGCATTTCGAATTCTTTTAGGTCGTAGTCGGCGATGCGCTGCTGTAGGACCCGGATCATCAGGTCGTGCGAGAGTACATCCTGATCCGTGAAGCCCTGGGTGGAGATGGCCTCAAGCTTCGAGAGATATGCTTGATTCGTCTTGGAGCGTTCTGCGATGGCGGCCAGCGAGTACTCAGCCAGTTTGTCGTTGTAGCGGTAATCGCCATAGGCCGTCGCGCGCTCTGGCGAAAAGCGAAGATCGGACTGGTATTGGTCTTCGAAGAGAGTGTTCTGAGCCGCGAGACGATAAACAAATGGCTCGGAGTCTTGTTGTTGGGCGAAGACACATATTGCGGCGGATACGAGTCCGATTGCCAGCGCGGACGCGGATGCGACAAGTAAAAGTGTTTTTCTTTGCATGGGGCAGGAATTTATCACAGATGCGAACACCGTGAGGAAGCAGATTGAATTGTGACGCGCTTTTGGATCGCATGCACGCCAATAAGTTCTATAACGAGAAGCACGATGATCGCTGCTTCACGAGCTCTTGCTACCCTTGCCTCCCACACAGCATCTAATATTTCCAACTGGAAACATCGGCTCCCGCCGGCGCAGTAGCTGCGATGTGCTTCGCCATTTCTGGCAGCAGGCGCATGGGCAAGGAGACGTACGCTTCGTCCGCCCAATCGGGACGAGTGCCGCTGAAGCAGTGTGGCGCGCCAGGGCCATAGTCGAAGGTCGCGTCGGAATGCGGGTTGCGCGTTTGTTTGAGGTTGTCATCCATCAAGTGGACCGCTTTGTTCAAGTAGTAGGTGTCAGAGTCTCCTACTGCTATATGAATTTTCCCCTCCAGCTGAGGTCCCAGCTTCGACCAATCGCGATGCAGAATCGCATCGAGATCGTAGTGATCGTGCCAATAGTCCACGACGGATTTGTCGATCCCTCCGGTTAGTTTGTTGTAGACCATGGCGGGGTAGCCGTCGGGACCGACCGGCGAATAAACCGCCTGCCAAATATCGAATTGTTCGCCAGAACGGCCGTGCGTGCCGAGACTCAATTCGAAATGACCCATCTGATCCATATCAGAAACGACCTCGCCGTCTCCTTCGCGGACGCTGGGAATAGGTACGGACTCAAACGGGCCGCTGCGGAAATAGGCGTTCTTGTCGTCGTATAGGTTGCTGACCTGATAGCCGTGGAAATCGATTGGGTCGGGACAGAAGGCCCATGTCCCGTTGAAATAGTCGGGATAGAAAATTTGCACGGCGAGAGCTTCCCACCCGCCGGTCGAGCCGCCGGAAGTAACGCGGGCCCAACCCTGGCCTATCCCGCGATATTGTTTTTCGATAGATGGGATTAATTCCTGCGTGATGGCATCGCCGTACGGTCCCAGGTTTGCGGAATTGACCGCGTAGGAATCGTCAAAGTACGGATTTGCGTGGTTAGGCTGAATGATGAGCATCTTTGGCAGGCGTCCGCTGGTCCAGTCGAGATAGAAATTGTAGGCGGACTGCTGGCGGCGTTTGGTCCGCGCGTCGGCGGTGGCGTCGGGTGGCGTTTCGCGCCAGCCGCTTCCCGCTCGGAAATGGG
>Ga0182024_10024524_pt1 | contig 10707 bp, 9 predicted proteins | sample P32metaG_FD_120480 | JGI IMG/M metagenome (GOLD analysis project Ga0182024, IMG submission 120480) | Permafrost microbial communities from Stordalen Mire, Sweden - P3-2 metaG (Illumina Assembly) | ecosystem: Environmental > Terrestrial > Soil > Wetlands > Permafrost | place: Sweden: Stordalen...
CGTGCCAACGGCGGTCAGTCTGGCCGCCGCGATGCTGGCGCATTACTCCGCCGGGCCGTATGTCGCGGCCATCGGACTGCACTGTCTGTATCAGGTGATCCGGCATCGCCGTCCCGCGCGCCCGGCGATTCTCGCCGCCGCCGCCGCCGCCGCGCTGCTGGCAACCTGGTTCGTCTGGTCGCTCGCCGTGTACGGCACGCGCATCACGTTTCTTTCCAACACGACCGCCACTTCGGCGCTGGAGAAATCGACCAACGCGACGGTTTACAAAACATTCTACGATCTGTTGAGCTGCGCCATTCCGCACGTGCTGCGTCCCGTGGCCTACAAACCGTTCAGTCCGCCGCGCAACTGGGGCGACATGCGCGATTACTATTTCATGATGGCCCAATCCTGCCTGCCGACAATGGTGGGATTGGTGAGCGGGGCTGTCGCACTTTGGCTGATCGTGCGCTTCTTCCGCTCCCCGCCGCGCCCCTGGCCGCACAGCAAGCCGTTCTGGCTTTATTTCCTTTTGTTCACATACATCGTCGGAGTCGCGGTAAATCCCGGTCTGAACTACTTCGGGATCGCGGAAATCACCCTGCAACCGCTGGCCCTGATGGGAGTCACTCTGGTGGCGGCCCAACTGCCGTCTCTCAAGCCGTGGCTGTTCCGCGTGCTATGCGCGGGCCTGATTCTGGATTACGCCTTTGGGATTCTGCTGGAGTTCGATCGTGAATCGTACATCTATCCCACGATCGTCGGCCCCGACAAGAAAATCTACATGCTGCCGGACGCCACGCTGGGCACGACGGGAGCGACGGAATACATCAACAAGGTGTGGGCGGGTTACGTCTTCATCGGCGATCATCTAAGCCGCGCGATTCCGGCGATGGAAGTCGCCTCCGCCCTTGCTGCCGCCGCGGCGGTGCTGCTTCTGGCGCGGATGTACCAACTCGCCCGCGCGCTGCCGGAAAGTGCCGGACCAAGGAGTCGGATTTGGACCTAGCCCTGCTGGCGATCAAATTGATTGTGCTCCTGCCGCTGTGTTCCATCGGGCCGGGGTTGCTGATCGTCAGCCGACTGCGCTGGTCGCCGATCGAAAAACTCGCCGGGGCGTTCGCCGGCTCGTTCATCGCCATTTATCTGGCGTCATTTCTCCTGTTCAACCTGAATGCCGGGACTTGGGCCTATTGGACGACATCCGCGATCTTCGCCGTGATGTTTGTCCGGGCCTGGCCGACGGCGAAGCTGCTCCTGCGGCATCGGACCTGCCGCACGGCGCTGCTGGTGCTGGCACTCATTCTCGCGTGGGACTTGCTGCATCTGGCGATGGTTCGCCGCTATGGCGGCGGCGGGTGGGCGGTCGATTGGCGGGAGCACTATGAACGCACGCAGTATTTTCTGCATCAATTCCCGGCCGACTATCTCTTCGTCGGCATGTATGCCCTGCCGGCCCGGCCGCCGCTGCTCAATCTGCTGGCCGCCTTTTTCTGCAAGCAGGTCGGGCTGAGCTTTGAATCTTATTCGCTCACTTTGATGTTCTTCAACGCATGGGCGGTGCTGCCGTGCTGCCTGCTGGTGCACCTGCTGGCTCCGCGGCGTTGGAAGCTCATGTTCGTGCTGGCAGCGTTGTTCATGCTCAATCCCTCGATCATGGAAAACGCCACGCTGACGGTCACCAAGGCGATGACGGCGGGACTGGTCGTGCTGGGCGTATGCTTTTATCTGCGGCGGCGAATGGTCGCGGCGGCGCTGACGCTGGCGGCGGGCATGCTTACACACTACTCCGCCGTCCCATTCGCCGCGGCGGTGGGGCTGCATTACCTGTGGACCATTCTGCGCGGGCGGCGGCCGCTGCGACAGGCCTGCCTCGCCACCGTCGCCGGAGCGGCGCTGCTGGGCACGTGGTTTGTCTGGTCGGTCTGTGTCTTTGGTTCCCGCGTCACCTTTTTTTCCAACACCACCGCCGCGGGCGTTGCCGCCGCGTCGCCAAAGTCCAATATTCAGAGGATTCTTTACAATCTCTTCGCCACCATCGTTCCCCATCCGTTCCATCACATCGCGGACAATCAATTCAACTCTCTGGGAAGCTGGTCCGAGGTCGGCGATTACTACTTCACGATGACGCAGCAGACGCTTCCGATGATGGCCGGCCTGATCGGCGGCGTCGTCGCGCTGGGACTGGCGGTTCGGCTCCTGTGGAGCGGCCCGTCCGCGCCCATGGCAATCAATCGGCGATCGCCCGGCGTCGCCAGGGGATTCTGGGCCTTCTATATCCCCTTCACATTCGTGCTCGGCGTTGCGGTAAATCCCGATTGGAACGGCTTCGGCGTCGGGCATGTGACGCTCCAATCGCTGGCCATGATGGCCCTCGCTTTGCTTGCGGCGCGATGGACGGCTTTGTCCCCCATCACCCGGCGGCTGGTGGTGCTGGGGGCCGCCGTGGATTACGGCCTGGGCGTTTATCTGCTCTTCGACCGGGAATCGCGCGTCTACGCCACGCAGAGGATTCAAGGCGGGCAGGTGCTGATAACTCCGGACGAAACGCTGGGGCGGCATGGAATTGGTGAATACATTGCCAAGCTCATATCCGGTTACGTCTTCTGGGCGGACCATTGGATCGCCCTGATTCCCTGTCTCCAGATCGTTTCGCTCGCCGGGGCTGTTTGTGCGGTCTGGTTTCTGCTGGGCGCCGGAAAAGAAAAAAGCAATTGCAATCGTGGGATTTGACAATGGGTTATGCCGATCTATACTCTCGGCCCTTCCACGCTTCCGGTCTGCGCCGAAAAGGGCGGGCCGGACATGGAGAATCGGGCTCGACGCTGGCATAGCTCAGCGGCAGAGCGCCACCTTGGTAAGGTGGAGGTCCTGGGTTCAATCCCCAGTGCCAGCTTGAATCGGCGGTCTCTTTAGAGAATTGGAGAGCGACATGGCTAAAGGAGTATTCGAAAGGACCAAGCCCCACGTCAACGTGGGGACGATCGGTCACATCGACCACGGCAAGACGACGCTGACGGCGGCGCTGAGCGCGCGCTCCGCGACGAAGTTCCCCAACGTCACGGCCAAGGATTACAAGGCGATCGCCAAGGGCGGCACCGAACGTGACGCCACCAAGACCGTCACCATCTCCGCCGCTCACGTCGAGTACGAGAGCGAGAAGCGCCACTACGCCCACGTCGACTGCCCCGGTCACGCCGACTACATCAAGAACATGATCACCGGCGCCGCCCAGATGGACGGAGCCATCCTGGTGGTCAGCGCTGCCGACGGCCCGATGCCCCAGACCCGCGAGCACATCCTCCTGGCCCGCCAGGTCGGTGTGCCCAAGATCGTCGTCTTCCTGAACAAGATCGACCTTGTTGACGATCCCGAACTTCTTGAACTCGTCGAGATGGAAGTCCGCGAGCTGCTGACCAAGTACAACTTCCCAGGCGACACGACCCCGATCATCCGCGGCTCCAGCCTGCCGGCCCTGCAGAATCCCAAGGACGACAAAGCCTGCAAGTGCATTGACGACCTGATGAAGGCGCTGGACGAATACGTTCCGATCCCCATGCGCGAGATCGACAAGCCGTTCCTGATGCCGATTGAAGACGTCTTCAGCATCAAAGGCCGCGGCACGGTCGGCACGGGGCGCATTGAGCGCGGCAAGTGCAAGATCGGTGAGACCATCGAGATCGTCGGCATCAAGCCGACCCGCACGTCCGTCGTCACCGGCGTTGAGGCGTTCAACAAAACCCTGGACGAGGGCCAGGCCGGCGAAAACGTCGGCGTCCTCCTGCGTGGCGTGGAAAAAGATGAGCTGGAGCGCGGCCAGGTTCTGGCGGCCCCCAAGAGCATCACGCCGCATACCAAGTTCTCGGCCGAGGTTTATATTCTGACCAAGGATGAAGGCGGCCGAACGACGCCGTTCTTCACCGGCTATCGCCCGCAGTTCTATTTCCGCACGACCGACGTGACCGGCGCCGTAAAGCTGGCGGCCGGTGCGGAAATGGTGATGCCCGGCGACAATGTGACCGTCGAAGTCGAACTGGGCGCTCCCATCGCCATGGAAGAAAAGCTCCGTTTCGCCGTCCGCGAAGGCGGCAAGACCGTCGGCTCAGGCGTGGTGACCAAGATCCTGGCGTGAAGGCGTTGCCCAAGGTGTTCTCATGGCCAAAGAAAATCGTGAAATGGTCTGGCTTCAGTGCACCGAGACCGGCGATCTGAATTATCGCACGGAGCTGAAGGTCATCGGCGGCGCACCCAAGATCGAACTGAAAAAGTACAGCCGTCGGCTGCGCAAACACACGGTGCATAAGATTAAGAGAAAGTAGAAAGGCAAATTTTGAATGTTGAATGATGAATGTTGAATGGCATTCATTTCAACATTTAACATTCAGAATTCAACATTTGTTTATGGATTTACGCCAGTAGCTCAATTGGCAGAGCAGCCGTCTCCAAAGCGGCAGGTTGGGGGTTCGATTCCCTCCTGGCGTGCTTGGCTGCTGACGAAAAGACGCGCCCGATGGGTACAATGACGCAGGATAAGGACGGCAACAAGGCTTCCGAGTCGCACGGGCACTCGCCCGATGACGAATCGGCGGATGAGTCCTCGCCCAGGAAGCCCGTCCGGCCCGCGCGTCGCCCCCCAAACATGCCTCCCGCCACCGCCATCTCCGCGGAAGCAGGACGACCGGGCGGTTTCTTCCACATTCGAAAAAAGGGCCAGGGATACTGGACCCGCATGGGAACTGTCGGCGGTGCGGCGCTCATTGGCGCGATGACCATTCAGTTCATCTTCGGCGAAAGGGCCACCTTCAATCTCGGCGACGGCGCCGCCGAAGGCCTGTGCGCCATCTTCGCCATCGCCTACAGTCTTAGCGTGTTCTACTTCATGAACCGGCCGACCAGCGTCGATTTTCTGATCGCCACCGACAGCGAAATGAAGAAAGTGAACTGGACCAGCCGCGCGGAGCTGATAGGCTCCACCAAAGTCATCATCTTCTTCATGCTGGTGATCGCCGCGTTCCTGTTCGTCATGGACGTGGCGTTCGGCTATCTTTTCTGGGCCATCGGCGTCGTTAAAGAACGCCCGTTATAAACAAAGTACTTCTGCGATATACAATGCAATTCTTCACACTGCGAGTCGCCAGCAACAAGGAAGACCGGGTCCGCGAGACCTTGACCCGAAAGGTCAAGATCGAGGCTCTTGAGGCCCAGGTCGGACGCATCCTCGTCCCCGGCGAGCGCGTCCGCTCCATCAAGGACGGCAAACGCCGCGACACCGACCGCAAGCTCTACCCCGGCTACGTCTTCATCGAACTGGAACTGGACAAGAGCGGGATGATCCCCGAGAAGGTCTGGTTCACGATCAAGGAGACCGACGGCGTCGGCGACTTCATCGGCTCCAACGGCAAGCCCAGCCCGATGACCCCCAAGGATCAGGCCAAGATCATCGAAGCCGCCGAGCGCCCCGAGGAACCCGTGCTGGCCGTCAGCAGCTTCAAAACCGGCGACAAGGTGAAGGTGACCGAAGGCCCATTCGTGAACTTCGAGGGAACCGTGGAAGAAGTGATCGCTGACAAGGGAACGGTCAAGATCATCGCCACCATCTTCGGCCGCCCCACCACGCTGGAACTGGAATACTGGCAGATCGAAAAGCTCTAATAACAGATCCTACAGAGCCGGGCCGTGTCGGCCCGGTCTTTCTTCCGTCCGGGCCGACACGACCCGGCTCCGTACATGATCTCCGAACTCCTCACCCTTCAATTCGACGGCGGCAGCCGCGGCAATCCCGGCCCCGCGGGAATCGGCATCGTCATTTCCGCCGAGGACGGAACGCCGCTGGTCACGCTCGGCCGCTTCATCGGAACCGCCACCAACAACGTCGCCGAATACACCGCTTTGATCACCGCGCTGGAGGAGGCCGCCAAGCTTGGCGCCACCCGCGTGGTCATTCGCGGCGACAGCGAACTGGTCATCAAGCAGATGAACGGTGAATACCGCGTGAAGAACCCCCAATTAAAAACGCTTCACGCCCGGGCGGGCTTGCTGGCAAAAAAGTTTCAGAGCGCCGCTTTCGAGCACAATCTCCGCGATCACAACGAAATGGCCGACACGCTGGCGAACATGGCGATGAACAAAAAATCCGACGTGACGGAAATCCCCTGACTCCGATCACTTCACCAGCCGCGCCACCAGCCTCCACACCAGATGCGGCGACAGCGGCCGATCCTGGGACGCATTAAACTCATCCACCAGCTTTTCAAACTCCGGCGTATACGGCAGCCGATCGCGCCGGCCCGCATGTTCGCCCAGCAGCGTCTTGAGCAGTGCCATTGCCTCCGGCGACGCGGCCGGCGGCGGAGTCGGCGCGTGGCCGAGTCTGGGCAGCTTCCCGCCTTTGCGCAGCGTCAGAATCTGCCGCCATGTCTGCCGCCGCGTCGGCTTGGCGTCGGCGTGCGCGGCGGCGTAGGCGCCGTACAGTTTTTCAAAATGCGGTGTGTACGGCAGATCGTCGGCGGTGCGGCCGACATCGACGTAAAGCCGAACCAGCTCATCCGGTTTGATCGCCGCATCCGGCTCCGCGCCGGGAAACAATCCATCCGAAGCGGCCGCGTCCTCCATCCGGCCGGCCGATTCCGCGGCGCGATCCACAATCAGCAGCACCGTTCCGAACGGATCACGCACCGTCGCCCGATATCCGCGCGCCGCCTGCCGCGGCGGCTGGACGAAATGGAGCCGCAATTCCTCGCGCCGGCGATACAATTCGCGCACGTCGTCCACGAGAAAATAGACCTGCTCGAACGGCTGATCGGGATCGTCATGCAGAATCAGTTCGCCTCCGTCGGGCAGCCGGAACCCGGCGACGTGGGCCTCGACCCGCAGTGGAGGCAGGTTCAGAACGTCACGGTAAAACGGCGCGGCGCTGGCAACGCTGGGAACCCGCAAAATAACCCGGTCGATCTTGCGCAGCATGGCGGACGCCGTTTCTACTTCTTCTTCATGCGAAGTTCATGCAATGCCATCGTCGCCTTGTCGATCACCGGCCCCCATTTGCCGCGCTCGCTCTGGCGGAATAGGCGCATCGTCGGATACCACGGCGTATCCTCGCGGCCGAGCAGCCACCGCCAATCCGGGCACAGCGCGCACAGAGTCCATGCCGGTTTGCCCATCGCGGCCGCCAGATGCACGACGACCGTATCCACGGCAATGACAAGGTCCAGATGGCTGATGATGGCGGCCGTCACCTCGAAGTTGTCCAGCCGCGGAGCCAGATCGACGATCCCCATTCCCCGCGGCGCCTGGCCGATCTGGGCGGCGGGCGCGCCTTTCTGGAGGCTGTAGAACGTCACGCCGGGCACGCGGGCCAGCGGGCCGAACGTCGCCAGCGTCGTCGATCGATTCTGATCGTTGTTGTGCGATGCCCGGCCCGCCCAGGCGATGCCGACTTTCAGGTTCGGATCGGTCTGAAAGAACCCGCGCCACTGCGCCACGAGTTTCTCGTCGGGCAAAAGGTACTTCTCCTTCGCCGGAATCGTATCCAGCGTCGTGCCGTACCACATCGGCATGGACATCAGCGAAACCAGGTAATCGTAATCCGGCGGCTTGTTCGGCGGGAATGTGCCCGCCAGACTGGGATAACTTCGCTTGAGCAGATCCCCCACGTCGTCGATGTCTTCCAGCAGCACCTTTGCTCCGCGCTCGGCGAGCAGCGGAATGTAGCGGCTGAACTGAAACACGTCGCCGTATCCCTGCTCGATGTAAATCGCGATCGTCTTACCCTTGAGGTCCTGCCCGCGCCAGTGCGGGGCGTTGGGATAGCGATTGGCCGGGAAATCGTATTTTCGCCACCGCCATTCCTGCTCGCGCCATCCCTCCTGAAGCGCGCCGGTCATCAGCAGCGTCAGTCCCAGCCCGTCGTGAGCGCAGGCGTTGGTCGGGTCCAGCTCGATCGCCCGGCGGAAATAGGCCAGCGACTCATCGACGCGCCCGCGATTGACCAGGCAGATGGCCATGTTGGAATGGGCGTTGGAATGTCCGGGGTCCAGCATCACGGCCCGCTGGCAGGCTTCCATCGACTCATCCTGCCGTCCCAGCGCCATGAGGACGACCGACAGCGTGTTGACGAAATTCGCGTTGTTCGGCTCCAGGGCGACGGCTCGCTGCAAGAACGGCAGCGCCTTGTCGGGCTGGCGGACGCGGAACGCCAGTTCGCCGAGGTTGTGCATCGCCAGAGTGCAGTTCGGATTGGACTGCAGGATCTGGCGGTAGATGGCCTCCGCCTTGGGCCAATCGCCCGCGGAGTGCAGCTTGGCCGCCATGGCAAGCGCTTCGTTGATGGTGAGCGATTGTTGTTGCATGTCCGACGCACTCCCAGCGGCACGAATACCGGCACACCCGGCGCTCAATTCTACGCCGGACTTTCCCATATTATCGCATCCCGGCCTTGCCTGACAGCAGAGGTCAGGGCGGCAACGCCGCGCATTGTCAGGCTCTCAATCCCCGCGAGAATTCACAAAGCCTTCGCATACTGTTCATCCCCCGGATAGGCGAAGGCCGCCACCGCCGCCTCCTCCCGGCTGGGGACAAGTTTCTTCCCATTCACCTTCACGTTCTTCAGCCGCAGTTTATCGGCTCGCAACACCACCGGTCGGGTCTGCTTGCTCGTCCCTTTGCGGCTTGCCATGTATCGCACATCAATATTCTCCAGCCGCACGGTGCTGACCGTCGCGGTTTTAGGCCCGCTGATTTCGCCGAAATGAGCCAGCCGGCCTCTCACGTTGGAAATCGAAATGTTTTTCACCACTTGTTTTGGAGACGGCTGTCCCTTCAAGTCGAAGTACTGGGTCCACGCCTTGATGGCCACCAGCTCGCAGCAGCCTTCCACGCGGATATTCCGCCAGTGGATGTTTTCATAGTGCTGCGGCGTATCCGGCCGCAGTTTCAGCCGCGCGACGACGTTGGTCTCCTTCGCTCTCGCCGCGTGCCTCACCGTGCAATCCTCGACCACGACGTCGCGCACCACGCACGCCTCGCTCCCCAGCGTCAGTACGCCATGCCCGAATCCGAATGTGCAGCGACGCACACGCACGTGCTCCACCGGCGGTATCTCCGTCATGGCCGCGGCGAACGGCCCCTTGTTGCCCTTGATCGCCACGCAGTCGTCATTCACCGAAATGTGGCAATCCGTGATCTCGACATGCTGGCAGCTATCCACATCCACGCCGTCCGTGCTCGGCGACGGATACGGGGCGCGAATGTCCACGCCCTCAATTTTGACGTGGCGGCAGCGGAACAGATGCAGATTCCAGAATCCCGAATCCCGCAATCGAATGCCCTGCACCAGTACGTCGTTGCAATCCTCCAAAAAAATATTTCGCGGCCGATACACGTCAAGATTTTTCGTCGTGTGATCCGCGTTGTAGCGATTCCAAAACGCATCCCAGAACGGCTTGCCCCCGCCGCGAATCATGCCCCGTCCGGTGATGCTGAGATGATCGATGCGGCTCGCATTGACGATGGCCGGGCACCACGGCTCGGTGTGGCCCTCTATGCGAGTCTCCCTTCGCGGATAATCCCTCGTGTTCGTGGAGCCTTGCAGCACCGCCCCGCGCGACAAATGCAGATTCACGCCGGACTTCAAAAACACCGCGCCGGTGCGAAACACTCCCCTCGGCACAACCACCGTGCCGCCGCCGGTTGCGGCGACATGGTCAATCGCTTTCTGAATCGCCCTCGTATTGAGCCCCTTGCCATCGCCGATCGCGCCGAAGTCCGCGATGTTGTATCGCTTTGCCGCCGCCTTCGATTTGATTGAATTCATTGATGAGCGTCGCCTGAAAAGTTGAGCGGGCCGCGAGAATCCGGGATGGGCCGTGCAAGGCTCGAACTTGCGACCTCCTCCTTGTAAGGGAGGCGCTCTGGCCAACTGAGCTAACGGCCCGGCATTTCAAGCGTAAGCCGCCTGGCGACAAAAGCCAAGCCATTCATTCATCACCCCATCAACGGACGCGACTTAACCATGTACACTATGTCAGCAATGCGATGGCACGCTGCGGCTCTGATCCTTCTGACAATGGCCGTGACGGCCCACGCCCAGACCACGCAGCCCGCCGTGAGCACGGTCGAACGGCCGGCCATCGTCCATTTCACCATCGACGCCGCCCGCGACGTTCATCCGATTTCGCCCTTCATCTACGGCGTCAATCGACCTTGTCACGGAGTCTATGCCAACCTGACGCTCACGCGCCTCGGCGGCAATCGCTGGACGTGCTTTAACTGGACCAACAACGCTTCCAACGCGGGCAACGATTACCATTATCAGAACGACGGTCTCCTCGGCGGCGGCAACGTTCCCGGCGGTGCGGTGGCCGGCGGCATCGCCGATGCCGAGCGCGACGGAGCCGGCATCATCCTGACCATCCCAATCAACGGATACGTCTCGGCCGACAAATCTCCCCATGGCGACGTGCGCGCCAGCGGCCCCGATTACCTGCGCACCCGCTTCCGCCCGGAAAGGCCGTTCAAGAACGCGCCCTTCACGCTCTCGCCCGATCCACGCAGCCCGGTGGTTTATCAGGACGAATTCGTCAACTGGGTGCGCTCCAGGTTCCCCGCCGGATTTACCGATCCGTCCCGCCCGATCTTTTTTATGCTCGACAACGAGCCGGCCCTCTGGTCCGCCACTCACGCCCAGGTGCATCCGCAAAAAGTCACCTTCCAGGAACTCACTGACAA
>Ga0182024_10024525_pt1 | contig 10707 bp, 13 predicted proteins | sample P32metaG_FD_120480 | JGI IMG/M metagenome (GOLD analysis project Ga0182024, IMG submission 120480) | Permafrost microbial communities from Stordalen Mire, Sweden - P3-2 metaG (Illumina Assembly) | ecosystem: Environmental > Terrestrial > Soil > Wetlands > Permafrost | place: Sweden: Stordalen...
CCCGGCTCGTGTAGCCGCCTCCGGGCGTCCGCCGGCCGAGCGGGCCCAAGTAGGAAGGTGGGATGTCCAAGAAGGGGTGGGTGCTCTTCGGCGCCATGTGCCTCATCTGGGGCGTCCCCTACCTCCTCATCCGGGTCGCGGTGCGCGAGATCGACCCTCCCACCCTGGTCTTCGCCCGGACCGCACCGGCGGCACTCCTGCTGGTGCCCCTCGCCATCCGGCGGCGCCAGCTGCGGCCGCTCCTGCCCAGGGCTGGCTGGATCGTCGTCTACTCGGTCGTCGAGCTCGCCGTCCCTTGGCTCCTCCTCTCCCGGGCCGAGGAGCACGTGTCCAGCTCGGTGGCCGGGCTCCTGATCGCCGGGGTACCCCTCATTTCGGCCCTCCTCTACCGGGCCAGTGGCGGAGCCGAGCGGCTCGGCGGGCGCCGCCTGGCTGGCCTGGTGATCGGCTTCGGCGGAGTGGCGGCGGTGGTCGGCCTCGACCTGGCCGCCACCGACTGGTCGGCCGTCGCCATGATCGGTGTCTGCGCCGTCGGCTATTCCGTGGGGCCGCTCATCATCAGCCGCCGCCTGGCCGCGCTCCCGGGCCTCGGGGTGGTTGCCGCCTCGGTCGCCCTGACCGCCCTCGGCTACGCCCCGGTCGCCCTCACCCACCTGCCGGCTCACCTCTCGGGGGAGGTGATCGCCGCCGTGGCCGGCCTGGCCCTCGTCTGCACCGCCCTCGCCTTCGTCCTCTTCTTTCGCCTGATCGTCGAAGTCGGGCCGGTCCGCTCCACCGTGGTCACCTACGTCAACCCGGCGGTGGCGGTGTTGCTGGGGGTGACCCTGCTGAGCGAGCCCCTGACCCTCGGCATGCTGGTCGGGTTCCCCTTGATCGTCGTCGGATCGGTCCTGGCCACCCGACGATCGTCGGCGGCCGAGCCCCTCAGCCCGCCCCTGGCCGTCGAGCCGCCGGCAAGCTGACCCGGTCGACCGATCCCCGATCGCAGGTCGCGCTGGCCCCCCTCGAGCATCCTGAGCTGGTCCTCGGCGCCGGGCGGGGCCACCGGAGCTCGTCGAGCTCGCGCTGGGTGGGCGCCTGCTCCGGGGCCTGCGTGTGCGGGATGGTGAACACCGTGACCTGGGCCGTCCGGTGGGCGATCGGCGGCCGGGACCGGCCGCTCCTTGACGCCGTCTCGATCGGGCATCCCTTCCCCCCACCCGACCCGCGGGGATTGCCTAAGATCGCCGGTCGGAGACGGCCGGCCGCCATGTCGAAACGGGGGGTACGGTCGGAGGTTCCGGGCAGCAGCCCGGACGTCATTGGAGGGAGCACCGGTGGCCGCCGTCGGGTCGATCGTCTTCGTGGGCCTGGCCGTGCTGGTGGTCGTGTCCTTCGTCGCCATGCGACGACGGGCCCGGCGCTACGAAGAAGAGGACTGACTGTCCCCGGACCCCGGGGGGAGCGGAGGCACCATGACCCAGCGGTTCATGCGGCGGTTGCGGCGGAGCAACCGGACCACGACCCCCGACGCCAGCAACCAGGGCTGGCCGGTGGTCACTGTCCCGATGGCCCAACCACCCGAGACGGCTCCGGGAGCCCGGCGGTGGCACGCCTTCGAGGCGCGCCTGGCCGACGGGGCGATCAAGGAGGGGGTGATCCGCCTGGCCAACGGCGACCGGGTGACCATCGGGCCCGGTACCCCGGTGATCCTCGGGCCCGGCGACGTCATCGCCTGGCGCGAGCGGCACGGCTGGGGCTGGAGCGCCGCCGGGCCGGCCGTCCCCCGCCGAGAGCGCCGGGGATCGCTGCGGCCATAGGGCGGCGCCGACCGGCGTGACCCTCACCTTGGGCGACGACGGTCAGGGACCACCGGGCCACCGCCCGGCGGGGTCGTCGCCCGGTCATTCCCACCGGTAGGCACGGCGCGCCGTGAGGCCGAATCGTTTGGCCAGGCGGGCCATGTCCGACCAGTCCCGATCCCTCGGTTCGTACCCGCAGTGGTGCTCGAGTTGCAGTTCGGCCGAGATGCACGGGACCCGGTGGTCGAGGATCCGGCCTTCGACGGACCCCGACGGCGGGTAGGGGCAGTCCGAACCGTCCGCAGCGGCGCCCAGCTGCCAGCCGGTCCCGTCCTCGGAGAAGGTGACCGGGTGGAGGTCGGCCCGAAGGTCTTCGGGCCCACCCAGCACCATCCGAACCGGGGCGAGGTCCTCGGACACCGAGTACCCCAACTCGCCCACGGCGGCGAGCACCTCGGAGATGGCCTCGAGCTCGACCACGAGGTCGACGTCCTCGTGGAGCCGGGTCACCTCCCCGAGCGGGCGTCCACCCCCCAACCCCCGTCGAGCCACACCCGAAGTCCCCTGGCGTCGAGGAGCTCGAGGATCCTGAGCACCTCGTCGGGTGGCACCTCGTCTTCCTATCCCGTCCCGGTGCCCTGGGCCTTCCCTCGCGGTCCGGGGAGTCGCTTCTGCCAGGTGCGCGCGAGGGCCACGACCTGGCAGCCGAGCGCGTCGTTGACCGCGATCATGGGGGCGTTGTCCCGGGCGTTCCAGGTGGCCACCATCGTGGTGAGCGGTGAGGCCAGGGCCAGTTGCTCCAGATTGGCCAGCTTGACCAGGGTGCCCAGCCGGTGTCCCCGGTGCTCGGCCAGCACCAGGGTGTCCCACTGGAAGGCGCGCTGGGGGGCACCGCGGGGGATGGTGATCTCGGTGAAGGCGACCACCCGACCGCTCGACCGGTGGCGGGCGGCGGCCACCAGGAGGGTGCGGTCCATGGACCCGACCAGCTGTTCGACCTGGCGGACCCGCTTGACGTCCCAGACCTCCTCGTGCAGGTCCAGGTCGCCGCTCGGCGCGTCGGTCGACATCCGGGCCCCCATGAGGGCCCGGTCGGCCGCGTGGGCCTCGGGCCAGCGGCCCGAGAAGGTGAGCACCTCGTAGTCCGCCCCCCGGGGACGGGTCCCGGCCACCAGGGTGTCCAGACGGGCGCGGTCGGGCGGCACCGCGAGATCCCGCTGGAGCTGGACGGCCACCTCCGCGTAGCCGTGGGCCCGGGCGAAACGGGTGCCCGGCGAGGGGGTGGGCGCCCCGGCTATCTCCTCGTGCCACCCGGCCACCACGGCCCGCCCTTCAGCCCGGGCCCGCCGCTCGATCTCGGCCAGGAGAGCCGTCCCGACCCCTTGGCGCCGGGCCTCGGGGTGCACGTCGATCGACACCGTCGTGAGGTGGGGGTTGTCTTGCTGGGCCAGCTCCATCCCCGCCGCACCGAGCACTGGGCCGCCCGCCCGGCGGGCCGCCAACAGGTCGAAGCGGATGGGCGAGGGACTGAGGGCACGGGCCCGGAGCTCGGGGGGCTGCCAGCCGGGGCGGTCCGGCCACAGGGCGCGGTTGGAGGCCGAGAAGGCGGCGAACCAGTCGTCGAAGGCCGCGTCGTCGGCCGGGTCGACCAGCTCGACCCGAAGGGCCACTACGAGCGGAGCACCGCGCCGACCGACGATTGCGCCGCCTGGATGCAGGCCTCCCGCAGCTCCCCCACCTCCTCGTCGGTCAGGGTGTGGTCGAGGGCGCAGAACCGGAGACGGTAGGCGAGGCTGCGCCAGCCCTCGGCGACGCCGGCCCCCCGGTAGGCGTCGAACAGGGCCACCGACTCGAGCAGGTCACCACCGGCCCGGCCCAGGGTGGCCGCCACCTGGGCGGCCGGCACTCGGTCCTCCACCACCAGGGCCAGGTCGACGTCGGACGACGGGAAGCGGCTGACCGGCCGGGCCTCCTCGGGCACCCGCGGCGTCCCGTCGACCAGCCCGAGGTCGACCACCAGCCAGCCGATCCGCCGGCGCCCGAGACCGAAGGCGGCCACCACGTCGGGATCGACCTCGCCCACCGCCCCGATCCCCCGTTCGGGCCCGGCCCGGTCCGGCCCGGTCACCAGACGGGCGGTACGGGTCGGGTGCAGCCCCGGCTCGGGCTCGGCCGGGTCGACCGCCAGCAAACCGACGTCGCGCAGACGAAGGCTCGACGCCAGCACCCCCCAGGCGGCCACCGCCGCCCGGGCGTCGTCGCCCTCGAGGCCCAGCGCCACCGCCAGGAGCTCGCGCTCTCCGGGCAGCACGGCGCTCGACCCGCCACCCGCGCCGGCCCGTCCGGCCACCCGTCCGGCGCCCTCGTCGGGGTGGGAGAACACGGTGCCGAGCTCGAAGAGGCGGAGCGACCCCTGGCGCCGGTCGGCGTTGTAGGCCAGGGCCCGCAGCAGGCCCGGCAGGAGCGACCGCCGTAGGAACGACTCGTCGCTGGCCAGGGGATTGGCCACCTCGACGGCCGGGCCCTCCAGCCCGACGCGGCCGTGGTCGGCGTCGTCCATGAGGCTCGGGGTCCATGCCTCCAGCGCCCCCAGGCCACACAGGACGTCGCGCACCCGGCGGCGCTCGTGCTGGTGGGCGCTGAGCCGGCCCGGCTGGGGCCAACTCGGCTGGCGCCGGCCGATCCGCGAATACCCGTAGGTGCGCCCGATCTCTTCGATCACGTCGGCCACCCCGTGGGGGGCCGGCCGCACGTCGGGCCGGTTGGTGGGGACGGTGACGACCACCGCGGGTCTCCGCAGCTCGCAGGCGAACCCGATCGGCTCGATCAGGGCGGCCACCTCCTCCCCGTCGAGGGCGGTGCCGAGCAGGCCGTTGACCCGGTCCAGGGGCACCGTCAGGGCAAAGGGCCCGGGTACCTCGCCCCGCACGTCGAGCTGGCCCTCGGCCACCGGGGCCCCCACGAGCTCGCAGAAGCGGGCGGCCGCCCGGTCGATCCCCCACGGGTCGCACCCCCGCTCGAAGCGGGCCGAGGCCTCGGTGCGCAGCCCGAGCCGTTTGGACGTGCGGGCGATGGCCATCGGGGTGAAGTACGCCGTCTCGAGCAGGACGGCCGCGGTGTCCTCGGAGATCTCCGAGGACTGGCCGCCCATGATCCCGCCGATCCCGACCGGCGCCCCCAGCGCGTCGCAGATGAGGCAGTCCTCACCGGTGTCGCCCAGCCCCCGGCCCGGGGTGCCGGCCGTCCGCTGGACGCCGTCGAGGGTGGCCACCGTCTCGCCCGGCCGGGCCCGACGCACCCGCAGCCCGCCACCCTCGAGGCGGTGCAGGTCGTAGGGGTGGGTGGGCTGGCCCAGCTCGAGCATCACGTAGTTGGAGGCGTCGACCACGTTGTTGATGGGTCGCATCCCGGCCAGGGTGAGCCGGCGGGCCAACCAGCGCGGCGACGGGCCCACGACCAGCGCCGGCAGGACCCGCACCGTCATGCGGGGGCACAGGTCGGGGTCCTCGATCACCAGGGAGGCCAGCTTCCCGACCGCGGCGTCGGCTACGGGGGGCGGGGCCGGGTCGGGCAGTGCGAAGGCCAGTCCGAGGCGGCCCGCCAGGTCCCGGGCCACCCCGGCCATGCACCAGGCATCGGGCCGGTTCCCCTCGACGGTGATGTCGAAGACCACGTCGGGCTCGACACCGAGGGCCTCGGTGACCGGGAGGCCGGGCCGGGCCCCCTCGACCTCGGTCAGGACGAGCAGTCCGTCCTGGTCGTCGGAGAGCCCCAGCTCCCGGCCCGAGCAGAGCATCCCGTTCGAGGTGACCCCCTTCATCGTCCTCGCCGTGATGGCGAAGTCACCGGGGAGCACAGCCCCCACCGGGGCCAGGGGGACCAGGGCCCCGACGCCGAAGTTCGAGGCGCCGCACACGATCTCGACGGGGCCACCGCCGGCATCGACGACCACCCGGCGGATCCGGTCGGCACCGGCGATGGCCGAGATCTCCTCGACCCGGGCCACCACCACGTCGCCCAGGCCCTCACCCACGTGCTCGATGCCCTCGACCACCAGCCCGAGGTCGTCGAGGGTGGCGGCCAGCTCGGCCGCGTCGGTCCCGAAGGGCGCGAAGTCGCGCAGCCAGCTCAGGGGGGCACGCATCAGAACTGCCTCAGGAAGCGGGCGTCGTTCTCGATGAGCCAGCGCATGTCGGAGATCCCGTGGCGCATCTGGGCGCACCGGTCGATGCCGAAGCCGAAGGCGAAGCCCGACCACGCGGCCGGGTCGATCCCCACCGCCTCGAACACGGCCGGGTCGACCATCCCGCAGCCCCCCAGCTCGATCCAGCCGGTGCCCGAGCAGGTGCGACACCCGCTGCCCCCGCAGATGGCGCAGGTGATCTCGTACTCGGCCGAGGGCTCGGTGAAGGGGAAGTAGGCGGGCCGCAGCCGGGCATGGATGTCGGCGCCGAAGTAGGCGTTGGTAAAGGTCTCTATGGTGCCGGCCAGGTCACCGAAGGTGATGCCCCGGTCGACCACCAGGCCCTCGATCTGGTGGAAGGTCGCCAAGTGCCGGGCGTCGGGCGTGTCGCGGCGGAAGCACCGCCCCGGCATCACGGCGTGGATGGGGAGCCGGTCGTCGCGCACCGCCGCCTCCATCAGGTGGATCTGGACGGGTGAGGTGTGCGTCCGCAGCACGACGGTCTCGGGCTCGCCCAGCTTCAGGTAGAAGGTGTCCCACATCCCCCGGGCCGGATGGGCCGGCGGGATGTTGAGGGCCTCGAAGTTGTACCAGTCGGTCTCGGCCTCGGGCCCCTCGGCCACTTCGAAGCCCATGCCGACGAAGACGTCCTCGAGGTGGTCCCGGGTCTGGGTGACCAGAAGGGGGCGGCCCCGGTCGACCGGCATGGTCGTCGGCAGGATCTCGGTCAGGTCGAGCCGGTCGGCGGCCAGGGCCGACCGGCGCTCCGAGCGGGCCAGGTCGGCCCGCCGGCCCGTGAACAGGGCCTCGAGTCGGGACCGGGCCTCGTGGAGGACCCGTCCCGCCTCGCGGCGGTCGTCGGGCCCGAGGGCGCCGAGCTCGCGGTGGGCCAGGGCCAGCGGCCCGCGCTTGCCGAGCACCGCCGACTCCACCCGGCCCAGCGCCTCGTTGGAGTCGGCGTCGGCGACCGCCGCCGCGGCGTCCCTCTCGATGGCCTCGACGTCCATCGGGAAATCCTACGGGATCGCTACGGGGTGCCCCGCCGCTGGCGGAGCGCCTCGAAGCAGAGCACCGCGCAGGCCACGCCCACGTTGAGCGACTCGGCCCGACCGGCCATGGCGATGCCCACCGAACCGTCCAGGGTGAGGTCGTCGGGCAGCCCGGCCGACTCGTTCCCGAGCACCAGGGCGGTGGGCCGACGCCAGTCGACCGCCGTGTAGTCGTCCCCGCCCCGCACGGCCGCCCCCAGCCGTCGGTAGCCGCGCTCCCCCAGCTCGTCCAGGGCCTCGGCGACGGTGGGGAGCACGACCAGGGGGATGTGGAAGAGCGAGCCGGCCGACGACCGCACGGTCTTGGGGTTGTAGGGGTCGACCGTGCCCCCGCAGCACACGACGGCGTGGGCCCCGGCGGCGTCGGCGCTCCGCAGCACCGTCCCGGCGTTCCCCGGGTCCCGCACGTCGGCCATGACCACCACCAGCCGGCCGCCGTCGAGGGCGGCCGGGGCCACGTCCACCATCGAGAAGGTGGCCATGAGGGGTTGGGGGGTCACCGTGTCGGCGACCCGGCCCATCACCCCCGGGGCCAGGTCGAACACCCGCACCCCTTGCCGCTGGGCCTCGTCGGCCAGTGCCTGGACCTCGGGGTCGCCCGCACCCTCGGCCCCCACGTAGAGGGCCTCGGGGGCGGCCCCGGCCGACAGGGCGGTGCGGACCAGCTCGGTGCCCTCGGCGACGAACACCCGCTCCGCCCAGCGGGTGGCCCGCTTCTGGAGGAGCCGGCGCAGCCGGCGGACCCGCTGGTGCGAGTAGGCGAGCGCCTGGCTCAGGAAGCAGCCTCGGCGCCCACCCGGGCCTCGGCGGCCACCGCGACGAGGGCGGCGAAGGCGTCGGCGTCGGTCACCGCCAGGTCGGCCAGGACCTTGCGGTCGACCTCGACCCCGGCCGTGTGCAGTCCGTTGATGAAGCGGCTGTAGCTCATCCCGTTCTGGCGGGCGGCGGCGTTGATCCGCTGGATCCACAGCTTGCGGAAGTCACCCTTGCGGGCCCGACGGTCGCGGTAGGCGTACTGCCCGGAGTGCAACAGCTGCTCGTTGGCCGCCCGGTAGGTGCGGCTCTTGTTCCCGTAGTACCCCTTCGCCTGTTCGAGCACGGCGCGGTGGTGCTTGCGCCCGTGGACGGAGCGCTTCACTCTGGCCATGGCATCTCCTCTCTGGTCGTGGGCCGCCGGGGCCCTCAGGGTTGCGTTCGTCGGCGCCCCGCTCGGGAGGCACGTCGGGCCCGGCCGCCGGCCGGGCGGGGGCTCAGAGCCCGAGCATCCTCTTGACGGTCCGCTCGTCGCCGGGCGAGAAGTCGGTCTCGCGGGCCAGTCGGCGCTTGCGCACGCTGGACTTCTTCTCGAGGATGTGGCGGCGGTTCTGCTTGCGCCGACGCAGCCGGCCGGTGCCGGTCACCTTGACCCGCTTGGCCGCTCCTCGGTCGGTCTTCATCTTCGGCATGTGCTCATCCCTCTCCCTGTGCCGCCGCCCCGCCGGCCGGTGCCGCTTCAGCGGCACCGGCGCCGTTGGTCTCGGCCGCGTTGGTCAAATCTGCCGGCGCCGCACTGGCCGCCGTGACGCCCTCCGTCGCCGCCGGGCCGGTGGCCCGGGCCCGGGAGGCTGCCGCCTGCTTCGCCCGCTTGTCCGGAGCCAGCACCATCACCATGTTCCGACCGTCGAGACGGGGCTCGGCCTCCACCTTGGCCGACCCCTCGGTCTTCTCGGCGATCCGGTCCAGGATCCGCTTCCCGAGCTCGGGATGGAAGACCTCACGGCCCCGGAACATGATCGTGATCTTGACCTTGTGCCCCTCGTCGAGGAATTTGGCCACCTGGCGGGTCTTGGTGTCGAAGTCACCGGGACCGATCTTGGGCCGGTACTTCATCTCCTTGATCCCGACGTGCACGGCCTTGCGGCGGCTCTCCTTGGCCCGTTGCGCCTCGTCGAACTTGAACTTTCCGAAGTCCATGATGCGGCACACCGGTGGATTGGCGTTGGGTGCCACCTCCACCAGATCGAGGTCGAGACCCCGAGCGATGGTCAGCGCCTCGGGGAGCGGCTTGATCCCCAGCTGCTGGCCGTCGGGGTCCACGAGCCGCACTTCGCGGGCACGGATCCGATCGTTGATCCGGTGCTCGCCCGTCGGTCCGGTGCTCACCACCGGTTGATCCGGTGGTCACCCGTGGTGGCGATGGTGGTGACGGTGACTATGCGGCATCACTCCTCTCGGTCGGGCCGGCGGTCCTTCCGCGGCCATCCCATGGAGCGGAGCCACGCCCGTCCCCGGGCAGTTGCCACATCGACCCGGCGCACCTTGCGCGGTGGCCGGGTGGAGGCGGCCCCACTGGGCGGCCCCGCTTCCCAAAGGTCATAGGCTACCAGCATGAGCCTGTGGACACCGTCGGGAGAGCATCCGATCGAGGAGCCTGGCCGGCCGTCCGCCCCGGCCGGCGGTGCCCCTCCGCCCCCGGCTCCCGGGGACGGAGGGCCCGAGGCCGAGGCCCAGATGGACGAACTGCGACGCCAGCTGGCCGACGCCCCGGCCGAGGTCGTGGTGGCCAACCACTGCTACGGCCTCTTCGAGCTGGCCGCGGTCTACCTCTCCCAGGAGCCGCCCCTGTTCCCCCAGGCCCAGCTGGCCATCGACGGGCTGGCCAGCCTGGTCGACGGTCTGGGGTCCCGGCTGGGCGAGGCCCACGCCCCGTTGAAAGAGGCCCTGGCTCAGGTCCGCCTGGTCTACGTCCAGCTTGACGCGGCCGAAAAGGCCCAGGTGGCCACCCCGGGCGGGCCGAACGGCTCGGTCGACGCGGCTTCCGGGGCCACCGACTGACCGGGCGGACCCCCTCGGGTCGGCCTCAGTGGGCCCCGGCCGCCGGGGGCGGCCGGTAGACGGTGGTCGTCTCGGGCGGCGAAGCCGGTGGACCACCCGGTGCGGTGCCGTCGGGCGGCGGGGTCGCCACCGGGGCTTGGGGCACCCCCACCGAGCCGGCCGGGGGCGGCGCCGGGTCGTCGGTGCCGGGGCCCGGGGGGCCGGCCGTCGGGTCGGCGGCGGGCGCCGCCAGCAGGCCCCGGGCCTCCGTGCGCCCGAGATGGCCCGGGGCGGTGAGGAAGGTCACCTTGGTCCCCGGGGCGATGGACCGGGTCCCGTCGGCGATGGCCGTGCAGTGGAACGGGAGATCGCGGCCGACCTCGTCGCGCACCGTCCCGAGCCCCCGGTCCTCGTCGAACTCGGTCACCACCCCGCGGCTCGGCCGGCGCATGTCAGTGGACGATCTTGGAGAGCGCCAACTCGAGAATATCGGTGGCGCCCTGGTCCTTCAGGGCGGGGATCAACGTGTTGATCTCGGACTTGGGGACGACCGCCTCGAGGGCGTAGCCACCCCCGCCCGAGAGCTCGGAGACCGTCGGCGCCCGCAGCGAGGGCAGGACGCTGATCACCCCCTCGAGGCTCTCGGTGGCCACGTTCAGCTTGACCAGCACCTTCTCCCGGGCCTCGAGGGTGCCCCGCAGCAGCGTGAGCAGCTGCTCCATGGCGTGGCGCTTCCCGGGGTCGGCGGCCGAGGTCGGGTTGGCGATCAGCTCGGTGTAGGAAAGCAACAAGGTGTCGACGATGCGCAGGCCGGCGGCCCGCAGGGCCCGCCCGGTCTCGGTGATCTCGACCACGCAGTCGGCGATGTCGGGCACCTTGGCCTCGGTGGCGCCGTAGGAGA
>Ga0182024_10024526_pt1 | contig 10707 bp, 9 predicted proteins | sample P32metaG_FD_120480 | JGI IMG/M metagenome (GOLD analysis project Ga0182024, IMG submission 120480) | Permafrost microbial communities from Stordalen Mire, Sweden - P3-2 metaG (Illumina Assembly) | ecosystem: Environmental > Terrestrial > Soil > Wetlands > Permafrost | place: Sweden: Stordalen...
AGCAGAGCCAGATCGTGACGACCGCCGGCCGCAACGGAGGTGACCGTGGCGGCTCCTGCGGCGGCCGTGCTCGCTGGCATCGCTGTCAGGCTGGGAGTGAGCGTGGCGTCACCGAGCTCGCCGGCACTGTTGTCGCCCCAGGTGTCCACAACCGGCGTTGTGAGCGACACGCTCGCCGCTGCGAGGCGAGCCGTGGAGGTCTCGCCACTCCCGTGGGGGATCGCGATGGGTTGCGAGGTCTCCGCGAGACCCGGTCCTGCGGTGCCGCCAACGAGACCGATCGCAACCGCCATTGCGATGGCGACAGCGGAGCTCGGGAGCTTCGGGAACAGGTGCCGCACGCTTCCCACTGGATCGCCTCCTGGTGCTCCGCGACTCGTCGTCCCGCTGTTGCGGTCGTCTCCGATGATTACGGATGGGAAGCGATCTTGGATTCCCGCCAGTCGCTGAGCCGGTGAGCCCGCCGGATTCATCGGCCCGGATGTCCTCCTCGCGCGGACAAATGCCCAGGCGGGGGAGTGAGCTGGAGCTGTGCACTGGTCCCGCCTGCCCGCCACGGGTTTGGCAGCGGTTGTCCTCACAGCGGTCGTCTCGGCTGGTTCGGGCTTCGAGTCGATGTCCTCCAAGAGCATCCCACCGGCGATCCGGGCGGCCACGCCCGCCGCCCGCACGCCCGACCGCGAGCCTGCACCTCCGGGCCTCCCGCCAACGTCCTTGTGGAACCGATGGCGGGAACACGCCGTCGCCGCCACGAACGTCCAGCTCAAGGGCGCACGGCCGAAGGCGGGCGCAGAACGACCTCCGGCACCCACCACGACGACGACCACGGTTCCCACAACGACCACGTCGCCCGCCGCCACGACGACCACGACGAGACCGCCGCCGGACCCGATCGCACCGGCGTGTCCCGTCTCGCTCGCCGCCGAGATGTCCAGCGACGGGGGAGCGAGCCAGCTCATCACCGTGGTCGCATCCGACTACGGGACGACGTATGCGACGCTCACGGGCTGGAGGCGTTCCGGCTCATGTTGGGTGAGGGCCCTCGGGCCCTTCGAGGCGCGTCTCGGATACTCCGGGATCACGACCGGCAAGCGCGAAGGCGATGGCGCCACGCCGGCGGGCATCTACGGCTTCGAAGCGACGATGTACGGCAACGCCCCTGACCCTGGCGTGCACTTCGACTATCGGCCATTGAGCTGTGGCGACTGGTGGGACGAGGACTCGGCCTCCCCTGAGTACAACCGGTTCGTGGTCGTGCCCTGCTCTGAGCGGCATCCCCCCTTTGACAATGGGGCCTCCGAGGCCCTTTGGACCGAAACCGCCGCCTACCCCTCGTTCGCCGTCATCAACTACAACGCCGGTGACATCCCGGGGATGGGGTCGGCGATCTTCCTCCACGCCGGCATCGACGGTCCCACGGCGGGCTGCGTGAGCCTCCCGCTCGGAGACCTGGACGAGGTCCTCGACTGGATGCTTCCGGCCGACGGGCCGGCGATCGCCATCGGGACCACGGCCACGATCACGTCGTACTGACATCGGCCGGAGTCCCGGCAACGGATCGCGCCGTCCCCGCCACCGGTGGCACATGTGCCGGTACCGGTCATCAGCTCCGCCCGACGGCGCGCCCAGGTAGCCACCTGTCCCAGGTGGTAGACAATCGACAACCATTGCACATGGGTGGCGGCTGTCACGGGGTGCGGCAGGAGGGGGAACAGATGAGTAAGCGCGTCTGGCTCGTGTTGGCGGTCGTCTTGGCGCTCGTGGCTGCGGGTTGCGCGAAGGGCACGACCGCCGCCGGCAACAGCACCACAAGCACCAGTACGGGACCGACGACGACGCTCAAGCCACAGGACGGCGGCACGCTCAACATCGGCCTCGATGCCGAGACCGACGGGTGGGACCCCGTGACCAGCGAGTGGGCCGCCGCCGGCTACTACGTCGCCCAGACGTTCTTCGACCCGCTGTGTGCCTATGACGCTGCCGGCCAGGCGGTCCCGTACCTCGCCAGCTCGGTGACCCACAGCGCCAACTACAAGACCTGGACGATCGGTCTGCGTCCGGGCATCAAGTTCTCGAACGGTCAGCCCCTGAACGCCGCAGCCGTCGTCTTGCAACTGACGCTCGGCAAGCAGTCGGTGCTGGTCGGTCAGGCGCTCGGCCCGATGGTGAAGGCAGTCGCCGTCAACAACCTCACGGTGCGCGTCCTCATGAGTGAGCCGTGGGTCGCGTTCCCGGTCGTGCTCGCATCTCAGGCGGGTTTCATGGCTGCCCCCGCCCAGCTGGAGTCCAAGACCAGCTCGACGACCGTCCCGATCGGCACCGGGCCGTTCACGTTCAAGCAGTGGATCATGGACTCGACGCTGACCGTCGCCAAGAACCCCGACTACTGGCGCCCGGGTGTCACACACGTCAGCAAGGTCGTCTTCCACGTGATCACAGATCCGACCACGCGGTTGCAGTCGCTCCAGTCGGGACAGATCCAGTTCATGTACACGGCCGAGGCCGCCCAGATCAAGCAACTCGGGGCGCAGAGCACCGACTCCATGTACGTGCAGCACCTCGACGTGCCCGTCTTCATCATGTTGAACACCGACGCAGCTCCCCTCAACAACTTGAACCTCCGTCAGGCGCTCGCGTACGCGACGAATCAGCAGCAACTCATCGCCAGCATCGACCTCGGCCTCGGGTCCGTCGTGACGGAGCCGTACGCCCCAGCCTCACCCTGGTTCGTACCCTCCGGGTATCCGACCGCTCCGAACACCACCAAGGCCCTACAGCTCGTGGCGGCGTACCACCACGCGACGGGAACCACCGGTCCTGTGAAGTTCACCCTCGGTTGTACGAGCTCGGGAACGAACCCGCAGGCGATGCAGCTCGTGCAGGCGCAGTGGCAGAAGGTCGGGATCGACGTCACCCTCAGCTACACCGAGCAGGCGACGTACATCAACAACGCCATCTTCGGGAGCTACCAGGCCAACTGCTGGACCCAGTTCGGCGATATCGATCCCGATATCGACGCCACTTGGTGGCTGTCCGCCAACGCCCATCCCAACGGAACTCCCGCGTTGAACTTCGCGAGGCTGTCGGACCCGACTACCGACACCGAACTGCAGATCGCCCGTACGAACCCGAACGCCCCTATCCGTAAGGCGGCCTATGGCGCCGTCTGGAAGCAGTTCGCCCTGCAGGCGCCGTACATCTGGCTCGGCCGCGGGCCTATCGGGTTGGTCTCCGCGCCGACGCTGCACGGCCTCGGACAAGCCACGTTGCCCGGCGGCCAGCAACAGGACACACTCGCCTCGGACGCCATCGTGCCGATCGATCAGCTTTGGCTGAGCAGCTGACCGATCGCTGAGGCGCTCCCGATGGTGAGCTACGTGGGATGGCGGCTCGTGCGGATGCTGTCGGTCGTGTTCGCCGTGACCCTGTTCAGCTTCCTGTTGCTGAACCTGCTTCCCGGGAGTCCGATCAACGCCATCCTCGGGCCTGCCGCCGGCGATCCGGCTGCCCGCGCCGAGCTCACGAGGCAGCTCGGCCTGAACCACGCGCTGTTCCTTCGCTACTTCATCTGGCTGGACCATGCGTTGCGCGGAGACCTCGGGCAGTCCTACGTCAGCGACCAGCCCGTCACGAGCGCCGTCGCCCAGCGAGTGCCGCTGACCCTCGAGCTCATGATCATGGGCGAGGTGATCTCGCTCGGCCTTGCCATCCCGATGGCGATGCTCTGCTCGCTCCGGCCCGACGGGTGGTTCGACAAGTTCACGAGCGGCTCGACCCTGCTGTTGCTGGCCCTGCCGGCGTTCATCCTGGGTCCGGTGCTGATCTACCTGTTCGCCATCAAGATCCACGTGTTTCCCGCCAGCGGTGAGACGACGTGGTTCACCATCGGGAGCGGGACCTCGCCGACAATCGTGGCCACACCGCAGTCACTCCTCCTGCCGGCGATCACGCTTGCCGCCAGCCAGCTCGCGCTCTTCGCCCGCGTGCTGCGCGGCGATCTGTTGGCGACGCTCAAGTCGGACTTCATCTTGATGGCGAGGTCGAAGGGTTTCTCGCGGTGGCACGTGCTGTTGCACCACGCGTTGCGCCCGTCGAGCTTCTCGTTGATGAGCCTCGTCGGCCTCAGCGTCGGCGGCCTGCTGGCGGGCGCGCTCATCGTCGAGAACGTCTTCGCCCTTCCCGGCATGGGCACGCTCCTCATCGTCTCCATCGAGAAACGGGACTACCTCATCGTGCAAGGCATGGTCGTCCTCATCGCGACCGGATTCGTCACGATCAACTTCATCACCGACGCGCTCTATGGAGTGCTCGACCCGAGGGTTCGCCGTGCCCGACTCATCGGCTGAGACCGCAACCGGGAAGCGGTTGCGGCGGCCCCGGTCGGCTTCGGACGCCGAGGCCACGAGCCGCGCGGAGGAAGGGCTCAAGTCCTCGCTCGCACGCGCTGCCGAGGCAAGAGCAAATGCCGACGAACGCCTGGCCGCCGGCGCTCTCGACGGCTCGGCGGCCGCCGCTTCCGAGATCGACACGCTTCGCCGGGATGCTCTCTCGGCGCCGGCAGCGAGGACCGCCGAGCCCGGCTCGGGCCGGGGACTCGGCCTCGGCTTCTGGATATCGTTGAGCTGGGTCGGCCTCGTGGTCTTCGCGGCCATCTTCGACAACGTGCTTCCCCTGGCCAACCCGAACAAGGTTCTCGCGGGTCCGCCGAACCAGGCCCCTTCCTGGCAGCATCTCTTCGGTACGGACCTGATCGGGCACGACCTGTTCAGCCAGGTCGTCGCAGGAGCCCGTGTCTCAATGCTCATCGGAGCGTCCTCCGTCGTCGTCGGCCTTGTCATCGGTGGGGGACTCGGCATCCTCGCCGGCTTCTACCGCGGGACCACCGACATCATCGTCGTCTGGGTGACAGATGTTCTCTTGACGCTCCCGGGCCTGATCCTGTTGCTGACGCTCGTGGCGTTTCTCGGTCAGAGCCTCGGCAACGTGATCCTGGCCATCGACCTGCTGTCGATACCCGCCTACGCCCGCATTGCCCGAGCCACCTCGCTGGCCGTCTCGCAACGGGAGTTCGTGCTGGCGGCACTCTCGCTCGGGGCGAGGCCGCGCCGGATCCTCTGGCGGGACGTGCTGCCGCTCGTCGCCCTCCCGATCGTCTCCTACGCGGCTATCGGGGCGTCGATCGCCATCCTGGCCGAAGGCGCCCTCGCATTTCTCGGCCTCGGCCCTCCGAACTCGCTCTCGTGGGGCGACATGATCGCCGCCGGCCAGCAGCAGCTGACGACGGCGCCACAACTCACGTTCGCGCCGATGATCGTCTTCGTCATCACGATCATGGCGCTCAACTTCATGGGCCAGAAGGCCGGCGCCGCCCTCGACCCACGCCAGGGCCGGTTGTAGTCGTCCACGACGATAAACGCGACATAACGGACATTATCGGCGGTAGCCGGAGGGGCACGGCGGGTGTGCACAGCCTGCGCACGCGCCCGGCGTCACGACCTAATGTGGCTGCCATGACAATGGTCATGGTCCGCCGTGTCCGCGCGGCGCTCGGCATGGTGGGGGTTCCACCAACTCGATAGCCGTTGGGCGGCTCTCGTTGTCGATGACGCCGCCATCGCTCCCGGTGAGCTCGTGCTCGACGTCGGAGCCGGCCACGGCGCGCTCACGCTGCCACTTGTTGCCGCAGGAGCGCGCGTCGTGGCGATCGAGCTGCACGAGGGGCGGGCGCAACGCCTGCGTGACCGCTTCCAGAGCGAGGCCGTCGTCGTCGTCATGGCAGACGCGACTGATCTGCGACTCCCGCGCCGGCCGTTCCGGGTCGTGGCCAATCCCCCGTTTGCCGTCACGACGGCACTCATCAGGCGCCTTCTGGCGCCTGGCAGCCGGCTCGTCCGAGCCGATCTCGTGGTTCCAGCCCACGTCGGCGCCCGCTGGACGTCGCCGAGCGCCCCGGGTGCTCACCGGTGGGGCCATGTCTTCACGGCATCGGTCGGCCGCCCGCTCCCTCGCCGGGCGTTCTGCCCGCCGGCGACGCAGGCCATCGTCGTACTCCGACTCGAGGCCCGCAGGGCTGTCGCGAAGCAGACGCCTAGGGATGGAGGCGCTCGACCGCGCCGGCGCGGCCGACCAGCACCTCGTGCACCATCCCGGGCGCGAACAGCCCATGTTCGACAACGCCCGGCGTGGCGCCGAGACGTCGTGCCAGCTCCGCCACGTCCTCGATGGCGCCGTAGAGATCGGCCAGCACCCCACCGTCCGGCGTCGGCGGCGCATCCCGGAGACGGCATTCCCCGATCGCGCTGAGCGCCCTCACCGTCGCAGCCAGCCCGAAACCCAGCAGCTCCAACGGCACGGGTCCCCCGATCACGTCCACGAGCTTGTCGGACGAGACGATCACCACGAACCGGTCCGATGCCGCCGCCACGACCTTCTCCCGTGTATGAGCCCCACCGCCACCCTTCACGAGCCAGAAATCCTGCGCCACCTGATCGGCGCCGTCAATGGCAATGTCGAGTCGAGCGAGGTGATCGAAGGGCCGCACCTCGAGAGAGAGCAGGCGTGCCTCAGTCTCGGTGGCGACCGACGTGGCGACACAGACGACATCGAGCTCACGCTCTGCGAGGGCCGGAAGCAGATACGCCACGGTCGTACCGGTGCCGAGCCCTACCCGCATGCCGTCCTCCACCAGCAAGGCGGCGGACTCAGCTGCGAGGCGTTTCTCTGATGCTGCCACCGGGCCGGCCGCACCGGGTGGGTCCGCCGGCGGGGTTTCGAACGAGGTTGGCATCGCTTGTCGACCTTACCTCCGCACCCGAACTACATCCTTGTAACTCGGGCTCACCGGCTGCCCATAGCAGAGGAATGTGTGACCTGCGACCCTCGTTCGGGCAGGATCAAGGGCGATGCATCGCATGTCAGGCAGTGGCACGCCCCTTGGGTGGTGGAGGCGAACCGTCACGATCGTCCGCCTGGCAATCGCCGAGACTCTCGAGGATCGCATCACCACGATCTCGGGGAGCCTCGCATTTCACTGGTTTCTCGCCATCTTCCCGGCAGCCGTTGCCCTCATCGGCCTCTTCGGGCTCATCGGCTTGTCCCCGAGCACGCTCCACGGCATCCTTCACGGGGCCGCCGCCATCATGCCCTCGCAGACGTCCCAGATTCTCACCGATGCCTTGCGATCCCAGCCCGACAAGGGCACAAACCGGCTCGAGATCGTGCTCGGCATCATTGTGGCGGTGTGGAGCGCCACCGAGGCGATGGCGGCGCTGCAGATCGGCCTCGATGTGGCATACGAGGTGAAGAAGGGTCGTGGCTTTTTCGGGAGAAGGGCCATGGCGGTCCCCCTGCTCCTGTTGACGCTCGCGCTCGGCGCCTCCGCGTCGTCCCTGCTCGTCCTCGGCGACCCCATCCGTTCCCTGCTCCCGGCACACTTCCCGCTCGTGACGCCTGCCGCCGACCTGGCCTGGGGAGCAATCCGCTGGGTGGGCGCCATGGTGCTCGTCATGGTGCTGCTGTCGGTGTACTACGCCGTCGGGCCGCGACGCGAGCGCTTCAGGTGGAAGTGGATCACGGCCGGCAGCATTGTCGCCACGATCGTCTGGCTCGCAGCCTCAGCCGCCTTCTCCGAGTATCTGAACCATTTCGGGCACGACACCCGGAGCTACGGAGCCTTCGCCGACGTCGCCGTGCTGTTGCTGTGGCTGTACTTCACGGGCCTCGCCGTGCTCATCGGAGCTGAGATCAACTGCGAGGTGGATCGCCTGGCGGCCAATGAGGCGAGCACACCCCTCTCCCTGCCCGCTACGGAGGAGTCGTAGTGTCACTCCGGTGAGACGCGCGTGATCGTTCATCTCGTCGACGGGACCTACGAGCTGTTCCGGCAGTACTTCGGGCAGCGCCGGCAACCCCGCCCGGCCGTCGACGGCAAGGAGTGCGCAGCAACCTGGGGCGTGGTCGGATCGGTCGTCGCCATGCTGGTGTCGGGCGAGCGCTACATCGGCGTCGCCACCGATCACGTCATCGAGTCGTTCCGGAACGAGCTGTGGCCGGGCTACAAGACCGGTGCCGGCGTGGCCCACGACCTCCGTGCCCAATTCGGGTTGCTCGAGGAAGCGCTCGGCGCCCTCGGTGTGAAGGTGTGGCCGATGGTGGAGCTCGAGGCGGACGATGCCATGGCCTCGGCCGCCCACGTATGCGCGGCGGATCCGCGCGTCGAACAGGTTGTCATCTGGACCCCGGACAAGGACCTCGGTCAGTGCGTCGACGGGACCCGTGTCGTGCAGTTCGACCGCCGCAAGCGAGCGGTCATCGACGCCACGGCGGTGCACGAAAAGTTCGGCGTCTGGCCTTCGTCGATCCCGGACTGGTTGGCGCTCGTGGGCGACAGTGCAGACGGCTTCCCCGGAATCCCTGGCTGGGGCAAGCGGTCGGCGGCCACGGTGCTCGACCACTACGGGCACATCGAGTCGATCCCTCTCGACGCCTCGGCATGGGATCCCGAGATCGCCCGCAAGGTGCGGGCGGAGGCGCTCTCGGCGAGGCTGGCAGAAGGCTTCGAGCTGGCGTTGCTCTTCCGGGAGCTCGCCCGCCTCGTCATCGAGCCGTCCCTCCTCGCCTCGGCGAACCAGCTCGAGTGGCAAGGACCGTCATCCGATTTCGAAACGGTATGTGCCTACTTGGGCGACCCGGGCATGGCCGTGCGTGCAGCCGACCTGGCTCCCAGTTGAGCACGGCGAAGCGCCCGCAGGCTCAGCGGGCGCCTGGCCGAACAGATGGAAGGTGCGTTCCGGCTTGAATTCTTAGTAGCCGTACCCTCCGCCGCTCGAGCTCGTCGTCGAGCCTCCTCCCGTCGACGAGCTCACGCTCGCGACGGACCAGTCGGGGATGCCGACGCCATTGTCCTGGCCGGCCTTGCTGTCGCCCGAGAAGGTGTAGAGCGGCGACCCCTTGTAGGTCACCTGCGCGTCGCCGTTCGGTCTCGTCTCGGTGCTCAGGCCACTCATGGTCGTCAGCTGGTCTCCGGCCGGCACGAGCAGTGGAGGCCACGTCGACACGCACGTGCTCGAGACACAGGCGATCTTGCCGGGCTTGTCGAGCGCGTACTTGTACAGCGTGAGGCCCTTCGAGTCGACGAGCACTTGGCCGGCGCTGCCGACAGTGGCGGACTTCACACTGACCATGGTGGCGCCCCCGCCGCCCGGGGCGGCCGTCGAGGTCGTCGCGCCTGACGTGGTGGTACCAGTGGAGGCGCTCGACCCGCATGCCGCTGCCATGAGCGCCACGCCGGCCAGCAGGCCGGTGAGCTTGGCTGCTCTGGTGATCGGAACCCGTCCGACTCGCTCCTTCGACATCTCGACCACAGCGACCATCACGTTTCGGCTCCTTGTCAAGCGACGAGTAGATGATACGGCCGGCAGCCGCCGGCGCATTGCCGGCTCGCATCCCGCCCCGTCTCGGGAGCATGGGTACGAGGATGATGTTGGCGCACGCCTCGCTCCCGATCTTTCGCTCAGGTCCGGGGTCTCGCCGGCTCGATCCTTCCGCTCACCTCGCCGAAGCCGATGGCAGAACCCGTGCGCCCCGGCGCCGTGGCGCGGATCGTCACGACATCTCCGTCCTCGAGAAAGAAGCGGTGTGTCCCGTCAGACAGGGCCACCGGCTCCTCCCCATTCCAGCTCAGCTCGAGGAACGACCCCCACTCCCCCACCGACGGGCCGCTCACGGTACCGGAGGCAAACAGATCACCTGCACGCAGCGAGGCGCCGTTCACCGTCATGTGCGCCAGTTGTTGGGCCGGTGTCCAGTACATGGAAGCGAACGGCGGCCGGCTCACGACCGTCCCATTGCACGCGAGCTCCAGGCTGAGATCGAGACCCCATGGCTCGTCGTCCGCGAGGTATGCCTGCAACGGGACGTCCCGGGGCGGCGGAGCGCAGCGGGCGTTCCCGAGGGCCGCCAGCGGGACGATCCACGGCGAGACCGACGTGGCGAACGACTTGCCGAGGAAGGGCCCGAGCGGCACGGTCTCGAACGCTTGGATGTCGCGAGCCGACCAGTCGTTGACGAGGCACACCCCGAAGACATGGTCGGCGAAGGCATCAATGCGCACGGGCGCAGCCAGCTCGGTGCCGACCCCAACGACGAAACCCACCTCCACCTCGGCATCCAACCTGTCCGAAGGAGCGAACATCGGTGCAGCACCGCCCGGGGTCTTCCGTTGTCCCCAAGGGCGCCGGATCGGTGTCCCCGAGACGACGACCGTGCCCGCGCGGCCGTGGTAGCCGATCGGCAGGTGCTTCCAGTTCGGGGTGAGGGGGTCAGCTCCGGGCCGCAAGAGCCGTCCGACGTTCGTGGCGTGATGCTCGGACGAATAGAAATCCACGTAGTCCGCCACCTGGAAGGGAAGGTGAAGCGTGACGGATTCGCGGTCGTGCAGGAACGGCTCGACGAAGCCCCGGTTGCCCTCGTCCGAGAGAAGGTCGGTGAGCCACGCCCGAACCTCTCGCCATGCGGCCGGACCGGCCGCCATGAGGGGGTTCAGGATCGCCGCCGCCAGCTCGGCGGCCCGCTCGGGCGCCATGTTCGCCGAGCGGGCGGCGGCACCCGCGTCGAGCACGTACTCGCCGATCGCGACCCCGATCCTCCTGACACCGTCGCTCTGTTCGGAGAAGACCCCGTAGGGCAGGTTCTCGACGGGAAACTCCG